>ERZ1292633.639-Hain-H41-02um-R1-639-length-39942-cov-5_pt1 | contig 39942 bp, 36 predicted proteins | sample MGYA00564406_ERZ1292633 | MGnify/ENA primary metagenome ERZ1292633 (study PRJEB36523, sample SAMEA6512639) | groundwater metagenome | collected 2019-01-08 | study: AquaDiva: Metagenomics assemblies of 32 groundwater samples | reverse complement strand
GTAGATATTTTTTAATTCGGGCCTATATGATTACCGGCACACCCCCAATGAAACGATTGATAAGATAAACGCGGCCGGGATGGAAAAAATCTGTCGTTTGATATTCCAATATACTTTACAAGTAGCCAATACCGCCGCCCGACCGGTTTACCAGGAAATGCCTCTGGACGTTAACGTAGCCGGAATGTCCGACCGGATGGCCCCCCCCCAGAACAAAAAACCGGTAATGGGTATTACCATAGACTTGGAATGGAAAGAACCGGGCTGCCGGATATTAGAGGTCGTCTCAAAGTTACCGGCCGACCAATCCGGGCTAAAACCGGGCGACGTTATCACTAAAGTGGATGCCCAGTTGATTACCACGCCGCAAGACCTTTTTACATTGCTGGGAACAAAAAAACCCTGGGACGAAATAAACATATTAGTTTCACGCGACCGCCAGTCGCTGACATTCAAGATTAACTTGGCCGGCCAACCGGAAGGGATGTCCGAACAAACACCGAACAACAAACCGGAAGGCATGGGCGGAATGATGGGCAACCTTTCAAACGGAGCCACCGGTGAGATTCTATCGCCCGAAGAATCTGATATCGCTCAACAGGAAACCATCAAAACGATTGAAAAAGTCCGCGGTCTCAAATTTAAAGAACCGGTTAATTATCAAATCCTCCCCTTTGATAAATTTGAAGCCGCTTTGAAACGGGACTCTAGTAAAGAATCGCACTCGGCCCGGAATGTCCCGGGCTTCTATCGCTGGACGGAGAAAACGCTTTACCTCCAGGAAGCGCCGCCTTCCGCCCAACTAGACGGTGTCCGGATCCATGAAACATTTCATGCCTTGCAAGACCAACTATTCAATCTAGAAAAATTACACCTTCAGGCTAAAACAACTGATGCCGACAATGCTATCCGAGCGCTGATTGAAGGCGATGCAACCTTGATGTTCATTGAATGCCTGCCGAACAGCAAGGCCGGGGTAATGATCGAAAAAAGCCCCCTGGAAATGATGGGCGGAAAAATACAGTATGACAACAGTGGCCAAGGTGCCGTGGGTATGATTCAACGATCTTTTGATTATTCTATTGCTGCAAAATTCGTTAAAGCCATTAAAGAGAAAAAAGGCTGGGCCGGGGTCAATGCCTTATACACCAACCTGCCCGGTTCAACTGAACAAATACTCCATCCGGAAAAATATCTCAGCCAGGAACAGCCGATTGATGTCAAACTACCTAATATCAGCCGAGAACTTGGTGGAAATTGGCGTTTGAGCGGCGTGGATGTCCAGGGTGAATTTGAAATCTATTTAAATTTACTCAGTCATAGTTCCACCGGGCCGAAAGCGGCTGATTACGCCGCCGGATGGGCGGGCGATTACGTAATGGCCTATGAAAATAACGACCGGTCTTTTGTCACCGCTAAAACCGTCTGGGATACTCCCAAAGACAGCCTTGAATTTTTTGAAGGCTCAAGATTGCTGTTGGCAGAAAAATTTCCTCAGGCACTCCAGGAAATTAAAACAGGACCGGAAAACAGCGTTCTGGTTACCTGGACGCAAGAAGACCAAACCACCGGTCTTTATTTTACTCCGGGCGAACGATCAATCCTGTTGATCGGTCAGGCTCCAGCGTCTATTTTCTCTCAGGTATTTAAATTAATCGGTTCGGCGGCTGAAATGATACCCAGCCGGGATCAAATCAGGCCTGAGAGTAAAGAAGCCCAAGCAATTGCCGCTTTGCAACAAATGACTTTAACTAAAGTCTATGACAGTTTTCTTGACCTGAATACTTATGAGATCATTGATTTTGATACTTTAGTCCAAAGATTAAAAAATATCCAGGTAATTTACGTGGGCGAAAACCATATTAACCCGGACCATCATCTGTTACAGTTAAATATTTTAAAAGCGCTGTATCAGAATAACCGCAAAGTGGCTCTGGGGATGGAATTCCTGAAGCGGGCTAACCAGACTGACCTGGATGATTTTACCGCCCAAAAAATAAGTTTTCAGGAAGTTACACCCCGCATCAAAGGCGGTTTTTCGACAATCTATCAACATTACGAAGAACTTTTAAAATTTGCCGGTGAGAACAAAGTGAAATTAGTCGGCTTGAGCGCGCCGGATGAACTTGAAAATAAACTGCGCAGCGAAGGTCGGGATAAACTAACCGAGGAGGAAAAAAAACTGATCGCCCAAGATATTGATACCGGCAATCCGGACCATAAAAGATACGTAATCAATCTTTTCCAGCCAATGATGGCCGGCGGAGTGATGGATCAAAACCAGAAAATAATTGAACAATTTTATATCCGGCAATGTATCAGGGACGAAACGATGGGTGAATCGGTTGCGAATTATCTGAAATCACAATCCGGTAATGACACCGCTCAGATCATAATTATAGCCGGAAATGGGCATGTTGAATACAAGTTTACTATTCCGGACCGAGCGGCCAAACGATTCCCTATGCAATTTCAAACAATTATTCCGATTGACGTTGACAGTAAAACTAATTTTGGTAAACTGATTACCGAGAATAAAGGCACCGGTGATTTTATCTCGTTTTGTAAACCCATTCCGGTTTCAAGTAATGACCAATCGGAAAACATGTCCCGAGAGAAAAAACCGCTCTTGGGTATTACGCTTAATCCGGACCGGGATCAGAAAGGTTGTCAGATTAATGAGGTTGTAGTCGGATTGCCGGCCGCCCGGGCCGGGCTGCAGGCCGGAGATGTCATTATTAAAATCAACGAAAATTTAATCAACAACCAGGATGATCTGCAAGCATTCCTGAAAACAAAAAAAACCGGAGATGAAGTAACCATATTAGCTCTGCGCGGAATGGAACAAATAAAATTAAATCTTAAACTTGGAGAATAATGCGGAATAAATATTGCTGTTTATTATTAGTTTTATTAGCCGGTTGCGGTTCAACCCGCGCCGCCCGCGAGGCGCAGCAAACTACCAATATCCCGGCCGGCGAACGAACCGTTACGGCCGCGGAAATCGGGTTAACTAACACGACAACTCTGACCTTAGAGCAGGCCTTATCAATCGCCCTGACTTATCACCCGTCTATTATTCAAAGTAAACAAAGTTTTTTAATTACCCGGAAACAATTTCAGGATGCCATCGCCGGTCGTTTACCATCAATTGACAGCAGCCTTAGCGCTAACATCGGCACGGGTAACACCGAAATTAAATCATCCGATAATGAAAACGATTCTTCCTATTCAGCCGGTCTTTCCTTAAGCCAATTAATTTATGATTTTGATAAGACGCCGGCTTCAATCAGGCAATCTTATGAAAATCAACTGGCGGCCGAATCAAATCTCCGGGCGGCCGAAAACGAAGCGGCTTATAACGTCCGCCAGGCATTTTACAACCTGGTTAAACAGGAAGCCTTGGTCAAAGTGGCTGAAGAAAGCGAACAACAATATCAAGTACGTTTAAATCAGGCAAAACGTCTGGTGGAAGTCGGACGGCGGATTAAATATGATCTTACCAAAGCAGAAGTTGATTTAGGCAATGCCCGGCTGACCTTGGTCAACGCCCGTAATAATTTAAAAACCGCTCGGGCGGTGCTTAATAACACCTTAGGCCTGGCTGAGGAACCGGGTTACCGGATCCAGTCAACCTCAAGCGGAGCGGTTGAAGAATTTAACTATGACCTGACTGATTTAATCAAGTTAGCCCGGCAAAACCAACCGGAATTAATCGCCCAGACCGCCCGGGTGCGAGCGGCTTCAGCCGGAATTGATAAAGCCGTCGCCGATTTATTCCCGTCCCTCTCATTAAGCGGAAGTTATAATTGGGCCGGCGAGAATCTTCCGTTAGTCTGGAACTGGGCTTTAAGTCCGGCCTTAGGATTTAATATTTTTAAAGGGTTCAAAAAAACCAGCCAGATTGACCAGGCCGTCGCCGGTTTAAAATCAGCCCGGGCGAAACAGTCGGAATTAGAACAGAAAATTTATTTAGACCTGAGCCGGGCCATGGCCCAGCTGGCCGATGCCCGGGAACGGTTATCAATTACCAGATTAATCGTTCGGCAGTCCGAAGAAAATTTAAAACTGGTGCAGGAAAGTTATAAAATCGGCAAGGCCTCATCGGTAGAATTAACCGACGCGCTGGTAACCCTGACTAATGCCCAGACCCAGCTGGTTCAAGCCCAGTTTGATTATCAGATTGCCTTTGCTTTAATCAAAAAAACTATTGGAGAAAAATGATCTTATGAAACGATTTGTTGTTATCTTGGTTATAATAATCTTACCGATTCTCGGATGGCTGGGCTGGTACTGGTTTGCCGGAAATAATAATAAGATAACGTACAGGTCGGCTAAAGTGGAAAAGGGGAACATTATCCAGACCGTCAATGCGACCGGGACCATTCAGCCGATTAAACTTGTTCAAGTTGGCACGCAGGTGACCGGCCCGATTACTAAACTTTACGTTGATTATAACTCGCTGGTTGAAGAAAACGCATTGATTGCCCAGATTGACCCAGCGGTTTATGAAGCGCGGGTGGCTCAAGACGAAGCAAATCTAATTAAAAGCAAAGCCGAAGTTGAACGCGTCCAGGCAAATTTAATTCAAGCGGAAAAAGAATTAGTCCGCGCCAACGAACTGGCTCAGCAAGACCTGGTGGCTCAATCGGAACTAGATGCGGCCGTCGCAACCCGCGACGGATTAGCAGCCCAATTTAAAATAGCCCTGGCTTCGGTCGAACAGAATAAATCAACTCTTCGGATGTCCGAAATAAATCTGGCGTATACCACCATCAAATCGCCGGTAAACGGCACTGTCATCTCCCGCAAAGTAAATGAAGGACAAACTGTAGTCGCCAGTCTTTCAGCCCAGACTATTTTTGAAATTGCCACCGATATAAAAAAAATACAGGTGGAAGCCAGCGTCCCGGAAGCGGATATCGGCAAAATTAAAATAAACATCCCGGTTACTTTTACGGTGGATGCTTACCCGGAACTGGAATTTCCCGGAACGGTTACTCAAGTCCGCCTTTCGCCTACAAGCGTTCAAAACGTAGTAACTTATACCGTTATTATTAAGGCCGATAACTCTGAGGAAAAACTCTTCCCGGGGATGACGGCTACTATTATTTTTGAAACAACCCGGCGGGAAAATATTCTTAAAATCCCCAATGCCGCCCTGCGATTTAAACCGGAAGCATCAATGTTAGCAGAACCTGTTGGCAAAAATATTACCGGTTCAGAAAACCAACCAACCCGGCCAAACCACGCCCCTGGCGGGATAAGTCAATTCAAATCACCTGATCGTCGCACCACGGAAGTCTTTATCAATACTCCGGAAGGTTTACAAAAAATTTTCATTAAAACCGGTTTAACAGACGGTTCTTTTACAGAGATACTGGAAGGCAACCTATCTGAAGGGCAGGAGATTCTAACCGGAATTATGGAAAAAGAAGAAAAGAAAATGCTAACCAACCCGTTTAATCCATCCCGCCAAAGCAGGCGAGGGATGCCAAGATAAAACCTATGGTTATCCATCTTAATCAGATTACTAAAATTTATTACTCAGGCGAAATAGCCGTTCCGGCTTTAAAAAATATTTCGCTGGTCGTTGAACCGGGCGAATTTATCGCGGTGATGGGTTCATCGGGATCCGGCAAAACCACCCTGATGAATATTATCGGCTGTCTGGATAAACCCACTTCCGGCCAATACTTTTTGGAAGAAAAAAACGTAACTAATTTAAACCGAAATGAATTGGCTCATATTAGAAATAAAAAGATTGGTTTTATTTTCCAGAATTTTAACCTTCTTCCTCTAGCCACGGCGCTGGAAAATGTGGAATTACCTTTGTATTACGCAGCCACGCGGAGTCCCGACGGCCGTCGGGACGGCAATGATCTTCCCCACCAGAGCGGGGTAAGTTCGGGTCGGCAGAAACGTCAGCGGGCCAATGAATTATTAAACCGTTTAGGACTCGGCCATCGTTTGAATCATCGTCCGACCCAACTTTCCGGCGGCGAACAACAACGAGTCGCCATCGCCCGGGCGTTAGTCAACCAACCGCCTTTAGTCTTGGCCGATGAACCAACCGGAAATCTTGATTCTAAAACTAGCCATGAAATTATGACGCTTTTTAAACAACTTAATCAAGATGGCATTACGATTATTCTGATTACCCACGAAAAAGATATTGCTGATTATGCTAAAAGATTAATCTATTTAAAAGACGGACAGGTCGTAGTCTGATATGAATTTATTTTTAACATTCCAAATTGCCCTGCGGTCTTTGAGCCGGAATAAAATTCGGTCAGGTTTAACGGTTCTGGGAATTATTATCGGCATTGCCGCGGTAATTGCAGTGATGGCGGTAGGCCAGGGCGCCACGGTCATGATTCAATCGCAAATTAGCAGTCTGGGTGAAAACCTTCTGATGGTTTACCCGGGCAGCGCTTCCACCGGCGGACTCCATTTTGGCGCCGGAACTAACGCAACCTTAACCGCTTCGGACGGTGACGCTATTCTCAAAGAATCGCATTATGTCCGGGCTCTGACCCCAATTACCAGAACCGGCGGACAATTAGTTTATAAAGAAAAAAATTGGTTCAGCGGTATTCAGGGTGTTGCCCCCGATTATCCGAAAATCAGAAACTGGAAACTTGAAAAAGGAAGTTTTTTTGCCGATTCAGACGTCAAAAGCGCTAACCGAATTTGCGTCATCGGAGCAACTGTTGCGGAAAATTTATTTGAAGACGAAAACCCGGTTGGAAAAATAATACGGATTAAAAATATGCCGTTCCGGGTCATCGGGGTACTGGAGCAAAAAGGGAGCGCGGCCTGGGGACAGGACCAGGATGATGTGGTCGTTGTTCCCTGGACCACGGTCCGGCGGGTCCTGCAAAACTCCGCCTTTAATGATGTCAACCAACTCCTTTTAAATATTGATTCCACCTCCCAATTAGAATCAGCTAAAAAGGAAATTACCGAAATACTCCGGCAGCGTCATCACCTGGCGCCAGTAGCTGATAATGATTTTACCATTAATGATATGACCGAATTAAGTAAAACTGTTACCGAAACGGCCCGGTTAATGACTTTACTCCTGGCGGTGATTGCTTCCATTTCACTTCTGGTCGGCGGTATCGGCATAATGAATATTATGTTAGTTTCGGTTACGGAACGAACGCGTGAAATAGGATTACGGATGGCGGTCGGGGCGCGCGGTCAGGATATTTTATTACAATTTGTCGTGGAAGCAATAGTTTTATCCGGTATCGGCGGAATTTTAGGTATTCTGATTGGCAGCGGAACGGCCGAACTGGTCGCCCGCGTTTATGGCTGGCCTGTTTTGGTTTCGGCTCAATCAATCCTACTGGCTTTTATTTTTTCTACCGCCGTGGGTGTATTTTTTGGGTTTTATCCGGCCTGGAGAGCCGCCCGCCTTAATCCGATTGAAGCCCTCCGGTATGAATAAATCCCGCCCTTTTGGACTAGGCAAAACCGATAAAACATTGGCTTCATCCCGACCTGGCAAAATACTTTACTTTATTGATTTTGCGCAGCAACCTTTTTACGTTGTTTTCCAAAAGAGCGGGATAAATCAATAATGAAAATTGTTGACGGAATAATATCGAGCAGGTATAGTATTATTCAAAAATGTATCATTGCTTTATCAAATACATAGCGGCCGCCGGATATTTATTTTATTTCACGTCTATTTTTATTTTACCTATCTGCCGTGCCAACGACACCGGCCGGCCTGAAAATCCGGAACCATCAAAAGCGCCGGAGCAGATATCTATTACTCAAGTAACCACGAAACAGTTATATTCTCTTGACGAACAGATTAGAAACAAACAAAAAGAAGCGTTGAACCTAAGAAATGAAGCCATCCGGAAATTACAAGATAATTTTTTCCAGGAAGCCAATAATCTTAAAGAAAAAGCGGATAAGATGGAAAATGAAATCAAGCAGTTAAAAATAGATTTGGACAAACTGGTTTTAAAACGTTCGGACTTCTGGCAAGCCAAATCTTGGTGGGAACGAACTGCTTTCCAGGTCGGAACATCATACATATTTTTTGATAATGATTTACATCTTGACAACGAGACTCTTTTTAAGATAAAAGTACACTGGCTTAATGAAAAATTCCGCCCTTTTCATGCCGGGTATTTATATTATCCGCTGGAATCAAAAAATAATGCCCCGCTGCGCCGGATCCTGGCCTCATCATTTATCATAGAATACCGGCAATCTCAAACTAAAATAGAAACGCTTATTAATAATCAAAAAGAAACCGTAGATTTTAATGCTTATTTAATCGGGTTCGGACTATCCGGCCAGACCTGGAAAAATACTTACCTGTCTTTAAATATCGGCGGTGGTCGGCAACGTTTTAATGGAACAGACCCAAATGATACCGGACCGATCCTTTCTTATACCATCGGATTAGAACAAAAAGTAAGCAACCAGATCGGATTAGGCGTGGAGTTAACGGAGGATGTTATCTGGAGTAAAGCTAACCGGGAAAACACGCTGACTCTTTTTAATTTTTCCGCCGGGGCATTTTTAACCTTTAATTTTTAATCCCTGCTTTCGCGAGGATAAGATTATGACGGAATTAAAACATAGCGGGAAAGGGATCTCCAGCACCGTCATCGGAAACATCAGCATTCTTTTATTCCTGCTTATTCTTTCACTCAGCCTGATGCTTTATGACGCCGGCCGGTTTACGGAATTAACTTTGTGGAATATTATAACCGGCCTGGTAATTTTTGACTTCCTGCTGGTGATGGCCGGGTTTATCATCGGTATTAAGGGTATTTGCGAACCACACCGTAAAAAATTATTCGCGATCCTGGGAACTGTTTTAAACTCGGCGTTACTGCTCGTTTTTTTAAGCGTTATTATTATCGGTGTTATTCGTTATTTCAGCAGATAATCTTATGCCTTACCTTTCCGGTAACCGAGCCACCTGTCCACCAAGCCATCGGCCGGTAAGTTATCTGGCCGGCATAGACGAAGCCGGTTACGGCCCGTCATTAGGACCGCTGGTTATCAGCACGGTTGTTTTTAAAACGACAACGCCTAAAACTAACCTGCCGAAATTATTGCACCGGATTACTTCCCCGCATCTTCGGCCGGATAAGTTAACGGTTTGCGATAGCAAAAAAATTTATTCATCAGCGGCCGGTTTAGGTCACCTGGAAAAAACCGCCCTGGCTTTTTTATGGCAAATCCACCCCGTTATTTTCCAGAACAACCGTTCATTAACCATTAAAAATGTCCTGGAAAAAATTATTGTTGATTTCCCCGATTCTACTTCCTGCCTCCCCGGTTATCAAAACATGGATTCTTTATCGTTGCCTTTAAAAGTAAATCTTCAGATACTTCAGCCGTTGGCCCAGCGTCTGGCGGAAGAATTACGAAAAAATTCTGTTAAACTATGCGATCTTCGCATCCGGTTGGTTACCGTCTCGCAATTTAACCGGGATATTAAACAAGGGAATAATAAAGCGGATTTACTTTTCAATCATACCGGCCGGTTATTATCTTACCTGTATCGTCAATATTTAAACTCTTACAGAGGCGGTTGTATTTATGCCGGTAAACAAGGCGGACGCGCCTATTATCAATCGCATCTTAATAATCTTTTCGGAACGAATGAAGTTAAAATTATAAAAGAATCGCCCACCTGTTCGGCTTACCAGATTGGACCGGCCGGCCGCCTTGAATTCGTACAAGATGGGGAAGACCGGCATTTTGTCATTGCCCTGGCTTCTATATTTTCTAAATACGTACGCGAATTATTTATGACCCTGTTTAATAATTTCTGGCAAAAACATTATCCGGAATTAAAACCAACGGCCGGCTATCCGAACGATGCCAGAAGATTCCTGAATGATATCGATTTTTTTATAAAAAAACTCAACGTGTCCCCTGACGACTTGGTCAGAATGCGTTGACTCCGTTAAAAATATATTACGCTGCTTTATTAAAAACAATAATTACGGAAGCCAAAAATATTTTTTACATATTTTTTAAAATTTTTCTTGCTTTTTTCAAATGATTTATTAAAATTATCGTAACACTTTGAAAAAAACAGGTTATGGTTAAAAAAGTTAAAGCAGGATTATTTTTAACGATTCTTGCTATCCTCTGTCTCTTTCCAAATATCGCCAAAAGTAATCCTTGGCAAGACTCTCCGGATATAAATAGCGGTTCATCGGGCGAAACCGTCAATCAGGATAATACCCAATCTGATACCAAATCCGAATACGGTTCAACCGTAACCATTACTGGCCCAAAAGAAGTTTCTCCGAACCAGAATTATGATATTATTCTATCCGGTGTAACCGAAGCCCCGATAATCCAGTGGGTTTTTTTAGAAAATAACGTTTTAATTGAAGAAGGCCATATCTGGGGAAACCGGTTGGATAAAACATTTACTTTTAATAAAACCATAGCCGGAGATTATGTCTATCTATTACATTTCCGGGGATTAGGCGGGGCGCACGGCTGGCCACCCCTGACGGACGTTTCTATCGCGGTATCGGTTATACCAACCATCCCAACTATTAAAAACATCTCCGAATTAATCACTCAATATTATCAGGAAGGGAAAATCAAAAATGAAGGGATTTACAATTCGCTGCTGGCTAAGATAAAAGAAGCCCAGAAATTTCTCAGTGAAGGAGATATTAGTACCACGATTAATAAACTCAACGCCTTGATTGAAGAAATTAAGGCCCAGATGGGCAAAGGAATTGACGAGGCATCCGCCCAGGAATTAATTCGTCGCATTCAATTATTGATTAATACGTTATTAACCAAACCGCTCTGCGAAGTAAAGATTATTTCCTTTCAACATCACCGACGGCCTATATCTGAAATACCTGACTCAAGCGACCCGGTCAATACCGGAAAAAGTAAGGCGGTCAGTGAAAACGGCGGAACATTAGCCTCTGTTTTTACGCCAGGGATTGGAGACGAAAACGATTACCTTTGGGTCATTTTTAAATTGCTACCAACCATGTCTTATATTACCGGAACGACCCTAAAATGTACGCAGGTTGACCTGACGGTATTTGATGATGAAACTTACCTCAAGATGTATGAAGGATCTCTTCTCCCAAATATCCTCACGACCGAAGGAATAACCAAAGACAAAGTATTTATCTGTGATGGAGAAACAAAGTATATTGGACATTGGAATTTAAAAATTGTACCGGTTGTCGGAGGAGGAAAGGTAGATTATCCGAATTTAACTTTTGGTGATAAATTTGAACACAAGTACCGGATTGATATTAAAGCCTTTTACGGCGGTAAAGGTAGCACGGGAGGTATCTCAACAAAAGATGAGACCGTAGTAGAGGTGTTTGATAACAATAAGATTGGGACATTATATCAAAGATGGATGGAACAAACAAAAAGCACAAGAGATATTTATGTCCATGGTAAAAAAGTATCTTTTTTTGGCGAGTATTATGATGTCTCTTATCCAATGGCATATGCTTCTTATTACAAAAGCAAAGATTTGCTCCAGATGGTTAATGAAGATTTTATCAGACAGAGCAAAAATTTTGGCGATGCTGTCTGGATGAATAAGGTAGTAAAATATTTAGAACGACTTACGGGCGGGGCGATACTTCAAAAAACTGGTCAATTAACCACTCAAGAACAGGTGTCGCTTGCTCCTACCGATGTCTTTTCTGATAAATGGGATTTAATCTTAGCCAATGTGGATAAATTAAATAAAGAAGTAGCCGAAGAGTTAGGCAAACATCCTGACCCAATGAGACTCCCAATAAGCGGATTTGTCATTTCTATCCCTGACGCGGAGGCGGCAATTGATAAAATGATATTATCTATGGCATTTTTGATGGTCCATCACCAAACTGATTTATTAAAAGTCGTAACTGATAAAAATCTGGCCGGTCCTAACAAGGAATGTAGCAAAACTTCTTTTGAAACGGTAATTAAATTATTAAAAGACAAGCAGGAAGAATTAATTAATGCAACCTTCCCGACCGATACCCAAAATCTTATATTAGAGGAGGCGCAGGCTTGGTCTATCATAAGTGAGTTAATAAATATAGGTTTTTTGGGGTCATCCGAGATTTTAAATAATAAGGTAAGAGAACAGGTCAAACCATTTTTACCAGACGATATGACCGAATCTGAAAAAGACGAATTTCTTGAAGAGATGTTTCCATCAGATATAACGGGTGTCTATGAATACTCCCTTAACCGGGTTATTGAAAAAATGGACCCATAGAATGGACTTTCATGGAAAAAGAATATATATGAAAATAAAGAAGATTGGGATAATCATTTTTTGTGGGATATTGATCGCTTTAAGTAGTATTATTATAAGTTACGGGGAAGATAATGGGATTACTTTTTTCGGAAAGGTAGTTGATGAAAATAGAAAACCTGTAGAAGGAGTAGTTGTAAGATTATATTCGGAAGAAGACGGTAAAATAGTTGCTAATCCTCCTCGTATATTTACTGATAAAAACGGCATTTATAAATTTGAAGGAATATCAAGAGGGTTATATGGTTTATATAATTTATATGTAGATAATTCTAATGATGTTAAAGCAATATTCCCTGATAAACATGCCTTTTTAACTCCTGAAAAGAGTCCTTATTTGCATAAATCCATAGAAGTAAAAGACGAAAAAGAAGTAGAAGTAAATTTCAGGATAGCCCTTGGCGTCAAAATAAAAGGTAAAGTTACTTACGAAGACGGAACTCCGGCCAAGAGCGTTCAGTTTAAGTCAACTGACGGCTGGGGCACACTTTCCTTTTCTCAAGAAGATGGCACCTACCTGCTAAAAGGCTTAAGTGCCGAGGATAAAGTTATAACTCTAACGGTTAAATATAGCTTATATCCTCCAATCAGGCCTACTATTACAGACGTGGTCAGACTGATTAAGATTCCGGCCAAAGAAGGAGACGAAATCACTCAAGATTTGGTCGTTAATAAGATTGATCCAAACAAGATTTCATTACAAGGTGAAATCAGCGTTGATGGGATATTATATGCCCCAACCAACAAAGACGCATTGGAACAAAAACAGATCCCACCTGAAGGGACACCGGTTTTTATCAGTCTGGTAAATCCCCAGGAAGATTTTATGTATCTGACACATATGATGAAAGGCGGAAAATACGAATGCTATAATCTACCACCAGGTAAATATAAATTAATCGCCTCATACCAGTTAATTTTTAACCTCCCCCCAGAATATACTTATAAAAAAGGCCCGATTGCCGGCGAAAAAGAGATAGAAATCAAAAAAGATGAAACTTTAAATATAGATATAAATTTTCTGCTTACCCCACAGGAAAAGGTAGAATTTCAGGTAAAGTAAAAACAAAAAGGTCTTTATATTTATGCCTAAAAAACAATACCATCTCGGCCTGAAGAAAGGCGAGGTGGCTGAAAATATCCTGCTCTGCGGCGACCAGGACCGGGCCGCCAAAGTCGCCCGGATGTTTGATAAAATCCTGCTTTCCCGCCAGAATAGAGAATTCGTTACCTACACCGGACGTTATAAAAATATCCCGCTCAGTGTTATCGGCACCGGCATCGGACCGGATAATACCGAAATCGCGCTGGTGGAATTATCCCAACTGGTTAACAACCCGATTCTTATCCGCATCGGCAGTTGCGGCAGTCTCCAAAAAAATATTAATCTGGGAAGTTTGATAATTTCTACCGGTGCCCTGCGCCTGGAAAACACCTCAACCTTTTTTGTGCCGGAAGGTTATCCGGCTGTCGCCCATTTTGAAATTATCAGCGCCTTAAAAGAAGCCGTCTCCGCTTTAAAAGTGAAACATCATCTGGGTATCACGGCTACTGCGCCGGGATTTTACGGCGCCCAAGGCCGCCAGATCAAAGGTTTTCCCCTGCGTTATCCGGATATGGTGGATTATTTCAGAAAAATCGGTGTTCTGAATTTCGAAATGGAAACCAGCACGCTTTTAACCCTGGCGAATATGCGTGGATTCAGAGCCGGCAGTGTCTGCAGCGTTTATGCCGACCGGTATCACTACCGCTTCATCTCACCTGCGCTCAAAGACAAATCTGAATTTAATTGCATTAAAACCGGATTAAAAGCCATTGAATTATTAAATAAAAATTAATAAATCAGGGCGCTGAAATCATAAGGTAATTTACCGTTGAATTTCATATTTTAGCAAAGATTAACTGTTTCATATTATTTCCGATAAAATCTAATCAGGATAAATCTGGTAAATATAAAACGGGAGGAACATATGAAACAACTGGAAATCGACGTAGAAAAACCGCCCTTTGATGCGGCTTTGATAAATCTCAAAGGGATTTTAAATACCGTTACGGTTGTTGAATTAGAATCATTGGTTCAAAAAGAATTTTTAAGACTCGATAAGTATTATTTTATTTTCAACCTCTCAGGCATTACTTCTATAAGCAGCGCCGGTGCCGGATTTTTTATTAAATTACTTTCTACAGTGGGTGAACATAAAGGAGTCATCCTCTTCACCCAGTTATCGGAACAGTCTAAAGAAATGTTTAACTTGTTAGGTTTATCCGCTGTTCTAAATATCACCCCGGATACCAAAACTGCTAAAAATATCATGGAACGAATTTTACAAGGGGAAATCATCAAAGGCCTAAAATCCTGATCTTAACCAGACCCCAAAAATTAATTTCTTCCCGCTTATTCCATCTCAAATTACCGCCATTTTTTATTTTGACCTTTCTGTCAACAGTGCTATAATAATCTGCGTAATCTATATTTTAATCTGTGTCATCAGTGAATATATGTATTTAACAGCTGATTGGAAAAAATGTACCGGTTGCCGGTTATGTCTGTCCGTTTGCTGTCTCTGTCATTTTGACGAAGCCAACCCCAAAAAAGCCGCTCTTGCTATTGACGCTAAATTCCCCGAACCGGGCACTTTTCACCCGCGGGTCTGCGACCAGTGCGGTACCTGCGCCAGCGTTTGCCCGGTCGAAGCCATCTCCCGTAATAAAGATGGTGTTTATATCATTGATTCGGAAAAATGCACCGGTTGCGGCGCCTGCGTGGAAGCCTGCCCTTTAAAAGTAATGTTCATCCACGAAGATAGCATCGTCCCGATTAAATGCGACCTCTGTAAAGAATGTATCCCGGTCTGTTCAACCAGAGTATTATCAATAAAGGAGTAACCGGATGTTTGCCTACGGCGGAAAAGTTTTACGGATCAACTTATCAACCGGTCAGATTACCGTTAAAAATTTAGATGAAAAACTGGTCCGGGATTATCTAGGCGGCCGCGGCTTTGCCGCCCGGATTCTTTACGATGAATTAAAACCGGGCCTTGACCCGCTCGGACCGGACAATAAAATTGTCGTGGCTTCCGGTCCTTTATCCGGATTATTTGTTCCCGGGGCCGGCAAAATCACCTTTGCCGCCAAATCTCCGGCCACCAACAGTTACGGAGACAGCAATATGGGTGGAATGCTCGCCGCCGAAATTAAATACGCCGGTTATGACGTCCTTATTATCGAAGGCAAAGCCAACCGTCCTTCTTACATATATATTAATAACGATCGGGTAGAAATCCGTGAAGCCGGGCAATACTGGGGCCAGGGCGCGATTACTACCGAAAAAATGCTTAAAGATGATTTAGGCGACCAATTTCAAATGGCCGTGATCGGACCGGCTGGTGAAAATCTGATTAAATTCGCCTGCATCTCGCATGATTTCGGCCGTCAGGCCGGCCGAACCGGCATCGGCGCCGTGATGGGCTCCAAAAATCTTAAAGCCATTGCCCTCCGAGGAAGCAAATCATTGAAAATAGCTAATCCGAAATTATTAAAAACCCTCACTGGAGATATTATCACCCAGTGCCAGAAACATCCGGCCTTAAAATTATGGCTGAACCAAGGCACGGCCAGCGTCACGGTCTGGTCCAACGAACAGGGTTCCTTTCCTACCCGTAATTTCCAGAGTGGTTATTTTGAAGGTTACAAAAATATCAGCGGTGATGTGATGCTAAAAGAAACGATCGTAACCAACAAGGCCTGTTTTGGTTGCCCGATGGCCTGCGGTAAATATGCCCGCACGAAAAAAAATAATCGCACTTATTACGTGGAAGGCCCTGAATATGAAACCGCTGCGATGATCGGCGGCGATTGTGCCATCGGCAATATTACCGACCTGACCTATGCCAACTGGCTCTGCGACGAACTGGGCATTGATACCATTTCCGGCGGCAGCGTAGTCGCTTTTGCGATGGAATGCTATGAAAAAGGTATCATCACGGATAAAGATACGGACGGTATAAAATTAAAATTCGGCGACATTGAATCATTTGAAAAAATTTTACGCAAGATTGCTTACCGGGAAGGCATCGGTGCGATTCTGGCTGAAGGGGTTAAAATTGCGTCGGAAAAATTCGGCCAAGGTTCGGATAAATTTGCGATGCAGGTAAAGGGCTTGGAAATCAGCGGATATGAATCGCGCAAGGCCCCGGCGATGATGCTGGCTTATATGACCTGTGATATCGGGGCGCACCATAACCGCGCCTGGGCGATTACCCACGACATCGCGGTCGGCCGTGACAAAATAGAAGGCAAAGCCCAACGGGTAATTGAACTGCAGCATATCCGGCCGGTATTTGATATGATCGGCTGTTGCCGGCTCCAGTGGGTGGAACTGGATCTCTCGCTGGAATATTATCCTCAGGCCTTGGCCGCAGCTACCGGTTTAAATTATTCGCTTGATGACTTATTAAAATGCTCGGAACGGGTCTGGAACCTTTCTCGCTTGTTTTTAATCCGTGAATCTAAGAATTTCGGACGCCACGTTGATTACCCGCCGGCTCGTTTTTACGAGGAAAAAGTTAAGAACGGACCAACCCGGGACAGCATCGCCAAGAAACAGGATATTGATAAATTGCTGGATGAATACTACCGACTCCGCGGCTGGGATGAAAACGGGAAACCGACCCCGGCCAAATTGAAAGAATTAGGATTATTATAAAATATGAGTTTGCCGCAAACAGGGGTTTACGCAACAGACTCATATGTAACTTAAGACTTTAGTCTTGAGTTTCACCAAAAAAATGTCAACTCTATCGCCAAAGGCGATCCGCCTATGGCGGAAAGAGTTGAGTTACAAGCATGAAGATTAAATTAGGCGGTTACGGTATTTTGAAAAACTATGTTGGACCGCCCGAAAACGCCCGCGAAATAGAACTCCCCCAGGCCAAATCGCTTAAAGACATCCTGCAGGAAATGGGTATCCCGGACGGGATGGTGATGCTGATTTCCGTCAACGACGAACAGAAAAATCTTGATTACGTTCCGCAGGAAGGCGACGAAATTAAACTCGTCCCGCCGGTCAGCGGGGGATAAAGAGTCTTATACCAGAACATCTTTCTTTTTAAAAATAAACAGCCCGACGACATTAAAGAAAACAATATAAATCAACGGTACCATCACGCTTTTCAACACTTCTAATTTTTGGGCTGATCCCGATGCATATCGGGACGCCGGCTCGCCTCCCATAAAATCATCAATTATTTTAAATTTCCACGAGTCTTCCAGAATCCGCTGGGTGATATCTTGAAACGTACTCCAATAATATTCCAGATAATTATTAAAAAGATAGGGCGCCATATTTTCGAAAAGTCCCAGCATTAGGTAATCCAGCGGCAGATATAAAAGAATCGCTAAAGCCACGGCCACGCCCGTATTTTCTACCAGAGTGGAAATTAATAATCCCAGAAACCCAGCGCTGATAAACGGTAATAGGAACATTACAAACGAATAAAAAGCGTACCGAAACATCTCGCCTTTCAGCGCATACGGTTGATAATCAGGAAAATCCGGATCAAGGATATCGCGAAACCCGTAAAAATATCCTGATAACCCAAAACTGACGGCTTGAATTATCATCGCAATCAGTACAGCAATTATTATTAACGTCAATCCCTTGGCTAAAAATAATTCGCTTCGCCTGAACGGACGGATTAAAACGGTTCGTAACGTGCCGGACGTAGTTTCCGACGAAATCATTAAACTTCCGAAGATAAGCAAAAATAAGACCGCAATTTTAAATCCGTTAAGGCATCCTTTGACCATCGGTTCAAACCCGTTAGTTTGTCCGGTTTGAGCAGTGGCTGACCGCTGGCCGGCTATTTCCCAGGTGGTATCGTCCGATTGCCCCGCTCTGGCGGCGGAAGGTTGTTTAACCTTTCCGGATGGATTAATCTTTGGCTCAAAAATAGTGCCGATTACCGTCAATAGAATAATCAACAGAGCCAGATAAATAAATTTCTGGCGTCTGATTTTGGAAAATTCAACCAAAGTTAAACGGAATATTCTTCTTATCATAAAATGTTGTTACGCCAACCCCAAAAAATATTCTTCCAGGTTTTTTTGTTTCGGGCTGATTTCCATAACTTCAATATTATTTTTTACCAACCAGGCGATTAATTCCGGTATCCGCTCCGTGGGTGCTTTAATGAACCATTCTCCGTCAGTAGAACCTGGTTCAATCCCCTGGCACCAGGTTAGTGTATCCAATAGATTTTTTGTTTTATCAGCCGGCCGGGCGCGCAGTTTGATTCCTCCTTCTTGACCTTGAAGCAAATTAGCCACGTATCCCTGAGCCACCAACTGCCCTTCTTTAATAATACCCACCCGGTTGCAGAGCAACTCTATTTCATAAAGCAAATGACTGGAAATAAAAAAAGTAACGCCGTAATTTTGATTTAATTGTTTTATTAATGTTCTAATCTCGCTGATACCCTGCGGGTCTAAACCGTTGGTGGGCTCGTCCAGAATGACCAGCGAACTATCAGGTAATCGGTCATCCCGCCCTTTCCCAGAAAAGGCGGGACTTCGCTCCGCTTCGTCAGTAAGCGGTAATCGGTAAACAGGCAACAACGCCTGGGCAATGCCGAGCCGCTGGCGCATTCCCTGTGAATAAGTTTTGACTTTATCGCGCGCCCGTTTTATCAAACCAACCTCGGTCAGCAATTTTTCCAGATTTTTTTTATCCGCCTGACCGTAACTCATCCGGCTCAAGAGAGCCAAATTATCCCAACCGGAGAGATAAGAATAAAAAGCCGGAATTTCTACCAGGGCCCCGATATTTTTCATCGTCTCCAGATAAGAACGGTTTAATTCCTTACCATACAACCAGATTTTACCGCGGTTCGGTTTAATCAACCGCAAAATCATCCGGATGGTGGTGGTCTTGCCGGCGCCGTTTAACCCTAAAAATCCGTAGATATCCCCCTGCTGCACTTCCAGATTAAGGTCCTGCACGGCCTTAAACCGGCCGAAGCGTTTAGAAAGATTTTCGGTTTGAAGAATAACATGGTTATTCATAATTGTTATTGGTAATTATTTACCAGGGTAGGCGTCCCGATGTAACATCGGGGCGCCCCCGCCGTGGCGGGGCAAGTGCTTAAACCTACCCAAAAACGAGCCGGTCGGTACACCTTTTTTTTATTATATCTGATAAATCACGATTTGCAAGATTGTTTTTATGGAAAATTTAATATCATTTCTAACAAAAAAGGACGAGATTAATCCCGTCCTTTTTATTATCGGTTCCCGTTATAAAACTTTTTTCCCGTGGATTATTTACATCAACGGCGGCAGAGTCAGGACCGGATGGTTCATTTTTTGCAAATAAGCCACGACTTCTTCTTCGGTCTGCGCCACGGTTTCATCAGCAATCATATCAAGAAGATTCGGAACACCTTCCTCGGCGGCCCGTTTGTTGAAAGTTTCCTTAATTTCTTCCTTTAACATCTTGGGCATCCAGACCAACCGTTTAATCCCGCCTTCGGCCAACAGGAATTTTTTGCTGATGATATATCGTTTTCCGTGTCCGACGAAGCCGGGCATTTGCTGACCGCCGCCGACCGTACCGGCCAAGGTGGAAAATTTCATCCCGCAGGGCGTCATCCCGCTAAATTCACGGCTAACCGTCATCACCCCATTCGTCAGCGGTAAAATTGCGGCAATACATTCGCAACAACCGCAGGTGGTCATCGGACTTTCCATAATACTATAGGCGCAAAATCGGTTAAGCACTTTTCTTGACGATTCAAACAGGAAATCATTTACCCCTTTCCATTCGCCTTTGACATTGTCAATCATATCACCTTTGGGAACCGGTTGGTTGGGCCCACGATTATTAATCTGATACGACGCCTTACAGGTAAACCAGTTATATGAACCGCACAGTCCGGTCCGTTCTGGCGAGACAACGCAAACGTGGGTCGGGGCAAAACTTTGACATAAGGTGCAGGAATAAAATGTATCAACTTTTTCATCCGTCAACGAACCGATCCGTTCATCACGCTGGTGATAAGCTGCGCGCGCTTTTTCCCGCAGTTTTAAAACATCGGCCTCTTTAGTGTAAAGTTTGACCTGGACCTTATCAACAATCGCACCGAATTCGTCGTGGAATTTCGCGTGAATAATGCTGCCCAGGTGGGCAATCTTGAACCCTTTGGCCTTAGATTCTTTACTGATACGAATCCAGTTAATATCGCGCTGGCCCATATGGAAAATACCCTGGGCCTCATTAATGAAATTATGCACCCGCCGTTCCAGTACCGGCTCAAAATCATCCTGCATCTCACGCCCGGCTACTTCAATCATTATGGCCAATGGTAATTTATCGCCTTCTTTAACATCATCTATCTCCGGGCCAATCACTTCTATTTTATTATCCTGAACTTCCTTAAGGTCTTTGGTATAACAATATTCAAATGAAGTAGTTTTGTTCCCGCCGAATTCCAGGTAGGTATCTTCGCCGCGGATACGTTCGCCTTCAAAAGCCGGGCCAAAAGATACCGGAATGGGAACTTTGCTGATATGAATTTTTAAACCGCGTATTTCAATCGCCTTCGCGACCATTTGTTCCGGTGCAATCGGTGAAACCACATGTTCATAAGTGCAAATACCGGTCGGCAGAATCCGGCCAATATCAGTTTCCGAAACGGTCGGGAATCCGTAATTAATCGCGCCGGCCGCCTGGGCATGTTTTTCATCATCCACTTCACCGAAGGCCAGCACAAAGGCAAAAATACGATTCTTATTATATTTCAGATTACGGGCATAATCACCGGCTTTAACACCGCCGAACGAAAGAGCGGCCCGGGTGGCAAAACCAAGGGCATGAACGGTCGCCGTTACATCGCTTCCGAACGGAACCAGCCGGGTCTCCCACCCCATCTGGACTCCGGCTTCACGCAATTGGTCGGCCATGCTGGCTCCGTTATTATCGGCCGACATAAAAATATAAAGATTTTTTTCCTGCAATTCGCGGGCGATTTTTACGGCCACTTCGGTCGAAGGACATTTACCGACGCAGGCGGCGAACCCGGGAGCGGTTCCGTCAACAAATTCAATTCCGCGTTTACGCATAATCACATCATCGGCCGCGCCCAACCAAAAATCGCCTTCTTCCGGACAATTTTCCATTAAGATATAAGGCAACGGGTCCTGCAGGTATTTTAAGGCCTCAATAATTTCGTCGGCAAAAAGCGTGGCCATCCCGGCATCCATCGTGTGGCCGAGATAAGGCACCCAGACTTTTTCTGCCGGGATAGGCGGTAATAATGATTGGGCTTTTTTCAAGAGCGGTTTGAGTTTCCCGACCGTGTCGATTTCCATTCCCAGCATCCCGTGCGAGATGGGCAGGAAATAACCGGTGTTGGGAAATTCCACTTTTTTATCAGGACCATATTTTTTCAACGCTTCTTCCAATTCCCGTTCGGCCCGGGCAACTAATTTATGCGCCCCGCGAATGGCTCTGGTGGCAATAAGTTTGGACATAATTAATCTCCTCAATAATTTATGATTTATACACTTCTTTTAGGACAGCCTGATAACGATTCCAAATGGTTATATCTTCAGATTCATCAGCAACCTGTTTAATCCATTTGTCTAAATACTTAAGGTCCAATTTATCTTTATGCCGAATCATAATTGATTCTACATCCAGCAGATCCTTACCACGTCCGGCAATTAGTTTCATTATAGTTAGGTCTTCCGGTGATGGGAAATAAGCCGGTATCTTATAAAGGGTAATCTTCTGCCGGCGATTAAAGGCGCTTTCCTCAAATTTGGTGGAACTGATAATAAAGTCAACATAGAACGATTCATAATTTAGCCTGAAGACACCTCTTTGGGTAACTCGTTTAGAGATTTCTTCTTCCTGATAAGTAAATCCACTCTGTTTTGCCTGGCTCAAGAACTCTTTCATCTGGTCTTCACGAATAATTATATCTACGTCAATATCATTAGTCAACCGTTGTTCACCCTGAATACCAACAGCCAAGCCACCGACTATCATATAAGGCAGGTTAAAGACTTCCAGTAATTTGACCGTTTCAAGGTAAACCAGCGCTAATGTTACTTCCGACATCTTTTTACCTTTATATAATTAATCAGATTATAAGGAGGCGGCTCTTTACTAAAATTCAGTTCCAACCCAAAGCGGGAAGTGATGAACATTTCCATAATCCGGGCGCTCTGTTCATAAGTCAGATTGCGTAAATATTCCGCCCGTTCTTTTTCGCTTTCTTCCCGATATTTTTTGGGGTTTTTTATCATGATAAAAATTTTATTTACAAGTATTTTTCTAGAGTTTTAACCATATCGAACCGATTAAGTTCATGTTGCATCAGTTTAACTCTGGAACGAAGATATGCTTTATCTAAATTTTTCCCTTGAGCAATAATAATATTTTTAATATCAGCCTTGTCTATTTCTCTGGCCGCCAGGATCTTATAAAGAATGATATCATCCGGAGAAGCCACCCAGACCTTACGGCCAAACAAGGATACTTTTCTTTTACGCAGAAAAACTTCTTTTTCAAAATTAGAATATCCCATTATAAAATCGGCATGCAGTCGTTGATAATTTAACCGGCACATTCCCATTTTATTTAACTGCATTTGCAATTTTTGGGACTCACCCTGGAATCCGGCGCGTTTTGCCTGCCGGAGAAATTCGTCATAATGGTCCGGCGTCGATAGAATCACCGCATCAATATCATTTGTCTTACGGGGCAGACCCCAGACATCGACCGCTAATCCACCGATCAAAACGTATTCTATTTGATGCTTTTCTAAAAAATCAATTACTTTGTGAAATAAATTTATTAATCTGTTCCCTTTTCCCATTTATTTTACGACCAGCGGCTTCCTTTTTTAGATAAAGCAAGAGAGAGAGAAAGAAAACGGTCGGATGGTTCTGTTTTTTTTAAAAACTTATCATCCGGCAGGGTTAACAGTTCTTCCAATATTTTAATTCTCTCTTTTATGGTGCTTTTTCTGAGCCAGGCATTTCGATGCCGTTCTTTTTCCAACCCGATTAAATTCATGCGATCAGCCCAATTTCTTAATCCATTATTCTCTTTATCTTTTTTTTTATTTTTTATCATTTATACTTGCAGCGCTCGTCGGGCTTCCATATCAAACAGCACCCTCTCTTTGGTTTTCTGGATACCCAGCGCCTCGCGTTTTTTGTTAATATGGTCAATAATCAGGTTAGCCATTTTGTTCGGGTCAACTTCAAATGCCCAGCGTCCTTTATAAACATTAGCATATTCTTCAAAAAGATATTTAGTGAATATTTCGCTGCCGGTAGTCGGCCAGGTTACGCCAAAAACCACCAGAGCGCCTGAAGCCACAAAATACTGGCCGATGGCAATGGCTTTTTCGCTCATCCATTCCGGGGCGCAACCGGCGATCGGCAGGTCGGAAATATCATCACCTAACCCGCCTTCTTTAACCATAGCCGTCGCCGCAATCAAAAGACGGCTATTATCCACACAGGCGCCGCAATGCAGAACCGGCGGCATCCCGACGGCTTCGCACACTTCAGCCAATCCTTTGCCGGCAAATCGCGCGGCTTCCGGCACCAGCAACCCGTCTTTGGCGCAGGCAATCGCCGCACAGCCGGTTTGAAGCACCAGGATATCATTGGCAATCAATTCGCGCACCAAAGTATTATGAACATAATCATGTTTAACCCGCGGATTGTTACAACCAACAACACCGACCACACCGCGGATTCGGCCATTGATAATATTATCGTTCAACGGGCGATAAGAACCGCGGAATGAACCGCCTAACATATAGTTGATAGTTTCATGCGAAAAACCGGCGATTAATTCTGTTTCCTGGTTCGGAATATTAGTCTGCTTACGGTTGGGGTAATTTTCTACAGCCAATCTGATAATTGATTTGGCAATATTCAAAGCATCGTGTTCGTCAAATTCAATATGAGTTGCCCCGGGAATTTTAACTGTTCGGGAAGTGGTAACTAATTTGGTATGAAAACATTCGGTTAATTTACCCAGCGCCGGCATAATGCACTGGACGTCAACCACGATGGCTTCAACCGCGCCGGTAGCAATGGCCAGTTCCTGCTGGAGGAAATTTCCGGCTAGCGGAATTCCCCGACGCAGGAGAATTTCATTACCGGAACAGCACATTCCAACCAAATTAATACCTTTGGCGCCTTTTACCTGGGCCAGTTTTTTTAATTCGGCATCCTGCACGGCCGTGGCAATCATTTCGGCCATTAAAGGGTCGTGGCCGTGAACAACGATGTTGACTTCATCTTTCTTTAAAACACCGAGATTAACTTTAGTCCTGATGGGAATTGGTGTCCCGAACATAATATCCTGCAGTTCGGTAGCAATCATAGAACCGCCCCAGCCGTCGGCTAAAGAACAGCGGGCGCCCTGGATCATTAAATTTTTATAATCGGCATCATCACCGATATGAGTCCGCGACATCATCTCCACGATTTCGCGGTCAATCCCGCGGGGCACCACGCCCATTTCGCGCCAGATGGCCTGTCTTTTGGCCGGGGCGCGTTTAATAAATTGAACCTCGCCTTCCTGTTGACCAAACTCGGCCAAAATTTTCGTCCCAAGTTCCTCGGAAATTTTATCAGACGGTTTACTCTTGGTCTCAATCCCGTAATCAGCGGCTACTTTTAACAATTTACCGATATCTTTAATTTGATAACCGGGTACTTCGCCCCGGGCGGCGGCCAGAAAAGTATGAGCCACATGGCGAGAATGCTCGCAGTGAGCGGCGGTGCCGGCCGCAATCATCCGGCAGAAATTACGGGCCGCAATCGTGTTAATGTCCGCCCCGCAGATTCCCACGCTTTCCAACGGTTTTTTGGTGTTAATCCGGCAGGGGCCCATTCCGCAATGCTTACAGCAACTACCGGTCGCCCCGATCGGGCACGGCTTCATCTTCTCGGCCCGCTGAAAAGCCGTTTCAATACCGACGTTTGTTTTACTAAGTTGTTCCAATACCTCGAGACTTGCTTTGCAAACTGATTGTTTTTCGTTGGTATCATTAGACATACAATCCTCCTCATTTTCAAAAGGTGCCGTTATTATGAAGTAACACTAAATAGTTCAATAGAAATCCTACTATTCGTGTCATTCCCGTGAAAACGGGAATCCATCCCGCCTTGACGGGACTGTTTCTGCAGAAATAACAGAAACAGGATGTAGTTTCATAAATGGAGCAAAAACAGGGTTTCAAGAACGCCCCAATAGATATTATTATAGCATTTTAGCAAAAAAAACAAAAGATTTTTTGCGGGTTTTTATGAGGAAAGAAATATGTAAACTAAGAACGTCTGATAAAATGAGATAATCTTGATGTAGCGTCGGTCCGCCTTCCGCCTTAGGCGGAGCGGATTATCCCCCTGACCAATCTTAAAAAGAGGACGGAGCGGGACATATCCGCCAAAGGCGGACCAGCGCTACCTTAGATTGGTCATTAAGAGTATCAAAGAGTTATGTTAAAAAACTCTCCGTCCCCTCAATTAATTTTAGATAATCCCCATTATCTTCCCGACTTTTTCAAATTTATCCAGGGCGAATTCTAATTCTTTCCGGGTATGCGTTGCGGTCACAATGGTTCTGACGCGTGCGGTGCCTAGCGCGACCGTCGGAAAAATGATTCCCACACCCAGCACCCCTTCTTCATAAAGTTTTCGGCTGAATTCCATTGCTTTGGCCTCGTCCCCGATGATAATCGGGGTAATCGGAGTCTGGCTTCGGCCGGTATTGAAACCAATTTTCGTTAATCCTTCTTTAAAAAACTGGCTGTTATCCCACATCTGTTTATGCCGTTCCGGTTCTTCATCCAGCACTTCCAGAGCGGCGATACAGGCGGCCGCCACACCCGGCGGATGAGCCGTGGAAAAAAGGAATGGCCGGGCTTGATGAATCAGGTACTCGGTTAAATTCTTACTGCCCGCAATATAGCCACCCAAACAACCCAGGGCTTTGGAAAGCGTCCCCATATCAATATCCCATTTGCCGTGAAGATTAAAGTGATCAACCGTCCCGCGGCCGTTTTTGCCCAGCACCCCCTCACCGTGCGCATCATCCACCATCGTGATTGCCCCGTATTTTTTAGCCAGTTCGTAAATCTTATCTAAAGGAGCAATATCGCCGTCCATACTGAAAACGCCGTCGGTAATAATCATAATCCGCGGGGCAGATTTAACTTCTTCCAGCACGCGGGCCAGGTCGGTCATATCGCAATGTTTATAAATAGCTCGTTTGGCCTTAGTCAAACGAACACCGTCAATAATACTGGCATGATTAAGTTCGTCGCTGATAACCACGTATTGCCCCTCTTCGTCTTTATTACGCTGGTTGGAAAGGACTGCCTGGATAACGCCGCGGTTAGCGGCAATGCCGGCCACAAAAACTAAGGCCGATTCAACTTTTTTGAAGGCGGCTAATTTTTTATCCAGTTCGACATGAATTTCCATCGTGCCGATAATCGGCCGAACCGCACCGGCGCCCACCCCCCATTTCTCAGTCGCCTCAATCATCGCTTTTTTTAATTTCGGATGGGTAGCTAAACCGAGATAGTTATTGGAAGAAAGATTAACCACTTTCCGTCCGTCCACGATACAGGTGGGCAACTGTTCACCGGAAACCACTTTCACCTTATTGTAAATACCGCGTTTGCGATAATCATCCAGTTCGTCCTGCAAAAAATCTAAACCGGGCATATTTATACCTCCATAAAATTGGGGTCCAAGTTTTATTTATTATTTATATTTTACTTTTACTTGTTTCAATTTCAAGAAATTTCGGCAAAAAATTAGATTGAAAGAATACTTAATAATTGATATAATATTAAGATTAAATATGATAAAAGACACCAACTTATTAAATGAATTTGAGCAGGCCTATCTCAAATCTGAAAAATTAACCTATGAGCAGGCCTTAAAATTGTTTGAATCGCTCTGGCAGGAAGCCAAAGCGCTCGGCGTTATTCCTTTAAAAGAACCGTTAGAAGGCATTGAAACGGATATTCGCCTGGCGCGGATATTAAATAATAGATAATGTTTGAAGAACTTCTCATTAAAATCGCCCAATCTTTAACGGCCCATCATATTCCCTATATGATCATCGGTGGCCAGGCAGTCCTGCGATACGGCACACCGCGTTTAACTAAAGACATCGATATTACGCTGGGGGTTAATACTGACCGGCTTGGTCAAATCATTCATATTATTAATCATCTCCAGCTTAAACAATTGCGCTCCGATACCGAAGAATTTGTAAAAAAAACTATGGTTTTACCGGTACAGGATGAAACCAGCGGCATTAGAATTGATTTTATTTTTTCCTTTACGCCTTATGAACAACAGGCAATTCAAAAAGCCGAGAGTGTTCGGTTGAAAAACATCGAAATAAAATTCGCGACGGTGGAGGACTTGATTATCCACAAAATTTTCTCCGGCCGGCCGAGGGATATTGAAGATATTAAATCGGTAATACTTAAACATCCTGATTTCGATCAAACGTATGTCCAAAAATGGCTGACTGAATTTGACCGGACTTCAGAGACGCCTTCTTTTTTAAAAACTTTTCAAGAAATTGTAAAAATGTTGATTCCGTAAAAATATCAATGTTTGCTTTAAAATCCCATAAAATTATTACTGGTTTACTGTTGGGTTTGTTGGTGGGACTGTTAGTTAAAATTTGCTTTGCGCTCCTGCCGTTTCTCCAGAACGTTGAACTGCTCACGCTTGATTATCGGTTCAGACTTTTGGCCAAGCCATCCGAAGCCAACCGGGATATTATCCTTATTATGATTGACCAGGCCAGCCTGGATTATCTGGAATACCAGATGGACCAGCGGGAACCGCAATTCTGGCCATGGGAAAGATTTGTTTATGCCAATCTGCTGGATTATCTCAGACCGGGCCGGCCGAAAGCCATCATCTTTGACCTTAATTTTAAACGAACTGATGAGGAAGGAGACGACCGGTTCGCCGATGCCATAAAAAAATCAGGCAACGTTTATTGCCCGACGGTTTTTACACAGGAAAAAGAAGAACGGTACACCAGGATAATTAATGATGCGGACAAGAAAATTTTTCTTGATAAATTTTCCGTTGAGCCGGACGGTCTTTCTCATTTTGATGTCCCCGGTTATAACATGGTCATGTTGCCGAATTCAACCTTGTTGGAAACTCCCAAACGATTAGGCGCCGCCAATATCAATAAAGATAAAGACGGGGTTTTGAGAAAAACATCTCTTTTTTATAAATATGAAAGTAAAATTTCCCCTTCTTTATCCATGGCGGTTGCCTTGGATATTATCCTTGACGGAAAAATTAATTTATCACCGAATGGCCACTTACCGTTGCCGGAAGAAAAAAAAATACCACTTTCTCAGGACGGGAATATGCATATCTGGTGGTACGGGACGGCCCGGACTTATCGTTATATCCCGTTCAGCGAATTGGCTGATGATTGGTATTACGCTAAAACAGGCCGGCCTGATAAAATCCATTATCAACCGGATTATTTTAAAGATAAGATAATTTTTGTCGGCACTAATGCTCCCACCTTGGGAGATTTGCACACCACGCCAATGGGAAGCGCTTATCCTGGCGTAGAAGTCCACGCGACCATATTAAACAATCTTATGACCGGGCAATGCCTGACTCCGTCTCCGGATTCGGTTAATTGGTTAATTACGTTAAGTCTCTGTCTTTTGACCGGCTTCCTGTTATTCAGCAGCCGTTCCTTCTGGAGCGGCGGTGTTTTAATCTGTTTGTTGATTGTTCTGGTTTTAATCAGCAGCGGTTACACTTTTTTCGAATTTCATTATTGGATGGATCTGACCGCTCCGCTGAGCGGAATATTTTTAACTTTTACTTCCAGTGCGCTGGTTTATTATTTTACCGAAGGGAAGGAAAAACGACGGATTAAGATGATTTTTTCTAAATATCTCGCGCCCGAAGTCGTGGAAGAAGTTTTAAAAGATTACAAAAATCTCAAAGCCGATGCGGGCGAACGAAAAGAATTAACAGTTCTTTTTTCCGATATCCGCGGTTTTACCACCATCTCCGAATCGCTCAGTCCCGAACAGGTAGTTCATTTGTTAAACGAATATCTCCAGCGGATGGTTCGGATTATTTTCCATTACGGCGGAACGCTTGACAAGTATATGGGAGATGGTATAATGGCTTTTTTCGGAGCGCCAAAAGAACAGGCCAACAATGCCTGGCTGGCCGTCCGGACCGCCCAGGAAATGATTAAAGAAGCCCGGCAACTTCAGGAAAAATGGGCCAGGGAAGGAAAACCTCATTTGAATATCGGCATCGGGATTAATACCGGCGAAGTCGTGGTCGGTAATATCGGCTCAGAACAAAGATTAGATTACACGGTCATCGGAGATAACGTTAACCTGGCCTCACGACTGGAATCGCTAAATAAAGAATACGGCTCAAATATTATTATCAGCCAGGCGACGGCTCAAAAGTTAGCGGAACGACAGTGGTCCGATGGACTCCGAACCCCGATGGACATCGGGGCTTCGGAGAGTCCCGCCCCAAGCGGGAACGAACAATCTTTCGGCTTCGCTCAAGACGGTGAGATTGCCGAACCGTTTGAATTGAAAGAATTGGGTACGGTAAAAATCAAGGGAAAAGAAAAACTAATCGTCATTTATGAAGTGAAAGTATAAAATGAAAAAAATATTCGTTCCGTTTTATCTATTAATTGGTTTGTCGCTCCTGGCTCATTTTATTTTTGCCGATACGGAAATTGTTTATGTCGCTAAAAAGGAAGTGAAAATCAAAGCCGGGCCTGACGAAACGATTTATGAAACCGTGGAAACGGTAAAATATCGCGATTCTTTAGAAATATTAGAGAAAAAAGATGACTGGTATAAAATCAAAGCGGTAAAGTCTGGCAAAACTGGCTGGATTTATAAAAAGAAAGTCAGTTCTGCTAAACCTGAACGCGACAAATCAACCGGCGAAGTCCTGGGTAAATTATTACGAGGCGGCAGTGGTTCGGAAACGACCGAAACCGCGGCCGCAGCCGGGATCCGTGATTTTGATAAAAAAAACTACGGGGAACTTAAAGGTGATTTTAAGGCGGTGGAACGGATGGAAGCCCTGCGCCAGCAGATTAGCGATAAAGATATTGTAGAATTTATGCGTGAAGGTAAATTAAAATAATAACCACAGATTATATGAACTATAAACGATCTTTTAATATTTGTTGTTTAATAACGCTGATTGCTTTTCTAACCGGTTGCCAGGCCATGGAACAGATTTTAAAATCCACCGGCCATGAAAAAGAAGCCCGGATGGTTAAAACGACGGCCACGGCCGGCGCCGCGCTGATGCCTTTCAGTATTGATGAAGAAGTGGAAATCGGACGAACTATGGCGGCCCGTTTAATTGAAGCATCAGGCGGCCTTGGCCCGGACGAAAAACTCAATCGTTATGTAAATTTAGTCGGGCGCTATATTGCTTTACACGTCAGCCGGGAAGACCTGGATTCTAGTCTTTATCAATTTGCGGTGGTTAACACGGATGAAATTAACGCCTTTGCGATGCCGGGCGGTTATATCCTGATAACCAGAGGCGCCTTGAAAAACATTCAAAACGAATCAGAACTGGCCGGCGTGCTGGCTCATGAAATCGCCCATGTGGATAAAGGACATATGCTTTCAGCTATTAAAACGGCTTATGGAATGCAATTTTTAGGCCAGATGGCTGAAATATATAATGAAAAAAATAATAATAAACTTAACCAGATGCTTTCAAACTCTTCCGAATTCGGATTAACCACGCTCTATCAAAAGGGATTATCGCGTGAGTCAGAAGAAGAAGCCGACCAGGAAGCCGTAAAATTACTGGCAGCGTGCGGTTATCAACCGGACGGTTTAAAAAATTTCCTTAACCGGATTAAAGACCAGGGTAATCAGAATGCCTCTTTTCTTAAAACTCTCGCGGCTACCCATCCAAACCCATTGGAACGGATTAAAACCATCGACGACTATCTCGCCCGTAAAAACCTGGATAAAACAACCGGTCAGTCGCTCACTGAACGGTATCAGACATTTTACCACTAACAGATTAAGAGCCGATCCTAATAACCACTCTTTTACGCCAGGACGTAGCACCCCGATAGCAATCGGGATTTGTTCCAGGTATTCTATAAAGCGAAGATAATTATATTTTTAGGATTTGCAAAAATTCTTTAGGTGTCAAAATAGTTATACTTGCTTTTTGGAAATCTTTTGTATTACGCGTAATGATACAATCAATTTTATTATTTACGGCAATGAAATACTGAACGCCGTCTTCAAAATCGCCAAATCCAGCGTTTATTGATTCGCCTATTTCTTTATCGGTAAAGGAAAGTACGGTGACCAGCGAACGAATTTTACTTATCGCGTGAATGGCTTTTTGATGGTTGGCGATTTTGTTAATAATGTAGTATATGTTTGCAATGACTAAACTTGATGTGTACCCGCCAATTTCATTTTTCTCGCAAAGATTTATTAGTTTGTTAGAAAAATCATTATGCGGTTTTCTGCCCAGAATTGTATCTAAGAAGATATCCGTATCAATAAAGATTTTTTTCATAGATATTTTTTAATCAAAGCGCTGGCCAAAATATCCTTATCTTTAATACTGGTCGCCTTGGTCATGCCTGCTAAATCCTGCGTGATAGGAGAAAGCGGCATGTTCTTTCCATCTGTTTTTGATGCCAAAGCGGCAAAAAAATACTCCGCTAATTTCGAAAGGCTTAAATTTCTTTGACGCGCATATTTTTTTGCTTTTTTAACAATAACCTCATCCATCGATAACGTTAGTTTACTGGTCATAATTTTACGCCTCCTATACGTATAAATAATAACACATTGATACGTATAATGTCAAGGTTTATTTTCGGTGTATTTCAAGAATTTGTTTTGCTGGCAGGGAATTATTGTTTTTATTCTTGCCTGTCCCGTTCTACGGGGACAATCACCTTAATCGGTGACCCTATTTCTTTAACCGTCACGGTTCATCCCTCACGAGATCCCGTCAGAGGGACACCGTCCCGTCAGGAAGAGAGAGAGGGAGAAAGATAGTGGCGACGACTGCCTCATTTTTATTTTTTTGTTCCGCCTTGCGGGATTAACTCACCATTTTCGTAGTTCCGCTCAGATAGTAACTCCCCGTTCTCGTAATACCACTTGCCTATGCCTTCCTTCTTGTTATCTTTGTAGTTCACCTCCCATTTTAACTTTCCGCTCTCGTAATAATATCCCTTGCTTATGCCTTCTACTTTGCCATCTTTGCAATTCACCTCCCATGCTAACTTTCCAATCTCGTGATATTCCCTGTATATGCCTTCTGATTTGCCATCTTTGTAATTCGACTCACTCTTTAACTTCCCGCTCTCGTAATATCCCTTGCCGATACCTTCCTTCTTGCCATCTTTGTAGTTCATCTCAGATCGTAACTCCCCGTTCTCGGAATATCTCTTGCTTATGACTTCTAATTTGCCATCTTTGAAATTCACCTCACTCTTTAACTTCCCGCCCTCGTAATATCCCTTGACTAGACCATCCGGTATCTTTCCCTCAATGGTGCTATTCCATTTTTCATCAAATAGTTCTTTAGCAATCTCTTTCCCATCCTGATAATAAATAATCTCTTTTGGCGTTCCATCCGGATATTTTTGGGTTGTCTTCATGATAACCTCACCCTCACCCAGCACGACAGCCGGTATCAAAACTATCAAGACCAGCACCAACCCGATTAACCCCGTTAGAAATCTACAGGATCTATTATGATTACGGAGTGAGAACCATTTAACCTCGTTAGAGGTGTTAGTAAACAACTTGCCATTGTAATGGATTATTTTATTCTGTTTCATTACTTTCACCTCTAACGGGGTTAACCTCTTCATTTTTTATCCTCCTATTAAAAAGATATAATTCTTTATTACGGTATCAAAATAATCTTAGCCGATTGGCGGTCGGCTGATTTCATTGTCTCAAACGCTTTTTTAAACTCTTCCAGTTTAAATTTATGGGTAATCACCGGCGCCGGGTCAAGCCGGCCGGAATTTAAAAGCCCAGCCATCTGATACCAGGTCCGGTACATCTGCCGGCCGTTGATACAAATTATCCGGCATCCCTTGAAAACTAAGGCATTAAAATTAATTTTTATTTCCGGGCCGGCGCTCAACCCAAAAGCCGTAAACCGCCCGCCTTTACGTAAAACCTGGATTCCATGGTTAATGGCCGCCGGATTACCGGTCATTTCTAAAATAACATCGGCGCCGACACCGTTAGTGGCCTGAATAATTTTATCAACCAGCTTAGGGTCATCATATTTAATAATCATTGACGAACCCATTTTCTTTGAAATCTCCCGCCGGAATTCGTGTTTAATTACGTGAATAACCTGTCCGGCGCCGGATGCGTGAGCCACACCGGCGGCAAAAAGTCCGGCCGGTCCGCAACCAAACACCACCACATTCAAACCACTGACATCTTCACAGAGCGTGGTATAAACCGCATTACCTAACGGCTCCTGGATACAAGCAATTTCCGGCTTCATTGACTTATCATTTTTCCAAGCGCAAACCGCCGGAATTACCGCATATTCGGCAAAACAACCCTGGGTATCGACCCCGAGTATTTTTAAATTACCGCAGATATGCTGCTGGTCGTTCCGGCACTGGTAACAATATCCGCAGGGGATATGGCTTTCGGCTGAAATAAAATCGCCTTTAGAAAACCCGCCGACCATCTTACCGATGTCCACCACCTCTCCGGCAAACTCATGTCCGATGATAATGGGCGGTTTAATCCGCGATTGACTCCAGGCATCCCAGGCATAGATATGGGCGTCAGTTCCACAAATGGAAGTCACCTGAACTTTAACCAGTAAATCATTAGGGCCGGCTTGAGGAATATTCGTTTCAATTAATTCTAACCCGGGGGCGGGTTGGGTCTTAGCCAATGCTTTCATCTTTTTCATAATAAATTTTCTCCAAAAATTCTTGTTTTATAATTATTTTTATCTTATCACTCTAACTATTTTTGTCAAATAAAAGACGCGAATTCCAGTTTCCCATAATATTCACTTCGGATAAAATGTCTTGACAATATGTTTTATCCGGGTATATTAAGTAAGTAAATAAATTATCCCGCCCAAGCGGGGCAATTTATTTACCCGGTGGTGTAATCGGTAACACAAGAGATTTTGGTTCTCTTATTCCTGGTTCGAGTCCAGGCCGGGTAGCCATTCGGCTCACCCCTCGGCAGACTCGGGGTTTGCTCATGGCAAGCCGTGAGCCGAATGGTCCTGAGCAAGCGAACACAGTGAGCACACCGAAGGACATACATAAATGCCTCATTACGTCTATCTTCTTCAAATGAAAGATGACAGAATTTATGTTGGTGAGACGATAAATCTTCTTCGTCGTGAAAGAGAACATTTTAGCGGAAAAGGCGGAAAGACGACAGCACTTTTCGGTAGTAACAAAGTAATTTACTACGAAATTTATCAGAACAAGGAACTTGCTTTGAAACGTGAACGCCAAATTAAAGGCTGGATGCAAGCAAAGAAACTCGTGTTGGCCTCCGGCAACATCTCTGAATTAAAAAATTTATCAAGTCCACCGCGACTAAAAGAACAATCAGATTATAAACAAGAAGCATCTTTTCTCACTCATCCCGGCTTCATCGGAACGAAAGATGCATCTGGATTAAATCTTACCTAACCTATGCCAGACTACACCGAAATAGTTTTACCTCTACCGGTTAATAAAATCTTCCATTACCGCGTGCCTGATAAATTTCAGGAATATTTGAAAACCGGAATGCGGGTGCTGGTTAATTTCAGGAATAAATTAGAAACCGGTTATTGCGTTGGTTTTGTTCCCCAACCGGAAGTGGCCTTTGTTAAAGATATTGAGAAAATCATTGATGCTGAACCGATGTTTGATGAAAAAATGTTGGCCTTGACCAGATGGATATCCGAGTACTATTTTTGCAGTTGGGGACAGGCGTTGGAAGCAGCTTTACCGAGTGGTGTTCGGAAACAAATCTTTACTCAAACGATTGCTTTTATCCAATTGGCCCAACCGCCGGAAAAAATCAAGTCCGCATTAACCGAATTAAAACCCGGTCAATCTCAACAAAAAAGAATATTGAAATTTTTTCTGGACCTGCCTGTTCCACCCGTAGCGGGAGACGAACCTTCTATTCCATACCAGCAACTGCTAAACAAATTGGGCATCAGTTCTTCACCGGTGGAATCCCTGCGGCGGAAAAAATTGATTAAAATTTTCAGGCAACGCTCCGAAATAGACCCTTTTTTAGATGAAATTATTTTTAAAACTCCGCTTTTTACTCCAACTGAAGAACAATCGGCCGCGCTGGAACTAATTAAACAATCAATTGACCGAAAAATCTCCGAGGTAATTTTATTACACGGGATTACCGGCAGCGGTAAAACCGAGGTATATTTACAGTCAATCCAATATTTAGCCGGTCAAAATAAGCAAGCCATTATGCTGGTACCGGAAATTTCTTTAACACCTCAAACAGTGCGGCGTTTTCGCGAGCGGTTTGACCGCATCGCCGTTTTACACAGTCATTTAACCGAGGGGCACCGGGCCGAACAATGGCGTCAGATTAAATCGGGGCAGGCGCAGATTATCATCGGGGCGCGTTCGGCTATTTTCGCCCCCACCCCTAACCTGGGGCTAATCATTCTTGATGAAGAACATGAACCAAGTTTCAAACAGCAAAATACACCGCTGTATCATGCGCGGGAAGTGGCCATCAAACGCGCTGAAATAGAAAAAGCCGTAGTCATCCTGGGTTCAGCCACCCCGTCTTTAGAAACCTATTATCAATCTCTTCAGAGCCAATATAAAAAAATAACCCTTCCTTACCGCATTGAAAAAAGACCCCTGCCGCCCGTAGAAATAATTGACCTGGCCAAGGAAATCAGCCCTAAAAATCCTTTCCCGGTATTTTCTAAAAAATTGGAATTAGCTATCCGTGATACGATTAAAAATAAAGAGCAGGTGATCCTCTTTTTAAACCGGCGGGGTTTTGCCACTTTAATTATCTGCCCGCGCTGCCGGTCTATTTTACGCTGCCGTCACTGCCAGGTTTCGTTAACTTATCATAAACAACGCCAACAAGGAATCTGCCATTATTGCCAGAAAGATTATGAAATTCCAAAGTTTTGCCCTGAGTGCGCCCGAGGCCGTTTAAAACATCTGGGGATGGGAACGGAAAAAGTAGAAGAATATACCCGGCAATTATTTAACAGCTATACCATCGACCGGATGGATAGCGATGCGATGAAAACACGTCATTCCTATCACCAATCTTTAACCGGACTCTGGAGCGGTCAAACTGATATCCTGATCGGCACGCAAATGATTGCCAAAGGATTGGATGTTCCCAATGTAACGCTAGTCGGGGTTGTTTCAGGAGATACGGCCTTATATTTAAAGGATTTTCGTTCATCCGAGCGGACTTTTCAACTGATTACGCAGGTGGCCGGCCGGACCGGACGGGGACCAAAAGGCGGACGCGTTCTGGTGCAGACTTTTAATCCAACCCATTACAGCATTATGCATGCTGCAAAACATGACTATGAATCTTTTGCCAAAGATGAACTGTCTTACCGCCAGGAACTTCATTATCCGCCCTTCGGCCGGATGCTGCGCATCTTGGTCGAATCAAAAAAAATGGACAAACTGGATAAATTAATGCATAAATTATCTTTGAAGATAGAAGACTTTTTTAAAAACCAGCCGGGCGGTGAAATACTGGGCCCAGCCCCGGCGCCGATGGCTAAAGTTAAAGAAAAACACCGGTGGCACCTGATTATTAAAACAAAAGAATTACCGACGCTCCAGGCCTTAATAAAAAAAATAGCCGCTGATTTACATCCTTTTCAATCCGGTGTAAATATCACGGTTGATATGGACCCGGTTAGTTTATTATGAAAATTGCTTATTTTGATTGCTTTTCCGGTATCAGCGGCGATATGATTCTCGGCGCTTTAGTTGACGCCGGGTTACCGTCAGCTAAATTACAGCAGGAATTAAAAAGATTATCTTTATCCGGATACCACCTCAAGACACGTCGGGTCAAGCAACACGGAATTATCGGCACAAAAATTGATGTCATCGCTAAACCAGGAAAATTTTTATCTTTCAGCCGGATGCTCCGGATTATTAAACAGAGCCGCCTGGATGAATCCGTCAAAAAAGTCAGTTTACAGGTTCTAAACCGGTTAGGTAAAGCAGAAGTAAAAGTACACGGCTTAAAATCGCTGAAGGATGTTCATCTTCATGAATTAGGTTCGCTTGACACCATTATTGATATCGTCGGCTCGGTCGCCGGATTAAATTTATTAGGGATTGACCAGGTTTACGCCGGCGCTTTACCGCTAACCAGTGGAATGGTTCGGTGTGCTCACGGTGAATTACCGGTTCCGGCCCCGGCCGCGGCTGAACTGATTAAAAATTGGCCGTTGTTTTATCTGAATCAGACTGAAGAACTGGTTACCCCGACCGGCGCGGCTATTTTAACCACACTGGCTCAACCTGTTTTAAATAATCAACCTCCTATTTTTACGGCCGATAAAATCGGCTATGGAGCGGGCGAAAAAAAATTATCCCGACTGGCGGGCCGGCCGAACCTATTGAGGTTAATAATCGGTGCGACAATGGTAAACCGGCCTGCTTCGCCGTCAGGCCAGTCGGCCAACAAGACAGATTTGTCTACGTCCCGATGGCTATCGGGACAGGCAGGGCTGAATTCGTTTCCCGGCGGTCCGGAAACAGACCGAGTGTGGATCCTGGAAACCAATATTGATGATGTTTCCCCGCAGATTATCGGTTATCTCTTTGAAAAAATCCTAGTTAGCGGGGCGCTGGATGTATTCGTGGTTCCCATTCAGATGAAAAAATCACGGCCGGGCTTTTTATTGAGTGTCATTACCTCCGAAGACAAAATAGCCGGGATAGAATCTCTGATTTTCTCGGAAACCGGCACTTTAGGAATCAGGCGGTATCCGGCCTGGAGAAGTAAACTAAAACGGGTATTTAAAACGGTCAAAACGCGGTATGGCACGGTTACCGTTAAAATCGGGTATTTAGGAAACAAGATAAAAAGTGTGCTGCCTGAATACGAGGATTGCCGAAAAATAGCCCGGTTAAAAAAAGTTCCGTTAAAAGAAATTATGACGGAAATAATAAAACAGGCGCATCGGAATTTATAATTATATCCTTAACCCGCGTTATTCATACGATGATTAAAATCACGACAGTATGTTAACGAGGATAAACCTCGTTGTCTACCAAAAACCTCGGTAGACAACGACCTTTATGGTCGTTGACCATAATTTATGAATAATGCGGGTTAAGGCGAAAACCCCCTTTACGGTTATTCTATAACTGTTCTATAACTGATAGTTCTTGACTTCAGGTAATTTAGTCTTAAAATATAAATTTTCATCCCGCTTTAGCGGGGCGAAAATTTATTAGCCCTGGTAGCTCAACCCCGCCCCGTCCCGACGGGGTCCCTGAATCTAAACATTAAGTAAGCCCAGTCGGGAAAAGGTTCGGGATTAGCTACCAGGCTAAAGGACTCGCTATTTATCAGCCAGGGTAGCTCAACCCGGCAGAGCAGGAGATTCATAAGCTCCCCGTTGTGGGTTCAAATCCCGCCCCTGGCATTATGGTAGGCAGAATAAAAGATTCATAAGATCCCCGTTGTGGGTTCCCCGAAATAATCGGGACTCACTGCGGTTCGCAAATCCCGCCCCTGGCATTATGGCATATTCGTTGGTTCCCGCCCAGATATAACATCGGAGCGAGACTCGCCCATTTCACAGACCTGAAATATGGGCGGCAAATCCCATCTCTGGTAATAAAAAAGGACGGCGCTAAGTCCGTCCTTTTTATACTTAAGTTGTCAAAATATCACTGTTTTTTATTAGCCAGATCGTTAAGAGAGATAGCAATACTGAACAGTAAAGCAGCGATGGTGAATTCCAGGAATGATTGAGGAGGAATCCCCATTAATTCGCTTCCGCCTCCCCGAACACGGAAAATCATCCCCAATACTAAACTTAAAGCAGCTCCGATCATTAAAATAACAGGTAACCACTTCACGCTAATCACCTCCCTTTACCACTGATTACACAGATTTAAATTAGATTACACGGATTCAGTAATTATAATTCTAATTCGGTTTCGTCAATAGTATTTTTAATATACACATTTTGATTGTCCACCAGGTTAAATATTTTGTGAGCCGTCATTTTTTTCCTCTGGGCGTCAAAAAAAATATGAACCACCGGGCGTAAGGGAAGTTTGGCATTTATTTTAACCACCCGGGCGATTTCTCCGGTGTTGAGTTCCACCCAGCTGCCCACCGGATAAAGTCCGATTTGTTTAATTAAAATCTTTAAGGCGTTCTTGGTAAACGGTGAAGCGGAAATCTCCAGGAGTTCGCGGATTGCCTGCTGGACTGATTTTTTCTTGCGGTCAGGCCGAGAATGGATCATCGTTTCAAAAATATCGGTCAGTGTAAAAA
>ERZ1292633.638-Hain-H41-02um-R1-638-length-39947-cov-7_pt1 | contig 39947 bp, 35 predicted proteins | sample MGYA00564406_ERZ1292633 | MGnify/ENA primary metagenome ERZ1292633 (study PRJEB36523, sample SAMEA6512639) | groundwater metagenome | collected 2019-01-08 | study: AquaDiva: Metagenomics assemblies of 32 groundwater samples | reverse complement strand
GAAGGCTTTTCTTCGACGCGTTCGGGCATTTCACGCCGCCGGCGGATGTGGACAGTGTGCTCCGCACCGGCGCACGTCGCACTGTCGCGGATGAGCAGGGCGCGGAATTTCGGTTTGTCGAGCCGCTCCGCAACGCCAAGCCATGTCAGGCTTGCCACGGATCCCGCGACTTGCTACGGGGCGCGATCGAGATCCGCCTGAACACCAGCCTGGAGCGCGCTGAGCTCGCGCGTCTCCAGCGCGCAAACGCGGTCTCTGGCGTGGCCACGATTGTGCTGGTGTTCATCCTCCTCGCCTTCGGCCTGCATCACACCGTCATTCGGCCCGTGCAGGCCATCGGATCGGTCGCCGACCTCGTCGGCGCGGGCCAACTCGACAGCACGGTCGACATCCGTACAAGGGACGAAATGGGCCGCCTCGGGCGGCGCGTGAACGAGATGGTGAAGGGCCTGCGTCAGAAACTCGAGTTGTCGAAGTTCGTGTCTCACGACACGTTGGTTGAAGTGGAGGCCACTGCGGGTGCCGTGGCCCGCGGCGGCGAGCGACGGCGCATCGCGGTAGTGTTCTCGGACATTCGCGGATTTACCGCCTTTTCCGAGTCGCACGAGCCAGAAGCCGTCGTCGCAATGCTCAACCGGTACCTGCACGCGCAGGCCGAAGTGGTCGTCCGGCATGGTGGCGACATCGACAAGTTCGTCGGTGACGGGATCATGGCCCGCTTCACGGGACCGGACATGGTGCTGAGGGCCTCGCGCGCTGCGGTCGACATGGTTGCCGTGGTGGAAGCGCTCGACAGCGCACGCGCGGGCGCAGCGGGTCGCGCCGCCGTCGGTGTCGGTGTAAACGTCGGCGACGCAATCCTCGGTGCCATGGGCGCTGAGCAGCGGATGGACTTCACCGCGATCGGGGACACCGTCAACATCGCGGCCCGACTTTGCGCGGCCGCTGGCCCCGGCGAAGTCCTCGTCACGGAGCCGGTGCGCGGGGAACTCCTCAGCGTGACGGAACTCGTGCTCTCTGCGCTCGAGCCGATGCACCTCAAGGGCAAGCACGAAGCGGTCGCCGTCTATCGCATCACGTCGCGTCGCACGGTGGTCTAGGCGCACTACTGTTCATTTCGCGCTCGGCGAGCACATTCTCTTCGAGACCGGGCGGACCAGTGAGCGCAAGCGTGATCTTCCGGCTGCGCGCGGAGGTCGTGCAGTCCAGCCGGGGTCGCGCCGCCGACAACGCACGTCCCGGCGCAATGCCTGCGAGCGCGTATTCAAGTGAACCGTATTGGCGTCAGCCCTGGGAACCCGCAAATACGGCCTATCGTCCAAGGTGCCTTTCATGCCACATTTGTGGATTCGGGCCTGCTCGAGCCAGTTCCTACCCCCCCTAGGAGCACTGAGATGACCGATCCGCAGCGCGCGCGCGCCCGTCAATCGACCAAGCGCCTGATCCTGGCCTTGTGCTCGACCATCGCCATCACCTTCGTCCTCGCAACGCTGTCCCAGCTGCTGGTCAGCGGCCAGCCGCTGCGCTCGGCGTTGACCGTAGCGCTGGTTGATTCAACGCTGCTCTCGATTCTGGCACTCCCGGCTCTCTACTTCCTGGTGATTGTCCCTCTCGCACGGCATGTTGCCAGGCGCGAACAGGCTGAGCGGGCGCTGGCGGAGAGCGAGGTACACCTCCGGCAGGCTGACGAAAAGTATCGAGACATCTTCGAGCACGCGCTTGAGGGTATCTACCAGACGAAACCGGACGGAACGTTCATCACTGCAAACAACGCCATGGCTCGAATTCTGGGCCACGAATCGGCCGAGGAGTTGATGGCGCAGTTGACGGACCACCTGGGCTGGGGCTATGCCGACCCCGTGGGGCGTGCCGAGTTCAGGCGACTGGTTGAGCGGGAGGGGGTCGTTCGAGGCCTGGAGTACGAGGTTCTGCGCCGGGACGGCAGTCGGCGGTGGGTCTCGGACAACGCCCGTGCCGTGCGCAACGCCGAGGGCATCATTCAGTACTACGAAGGCACCCTTACGGACATCACCGAGCGCAGACAGCTGGAGGGGGAGCTCAGAGAAACGGAGGATCGGTATCGGATCGCCGCGGAGTCTGTGAGTGATGTCATCGTGACGATCGATCAAGATAGCCGGATCATTCTTTTTGCCAATAACGCCGTTGAAAAGGTGTTTGGCTATTCCTCCTCGGAATTGTTAGGCAAGGAACTCACGGCACTGATGCCTGAACGCTACCGTGATCCCCATAGGGCTGCCGTGAAGCGTTATGCGCAAACCAATACCAAGCATCTCAACTGGAACGCTACGGACGTTATTGGGTTGCGCAAAAGCGGGGAAGAGATTGTCCTGGAGGCATCCTACGGTGAATACGTCAACGGCCAGCAACGATATTTTGTCGGAGTGCTGCGAGATGTCACCGAATCCAGGCTTGCGGCAGACGCTCTCAAACTGTTTCGAGCGCTGATCGATCGGTCGAATGACGGGATTGAAGTCGTCGATCCGGGAACTGGCCGGCTTCTCGATGTCAATGCGAAGGGATGCCTGGACCTTGGCTACAGTCGCGAGGAATTGCTGGCTCTGAGCGTGTTCGATATCGATTCCACGATCGACCGCTCTTCATTCACACGGGGCATGGAGACACTCCGGAACTCAGGCGTCCTGATGCAGGAAAGCCTCCACCGGCGGAAGGACGGTTCGACATTCCCTGTGGAAGTCGGCATAAAATATGTCCAGCTTGATCGAGACTACATCGTCACTGTGGTTCGCGACATCACCGAGCGCAAGCGGGCGGGCGATGAGCTGCGCGAAAGTGCGGCGCGGCTGCGCTTGGCCGTGGACGGTGGTGGAGTCGGTTTGTGGGAGTGGCAGGTCACCACGGGTCAGCTGACGTGGAACGACCAGCTCAGGAACATCTTTGGCCAGCCGAGTGATGTAACGGAACTGACGCTGGACAAGTTCCTGGGGGCGATTCACCCTGAGGATCGTGCCGAGATGGACGGAGCCATTCGCCAGGCGCTGCAAAACCACACGGGATGCAGCTGCGAACATCGGATTGTCCGCCCGGACGGGACGTGCCGCTGGATCCTGTTCACCGGTCGGGCCGAATACGCCGCCGACGGCGTTCCCGTGCGGATGCGGGGTGCGGCACTCGACGTCACCGAACGCGCACAGTTGCAGGCCCAGTTCCGCCAAGCGCAGAAAATGGACAGCGTCGGGCAGCTCGCCAGCGGCATCGCGCACGACTTCAACAACCTGCTCACCGTGATCAACGGGATGTCGGACCTCGTGCTGGCGCAGGTCAGTCAGGACAATCCGGTGCACACGGATGTGCAGGAGATTCGCCATGCCGGGGAGCGAGCCGCTACGTTGACTCGCCAACTACTGGCCTTCAGCCGCCAGCAGATCCTGGAACCACGGGTGCTGAACGTCAACACGGTGGTGTCGGGGACGGAGGGTCTGCTCCGGCGTTTACTCGGCGAAGACATCGACCTGGTGATCGTGCTGACACCAGACTTGGGTCGCGTCAAGGTGGACCCCGGACAAATCGAGCAAGTGATTACCAACTTGGCGGTGAATGCGCGAGACGCCATGCCGCAGGGCGGCAAGCTGACCATCGAGACGCAGAACGTCGAGGTCGACGAGGACTATGCTCGCCAGCACGAAATAGCCGTGACGCCTGGATCCTACGTGCTGCTGGCCGTGAGCGACGCCGGCGTCGGCATGGACAACGCCACCCGCTCGCGGGTCTTCGAGCCATTTTTCACCACCAAGGGTCCGGGCAAGGGCACCGGGCTGGGGCTATCGACTGTGTTCGGCATCGTCAAGCAAAGCCGCGGGTTCATCTGGGTCTATAGCGAGGTCGGCCATGGGACCAGCTTCAAGATTCTCCTGCCACGGGTGACCGAGGCAGCGGACCTCGACCGGCCGGCGCCGACCGTGGTGTCCAGTTCCGGCACCGAGACTATCCTCCTCGTCGAAGACAACGCCGCGCTCCGCAAGCTGGCCACGCGTGTGCTCGAGCCCGCCGGCTACACCGTGCTCGGGGCGGCCGAAGGCACGGAGGCGCTACGACTGCTCGAAGGTCATGAGGAACCGGTGCACCTCCTGCTCAGCGATGTGGTGATGCCCGGCATGGACGGACGGAAACTCGCGGAGCAGCTCGCGCAGACTCGTCCGAGGATGAAGGTGCTCTTCATGTCAGGCTACACGGGCGACACCATCGTGCGACACGGGGTGCTGGACGCGCAGGTGCCGTTCCTCAATAAGCCGTTCACCGCGGCGGCGTTGCTCCGAAAGGTTCGGGAGGTGCTGGATTCGTAGGCGTGATGCGTCTCCGCGGCCTGAACGGGTCGGGAAGACGACGGCGCCGATGGCGTCGGAGGAGACCGCGCACCCTACGTCGGTGCGTCCAGGAGGCCCGGGTTTACCTCAAGCCGCCGTTCGTACGGCACCACCTCGCCCGCCTCCACCCAGCGCTTGAGCAGGCGCAGGTACATAGCCCAGCAGAACGACGACGTCCGGTAATGCACGTTGGCTTCGAGCCAGCCACGGTGCCAGAACTGTACCTGGGTGCCGCACTCTGTTGGTGTCAGCGCGGCGCCGACTCACTTTTCATTCCAGTCGGCATCCGACTGCGTGAACCGCCACTCGATCAGCCGGCCGGGCTCGAAGCGCGACACGACTTCTCGTCAGTCGTACGGTTCTCCGAACATGAACTCGTACGTCCCACCCGCGTGTGATTCGCCGGCGGCCTGCAGCGTCCGCCACGCATCCAGCCCCTCCGGCGTGGAGAATGCAGCGAACACGCATTCAATGGGCGCGTTGGCGGGAAAGTCGTGCCGGATGTCAGGCACGGGCGCGCATGCCCGATGGCCAGCATTCCGGCGAAGGGTCGCGCGCCGGCTGCGTGCAGACCAGGATGCCAGGCATCCAGAGCAGCGCCGAGAGGATCGGCAGATTCAAGCTGAGTGAGAGCCCGAAATAGAAATCCCACACCGTGCCGATGGTGTGCGCCAGGCAGAAGAAGAGGCTCAGGCCACGGGCCGTGCGGAGCAGCGTGGCCGATTTCACTTGGCCGGCTCCGCCGTCTTCTGCCGCCGCTGTCGCCTGGCCGTGACCTCGATCTCGATCTTCATGCGCGGGTCCGACAACCCCGCCACGATCATCGTCGCCGCCGGCCGGATGTCGCCAAGGTAGCGACGGAGCACCGGCCAGCACTCCGGGAAATCGTCGCGCTCGGGCAGGATGTAGCGTACGCGTACCACGTCGGCCAGCCGGCAGCGCGCGTCGGTCAGCGCGCGCTGGATGTTCTTGAAGCACTGTTCTGCCTGGGCCACCACGTCATCGGCGATGACCATTGTGCCGTAGTCGAAGCCGGTGGTCCCCGAGACGAAGACCCACCGCCCGTCGATCACGGCCCGCGAGTAGCTGATGTCCCGTTCGAAGGTCGATCCCGATGAGATGAATTTTCTCGTCACTGCTCTCTCCGTAAGGGGTTCCACGGCGATCATGCCGCGACGCGCTAGTCGCTGATCCCGTCGCGGTCGCGCACCGCCATCATCGTTCCCTGCAGCACCGCCACCAGGGTCTCGCCGTCTTCCTGCACCGCGCGCAGTTCGCCCTGGCAGACCGTGAGCGTCCGGCCGGACCGGACGACGCGCCCCACCGCCACGAAACGGTTGCCGACGGCCGGCGCCAGCAGATTCACCTTGAACTCGACGCTCATTACGCCGGCGCCGGGTTCCATGAGCGACAGCGCGGCATAGCCGCAGGCGCTGTCCACGACGGCAATCGCCACGCCGGCGTGCAGGAAGCCGTGCTGCTGCGTGAGGGCCTCGCTGAACGGCAGCGCAATCATCACCTCGCCGGGCCTCACATTTTCGAGTGTGGCGCCCAGCGTGGCCATGAACTGCTGGCGGGCGAAGCTGTCTCGCACACGCTGCTCGAAGTCGGGGTCCCGAATTGTGTGCTTCATCCTGACGCCTCCACGGTGAGGGCTACACGTTTTCCGCCGTTACTGTTTCCATTGCCGGTCGCTTGGCCGTCATTCCATCGCCCGACGAAATGCCGCGCGCGTGCCGCCAGAGCCACGGGAGCAGATGTTCGCGCGTCCAGCGAAACTCGCCAGTGACGCGAGCCACGATGGATGATGCGCGATCCGCTGGCAGGGGTTGGGTCCACCAGCCGTCGTGCCCGGACAATCCCAGCGCCTGCGCCAATGCCGCGGCGATGCGCCGGTGCCCCTCGCTGTTTGCATGCAAGCGATCGTCGCTCCACAGCCGCATGTCGGACGTCACGGGATGTTGCGCCAGGTCGACACAACGTGCGCCCGTGCGCACGCAGGTCTCCCGCACCAGGTCATTCATGGTCAGTAGCCGGTCGCGCATCAGGCGCGCCATCGGCACGACGGCACTGAGATCGGGCATCGTGATGGTCAGCACGGTCGCCCCCGCCGCCACGCAGGCCGACTGCATGAGTTCGATGTCCCTGGCGACGGCCTTCACGTTGCAGTCGCGTCGCACCGCGTCGTTGACGCCCGAGAACACGGTCACGAGGTCGGGGTGCATGGCGAGGGCCGTTGCAAGGTGCAGGGCCAGGCGGTTGGCCCAGCCACGGTAGCCGCCGCGGCCGTCGGGATCGTCCAGCCCTTCGGTGGAGCTGTCGCCGATGGCGACGTAGCGCGCATAGGTGCGAGGAGCAAGGGTGCTCATGCTCGCGAACGAAGATGCTGTTTCATCGGGGGGCGGATCTCCGTCAGCTCGCGAGGGGGGCTGCCTGCATGACGCCGGGGATATTGTCATCAGGGTCCTCTCGTGTAAAGCGCTCAACCGGCACCGCGGAACTCAGCGTCCCTTCCGGTTCTCGTGACAGGCCATGTCCACGACCACGGCGCTCGCCAGCAACAGCGCGTCGTCCTCTCCGTCGTTGACCTCCACGCCGTACGTGTCGGTCCACGACAACCACTGCTTCGACACCGTCGCCACCGGTGTCCCGCCACGGCGGAATACGTACTCATGGTCGAGGAAGTCGCCCTCGGCCACGAGATCGTCGGGACCCGGCACGTCCACCATGAACGTGCAATGGAAGAGCGTGAACAACTCCTTTTTCACGACGGCCACCTGCACACCACCGCGGTAGATCTCGTAGGTGGGCCCCCGGGACAGCAGTTTCTGCCTGATGAAGAGCAACTCGTTGCCGCTCATGTCCTGAAACGAGAGCTTGGCGCCGATGCTGAACGCCTTGCCGTCCACGAAGAACGCGTCGCGCCCTTCGGCGTCCTGGATGGTGAAGTCGTCACCCCACGACAGGAATTTCTGCTTCATCACGTAACGCACGTTGTCCTCGCCGGTCACGCGTCAGGGCAGCCCGAGCTTCTTGCGCGCCAGCGGGCGCACGTGCGCAGCCGGCGGATTGTGCCCGTTCGACAGGTCGTACGCCTTCTGCCAGAGCGGCTTGGCCGCGTCGGCATGCCCCATCCTCTCGTGGGTCATGGCGAGCAGGGCGTGGAAGAACGGGTCACGCTCGTTGCCGCGCATCGCAATCGCCTTGGTCAGCTCAGACTCGGCGGTGGCGAGGTCACCCGTGTAGAGCGCGACGTACCCCACGAGGTATGGAAAGAAGCGCGCCTGCTGCGCGGCCATCGCCGAATCGGCATCGAGCGCCTTCCGTGCGGCCGCCACATGCTGCTGCGCCACCGCCTTGTCACCGCGACGCGCGGCCAGTCGGGCCAACGCATGCTCGAGGCGGAAATCCCAGAGACTCCTGGGATGGGTCTTCGGCTCCGGTTCCTTCAACCCGAGCTCGCTCCCGCGCCGATAGTACCTCTCCGCCGTTGCCAGGTCGCCCGCGTCGATGCACACGCGAGCGGCCTCGTTGGCCATCTCGCCCTGCTGGTAGAAGGCGTTCTGCGGCTCGGCCTGCTCACGCGTCACCCAGTAGGCGATTACCATCTCCTCGAGCCTCACAGCATTCGCGCAGTCGCCGTCAAAGCCGTACGACATGGCCATCGCGCGCTGCGACGCCGCCTTGGCCGCTGGGTCGGGCGCACCGTCGATGAGACGCTGGAAGATCTCGCGTGCCTTGGCGGTCTGGCCGTCGGAGTCGAGGCGTGATGCCGTGCGGCTGCTGTCGGCGCGGGGGCTTGGCGGTGCACCCTGCGCGGCCATCACGAGCGGGGCAACGGCCAGGCCGAGGGCAAGCATGCGGGAGAAGGAACGACGGTTCGGCATCGGTGCTCCTGGTGGCATCGGTGGATCGGGACGAGGCGCCGCCTCACCGGCCGCGCCTCGGACTGCTACTATACATAGTTGCCCTCATCACCGCGAGCATCCAGTGACCCGACTGCGCCTGAGCGCTGCCCTTCTCGGCACGTGCGCCATCGCCGCCTGCACCGCGCCCGCCGCCGACCAGGCGGGCAGCGGCGCCCCGCCAGCCAGCTACTTCGACACCGCCGGCCGTGCCGACGCCTACAGTGGCGGCGCGCGGCTCATCGCCGTCTCCACGCCCAAGGGCACGTTCAACGTCTGGACCAAGCGCGTCGGCAACAACCCGCGCATCAAGCTCCTGTTGCTGCACGGTGGCCCCGGCGCGACGCATGAGTACTTCGAGTCGGCCGACAGCTACCTCCCTGCCGCCGGCATCGAGTTCTACTACTACGACCAGCTCGGCTCCTTCTACAGCGACCAACCCAGGGACTCTTCCCTCTGGAACACCGACCGCTTCGTCGAGGAAGTGGAGCAGGTGCGCAAGGCGCTGGGCATGGACAGCACCAACTTCTTCCTGCTTGGCCACTCGTGGGGAGGCATCCTCGCCACCGAATACGCGCTCAAGTACCAGAGGAACCTCAAGGGACTCGTCATCTCCAACATGATGTCGAGCATCCCCGCGTACGTCGAGTACGCCGAGAAGGTCCTGATGCCGACCATGGACCCGAAGGTGCTCGCCGAGGTCAAGGCGCTCGAAGCGAAGAAGGACTATGCCAACCCGCGCTATATGGAACTGCTCGTCCCCAGCCACTACGAGAAGCACATCCTGCGGCGTCCAGCCGCCGACTGGCCCGACCCGGTGAATCGTGCGTTCAAGCACATCAACAACGACATCTACATCCCCATGCAGGGGCCCAGCGAACTCGGCGCCAGCGGCAAGCTCGCGAAGTGGGACCGCGGCGCCGACCTGAAGAAGATCGACGTGCCAACCCTCGTGATTGGCGGTACGTACGACACCATGGACCCCAAGCATATGGAGTGGATGTCGCGTCAATTTCCACGCGGACTCTTCCTCTTGTGCCCCAACTCCGGGCACATGGCGATGTACGACGACGGCCCGACGTACTATGGCGGACTTCTCAGGTTCCTGCGGGACGTCGACACCGGCACTTTCGCGAAGTAAGGAGACGCATCCTTGAACAAGCGTGACTTCCTGCGCACCGTCGGTGGCGCATCCCTGGGCCTGGCATTCGGCCCCGAGTTGCTGGCGCAGTATGCGAATACGCCGGCCGCGACGCTCGCCGAAGACGAAAGGTTCTGGGCGGCCGTACGGACGAAGTTCAAGCTGACAAGCGAGTACATCAACCTCGAGAATGGCTACTACTGCTTCCAGCCCGAGGAGGTGCTCGAGTCGTTCATCGCGCATGTGCGCCGCGTGAACCTGATGGGCTCGCGCTACATGCGCACCGTCAAGGACGAGGACAAGCTGCGCGTGCGCACCAGGCTTGCGGCGCTTGCCGGTTGCTCACCCGCCGAGCTGATCATCACGCGCAACACCACCGAGTCGCTCGACACGGTGATCGCCGGCTTCGACTGGAAGAACGGAGACGAAGCGGTCATGGCCAACCAGGACTACGGCGCCATGATCGACCAGTTCAAGCTGCAGGCGCAGCGCTTCGGGATGGTGAACCGGTTTGTCGACATCCCGATGGACCCCAAGTCCGATGACGAGGTCGTGCAGGCCTACGCCAGCGCGCTGACGCCGCAGACGCGCCTGCTGATGATCTGCCACATGGTGAACATCACGGGGCATGTGCTCCCGGTGCGGGCCATCTGCGACATGGCGCACGCGCGCGGCGTGCCGGTGATGGTTGACGGCGCGCACGCCTTCGCGCACCTCGACTTCCGCCTGCCCGACCTTCACTGCGACTACTATGGCGCCTCGCTGCACAAGTGGCTCTCCACCCCGCTCGGCGCCGGCATCCTGTACGTGCGGCAGGACCGGATCGAGAAGCTGTGGCCCATCTACGGCGACCAGGGCATACCTGCCGACGACATCCGCAAGCTCAACCACACCGGTACGCACCCGGTGCACACCGACCTCGGCATCGAGAACGCCATCGCCTTCCACGAGACCATCGGCAGCGCGCGCAAGGAGGCCCGGTTGCGCTACCTGCAACGGTACTGGAGCGACAAGGTGCGCAGCACACCGGGGATCGTGATGAACACACCAGCCGACCCGGCGCGCTCGTGCGCCATCGCCAACGTCGGTGTGCGGGCGATGAAACCCGGCGACCTCGCAAAGATCCTGCTGGACCGGTACAAGGTGTGGACGGTGGCCATCGATGGGGCCGGCGTGCACGGTGTGCGCGTCACGCCGCAGGTGTATACGTCCACCAGTGAACTCGACACGTTCGTAAGCGCGCTGAAGGAACTGGCGGCATAGCAAGCGCATCGCCCAAGCGCCCCACCCCGCGGTCCTCCGCGAGGTGGGGCACTGTTCATCTGGACCCACTATCTCTCGACGATCGCGCTCTGACCGGCAACGCAGAGCCAGCGCCCATCGCCCTGACGCACCCAGATATCGGTCCACCGAATACGCCGGGTGACGGTTCCCGTTTCCGCCTTGGACGTCACGGTCCACAACCCCGTGATTACCGCCGCGTCGCCGTAGACACGCACCTTGTAGTCCGTGTTCTTGCCGCTCACGTACTGTTTGGTGTCGTTGTTCACGTCGGCCACCGTCTTCGCCTTGTCGGCAGAGCTGCCGTCGGGCCTGACGAACGTGAAGTCGTCCGCGAGCATCCTCCCAATGGTCGCACCATCGCGCTTGAGCGACGCGGCACCCCACTGGTCCTCGAACCCCATGAGTTGTTTCGCGACGGCATCCTGCGCCGGCAACGCGGTGACTGGACGCACCACGGCCATTGCCACAAGAACCAGAAGAAGGCGAGCGGACGAAAGCATGAATCCTCCCGGAAGAGACGGACGGTTTACGACGATGTCTTCACTGCGGAATCGTCACCGCCGGTTGCCCTGCCGCCTTGCGCTTGGCGTTCAGTTCGGCCAATCCGGTGGTCTTGAGCGCGGTCCACTGCTTCATCACCTCCGCCGATTGCTTGCGTGCGCGATCGCATGCGGCCACCTGGTTGGCGGTCGGCGCAACATCTGCCCCCTGCATGGCCATGGCCGCGCCCATCAGCGTGCCATTGATGCTGGCCAGCGTGGCAGGACCGGCCGGTGCACCGAAGCGGCCACCGAAGCCGCCGCGCCCGCCGCGCCCCCGCGCCGGCGCCGGTGCCAGCGAATCGAGCTTCGCCTTGAAGGCGTCCACATCAGCGCCCGACTCGCTCGCGAGCTTTGCCGCCAGCGCGCGGGCTTCGACAAATGCGGCGCGCGACGCCGTCGCACCGTCCCACATCTCGCGCGACAGCGTGGCCAGTTGTGCAAGCGCCGGCGCCGGAGTCTTCACGCGCGGGTCGAGCCGCACCGTGATTGGCTGCGTCATCGACTTGCCATCCACCGTCAGGCGCACCGTGTAGTTGACGGGCGGCGCCCACGGCGAGGATTCGCCCAGCGTCGCGCGCCCCGCCACGGCACCCGTGGCGTCCACGTCGCCAGCGGCGTTGACATCAGCGGTTGGCGCCGGCTGCAGGCGCATGTCCCACGCCACGCGGTGCATGCCGGCGCCCGTGCCAAAGACCATCGGCGCGCCCGGCCAGTAGAGCGGCAATCCGCAGAACGTCGCGGTCGTGTTCGCCTGGCAGATCTTGTCGTACGCCGCGCGATCGAGAGCCGGGTGCGGATTCAGCACCGGATCCTTGCTCGAGTACGCGCGCACCACCACGCCCTTGGCGTCGAGAATCTCGAGCGTCACTTCACCCGCGGCGTGCGGAAGGAAGTAGTCAAGGATGGCGCCCGGCATCGGGTTCTGTCCGGCCGGCACTTCGGGTGGCAGCGGGGTCGGTTCGTTGGTGCCGAACCGGATGCGCAGCACCGTCGCCGGTTTCACGAGATACGCCGAGTGCGCCGCAGCCGCCTTGGAGACTTCGGCCGCCTGACGGACGGGCGTCAGGTTGTCGAGGATCCAGAAGCCGCGCCCGTGCGTGCCGGCCACGAGGTCGGCGCACTGGCAGATGCTGTCGTCCTTCACCTTGATGTCGCGCACCGAAATGGCCGGCATGTTGTTGCGCAGCGACCGCCAGTGGGCGCCGTCATCGTATGACACCCATACCTGCGCATCGGTGGCGGCGTAGAGCAGCCCCTTCACCCGCGGGTCTTCGCGAATCGAGTTCGCGGGGTAGTTGGTGGCGATCCCGGTGCTGATCTCCGTCCACGTCTTGCCGCCGTCGTGCGTGCGCCAGAAGTGCGGCGCCATGTCGTCAATGCGCAGCGTGTTCGCCGCGATGTACGCGGTCAGCCTGTCGTGGCGCCCCGCTTCCATGTTGTAGACGCGCGTCCATGGCTTGACGGTCGCGGGCGTCACGTTGGTCCACTTGGCGCCGCCATCCATGGTCACCTGCACCTGGCCGTCGTCGGTGCCGGCCCACAGCACGTTCGCGTCCTTGAACGACGGCGCGAGTGCCGTGACGGCACCCAGCGGCGCCGGCTTCACCGTGCTCGCGTACTTGCCGGCGCTCATCGGTACCTCCCACGTTTGCCGCGTGAGGTCGGAGCTGATGCGCGTCCACGTCCGGCCACGATCGAGCGTCTTCCACACGGCGTTCGACGCGTAGTACAGTGCGTCGACGTTCACCGGCGACCAGATGAGCGGCATGGTGCGCACGTTGCGGTTGTACGCCTCTCCGTTGGGACCGCGCGCCGACATGTCGGGCCCCACCTGCGTCGTCTGGCGCGTCTTGCGGTTCCACACGGACACGCCCTGGCGCGCGCTGCCGTACACCATGTCGGGATCGCGCGGGTCGGGCGCCACGACGCCGTACTCCTGCGTGTTCACCGGCGTCCAGTCACGGAACGTGATCTGGCCGTCCATCGACCGGCTGTCGACGCAAGCCGAACCGCTGTCCTGCTGGCCGGCGCACAGGCGGTACGGAAACGCGTTGTCCGCCGTGACGTGGAACATCGCGGCCGCGGCCTGCGTGTACCAGTTGCTCCACGACACGCCGCGATTGGCCGAGATCACCGCGCCCTGGTCGGCGATTGCGATGAGAATGTCGGGATTGAACGGGTTGATCCAGATGCGCTGGTAGTCGTCGCCACCCGGGGCGCCGCGCACGGCCGACCAGTTGAGACCGCCATCCTCGGTGCGCCACATCACGGTGGAGGCGCTGTAGATCACGTTCTCGTTCTTGGGATCCACGACAATGGGGGGAAGGTCGCCGCCGCCGATGCGCCCGAGCGGACGTGGATCGGGGGTGCGGCGCGGCTTGCCGTCGGGACCGTTCACGGCCAGTGTCCAGTGCTCGCCCGCGTCCACGGACCTGTAGAAGGCTACGGGTCCCGAGGCGCCATTCGCCAAGGCTGGCGCCACCATTGCGTACAGCAGCTTCGGGTTGCTCGGCGCGATGGCGATGTTCGCCTGAAGCGCATCGGGGAGCCCGTCCGTCAGGTGCTTCCATGTGGTGCCGCCGTCGGTCGACTTGAAGATGCCGTTGCCGCCGCCGCCGAAGGTGCTCCCTTCATAGAACGTCTGCTGCTGCTGCCAGAGCGTGGCGTACACGATGTTGGGATCGCTCGGGTCGATGCGCACTTCATTGGCACTGGTGTACTCATCCTTGAAGAGCACCTTCTGGAACGACTTGCCGCCGTCGGTCGAGCGGAAGATGCCGCGCTCGGCATTGGGTCCGTACGGATGGCCGAGCACCGCCACGAAGACCCTGTTGGGATCGCGTGGATCGACGTCGATGTAGGCGATCATCTGGCTGTCGAACAGCCCGAGATGCGTCCACGTCTTGCCGGCATCGGTGGACTTGTAGACGCCCAGGCCCGTGGCAAGGTCGGGACGGATGATCCCCGCGCCGGTGCCGACGTAGATGACGTTCGGGTCGGACGGCGCCACGGCGATGGCGCCGATGGAGCCGGTCGCTTCCTTGTCGAAGATGGGCTCCCAGTTGTTGCCGTAGTCCGTGGAGCGCCAGACGCCGCCGTTGTCGAAGCCGACATACGCGACGTTCGGCTGCGTGGGCACCCCCACCGCCGCCCGTCCGCGCCCCGCGCGATTCGGGCCGATCTGGCGCCACTGCATGGCCGCCGAGGGGTCAGGTATCTGCGCCGTAATCGTCGCGGTACTCGCCGCGATCGCCGTGACGGCGAGTGTCAGGCGGGAGAGACAGGTGCGCACGGAGTCCGCCTTATGAATTGTCGCGGGAGATTGGTCGGCGCGAACGAACAGTCGCCGGTCCCTGAAGATGCAGCACAGGCGCAGCGAGCGCCAAAAGCGGAGCGGTGGCTCTCAGCCCTTGGACCGGGGGCGCTCGTCACGCATCGTAGCCCCGTCGTCGATCATAATCTGCCGGCGGCGGGCGATCTCCCAGTCGATATCCGGTGCCACCTCGGCATCCGACAGTGCGAGGCTCTCGGTGGACCGGGCAACTACCGGCGCCCCGAGCTCGGCGGGAAGCGCAAGCCCGAATGCCAGTTCCGCCCGACGGCAGATGCGCTCCTCGCGGGCCATGTCCCGCGACTCGGGTCGTACGCCACACCGGTCAACCCGCGCGTGCACCCCCTCGTGCAGGATGCTCGACGCGACGGTTGCCGCGGTGATGTCGCGTCGCGCCAGGAAGGTGAGTTCCGTCAGGCAGGCCCGGTCCGCCGGGAAGTACGCCCCGCGCGTCGGGTAACGGACCACCCAGATGGCGCGCAGGTCGCGCTGGAGGTGCCGAAAGCGCCACGGCTGCGTGGCCTCGATCAGGCCAAGTGCCTCGTCGAGCCGCTCAATCACGTCGGGCGTGGCGATATCGGGACGCGTGTTGTCGACGAGGACGTCGAACCCCCGGATCCGCATGCGCCCCCCCTTCACACCGTGCGATGCGCCGGCAACCTGGCGACTCAGGAACCCCCGCAGTGCGCCGAGCACAGCGAGCGGTGTCTTCATTTTTCCTTGCCGGGCCGGTACTCGCGTTCGGTGTGCCCCTTCAACTGGTTCGGGTAGAAGTACACTTCGCGCAGGTCGCCCTTGGCGTACCGTTCGGCCTGGTCGTTGAAATGCTTCGATCCCGGTACGCCATTCAGGCCGCCCGCCGTCACCGCCAGCGCGCGCACACTGTCGCCGAACTCCACCACCGCTACAAAACTGTTGCCGCTGGTGCCGTAGATCTTCTTCGAGCCCTTGTACGAGCGCGCGCCAAACGACGCCAGCGACCCCCAGCGCGACGACGCGAAGCCCACCGGAATGCTCGCCCCGGAGTCGGCAAACGGCTGTTCGATGTCACCGGTCAACCGCTGGAACCGGTTGATGTCGCCCCATGGCGTCTTCCATGACCCGAAGTTGGCGGCAAGCTGGTCGCTCACCGTCGCCAGGGCCTGCAGGCGCCGTTCGGACGTCGTCCGCTTCGCAATGAAGTCGTACACCGTCATGTCTTCGCTCTCGGCGTCCGCCCGGACGCTCCGCCACATCTCCTCGCCCCAGAATACAGCGAGCGTCGTCGGCACGGACACCGCCGACCACCGATAGTCCCAGCTCCGCAGCATGGCGATCTGCTCGGCGAGTTTCGCCTTCAGCGGGTTCGACGCCGGCGCCTGGTCATACGACTTCAGCAGCACCGGCACGAGGTCGGCGAACGCCGTGAGGTAGCTGTCGTACGCGGCATCGCGCAGCGTCTGGAGCGTGAAGTCCTTCTTGTCCTGAAGCACGCGAATGGCATGGATTCCCCGCGGGTTCTCGACGTAGGTCTCCATGTACGCAGGATAGTTCGCCTTCTTCGGGCTGTCCGCCCCGGCGGCCGAGTACGGCCAGTTGTTCGTGTTGTACAGCCAGCCGTTGGCGGGGTTCAGCACGAGCGGGCTCTCCTCCACCGAATGCACCGGCCCCCACTCCGTGGCCGGGTTGCTGCCGTCCACCGGCTTGGTGAAGTCGAACCTCGGGTCGCGCCTGGCCACGTGGTTGGCGTGCAGGTAGGCGACGTTTCCCTCGCCGTCGGCGTAGATCGTGTTGTTCGACGAATTGGTGTGCAGCTGCATCGTCGCGTGAAATTCCTTGTAGTTCTTCGCCGTGGTGCGCGTGTACGACTGCGTGAGCGCCTTCACCGGCTCATTCATCAGCTTCACGCTGATCCACTTGCCGTCCGCCTCGCGCACCACCGGTCCGTGATGTGTGCGGTACACGGTGAACTCCTTCGTGGCCATGCCGCTCGCCGACTTGTACGGTATGGTGATCTTCGCGGTCGTGACCGGGCGTTCTTCCTTTCCGTACCTGTACGACAGCGTGTCACCCTTCTTCACGATCGTCTCGGCGTATTCGTCCACCACGTCGGCGCCGCTCGACGTGTGCATCCAGCCGGCGCGTTCGTTGAAGCCCTGGTAGACGAAGAATTGCCCCCACGTCACCGCGCCGTACGCGTTGAGCCCCTCGTCGCTCGTCATCTGCAGTTCCTCGCGGAAGAAGAACGACGTGTGCGGATTGATGAGCAGCAGCGCGTGCTTGCTGGCGCTGTTCGACGGCGCGATGGCGAAGCCATTGGAACCCGTCGGCTCGACGGGGCGCGTCGTGCGGTCGGTGGCCACGACGCTCACCTGCTTGCCGCCGTAGAATGCCTCGAGCGCCCTGAGCGACACGTCCTCGATGTCGCCGCCAATGCTCCCCTCGCTGAAGCTGAGCGCCATCCACGGCTCGAAGCGCGCAATGACCCGCGGCTTCGCTTGAGGGTGGTTGTACAGGTAGTAGTTCAGCCCGTCGGCCCAGGCGTTCATCAATGTCTTCAGCCATTCCGGGCTCGACGCGTATTGCGCCTGAAGGCCCCGGGGATCGACGAAGAGTTTCATCCGGAGGTCGCGGTAGATCGCGCCCTCGCCCTCGGCCTCGGCCAGGCGCCCCATCGCGTTGAGGTAATTCACCTCGACGCGGTTGAAGTCGTCTTCGGCCTGCGCGTAGATCATCCCGAACACCGCGTCGGCATCCGTCTTCCCCTTCACGTGCGGAATGCCCCAGTCATCGCGGGTTATCGTGACGTTCCGGGCCTGCTGCTCCCACCTGGCCACGTCGGGGCTGGGCGTCGTGCAGGACGCGAGGGCGACCGAGAGAAGCAGGGCGAGTCTCTTCATGGGGAATCCCGAGGGTGGACGAATGGCGATGGGGCCGCAGCCGATACCGGCGACGACCCCTAATATAGATGCGATGCGCCGACAGGATGCCACGGTCTGCAAGCGTGTTTCCGTCAATCCCTGACGTTGTACTCGACATCCACGACTTCGAACCGGATGTACGAGTATGACCCGCCCGGTGCGTCCCATACCCCGTCGCCACCTCCCGTCAGCCGATGCCCGCCGAACGCGCGATACGCCCCAATGGGAGTCGACCATCGCATCTTCGTGACGCTCCTGCCGTCGGCCGACAGCACGCCTCGGTCGGTGGAGACAAAGTTCACCAGCTCGGCGGCATCGTTGAAGATCAGCACGGCGTGCACCGTGTGGCCGGCGTTGGTGAAGGTGGCCCGCACCTGCCGAGCGTCCACGGGCTCCCACCTGATCTGTGCGTCCGGAAGCGCTCCCGGCGCAAACAGGCAAAGGTCGTTGAGCAGCGTCACCGTCTCGCCCTCGTTCATCAGGGCACCGTGTGCATCCACCATCGACTTCAGCGAGGCGATCTTCACGTGCATCGACGCCTCGGACCCGACGTACCGGTGAAATGCCTGGAAGGGAACGCCCATCAGCGCGGCATCCATCAGGAACAGGCGCGACGCTGGCTGGAAACCATTCACCTGCTCTCCCGTGAACGCCATCCAGCGCGCCGTCGGCCCGGTACGGATGCTCCCCCGGAAGCGCAGCCTGAAGTTCCGCACGCGCGGCTCTCCCACCGCCCCGCTCTGCCGCACGTATTGCTGGACAATTGTCGGAAGCTTCACCAGGTCCGCGTCGGCGAGCACTTCGCTTCGCCCCGGCGGCGCGAGTACCGAGGCGACGTTGCGCGCGTATGACGCATTGAAGCTTCGCGGCCCGTCGTGCAGGTAGCCGATGACCACGCCCGTCAGCAGGATCACGTTGGCGACCGTGCCGAACTTCGCGTCGATCCACGACGTCGCAATGGCGCCCTGCGACACCACCAGCGCAATGGCACCGACCATCCACCAGATGCGCGGCGTCGCGAACAGCGTAACCACCGCGCCACCGCATAGCATCGCCGCCAAGAACCAGAGCACCGCCGCTGAGCGCGTTACAGGGTGCGGGAGTTGTGGAATCTCGGCCCACCCGAAGCCCTTGGCGGTGCCCAGTAGATGGATGAATGCGTGGATGCCCAGCATGGCCGCAAACAACTTCGTGAACATCGTCTTCTCCGCGATCAGTGCAGAATCTCCACGGTCACCGCGCCCACGCGGTCACGCAGGGTCGCCGAGTACTCGCCGCGCACGCGCCGCGCACGCGCCGCTTGACGCTGTCGGGCTCGAGCCGGACTGTTGCGCTGTCGAGGGCGGCACTGAGCGCCCGAAGCTGCGCCGAGTCACGGAGCACGAAGACGCGCATATGGGTCCACGCGCTCGTCGTATCGTGGGCAAGGAACGTGGTCACCGACACGAAGGCACCGCGTCGCTGAGCCTCGCGATCGATCGGCTCGGCGACGTCGCGAATGTATCGCGAGTACTCGTCGAGCTTCCCGGGTTTCGCTCGCCAGTAGTAGATCTGGGCCAGTGTTCCGGCCGAGCCTCCGGCTGCGGTGACGGGCGCAGGCGCGGGACCTCCGCGTCCGGCACATGCGCCGAGACTGGCGGCGGCAAACAGGATCGACACGAGACTGCGCATGAAGGCTCCCGGAGAGACGGTAAGAGCGCCGGCATCACGTCACGGATCGGGTGCTGGCACTACTAACTAGCGCTCTCCCGGACGGCGCCGCCAGCGCCCGACGAGCAGGTCAACTGCCGACGTCCTCCGCGGCGTTTCCAGGCCTGCGCGGCAATCGAGCCGGGCGTGACGTGAGCCCTCCTGACCGGCCCTGGATCACGTCGGGCGGGTATTCCAAGCGATCAATGTGACCCTCTGGCGCGGACTTCCGCAGCAATGCCGCCAGACCGCCAGCCCCGCCAGGCAACGGCCGAGCTGCCCTCTGGTGACTAATATTCATTGGAGTAGCTCCACACCCCGCACCCCTGCCGCCCTCGATGCCCGACCGCGCCGCCCGCCGCCTTGCCCTTCATGCCGCCCTCCTGCTGCCATTCGCGGCAAAGGCCGGCCTGTCGCAATCCGTCGCGGTGCTTCCCACCGATGCGCAGGTTGTCACCCGCGTCAACGAGTACATGGGACGTCTCGAGAACTTCGGTTATGCGGGCGGCGTTCTCGTCGTCCGCAACGGCAAGGTGGTCCTGACGCGCAGCTACGGCATGGCCAATCGCGCCGCCGGCATTCAAGCCGACACCTCGACGGTCTACAACCTCGGCTCGATCACCAAGCAGTTCACGGCCGCCGCCATCCTGCGCCTCGAGGAGATGGGAAAGCTGCGCACCACTGATTCCGTCGGTCGCTTCTTTCCCGACGCTCCGGCTGACAAGCGCGGCATCACCCTGCACCAGTTGCTCACGCACACCGCCGGCTTCAATTCCGACTACTCCCCCACCGACTACGAACCAACGACCCGCACCGAGTACGTGGGCCGCATCTTTGCCGCCACGCCGCACGGCAAGCCGGGCAGCACATACTTTTACGCGAACTCCGGCTACTCCATGCTCGCGGCAATCGTCGAACTCGCGACCGGACAGGACTACGAGATTGCCCTGCGCGACCTCGTGCTGCGACCTGCGGGACTGCTCGAGACGGGCTACAGGGCTCCCGGATGGGCTTCCGCGCGCATTGCGCACGGCTACCAGAACGGGCGCGACTGGGGCACGATCGTCGAACGCATCGCCGTCGATGGCGCGCCATACTGGGCGCTGCGCGGCAATGGCGGCCTGCACACCACGCTCGGCGACATCGCGCGCTGGGACGCTGCACTCGACAATCGAAGCGTCCTCGCTGACTCCAGCCGGGCGAAGTTCATGACCGGTTACGTCAACGAGAGGCCCGAGGGGCTCTCGAAGTACGCGTACGGTTGGGCGGTGATGAGGACTTCGCGCGGCACGCGACTCGTCACGCACAACGGCGGCAACGGCGTGTACGTGGCCGAACTCCTGCGCTTCGTTGATGATCGCGTGACGATCTTCGTCACCTCGACCGTCGCTGAGCTCACGGCAAGCAGTGCAGTGCGCGTCGTCTCGCGCATCGTCTTCGGGCAGCCGTACGAACTTCCGCCCGCCCGCGTTGCCGCTGTGCCTTCGGCGATCGCTGCAGTGAGTGGCACGTACCGGCTGGCCGATGGTAGTCGCCTGGTTTTGCGCGCAGACGATGGCCGGCTGACCGCCGACGCGGTGGGACAGCAGGCGTACGCACTGCTCGTCACCGGCGATACCGCGTCAGCGCCGGAGGCGACCACCCTCAACGCACGCTCACGCGCCATCGCCGAAGCGGTGGTGAAGGGTGACGTCGCTCCGCTGCGCTCGGCGCTCGGCCCCGGGGGGCCCGATTCGTCCGAGGTCGCTTCGCAGGAGGCGCAGATGATGGAAGGACGCCTCCAGCGCTTTGGCGCCCTGAAGTCCGTGGAAGTGCTCGGTACCGTGCGCGGACCAGAGGGTGGCTTGCAGACCACGGTACGCCTCAACTTCGAGCGCGGGGGCGCGACGAACATCTACACCTGGGATCGTGGCGGGCACATCATGGACCTCGGCGCGCGTCCGTTCGTGGCGGTCGAACTGCTGCCATCGGAGAACGGCGAGTTCCGCTCGTTCGACGCGAGAAGCGGCGCCGGGGTACGTCTCTCGTTCACCGCAGGCATGGCAACCGCGGCTACCCTCCGGGGTCCCGTGACACTGGTGCGCCCGTGAGGATCGTCGGCGGCAAGTGGGCCGGCCGCGACCTGACGTCGCCCAATGATTTCCGCGTGCGTCCCACGGCCGAGCGCGTCCGTGCGGCGCTGCTCGACCTGCTCAAGGCCGACCTCCCCGATGCGCGCGTGCTCGATCTCTTTGCCGGCACTGGTGCGCTGGGGCTCGAGGCGCTGTCGCGTGGCGCCAAGAGCGCCGACTTCGTGGAGTTCCGGCCGGCCTGCCTGCACGCGCTCAAGGCCAACGTGGCTGCGCTGCGCATGCGCGATTGCACCCGCATCTTCAAGAAGGACGCGCTGCCGTTTGCCACGATGCTCACCACCGCCGGCGCCTACGACATCGCGTTCTGCGATCCGCCGTACGAGTCGCGCATGCTGGACCGCGTGATCGAGGGGTGGCAGATAACCCATTTCGCCCGCGTGCTCGCCGTGGAGCACGCCGCCACGCACAAGCTGCCCAAGGGCGCGCTACGCCGCGATTTTGACGACACCGCCATCACGATCTATCGCGCCTGAGCGAACTCGTCAGCCCCCACGCGACTCGCTCCGCAAGGCAACGAGCGTCCAGCCCGCTCCCGCGACATCCACGACCCCTATCGCGATGAGCGCCAACGGTGCCCCCGCCCATATGACCAGCGCGAGGCACGCCGCGCAGAAGACCATCCGGCCCTGCACCGAGGCAACGAAGAACACGCGCGCGTTCGCCACGCCGCAGGTCCAGTAGTAGTAGCCGACGACCAGGGCCAGCGCGCCAAGCACTCGCACCCACGTCTCCGTCGTCTCCGGAAAGCCGAGGACGGGCAAGATGGCGTTTGGCACGCACAGCAACGCCAGGCCGATCAGCGAGACATAGACTCCGAAGACCTTGATTGTCAGGGCAGCTGATTTCACGGGATGCTCCTTCCGCAGGTTTGTTTGATGCTACCAAATAGGAGGCAACGATGCCCGGCCGCCAGCGGCGCGCAGCTCTATGGCGCGTTGTCAGCGCCTGCCATCCAGGAACCGCCGCACCGCCGCCAGCGTTGCCGGCGGATCCTCCTCGTGCGGCACGTGGCCCAGCCCGTCGAACATCACCACGCGACTGCCGCGAATGTCGCGCCCGAAGCGCGCGGCATTGTCCGGCGGGATCAGCTGGTCGCGACCGCCCCACAGGATGAGGGTGGGCTGCGTGATTGTGCGAATGGCCGCGGTGTCCGGGTCGGCGCGCGCCTGCGCGAATCGCGCCACCAGCGCCGCGCGGTTTCCCTCGCGCCTGGCCATGTCGTAATAGCGGTCCACGAGGCCCGGAGTCACCCTCGCCGGGTCGCCAAAGACGTTGCGAACGCTCCCCTCGACCACCGACCGCGGCAGGATGCGCTGCACCAGCTTGTTGAGCACCGGGATCTGCGCGAGACGAAAGCCGATGGGCACCGACTGCGACTCGAACGGATAGCCTGCTGCGTCCACGAGGATCAGTCGCTGCACTAGTTCCGGACGCACAATGGCCACGCGCCACGCGATCCATCCCCCAAGCGAATTGCCGGCCAGCACCACGCGACGCGCGCCGAGTGTGTCGAGAACATGCGTGACGAACCGAATGTTCGCTTCCATCCGGTAATCACCATCGGGAGCAGGACCCGTGAGCCCGAATCCCGGAAGGTCGAAGCGGATGACGCGACGCGTCCCCTTCAGCGAATCGGTCCAGCCATCCCACGTGTGGAGGCTCGAAGAGGTGCCGTGCAGCAGCACGATGGGCACAGAATCGTCGCGCGGCCCCTCATCGCGCAGGTGCACCTGCATGCCGTCGATCGAGAGGAATCGCGACGGCGAGAGCGCCCATCGCGCCTTCAGCATCTCGACGGAGACGTCGGGCGCCCACGTGGCCCACACGTAGCCGCTGATGGCCACGAGCACCGTGGCGACGATGACGCCGAGAACAGTGAAGCGACGAGGAGTAACGGTCATTCGGGTGCTCGTGGTTGGGATTCGCTCGAAGGATGCGTTCGTTGGATCAGGTCAGGTGCTCGGCGTCCGGCATTGGCCGCACCGGGCCGTGCCCGGCGTATACGGTTCTCGCGCCCAGGTCACGCAGGCGCTGCCAACTCCGGGTTACCACCGCAGTGGTCTCCTCGGTGACAAACATCGGATGCGTCAGGTCGCCCGTGAAGACCGCACCGGTGTCGAGCAGCAGGCTCACGCTGTCATCGGAATGTCCTGGAGTCGACACCAGCTGGCCCTCGATGCCGAGCCCCGACAGCAGCACTCGGCTCTCGGCGCACGTGATCACGAGGTTGCCAGCCGGCGAAATCTCCGTGTAGTGGTCCGTCGCCTTCATGAACTGCTTCATGAGGGGAATCGCCGCCAACTGCTCGGCGGTGACGATCAGCTGCATCCCGGCGTTCTTGAGGTCCTGCGCCGCCCCGGCGTGGTCCATGTGATAGTGCGTCGCCACGCCGTGCGTGATCTCGCTGAGCGGGATGTCCATGCGCTCGAGGTTGCCGGCGAGCACGCTGAACGTGCCCGGCCAGCCGAGATCCACCAGCAGGCGCGAGCGGCCCGCGCTCACCACCCAGTAGTTGGTGGAGCGGTAGCCGACGTTGACGATGGTTGGCGTGGCACCCATGGCGTGTCCGGAAATGTCTTACCGCGAGTGCCGCGCGTCGAGGCTCCAAGGTCACGCGCCGGCGTGGCTATGCGCCGGCCAATTCACCGACATGCATTTCGTACGCCCAGATGATGCGCTCGTTCGGGACGATGTCCCAGTAGTACGCGTCCATTGAGTGCTCCATCTCGCCGGCCTTGCCACGGTAGTGTTCGCGGCCGCCTACGCGAAAGTCGAGCGTGTACGCCAGCACGGGCCAGTCGTCGTGGCAGGCAAACCGGCGATGCTTGGCCGCTTCTTCGCTGAACGCCCTGAAGATGCGCTCGGGAGCGGCGGCGTAGGTGCGCTCGATCGTGAACGAACCGTGAGTGACGGGCTTCTGTGCGGTCATCACCTTCTCCGGGGGCGAGGGGGGGCGTCTTGCGCGGCGAGGAACTCGCCGAGCTTGTCGAGGCGACGCTCCCAGAAGGCGCGCCGCGCGTTGATCCATCGCTCGGCGCCGTGCAGCGCCGTCGGTTCCATGCGACACGTGCGCACCCGGCCGGCCTTGTCCGACCGCACGAGTCCGCTCGCTTCGAGGACCTGCAGGTGCTGCATCACGGCGGAGAGCGACATCGCCAGCGGCTTGGCCAGCGTGCTGACCGACGCCGGTCCCCGGCTGAGCCGTTCGACCATGTGCCGTCGTGCCGGATCGGCCAGGGCCTGGAAGACGCGGTCGAGGGCGACGGATTGGTTAAGCATACACTTAACTAATAAGCCGCGTGATGGGCGTCAAGGACCGAGCCGATGGAACGGAGAGACGCTCATCCCTTGAATGCGGGAAGCCTTCAGGCAATCCTTCGCAGATGACCGCCCCCACGGCCACCACCAAAGGCAAGTCCTTCGACCGCTCCATCGTCGAAGGCCCGATCCTTGGCGCGGTCTGGAAGATCGCCTGGCCGACCGTCGTCCAGAACATGATCGGCGGCATGCAGGGCATGGTCGACCATGCGCTGGTGGGTCACTTCGTCGGCTTCACCGGGAACGCCGCCGTCGGCGTGGCCAACCAGATCTTCATCGTCGTCATCGTCTTCGTGATGTCGATCTACACGGGTATGGGCGTGCTCGTGGCGCGTTTCGCCGGCGCGGGCGATTCCGAAGCCGTCGGACGCACGGTGTACCAGGCCTTCCTGGCGTCCGTCGCGCTGGCCGTGCTCGTGATGGCACCCGTCGGATGGTTCCTGGCGCCGGTGCTGCTCGATCTCGTCAAGGCATCACCCGAGGTGCAGGCCCAGGCGTTGCCGTTCCTGCGCACGATGTTCGTGGGCAGCGTGGGCTTCATGATGATCTTCCTGCTGGGCGGCGCGCTGCGCGCGGCCGGAGACGCCCGCACGGGCCTGCGACTCGGCCTGGCGATGACGGTGCTCAACGTCGTGCTCAACATCGTCTTCATCCGGGGTCTCGGTCCCATTCCCGCGCTAGGCGTGATGGGTGCGGCACTCGGCACCGTGATCGCCGGCCTGGTGGTGAGCGTGTACGGTTTCTCCCAGCTCCTCACCGGGCACCTCGTGATCCACTGGCCCCGCAGCATGAACTGGCGGTGGGACTGGGCAATCACCAGGCAGCTGTTGCGCTTCGGGCTGCCGGCGGGAATTCAAGGCATCGCCATGAACGTCGCGGGCGTGCTGCTGCTCCGGTTCATCGGCTCGCTGCCCATGAGTGCAGCGGCACAGGCCGCGTACGCGGTGGGATACTCGCAGCTCTTCTCATTCATCACGTGGACATCGGTGGGCCTCATGGGCGCGGCAGCGGCCGTGGCCGGCCAGAATCTCGGCGCCGGCCATCCCGATCGCACCGAGCGCGCCGTGCACCTCGCGTCGCGGCTCGGACTCGGGCTCGCCGTGACGATCGGCCTGCTGTTCCTCACCATACCGCGCGCCCTCTTCGGCGCCTTCGGCCTGACCGATCCCGCCGTGCTGGACATGGGCATCGTGCTTCTGCGGTGGCTCAGCGTCTCGGGGTTGTTCATCACCGTAGCGCTGACCTACACCGGCGGGCTCACCGGCACCGGCGACACCAAGGCGCCGCTCTTCATCACGATCATCTCGCAGGTCGCCTTGCCGCTGGGATTCCTCACCATGCTGCAACTCACGCGATCGCTTACTCCCTCCGACATCTGGCTCGCCATCCTGCTGGGGCACATGACGCGCGCGACCCTGACTGTTCTGCGCTTTCGGAGCGGCGCATGGCGCAATATCCGCATCGAGGGAATCTCGGGCCGCGAGACCCTGCGTTAGCCTCAGAGAAACGCCGTCTCGCCCAGCACCCGGTCCAGCGTCGCAACCAGCAAGTCCACGTCGTCCGCCTGCACCGTCAGTGGCGGCCGCACCTTGAGCACGTTCTCGGCCGGCCCTTCCGTGCCAATGAGGATGCGCTCCTCGCGCAGCCGGTTCACGACGTAGCTCGCCTCACGCGTTGCCGGGGTCCGGAGTTCGCGATCCGTGACGAGGTCAACGCCAATGAACAGCCCGACCCCGCGCACCTCGCCGACGATCGCGTGCCGCGACTGCAGCGCACGCAGCCCGGCCAACAGGCGCTCCCCGGTGGCCCGCGCATTCTCCTGCAATCGCTCCTCGTCCACGATGCGAATCACTTCCGTCCCCGTGCGGCACGACAGTGTGCTCCCGCCGAACGTCGAGAAGAATTCGATCCCGTTGTCGAACGAACGTGCAATCTCGGCCGTGGTCACCACCGTCCCCATCGGGAATCCGTTGCCGAGTGGCTTGCCGATCACCACGATGTCCGGCTGCGCCTCCTGCTGTTCGAAGCCCCAGTAGAACTCGCCCAGTCGACCGAGCCCGGTCTGCACCTCGTCGGCGATGCACACGCCACCTGCCGCGCGGATTCGCGCATACACGCCCTTCAGGTAGCCCGGAGGGGGAATGATCTGTCCGCCAACGCTGGGCAATGTCTCGGATATGAAACCGGCGAGGCTTCTGCCACGTTCATGCACGCGGGCAATCGCTTCGTCCACCTTCGCCGCATACCGCACGGCGGCATCGGACCCGCGATGTTCACCTCTATAGGTGTCGGCCACCGGGACGACCTGCACCCAACGCGCCGGCCCGCCGCCCCTCGGTTTGTTGAACTTGTACGCCGACACGTCGTACGCGCCGGTGGTGTTGCCGTGATACCCATGATCGAGCGTGACCATGTCCTTCCCGCCCGTGTGTGCGCGGGCCAGGCGCAGCGCCAGCTCGTTCCCTTCGCTGCCCGAGTTGACGAGGAAGACGTGCGTCAGGTGCGGAGGCATTTTGGCCAGCAACGTTTCGGCGAATTCCACCTGCGCCGGGTGCAGGTAGCGCGTGTTGGAGTTCAGCCGTGACAGTTGATCGCCGGCGATGGACTGCAGTCGCGGGTGCGCGTGGCCCACATGCGGCACGTTGTTGTACGCGTCCAGGTACGGACGCCCCCATTCGTCAAAGAGGTAGTGCTTCCACCCGCGCAGAAAAAGGCAGGGATTGCGGTAGGAGAGCTTGAGGTTGGCGGCAAAGTGGTTGCGGCGCCCGGTACTGATGGCCGCGACGTCGAGCGGTCGGTGCTCAGTCTTTGCGTCAGGGAGGTTGAGCAGTGCGGCCGGGTTGGGACAGACCGCGCGCCACATCGAACACTCGTCGGGATCGGCCACACCGGGCCAATCAGCGCCCAGTCCCTCGCTCAGCAGCGTTAGCTGGAAATGCAGGTGTGGAGCCCAGCCACCGTTTTCGTCAGCAGTTCCCAGTGACGCAACACGCTCACCCCTGCTGATGCGCTGGCCAACGGCGAGCGCAGCCACGGTGTCACGCGACAGGTGTCCGTACAGCGTCGCGAATTGATCTCCAGCGGGCGTTTGGTGCCGCAGCACAACCATGCCGCCATAGTCGAGGTGCCGGTCGCGATGTTCCACCGCCTCCACCACGCCCTCGAGCGGGGCATGCACCGGCGTGCCGGCCGGCATGAAGACATCGACTCCCAAATGCACGGTGCGCCGGTCCGAGTTTCCGTGGGCACCCTTGAAGAATGCGCGATCGGTATACACCAGCCTCGGTTCGCCGTAGCAGCCGAGCCAGCTTCCGCCCCCAAACTCCGCTCCGAGCGCCAGCGCTTCGGCGGACGTCATCCGCAACGGGTCACGCGGTGTCGTGGACCCGACAACGGAAAGAGCGCCGACTGACGCATCATCAAGGGACACGCCCATCACGGGAGCGAAGCTCCCGCGTGCGACACCGAGCCACGACGCCACGCGCGCGGCCGCGTCGGTCGCGGGAAGTCCGCACGCGGCACGCAACCGGGCGCTCATCAGGCGCTCGTCCATGCCGTGGGCGCGCTCTAGAAACCGCCACGCCGACGCCTGCGACACGACAACGTAGGGATCGTGCGGGCGCTCCCGCTGCATGATCGCCGAGTTGGTGACGCTCACCGAGAGCCGCATGAGCAGGAGCGGCCAGATCAGGTCGACCTGCGCGCCACTGAGCGGCGTTACGCGGTGGTACGCGGCAATGAATTCGGTGAGCACCTGCTCGGGTATCGGGTGCTCCAGCACCAGGTAGGCGCCGGTGATCGCGACCTCCGCGACCAGCGCCCCTTCCGTCATGTCACCGAAATCGACGATTCCCGTCACTACGGGAGTACCGTCAGCCGGGCGCCCAACGAGGAGATTGAAGTCGTTCAGGTCGTTGTGGATGACCGCAAGAGGCTCGGCGAGCAACGCCGGCTGCAACGCCAGGTATCTGCCGAGTACTCGCTCGACGAGGGCCCGCCGATTGGCATCGGCGATCTCCGCAAGATGACCGCCAATCCAGTCAGCCTGGAGCAGGTTCCACTTGAAGTCGCGACGAAGTGCCGGATGCGTGAAGTCGCGCAGCGCGCAATCCAGGCGGGCCAGCACGTCGCCGATGCCAGCGGCGAGGGACAGCGAATGTGGGCGGAACCGTGAGTACTCCGCGCCCTCGAGCCATGACAGCAACCAGAGGACTCGATCGGTGCCGGCACCATCCTTGCACACGCACCACGTCTTCCCCTTCAGGGTGGCGATGACGCCGGGAACGGGCACCGAGGCGTCGCGCAACCGGATGTGCTGATGAGCGGCACACAGCAGGCTGACGAACGCGGCATCACACCCCTCCCGCATCACCTTCAGCACGTACGCCGTTCCGTCGTGCGCGGTCGCGCGGAAGTTCAGGTCGAACTCGCCCGGGAGCGGCTCGAGGACGGCGTCGATGCCCCACGCATCGGCCAGTGCGGCCGCCCAGTGCCTCGTGGTGTCATTCATGGAGGAAACCCCTCATGTCCCGTGTGCGATGCGTGCAAGCTAACCCGGTTTGCTGCGGTGTCACGGCAGTCGCCCATCGTGCCGAGGATAGTCCATGTAATGCGCGGTCTCGTCAGCCACGTCGCGTCCGTGCATCGCCTCGACGACCGCGAGTGCCATGTCGATGCCGGCAGATACTCCGGCGGACGTGAAGATCACATCGTCGACTACCCGCGCATCGGCATCCACGCGAATCGTCGGGTCAAGCTCGGCCAGCGTGGCCAGCGCGCCCCAATGCGTCGTGGCGCGCTGCCCGGCGAGCAGCCCGGCTCTGGCCAGGACGAGCGAGCCGGTACAAACCGATGTCACGCGCACAGCCGTCGCCGCGGTTTGCCGCACCCAGTCGAGCATCGGTTGATCCTGCAACATCGCTCGCGTGCCGAAACCTCCCGGGATCACCAGTATGTCGATGCCCGGAGCCGAGGCCAGGTCAAAGTCGGGAAGTACCCGCAGACCGCCAGTCGCGACGACCGTATCAGCGCCCGCCGCCACGGTGAAGACCCGGAACGGCGCCGAATCATCGGTGCGGCGCGATTCGACGCCCGGCACGAGGCGCGTGCGCGAAAACACCTCGTACGGACCGGCGAAGTCGAGTACCTCGACACCGTCGAAGATCAGGATGCCGACTGCGACCTGGTTCATCAGTCCCCGCTCGTCATCGCCCACCGCAACGCCATGCCGGCCAGCCAGGGAGCGTCGATGAGCCGGTTCACCATGAATCGCCGCAACCGCGGTCGTTGCGCGGTCCACAGCATTGCATTCGCCAGCCGCGCGTAGCGACGGAATGCCTTCGCACTCTCACTCTCGTAACGCACCAGCGACGCGACGCTCGCCCCTGCCGCCAGGGCATCGGGCAGAACCTCGGCGAGCACCCGCGCCTGCTTGAAACCCATCGATAACCCCTCGCCGGTGATGGCGTCCACATAGCCGGCTGCATCGCCCACGAGTGCCGCACGATGCGCCGTGCGCGCCCGCACTCCCTGATGCATTGGTCCCGCACCCAGCACTGGCGTGTCTTCGCTCGCACCATTCAGCCGTTCCATCAGCACTGGAAAGCGTGACAGCAGCCGGTCGAAATCCGGAGGCTCCGGAATGTCACCGTCCTCCCAAAGGAACGCCACGCCCACGCGGTTCACTCCCGACGGTGTCACGTACGCCTCCACGCCGGCGCTCAGGTGCACCTCGACGCGCGGCGCCCACGGCGGCAGCCCGAAGTGGCGACGCAACCCGAAACGGCGAGCACCGTGAGCGGCTCGTTCGAGTCCGAGCGCGCGCCGCATCGGCGAGTGCAATCCGTCGGCGGCCACGACGAACCTCGCGGATACATCACCGGCGTCGGTGGTGAGCGTCACCGCGTCCGCGCCGACTGTGTGCGTGCGCACCGCGCATCCCTCGCGCACCTCGATCTTCCGGGCGTGCGCCTCACTCGCCAGCGCGCCACGCAGTGCCGTGCGACGCACGCCCAAGCCGCCGGGTGCGGTAAGCTGCGCTTCAACGCCGCGCCCGTCTTCCTGCACGAAGCGGATGGCACTGAACCCGGCACAGTCCCCGGGCGTCAGCCACCGCATCACGCCCAGGCGCTCCAGTGCCGAGCGCCCCGAGGGCATCAACCCCTCACCGCAGGCCTTGTCGAGTGCGCCCGTGCGCCGCTCGAGCACCACCACCGACAATCCGCGCGCCTGCATCTCGAGCGCGGCCACCAGTCCCACCGGTCCACCGCCGGCGATGGCAACGTCGAACATCATTGTTGCAGGCGATGGCGGGCAAACGCCGCCAGTGACCTGGCCACCTGTGCGCCAACCCGCAGTGGTGTCACGGGCGCCGGCGGCCGCAGTTCGCCACTCAGGTACCGCCGCAGTGCTTCGCCGCGCCGCAGCTTGCCGCTGCTCGTACGCGGCAGTGTGCCCGGCGCCAGCAGTACCACGGTGCTTGGCGCGATGCTCGTGTGCTCGACGATCGCTGCTGCGATGCGCGCCTCGAGATCTGCCGGCGCCTTGTCCGTGCACTCGACGAGCACCAGCAGCGCCTCGTCGTCCTGGCCGGGTGGCACAACACCCAGCGCCACGGCGCACCCGGCACGCACACCCTCCACGCTTCCAAGACAATCCTCGAACGATTGCGGCGAGTGATTGGCGCCGCGGATGATCACCACATCCTTGACGCGCCCGGTAATGAACAACTCCCCGCGATCCACGAAACCGAGATCGCCGGTGTCGAGCCATCCATCACGCATCACCTCCGCGCTCGCGTCGGGCTGCCCGAAGTACCCGTGCATCACGAATGGCGCGCGAATCCAGACACGCCCCACCCGGCCCTCGCTCACCGATTCGCCGTTGTCATCGCGCGCGTCGACCGCCGCGCCGGGCAGCGGTGTTCCCACCGACACGATGCGTCGCGCGCCCGCCGACACCCGCCCGGTTGCGGCAAGCTCATGGGCATCGACGCGCATCTCGCGCTTCGGCCCTTCAGCCGCGGTGAACGTCACGGCCAGCGCACACTCCGACAGGCCATACACGGGCATCAGCGATTCGGCGCGGAACCCGACGTGTGCAAACCGCGCAGCAAACCGCTCCTGCACGACCGCCGATATGGCTTCGGCTCCATTCAACGCGTAGCGCCAGTGACCGAGATCCACGCCGACCAGATCCTCGTCGCGAATGCGCTTCAGGCACAGGCCATATGCGAAATTGGGCGCCGGCGACACGATGCCGCGGTGCCGCGACAGCGCGCGCAGCCAGAGCGCCGGCCGGACAAGGAAGAGTTCGGGCGGGAGCAGCACCAGGGTGCCCGGATAGTACATCGCCTCGAGCAGGCAGCCGATCAGTCCCATGTCGTGGTACAACGGCAGCCATGTCACGCCGGTTGGTGGCGATCCCGACGGTACGAGCAGTAGTTGGCTCAATGCCGCCACCTGCGACATCAATGCGTAATGCGTGAGCGCCACCGGCTTGGGATCGACGGTCGAGCCCGAGGAGAACTGGATCAGGCCCAGCGCGTCACGCGCCACCTCCGCTTCGTGCGCCACCGCGCCTTCACGCAATTCGGCTACGGTCGGGCAACCCAGCGCCGGCCGTGCCAGTTCCACGGCGCCGCCGAGCAGCAGGCGAGTGCGCGCGTCGGAGAGGAGCACGCGCGCGCCAACGACCTCGAGCATGCGCGCGGTGCCGCGCACGTATTCGGCCATCCGTCCCAGGCGCACCGGCGGATACAGCGGCACCGGCACCGCGCCGGCGAGCAGCGTCCCGAAGAACGCATCCATGAAGTCCGCGCCGGTGGGCAACACCATGGCCACGCGATCGCCCGGACGGACGCCGCGCTCGGCGAGCGCACCGGCCATGCGCTGCGCGCGTTCCCGGACCTCGCTCCACGGCATCGCCAGTTCCTGTTCGTACGCATCCACGAACACCAATCCGTGCGCACTGGCCGCCGCGCGGGCGAGCGCCGCGTTCACCGTCTCGCTCTCGAGCGAAGGAAGGGGCGGTCCAACGATCATTCCGCCGGATCCTCGCGCCTCTCGCGTACGCGCTCCGCCACCCGCGTAACGAGCTCGGCAACGGTCGTCACGCCTGCGGTGTCCTCTTGCGCGAGCCGTACGCGAAAGTGATCCTCCAGCCCCACGGCAAGTATCACCGCGTTCAGCGAATCCACCCTGAGGTCACGTTGCAGGTCGTGCGCCAGTTCAACCGGCCCTTTGTGCTCCAGTTCGGTGGCGAAGATGCGCCGGATGACATCGAGCACTTCCTGCTCAAGTGCCGGCATGCGGCGCTCCAGGCATGAAGCGTGGCGTGCGCGCAAGTTTCCGCGTCCACCGTGAACCCAGTGCACGCTCTTCGGCGGCAATCCGCGTGCGCAACAGCAGCGCGTTGCCCAGCGAGGCCAGCACGGCGGTAATCCACGCGCCATGCACCAGCGGCAGCGCGATCATTTCGATGATCACCGCCACGTAGTTGGGGTGACGCAGCCATCGGTATGGCCCGGACGTGACGGGCTCGGCGTCGGGAAGAACGATCACGCGCGTAGTCCAGCGCGGCCCGAGCGTGGTGATCGCCCACCAGCGCAGTGCTTGCGCCCCGGCCAGGATGACGATGCACGTCGCCGCCAGCACCGGCGAGAAGGCGCGACCCGGAAGCCAGGGCTCAGCCGCGCAGGCTGCAAGAAAGAGCGCGTGGAAGACCGTCATCACCCGGTAGTCGCGCTGCCCCACCTCCACCGCCCCGCGGTTGAAGGCCCAGGCGGCGTTGCGGCGCGACAGCCGCAATTCGACCACGCGCTCCAGTGCGACGGCGCCAACCACGCCGAGCATGAGTGCATCACCCGCTACCATCGCAGCAGCACCAGCTCCGCGCAGAACCCCGGACCCATCGCCATCATCAGCCCAAGATCGCCGGGGCGTGCGTCACCGCTGGCCATCAGCTCGCTCAGCACGAACAGCACCGACGCTGATGAGAGGTTCCCCACCTCCCGCAGCGATCTCCACGACCGTTCGAGCGCGGCCGGCGGGAGTTCGAGCGATTCCTCGAATGCCTTCAATACCTTGGGGCCACCGGTGTGCGCCACCCAATGGGTGATGTCGCTCCGCGAGAGTCCGTGCGCACGCAGGAAATTGTCCACGTCACCGCGCACGTGCTCGCGCACCACATCGGGCACGGTGGCCGACAACACCACCTTGAAACCCGTGTCCACGAAGTTCCACCCCATCACGCGTTCGGTGTCCGGATAGAAGACCGACGCCGTGGCAACCACCTCGGGTCCATCGCCCGGCAGCTCGCCGCCTTCCATGAGTAGTGCCGCCGCGCCGTCGCCAAATAGCCCGCTGCTGATGATGTTCGCCACCGACACGTCATCGCGCTGGAGCGTCAGCGAGCACAGTTCAACGGCGAGCAGCAGGGCTCGCCGCCTGGGCCAGGCGCGAAGCACGTCGCTGACGCGCGCGGTGCCGGCCGCGCCGGCGACGCAGCCAAGCCCGAAGATCGGTGTGCGCGTCACATCGGGACGAAAGCCGAGCCGGTTCACCAGCCGCGCATCTATTGAAGGGGTGGCCAACCCGGTGACGGTCACAAAGCAGAGATGATCGATGTCGGTGGACGCGAGTCCAGCCGCGTCGAGGGCCGCGCTCGCTGCCTGCGCCCCCAGGTCAAGCGCGGCGACCGTCCACGCGTCGTTGCGCGCACGGAAAGTAGTCAGTTCACGGTACTGCTCGAGAGGAAGGGCAAGGTGACGCCCACCCACGCCGACCGCGCGATGGAGTTCCTCAAGGCGCTCGACGTTGAAGTGCCTCGCCGTCCACTCGTCGCGCAGCGCCGCCATCAGCGTCTCCTGGTCGGCGAAGTGCGAAGGCAGCGCACGGGCAACCGTGCGAATTCTGGGGGCAGGCATCGTGAGTGAAACCTAGCGCGAACACCAGCGTTTCACGCTCGGCCTTCGCCTGCCGGTGTTGGCCTACGCCACCGTGCCGAAGAGCCGTCCCACCAACGCGGTGGCGGCCATCGCCACGGCACCCCAGAACGCAACGCGCACCGCCCCGCGCAGCATCGGAGCGCCCCCGAGTCGAGCGGCGAGCGAGCCGAGCCCGACGAGCAGGATAAGCGACACGCCCATCACCACGCCGGTCAGATGGGCGAGAGGAACGGCGATCACCAGGATCAATGGCGGTGCGGCGCCGGCTGCGAAGGCTGCGGCAGACGCGAGCGCCGCCTGGATCGGCCGTGCTCGCGTGAGAACATGAAGGCCCAGTTCGTCCCGGGCGTGCGCGGCGAGGACGTCCCTCGCGGTCAGCTGGCCGGCCACCTGCTCGGCGAGTTCCGGCGTCAAGCCGCGGGATACGTAGATCGCGGCCAATTCCGCAAGCTCGAGCTCCGGTGAGGTAGCCAGTTCCGTCCGTTCCCGCGCAAGGTCCGCGTTTTCGGTGTCGGACTGCGAACTGACCGAGACGTATTCCCCGGCGGCCATCGACAGTGCCCCGGCCACCAACCCGGCCAGCGCCGCCAGGAGAACCGGAGCGCGTTCAGCCTGCGCGGCAGCGACGCCGACCACGAGGCTGCTCGTGGAGATCAGGCCGTCGTTGGCGCCGAGAACTGAGGCGCGCAACCATCCGATATGCGCGGTGCGATGTCGCTCGACGTGGATCATCTCAGCGCCTCCAGCGTGAACACCGCCTCGACCGTCGTGCCGAACACCCTGGCAAGTTGCAGCGCCAGCAGCAGCGACGGCACGTAGCGCCCCTGTTCGAGCACGATGATCGTCTGCCGGCTGCATCCGACGCGTTCAGCCAGGGCCTGCTGCGTCATTTCCCCGTGTTCGAAACGCAGCCGACGGATCTCGTTCCTGATTGTCGCCTTGGCCATGGTCAGTTCCGCCGATAGCCGATCACCACGCCGGCCAGGTCCGCGAGGACGCTCACCATCAGGAGCGACCAGAAGATCAGGTAAAGAAAGACCGATGGAACGAGGTGGCTGGCGTGGTACGTCTCGATGAGGCCGATCATCCAGGCCGCCAGCGTGACCATCATGGCCGGGGCCTGCCCCGCCGGCGCGCTCGCGAGGATGGCGCGATCGCGTTCATCCAGCGTGCCGTCGTCGCGGATGATCCAAATCCTGACGCGGCTGATGTAGTACGTAAACACTGCCAGCGCAGCGATCAGGAATCCCATCGCCGAGCGTCGCACGGCATCGTTCTCCCACGCAACCGAAACGCCGTGGTGCGCGACGACGGCCGCGGCGGCGAGTGTCAGCAGGAAGATCGGCACGAGGCTTTGCCATGCGAGTCGCTGCAGCGCTGTACTCGGCATGGCCTCGCCCGGCGGAAGGACCATGGGCGGAAGCGTGCGTTGAGCCCGCCGAACCACGAGGTACAGAACGCCGAATGCCGCGCCCAGTGCGATGACCGCCCAGAGAATCACTTTCATAATCAGCCACCTTGGCTCAGGATGCTGATATAGTACGGTATTTCTTACATAATGTCATGTGTTTCTTTCTAAACGATCGTTGACGTCGTGGTGCGTTCGTCGAAATCGACAGAGACACATGTTTTCTGAAGCGTGCTAAGTACGTATTTCTGCTGATCCTCCCATCGCCGCTACAAAGTCGTGCACGAGCCTTTGGAGCGCCGGCTTCTTGGCCGCGATCTCGGTGAGGTTACGGAATGTCACCTCCCGGCGATTTTCGTGATCAACCTCGATCAGCCGGTCATCGTCAGGGATGGAAAGCTCCTCCGGGAAAAGCAGGATCAGGTGGACGAACTTCGTCGAATGCAGGTCGAACGTCGCCAGGTCCGCCTTGAAATAGAAGCTGGGTGCGTCCCACTTGACCCGCTCCGATATCTTGTCGCTGGCCTGCATGACAATCGTGCGAACCGCCGCAATCTCCGCCTTGAGCGGATGCTTGAGGTGAGCCAGATATGCGTTCATGGCCCGCGTGCGGTCCACAGCGCGCTCACCGCGTGGTTTCTTGCGTGCCGCCATGATTGATGTTCCTCGGTTCAGCTGTGAGTGCTTCGACTCCGCGCTACGCGGCCAGCAACAACCCGGCCACCCCGACCAGTGCCACGAGGAACGCCCCGGGAACGGCGAAGCGCAACCATCGCCCGTAGCCGACCTGCGCACCGAGCAGCATGGCCAGCATCGCGCCGTTCGTCGGGGCGAGGAGGTCCGTCAGTCCGGCACCAACCTGGTACGCAATTACTGCAGCGTCGCGTCGAATGCCAAGCAGGTCGGAAAGCGGCGCCATGATGGGCATGGTGAGCACGGCCTGGCCGCTTACCGACGGCACCGGCACGTGGAGCATCGCATGTGCGGGGATCATGAGCACGGCCGCCACGCGACCCGATGCGTGCGACAGCGGCGTGGCCAGACCGTACACGATCGTGTCGATGACGTGGCCGTCCGTGAGCACGACGCTGATGGCGCGCGCCACACCGATGAACACGGCGGCGGCCAGCATGCCCTCCATACCCTTGAGGAACGCCGCGGCGGTCTGTGACAAGTCACGGCCGGACACGAGCCCCACGGCGAAACCGGCGACGAGGAAGATGGCCGAGAGCTCGTTGAATCCCCAGTCGTAGCGCACCACGCCGATCACGTACGGCACGAACGGGAGAATGAGGAGCGCCAGGAGCACCGCGTCACGGCGGGTCGCCGGGATGTGCGCCGGCTGCGTCACGTCCGGACGAACGTCATCGCGCCTTGTCATTGCCATCGTCCAGGCGATCCACACCGCCACCGCGGCGACGAAGAGACTGAACCGCAACGTGGGTTGACTGAGCGGCGGCAACTCGGCGAACTGCAAGGCGATGCCCGTCTGGAACGGATTGGTCGGCCCGAACGCCGAACCCACCGCCGCTGCACCCAGGCTCATTCCCAGTGCGGTGACCGCACCGAAACCCAGCCCTCGGCTGAGCACGAGCAATACCGGGATGAGCGCGATGATCTCTTCCTGCATGTTCTCCAGCGCGCCAAGCGTCGCGAACAGCAGGCTGACGGCAATCACCACGAGGTGTGGCCGTCGCGTGCGACCCACGAGCGCACCGACCAGTCGGGCAAGTGCGCCCGTGGCGTCGAGCAGCGCGAAAGCGCCGCCCACGAACAGGACGACGAGGATCACGTCCGCGCCGGCAACGACTCCGCGCGGCACCGCCAGCACGGCGGCCATTGGACCCACCGGTGCCGGAGCGACGCGCGCATACGTGCCCGCGACCACGACCTCTCTCCCGGTTGCGGCGTCAGTGCGGCGCTCGTACGCCCCGGCGGGCAGGATCCACGTGAGGCACGCGGCGACGGCGACTCCACCGAGCAGCAGAACCAGCGGGTGCGGAAGGCTGAAGCGCATCGGGGATCTGGGGAATGAAAGGTGACTGAACCTCGGAGTGGAGGACACGGCCGGCAAGGGCAACGCGCGCACTGCCGACATGGGCTCGCGCTTGACGCTGCGTCGACCGCACGTCCGGCACACAGTAGATTCCGTGGTCGTCGCGGACCCTTCGACCAGGATTCTCTCCATGCACTTCGCTCGCCTCCGTCTCGCCTTCCCCGTACTGCTCACGCTCGCTGCGCTGCCGCTCCGGGGGCAGGATCGCCTGAAGTCGATGCCGGGCTACGATCGCTACACGCTGATGACGCCCAAGCTCGCGGGCGCGATCAAGTCGGGAGAGGTGGGTGTGCAGTGGGCAGAGGACGGGAAGACCTTCGAATTCGTCCGTGACGGCAAGCGCATGAGATTTGACGTCGTCACCAGGAAGGTGTCTGACGTCGCGGTGGCAGCAAGCGCCGGAGACACTCTTCGCCGCCGCGGCCCGGCGCGCGGGAGGCAGTCCGCCGAGGCGTGGACCGCCGACTCGTCGAAGAAGGCGATCTACCGGGACCGCAATCTCTACATCGCCAGCCGCGACGGCTCCAGTGAGCGCCAGCTCACGACCGACGGCAGCGAGACGGAACGCATCAAGTACGGCACGGCAAGCTGGGTATACGGCGAGGAACTCAACCAGACCACCGCGATGTGGTGGTCGCCGGACGGCACGAAGCTCGCGTACTACCGGTTCGACGAGCGGCCGGTGAAGGACTACTGGCTGCAGACTGGCCAGACGACGGTGCAGGGCTCGGTGATGACCGAGGCGTATCCGAAGGCGGGCACCGCGAACCCGATCGTCGATCTCTACGTGTACGATGTCCGCACCGAAGTGACGAGGCGGATGGACGCCCGCGACGGCAAGCCGCTCACCGACGACGCCGTGGGACACTACGTCTACGGCATCGAGTGGACCAAGGACGGCAGCGAGCTGCTGATCCACCGCACGAACCGCCGGCAGAACATCATGGAGTTCGCTGCCTGCGCCCCGGTCAGCGGTGTCTGCCGCGTCGTCGTGCGTGAAGAGTGGCCCGCGAGCTGGACCGAGAACCTGCCGACGATCAGGTGGCTCGCCGACGGCCAGCGCTTCATCTGGGAGTCGGAGCGCACGGGATTCCTCAACTACTACCTGTACGATCTCTCCGGCAAGCTGCTCGTCACGCTCACGCAGCATCCGTTCGAGACCGCCCGCATCGTCAAGCTCGACGAAAAGGCGAAGTTGGTGTGGTACTACGCGCGCAGCGGCGACAACTTCATGAAGTGGCAACTGCACCGCGTGGGCCTTGACGGCAAGGGCGACAGGCGCCTCACCGACCCAGCTTTCCACCACTCGGCAAGCATCTCCCCCGACGGCAAGTTCTTTACCGACGCTGCGCAGACGCACGCGGTGCCCCCGGTCACGCGCCTGATGGACGCGAACGGCAAGGCGGTCGTCACGGTTGCCGAGAGCGACCTCACGGCCTTCACCGCCGCGGGCTTCAAGCCGGTGGAGATGTTCACGTACACTTCGGCGGACGGCATGACGCAGCTTCACGGCATGCTGCACAAACCGTCGCACTTCGATCCGGCCAGGAAGTACCCGGTGCTCTTCTCGGTGTATGCGGGTCCCGCGACGAACGGGGCACGCGAAGTCTTCGGCGCGCCAATGAGCATGACCGAGTACGGCTTCCTGCTCGTCACGCTCGACACGCGGAGCGCCGCGGGGCGCGGCAAGAAGGCGCTCGACGCGATCTACGGAAAGCTCGGCGAGGTGGAGATTGACGACCTCGCCGCGGCGGCGCGCCACCTGGCGAAGCTTCCCTATGTCGATGGCCAGCGCGTCGGCATCTTCGGCACGTCTTACGGCGGCACCGCCGCGGCGCTGGCGCTGCTTCGCCACCCCGATGCCTTCGCCGCGGCTTCGGCATCGTCGGCGGTGACGAGCTGGCACCACTATGACACCATCTACACCGAACGGTACATGTACACGCCCGAGG
>ERZ1292633.637-Hain-H41-02um-R1-637-length-39963-cov-56_pt1 | contig 39963 bp, 34 predicted proteins | sample MGYA00564406_ERZ1292633 | MGnify/ENA primary metagenome ERZ1292633 (study PRJEB36523, sample SAMEA6512639) | groundwater metagenome | collected 2019-01-08 | study: AquaDiva: Metagenomics assemblies of 32 groundwater samples | reverse complement strand
CTATCTTAGGCGTCTGCGTCGGACATCAGTTAATGGCTTCATATTATGGGGGTAATGCCGGCGCCTCTGAGATGCCCGAATTCGGGCTATCCAAGATACGTATCTTAGAACCCAACGACCTGTTCAAAGGACTGCCTAAGGAATTCAATGTCTGGCAGTCGCACAACGACGAGGTCAAGTCAGCGCCGGGATTCACAGTCCTGGCCGAATCGGACAACTGCAAAATCCAGGCCATCAAACATAATTCCAAACCGCACTACGGCGTCCAATTCCATCCTGAGGTTAATAATACGGAGCATGGTGAAGCCATATACCAGAACTTCGTTAATATCGTGGCCGGAAAACGATAATCTTATCCATAGACGAGCATCCAACTGAATTTACGGAATTCCGCTATTTTACTTGACAAATAATACCGTATTTGTATATTTGCATTTAAAATGCAAATCTACAAGGATGGTGATTTATGCCCAAATCTTATGTCCGGCGCGAGATGGAAGGCGTCTTAAAAGACGCCCTGAAGCAATTCCCGGCATTGATACTAACCGGCCCCAGGCAGTCCGGTAAAACCACCCTGCTTAAGCATCTCCTGGCGCGCGGCTACCGGTATGTTTCGCTGGACCATCCGGGCACAAGAGCCATGGCCGTGAACGAACCGGACTTGTTTTTCCAGAACTATCCGCCGCCGGTTATCATTGACGAAATCCAATACGCGCCCGGTATTTTCCCGCACATTAAAATAATGATTGACCAGGCCCGGCACAAGCGCGGGCAGTTTGTCCTGACCGGCTCGCAGATTTTCCCGCTGATGGCCAAGGTCAGCGAGTCACTGGCCGGCCGGACCGCGGTTTTCACTCTATTGCCTTTCTCGCTCAGGGAGCAAATCAGGCCTCTTAAACCGCTCGGGCTGGAAAGCCTTAAAGCCAAAATCCTATCCGGCGGGTTTCCGGACGCGGCGCTGGACCGGAAAACAAACCTTAACCTGTGGTTTTCCGGATATCTCCAGACCTATCTGGAACGGGATGTCCGGCAACTGCGCCAGATCGGCGATATGGGCGATTTCCAGAGGTTTCTCCAATTGCTGGCGGTCCAGAACGGACAAGCGCTCAATCTTTCCAATCTCTCGCGCGACCTGGGCCTGGCTGTCAACACCATCAAGGCCTGGATTTCCGTGCTGGAAGCCAGCGGCCAGGTTTTCCTGCTCAAACCGTTTTACCTGAACAAAGGCAAACGCATCATAAAAAGCCCTAAACTATATTTCCTGGATACCGGGCTTTTATGTTACCTGACCGGGATAACCTCAACGGACCAGGTATTCAAAGGGCCGTTATCCGGCCAGTTATTTGAAACCCTGGTATTGGGTGAAACCATAAAATATTTCCATAACCGGGGCCGAATCCCGCTGATTTACTGGTGGCGCACCTCTTACGGAGAAGAAGTTGATTTCGTCATAGAAAACCAGGGTCGGATAATACCGGTGGAGGTAAAAACCAGCGCCAATAGCAATGCCAATATGGCCAAGGGCTTATTCTCATTCTGCAAACTCTTCGGCGATAAAATAAACCGGGCCTATCTGGTAAACCTGGCCCGCGAGAGAATAATGATTGGCCAGAAGGTCGAGGCGCTACCATTCAACGAATTCTTGAATATGGAGAAAACAATCAAGCAATAACCTTCGCACGGCGAAGCCATATACCAAAACTTCGTTAATATTGTCACCGGGAAGAAATAGCGTAAAGACATCTCTACCCGGCTAAAATTATATTGCTCTCATTGGCACACCGCCAGGATAAATACTTGCTTTAGACAGAACGAAATAGTAGGATGGGGATATTTAGGGCGTCCCCGTAATTATAATAACTTCAAAAAGGAGTTTGTTTTATGAAGAGAATAAAATGGTTATTAATATCAGCAATGATTATCTTGGAATGCTGTTTGCTTAATAACTGCGGAAAAGATGGGGCGGAAACAAGAATAGAAACGAACATAAATGGAACAAAAACAAATGAAGAGATAAGTATCTTTATTAATCAGACCCAAAAGCAAATTGATGATTTATCAAAGGGTTTGGACCAAAGGGTGAGGGATTATTCTATAAAAGAGGAAGTAGATAAGTTTTTCACGGAATTAGATAAAAATCTACCTAAAGACTTTGATGAGATGGAGGACCTAAAACCAAAGATAAGCGAATTTATAATCGGCCTTACTAAAAATGTTAAATCACAAGAAGAAATTTGTCCTGAATACAAGAAATTAGAAGTCACTATAAACAACAAAAAACAAGAATTGGATGCTAAACTAAATTCATTTGCATTAAAATCAGAACAACTTGTGGTAAGGATACAAGCACAAGGTGCAACATATGTTGGATGGGATGAAGCAAGAAACCGCAATGTAACTGTTACTTCTAAAAAACAGCCATATATTGAAAACGGTTATTTAATAGGTAGGTATAAACTAGCGGGAACTTCTAATGGCAAAACTGTTCTGGGAGCCCCTTGTCTTATCTATCATTATACGGATGACCCAGACGAAGACAATCCCAACATCCTTGCCTTCAGTAAGCAATTAAACATGCTATCGGCACTTTCAAGGCACCTAAAAGAACAAGTATATGATAAAACAGAAGTGTTACGAGAAAAAATTAGCGGGGACACCGTCAAGGAATTAAAAGAAGTGGAAGGTAAATTCTATACTATCAAGCAAAAACTTATTGATTCTAATCTGGCGTGGAAACAAAAAGTACCAGAAGGGTATATATTATCTTCTTACAAGGAGAACACAAATGATAAGCTATTGTATGTCTTGTATCGTTCATCTGACCCTGAAGTGAAAAAAAGTATTCTTGTCTGTTATGACGGTCCTGCTGGAGATCCAAAATGGAGCAGTAAGATATTAGACAATATTTACTATGCCCCAATCTTTTATGATAACTCTTGCCTTTATATTGAAGGTAATGAAAAATTGTATTGTATTGATAAGAAATCCGGTCATTTTAAATATAAAAGAAATTGGGATAAGTCTGCCCCAGAAGAAGCCGAAGAATTAAACGGGTTATCTTTATTGGTAGGTAAAGATGCTTACTCAAATAACAAACATTTCTATCTTCTTAGTGAAAATGGCGAGTCAATAGAAATTGAAGGCCGTAATCACTTAATTAAGGAATCTTTATTGCTCTATAATAAAGCACTATTAGGTTACGACTGGAGAATAATAGAATTACCTTCTAAAAAAGAGGTTTACAGTCAAGAACAAATGGTAAATGATATTGGTCAAATATTAAAAGAGAAGTTTGAGGTTCGTCATACAGAAGACAAATTTAAAGAAGGCCCAATGCCATTATGGGTGACAAAAGACAAGATACTTATTTATATTGACAATCTTTTGTTCGTCTACACTTGGCCAAAAAAGGAAACGATACTAATTAGTAAAGAAGCACGCTATAATACGTTGGCGGTACATAACAACACCATTCTTTATCAAAGTCAAGACGATAAAATGCATAACTATGATTTTGTCCAAATGAAAGAAATCTGGAATACTCCAGTCGCTTATTCTGAAATAAACTCACCATTATATTGCGACACCCTTACGTGCTTTTTCAGTAATTCTAATAGTATCTTTGCTCTTGATATTATTACAGGACAGGAGAAATGGACAAGAAAAATAGACGGCTGTAATATTACTAATGCCATGATTTATAACAGTTACTTGTTCTTCAAAAAGAATAATACGCTGTATCTCATTGAAATTGAGACGGGTAAAACTAAATCTGAAATAGAATCTGATTATAACAAGATACAAACGACTCCTAATTTATTATGGGAATTTAGGATAGAAGACTCCGGTGACATGGTCGGGGGTGCTTTTGACTATAACGGCAAGAAAATGCTTGATTTAGGCGTGTCTCTCGCCGCATTTTCAGATAAATACTTAATTGTAAAAACCACCGTGAAAGCGTCATCCCCCGTAGAAGTATTAATGAAAACGGTGAAAAAAGTAGAACCTCCTTCTAAAATGGAGGTCTGTAAATGGGAAGAATGCGAAGAAAAAGTACCTCTTTTTGAGGAATCGACTACTGATTGGTTGCAGATTTATAATCTTTACACTGGGAAGTTACTCAAGAAATTTCCGATAGATAAATGGAAGGGGCGTCCATGGAAATGGGGTATAGTTGGGAATAATATCATACAAATTGGAGATGAGTCAATTACAACTTTTAAAATAGAAGATGAAAATAAGATTAAATAATGAAATATAACCTAAGCGGCATTTACAGGACTCATTGGGAATGGCATAGAAAACTTTATGAGTCTATTGCAATAATATTCCATTATTCCAGTAATGCAATTATTGGTTTAGAAATATGTGCTGATACTAACAAAGAATGTGGGGGTATATATTTCTTAAATGGAGTAATTAATAACAAGAGTAAAACTATTAAAGGCGAATGGTGGAAGATAGGCAATTCACAATGCGGTGGATTTTATATCAAGATTAACCATACTTACAATCAATGGCAAGGAAAGTATAACAATCACCTAAAGAGCACGACGAAATACCCATATACTTTTAGTTATTTGAGAGAATTATAAATTCGGGGATATAATTCGGGAACAGCCCTCCAATACTGAAGTATACTGGCATACCCCCCTATACCCTATTGGTATATACCCTATACCTACTACCATACTACCCTATACCCTCTATAGTAATACCCCATACCTACTGGAGGCATACCCTATACCTACTAGAGGCATACCCCAGTCCCACTAGGGGCATACCCTATACCTACTAGAGGCATACCCTAGTCCCTATAGAGGCATACCCTATACCTACTAGAGGCATACCCCAGTCCCACTAGGGGAATACCCTAGACCTACTAGGGGCATACCCCAGTCCCACTAGGGGAATACCCTAGACCTACTAGGGGCATACCCCAGTCCCTATAGAGGTATACCCTATACCTACTAGAGGCATACCCTATACCTACTAGAGGCATACCCTATACCTACTAGAGGCATACCCCAGTCCCTATAGAGGCATACCCTAGTCCCTATAGAGGCATACCCTATACCCACTATAGGCATACCCTAGTCCTACTAGGGTATTACTATAGCCCCTATAGGGTAGCACCCTATACCCTATAGGGGGCATAGAGTTATTTGCCCCAAACATCCGTATTTTTCTTAAAGACCCCCTTCATATCTTACAAGACACGGGAGATTATCGTAAATCCGCACGGAGATTATGGCAATTCTGGCCGGAGGTTATCGTGAATCCGTCCGGTAGTTATGGCGCATCTGCCCGGAGATTATCGTAAATCTGGCCGGGAGTTATGGCAAATCTGCGCGGAGGTTATGGCGCATCCGGCCGGTCATTATGGCGCATCTGGCCGGAGGTTATGGCAAATCCAGCCGGAGGTTATGGCGCATCTGCACGGAGGTTATGGCAAATCCAGCCGGAGATTATGGCGCATTCGGCCGGAGGTTATGGCAAATCCGGCGGGGAGTTATGGCGAATCCGGCCGGAGGTTATGGCGCATTGTATGGGTGGTTATGGCGAACCGGGTGGGGGGTTATGGTGAGGGGGGTGGGGTATCTCCCCCCTTTCTAATGTCATATCCTGCACTCCTTTCAACATTTTGCAACAATTTGCCACTCCTAATGGGCATTTTGGGTCTAAAAATGGGGGTATTTGAGGGCTAAAAAGTGCAGTAAAAATCCCCCTCACTCCCCCTTTTTCAAAGGGGGATGTGGAAATTTATTCGTGGGATTCGTATAATTCGTGCTATTCGTGTTCTCTTCTTTGTGGCCTTTGTGTTCTTTGTGGTTAATTCTTACCAATTCCTTAAAGCCGCGGAAATGTTCTTCAGGCCCTGTTTGAGGAGATGGGGTTTGGTGCCTGAGGCAATCCGGATATAGCCCGGTGTGCCGAAGTATTCGCCGGGCACGACCGCGGTCTGGTAGCGCTTGAACAAATGTTGCTGGAATCTGAATGAATCCTTAAACGGTAATTTGATAAAGCAGACGATACCGCCGGCCGGTTCGCGCCATTGCAGGCGCGGCTCTTGGGCTATCCAGTCCTTGATTATCTGCCTTTTATTGCCGACTATGGCCTTGGTGCGCTTTATCAGGGCTGAGATATGGCGCATGCAGAACAGCGAAATCATCTGGGCCGGATAAGCATCGCTGGCTGACATATAGTCATAGGTCCGGGAGAACAAGTAGGTGAGTTTGGGCGATGCCATAATCCAGCCGGTGCGCATCAGGCCCAGGCCATAGACCTTGGTCAGACTGGACAGCGTAATGGCCATCGGGCTGGACTTGCAGAACGGCTGGCGAGGCCGGTCGAACAGGAAATCCTTATAGACCTCGTCAAAGGCGATATAGACCTGGTGCTTCTCGGCCACCTTGACCAGCCCGCGGATGACGGCTTCATCCATCTTGACGCCGGAAGGGTTATGCAAATCAGTCAGCAGGATAAGTTTGGTCTTGCGGGTAATCAGGCGGTCCAGTTCATCCGGGTCAGGTTGCCAGTTGTTGGCTATCCGTCTGGGCAGAGGAACTATCTTGGCGCCCAGTGATTGGGCTGAGCGCATCATCGGCCCGTAGCAGGGCGATTCCAGGATAATCTCATCGCCGGACTTGAGCAACCCGGCGCAGAGGAGATAGATGGCCATATTGGCCCCGGCGCACATGGCGATATTATCAACCTTGACATTGTAATACTTGGCCAATTCCTGTTTCAGGGCCAGCGGGCCGTAACTATCTTTATTAGTATGGCTGCATAGTTTAAGGTAATCCATCTTGAAACCCATCCGGAGCAGTTCCTTGAGTTCCAGAGACGGCACGCCACTTATCATCAGGGGATATTTGATGGCCTTCATGTCCAGGAGTTTAACCCATTCAATGTGTTCGACTTTAAGAATATCTTTCATAGATAATACAATATAAAAATATTAGAGAGGAATCAAGGAAATGACGATAGGGACTAACCACAAAGAGCACAAAGGTCACAAAGGGACAACCCCCTTTTAGTCCCCCTTTGTTAAGGGGGATTAAGGGGGGTGTATATATTCTTCGCGGTGCGCCAGAGGAAATTCCCCTATCTATCTACTTCTTTTTCTCCAGGTTCATACCGCACTTGGGGCATCGGCCCGGCTCGGCCTGCGGCTCCACACAACCCATCGGGCAGACATAGAGCGTCTGGGCCTCGCCCTTTTCCTCAACCTTTTCCGGTTTGGGCATCAGGGACAGGCATTTATCGGCCAGTTCTGTTGACTTGGCCATCAACTTATTGGCGGTATCAACGGTCCCGGCTACCTTGGCCATATCTGGTTTCTCGCCTTTGAGCGTACGATTGCATTCCGCTACCATAGTCAGCGACTTGGACATCATCTCCTGGCAATGAGTCATTAAGGGCTTGATATCCTTGGTCTTGTCCACTTCTTTCAGAAGTTTATCGGCCTGCTTGATAAGATTCTCCGGCGTCTTATCCGCATCGGCCTTTTTGCCACTATGGTCGCATTTATCACCGCTACCGCATGATTTACCGCTGCCGCTGGTTTTATCGTGGCTACCGCACGATTCAGCATAGATATAAATGCCTGCGGTCAGGACTGCAAACGCCACCAGCCCGCCTGTTACTATCTTCCATTTATTCATAATACATTCCCTCCTGGCCCGTACGGGCCATTAAACCCCGCTCTAATTGGGAGCCGGGTAAATTTACGGTTTTTAATGACATCCTTGCTAACCCGAATGCTTCTGATGGTCTGGTCCATCAGAATCAGACGCACTGCTCCGGCAGGATGCGCCCAAGAAGGCAAATCCAACCAGAAGCGCCAGAACCAACAGCAATCGCATATTCATATTTTTATCTCTCTGGCATAAATCACTTCGTTATGCGCCATCTCCGAATTACATATATATAATGTCATCAACCACTGAAAATATTACAAGATTTTGTAATTTATCGCGCATTTCGATTGACCACGTTCGGGCATGACTTCGGCCGTGGATTTTATCCCGCTTCCAGCGGGAATCCCTCGCAATGACATTATTTTGTTAGGCACTTTTAATGCTCCTTTAGTTCAGGAATAGGTAACTTATTAACATCCACCGTCCCCTTTTTCATCTCTCCATGCCATTTCCAGAGCAGGTAAATGGGCGGATAGACCAGGAGTTCCATGATAAATGATGTCGCAAGCCCGCCCACCATCGGAGCGGCGATGCGTTTCATCATATCCGCGCCGGTGCCGATTGACCACATTATCGGTATCAGGCCGATAAAGGTGGTGCCGACCGTCATCATCTTGGGCCGGATGCGCTTGACCGCTCCATAAATCACGGCCTCGTGCAAATCATTATAGGTCTTCATCGTCCCTTTACGCACCCGGTCATAATACGACAGGTCCAGGAACAGGAGCATAAAGACGCCGGTCTCGGCATCCAGCCCCATCAAGGCAATCATTCCGACCCAGACCGCTATGGACATATTATAATCCAGAAGATACATAAACCAGATTGCGCCGATGAGCGAGAACGGAACCGCCATCAATACTAGCAATGTCTTAAATGTTGATTTAGTATTCATATACAATAGCACAAAGATGATAAAGAGCGTCAGGGGTATAACGATTTTCAGCCGCTCTTTGACCCGGAGCATATTCTCATACTGGCCGCTCCAGGCAATAGAATAACCGGTCGGTATTGGCAGGTTCTTCCTAACGGCCTCTTTTGCCTCGGTAACATAACTTCCTACGTCACGGTCTGTAATATCCACATAGACATAACCGGCCAGGAGCCCATTCTCATTACGAATCATAGCCGGACCGGTAGAGAAATGAATATCAGCCAGTTCGGCTAATGGAATCTGCCTAATAACAGGCGGGTTTGGGCCGCCGGACATCGCATCGCCTTCGGAACCTCCTATGGTCACTGGAACCAACACCCGCTTGAGGTCAGTCAGGTCGTCTCTTAATTCACGGGCATAACGGACATTAACCGAGTAACGTTCCCGGCCTTCAATGGTGGTGGTAATGCCTTCGCCGCCGATAGCTGACATAATGACCATCTCGGCATCCTTGACGCTGATACCGTAGCGGGCCAGTTGCTCGCGCTTGAGGTCAAAGTCCAGGAAATAGCCGCCAGTGACCCGTTCGGCATAGATACTGCGCGTGCCCGTGATACCCCGGAGAATCATTTCCAGATGCGTGCCAATCTGCTCTATCTCCTTGAGGTCAGCTCCGTAGATTTTGATGCCAATGGGCGTGCGCACACCGGTGGTAAGCATATCAATCCGAGCCTTGATGGGCATGGTCCAGGCATTGACCACACCCGGGAATTGCATCTTGGAGTCCAGTTCATTTATGATATCATCCCAGGAAATCCGGTCCGGCCAGATAGACCGGAACGGCCATTGCAGTATTTTCGGCAGGTCTGAATACCAGCGGTCAACCTTGCGCCATTGTTCACGCGGCTTTAAGACCACGGTGGTCTCCATCATAGAGAACGGCGCTGGGTCGGTCGAGGTCTCGGCCCGTCCGGCCTTGCCAAAGACGCTGGCCACCTCCGGGATACTTTTGATAATCTTGTCCTGCATCTGAAGCAACCGATGGGCCTCGGTGACCGAGATGCCCGGCGGCGTGGTAGGCATATAAAGGATACTACCCTCATTTAACGGTGGCATAAATTCAGAACCAAGTTTGAAGTAGACCGGTATGGCGCTTATGATTAATAATACTGCCGTTATGATTATGGTCCGGGGATATTTCAGCACGAACTTACAGAGCGGCTCGTAAAACCAGAAGAGCGTTTTGCTGACCGGGTGATTTTCCTCCTTGTAGTATTTGCCGACCAGTACCTGATTAGCGGGCCAAGCGAATATCTTGCCCAGCGCTGACTTGGGCTTGAAATAATCCATTTTCATAAAGAGCAGGCGGATGGCCGGGTCAAGGGTAATGGCTAATAGCGCAGCAATAGCCATAGTCAGGTTCTTGGTATAAGCCAGGGGCTTAAACAACCGGCCCTCCTGTTCCATCAGTGTGAATATGGGCATAAAAGCAACCGCAATGACCAAGAGCGAGAAGAATATGGAGGGCGCGACTTCCTGCAATGCCTGAATTCGGATTTTGTGCGGGTCGCCCACCCGGCCGCCTTCTATCCAGATTTCCAGCTTTTTATAGGCATTCTCCACCTCCACTATGGCGCCGTCCACAAGCACACCGATAGAAATGGCAATGCCGGAGATAGACATAATATTTGAAGACAGTCCCATCCCATACATCGGGATAAAGGCCAGTAAGGCCGCTACCGGTATGGTGATAATCGGCACCAGGGCCGATGGGATATGCCAGAGGAAGAGCAGGATAATCAAACTGACTACAATCATTTCCGCCACTAATTGGTGCTTGAGGGTGCCAATGGCTTCATGAATAAGTTCCGAGCGGTCATAGGTGGTGACAATCTCAGCGCCCTTGGGCAGGGATGGTTTTATTTCCTCTATCTTGGCCTTAACACGTTCTATGACATTGAGGGCGTTCTCGCCGTGGCGCACCACCACGATTCCGCCGACCGTGTCGCCGATGCCGTCCAAATCCGCCACGCCCCGGCGGATATCAGGGCCGATGCTGACCTTGGCAATACTCCTGACCAGAATCGGAGTACCCTTTTCATCGTTGCCGACCACGATATTTTCAATGTCGCTGGTGGATTTGATATAGCCGCGTCCGCGCACCATATATTCTGCGCCGGAGAATTCCACCAGCCGGCCGCCCACATCGTTATTGCTGTCCCGGATGGCGTCAACCACCTTCATCAACGGGATATTATAGCCGACCAATGTATTGGGATTGATATTAACCTGATACTGCTTCTGGAACCCGCCGATAGAAGCCACCTCAGCCACGCCGGGCACGCTCTGGATATAATATTTCAGATACCAGTCCTGGAAAGAACGCAGCTGCGCCAGGTCGTTCTGGCCGGTCTTATCCACCAGGGCATACTGATAAGCCCAGCCCACGCCGGTGGCGTCCGGCCCGATTTCGGTCTTGACGCCTTCAGGCAGGCGGGGCAGAATTTTGCTCAGGTATTCCACAGTGCGGGACCGGGCCCAGTAGATGTCGGTGCCGTCCTGAAAGATGATATAGACATAGGAAAACCCGAAGTCCGAGAAGCCGCGGATGGCCTTGACCTTGGGCGCGCCCAACATTGCGGTGACAATCGGATAGGTCACCTGGTCTTCTATTATATCCGGGCTGCGGTCCCAGCGGGAATATACTATCACCTGGGTGTCAGACAGGTCCGGGATGGCATCGAGCGGGATATTCTGGACTGAATAAATAGCAAACCCAACCGCCACGGCACAAAAGATCAAGACCAGGAACCTGTTGTTGGCCGAGAAAGCAACTATACTTTTTAACATATTATTGACACTAACATTGCTAAAATCCCCCTTAATCCCCCTTTTGCAAAGGGGGAAATAGGGGGATTAGAACGCCTATCTCTATAGACTACTTCTTTTCCTCCCCGTGTTTATGCCCCGAGCCCATATTCTGGGTGGCTGATTTCAGTTTGGATTCAGAGTCAATCAGGAAATTGCCGGAGGCAACCACGGTCTCATCTTGAGACAATCCCTCAACAACCTCATAATAGTGGTCTAATTTACCGCCCAGTTTTACCTCCCGCGGTTCAAACACGCCATTGCCCTTATCCACGAAAACAATCCGGCGCTTGCCGGTATCCATAACCGCCTCAACTGGAACCGCCAGTTTTACGCTGACCTCTTTCTTCAGCAGAACATCGGCATACATATCCGCCTTGAGTTTATACTCTGGATTATCCATCTCAACACGCACCTTGATAGTGCGGGTGGTCGGATTGACAAAAGGATAAATATATCTTATCTTACCCATAAACCTGTCAGCCGGATAAGCAGAAACCCCTACTTCCACATCATCGTCAACATTAATATAGGCCAGTTCATACTCATATATTTCCGCTTCAACCCAGATGGTTGACGTGTCGGCAACTTTATATATCATTTCTCCGGGAGTAATATATTGGCCGAGGTGCAATTCATCGCCGACAATAAAACCTGCGCCCGGCGTGGTAATCCACAGGGTTCTTGATGGTTTCCCTTCCTCGGCTATTTTGTCAATCTGGTCTTCTGAAATATCCCAGAAAACGAGTTTCTGCCTGGTGGCGCTCACCAATTGCCCGGCGCTTTTTATCATCTCAGGCGATTTGGCCTCTTCCGCCTTCTTCATCATCTCCAGGGCGGACAGGTATTCCTGTTGCGCCACAACCAGGTCCGGGCTATAAATGCTGAATAAAGGCGTCCCTGCTTCTATGAATTTGCCGGCCAGGGCGCAACAATCCATCTTATCAACCCAGCCGGCAATCTTGGTGTTGATATGATACATCTTTTGTGCGTTATATACGATTGTCCCGACGGCCAGAATCGTCCGTGTCAGGGAGCGGCCGGTGACTTTCTCTTTCCGGACGCCGATGAGTTGCTCCTGCTGGGACGTTATGGCCACGGTTGCCTGGCCTTCCATCCGGCTGGATGATTCCTGGGCTGATTCTTTCATCGGCACCAGTTTCATATTGCAAATCGGGCAATCCCCGGGCTTGTCGGAGATATAGGTCGGATGCATCGGGCAGTGATACATCTGTTTCTTGGCTGACTCGCCTGTGGTCTGTGAAGAGTGGTTATCGTGTGAAGCGTCTTTGTTCAATAAGGTCTTGCCACCGATGACCAGAGCCGCAACTACCAGAATAATCAATACCCCAAAAATTAAGTATTTCATAAATAATCTCCTATCCCCTCTTATCATTCCCGTCCCGCCGAAGCGGGAGGAATGACACCGGGAATATCCCCTATTTATTAAATAATTTAGATGTTTCCCCAACGCTGGTGCATAGCGCGATAAGCGAGATGTCGGCAAAGACAATCTCGCGCTGGGCATTCACTACAGCCAGCTGGGTTTTCAACTCCAATAACTCCCGCCGGGCATTAAACCAGTCAGTGAATCTAATCCGGCCTGTTTTAAAAGACGCGTCTATGCTGTTAAGTTTTGCCTCGGCCAGAGGCATCAGTTTTTCCCTGATGAGCCGGCTCTGCCTCTGGAGTTCACGCCAGGCGAATGACTTCTCAGCCAGCACGACCGCCAGATTAATCTGGTCAGCCGAGAGCATTGCTTTGGCCTGCTTCTCATTGGCCTGGGCTGAGGCGATTTGTGCGGCTATCTTCTGGCGCCAGATAGGCAGGGTCATACTTACTTCGGGCATCCAGTTCAATTTGTCCTTCTTGGCATCCGTTCCCACGCCAACACTCCAATCAGGATTCCTTTCCTTATAAGAACGTTCCACCATAACCTGCGCCTGCCTGACTTCGGCAGACAACGCCTTGAGATGGAGGTTATGCTTTAACAACTCATTTAATAAGTCAGTTTCAGGCGGCAGGATATGCTCTGTGAATGCCTCGTTTGGCATCGGCGGCTGGAATTCGCTGGACGCGGTTCCTTCGGGTTCATTAGGCGCGACACCCAGCGCTTTGCGCCACCTGGCCATCAATGGCTTGAGGGAATCCTCTAAATTAACCAGTTCGTTATGTAACATGGCCTGCTCTGACTGGACCATAACAAGTTCCTCAGTCATACCAGACCCGGTCTCAAAGTTCGCCCGGATTGATTTCTCCTGCGTCTCAATCAGGGAAATAATCTCTTTGGCCAGCCGTATCTTTTCCTGCAGGAGGTAATATTCATAATAGGCCTGTTTTACATTGAAGATGGTCTCAAGCAACTGGTGTTCAAACAGGTATCGTTTCTTCTGCGCCTCCAGAGAAAACACCTCGGCCTCCAGGGCCAGTTTACCCGCCGCCGGTATATCCTGCATAAAACCAACCAGGAACTTTTCAACTGACGACATTATCTCTGAACTCAAGGTCAATTTGGGGTCAGGCAATGATTGGGCTATCATTATTTCTTCAACCGTTTTCTTCCAGTCGTAGAATGCGGCCTCGGCCTCGGGATTATTCATAATGGCATAGGTTATAAAATCTGATAGCGGCGAATCTGATTTGAGCGTAGGCAATACCGGCTTCTTGTCCGAAGGCCGGTATTTGGATTCGACCGCGGTCAGTGATTCCCGGCCTATTGACGCCGGCCCAGCACAGCCGAGCAGAACACCTGAAAGTACAATAAATACAGATATTTTATATATCATATTACTTATGCCCGCACTTACAGTCACTTCCCATAGTATCTACGTTCTTCAATAGTTTAACCAGTGTCTGCTCATCTAATTCCGATATAACGCCAATCAGGCAATTAGGTAACCGTTTTACTGCCACATTAAATTTACCTGTCTTATCTGTCCAGATTGGGCTAGGATAAGAACGGTATGCCGATTCTATCCTGCCAAAACCACCAGATGCTTCAAATAACATAAACGTCACCGGCGTGACATTATATTTGGCATAGATAGCCGCACAAGGACATCCGCCAATTGATTTAGTATCTCCGCCTTCTAGCCGGAGTTCTTTATTGCTCTTAAGCAATGTACAACAACATTCATTGCCGGAGAGTAGATTCCCCGTGCGGAGATGAGCGCTCAAGGAACCGGTCAAGTCCGTGCTGGTAATCGGTTTAACATTTCCCTGAATAAAGGATTGGTGCTCCTGCTCCATTGCAGAAAGCCAATTGGAAGGAATACCGGCCGGCGCCAGAAGTATATAAACAATCACAGATAGAAGGATAACCGCCGCGGCTGAGGTAGAAATAAAATACCCTATTCTCTGCCAGACCAGGCGTTTTTCCAATTCATAGTCCAATAATTCCCGGGTATTCTGCCATATGGCATCATCTAAGGCGCTCCCGCTAAGGCGGGATGAGACAGGAAAAGTATTATTTGACCCCATATCCTTACTTATAATAGAAGAGACCTTCTTGTCAAATGCCTCTTCCTGAGCGCTATCAGATATATTTGAGTTCTCGGGCATATTCATATAAATTCTCTCTTAGTTTTATTCTGGCCCGGGCTAAATAGCCCATGACGCTGCCTATAGGCATATCCAGGATTTTACTAATCTCCTCATAGGAAAACTCGGCCATTGCACGAAGCAGGAAGACCTGACGTTCGTTATCAGGCAGAGCCACCACTGATTCTTTTACCTTATCCTCCATTGTATCAAGTAACTCAGACAAATGAACAACTGAAGAAGTAACAACCCCCTCCAATCCCCCTTTGTTAAGGGGGAAATCAGTGGTTGTTGGCGCTTCAGTTTCATCGTTTACCCTGGATGGATTCTTTAGTTCCTCGGTTTTCTTATGGGCCCGATTCAGGTTACGCACCACATAATTGGCAATATGGAACATCCAGACCCGGAACCATTTCTCATCTCCGGAAAACGATGCGAACTTCTTCCAGCCCTCAAGAGCCGTATTCTGGAAGGCATCCTCAAATTGCTCCTTATTCCAGATTATATACCTGATATAATTCATCAGGGGTTTTCGGCACGACTCCAGCCAGCCGATAAACTCCTTATGCTTTTTTTTATCCATATATATAATGTTACCAACCAATGAGAATATTACAACCTTTTAGCAAATCTATTTAATTCATTGTATGGAATTTCAAAGGATAGCCACTAAGACACAAAGAATTCTTAGTGTCTTGGTGTCTTTGTGGCAACAAGATTTATTATTATTTTCTTTGACATTGATATAGAAGTGTCTATAAATATACCCAGTTATCAGGTATTCAATGGAATAACAAGGACGTCTGAATGGATTTTCGCCTGACCGAAGAACAAAAGATGCTCCAGCAGACCATCAGGGAGTTTGCTGAAAGTGAAATCAAACCGCTGGCCGCAGAATCAGACCACTCGGGCAAATTCCCCATAGAAACAATAAAGAAATTAGCAGAACTCGGGTTTATGGGCATCCCCTTCCCGGAGAAATACGGCGGTGCCGGACTTGATTACGTCTCTTATGCAGTGGCCATAGAGGAAATCTCAACGGCCTGCGCCTCGACCGGAGTGATTGTCTCGGCCCATACCTCGCTCTGCTGCGATCCGATATATTCGGCCGGCACAGAAGAGCAGAAACAGAAATTCCTGACTCCCCTGGCTAAGGGCGTCAAAATCGGATGCCTGGGCTTGACCGAGCCATCAGCCGGCTCTGATGCGGCTAATATCAAAACCAGCGCAGTTGCGGACGGCAATAATTGGATTATTAACGGCACGAAACTCTTTATCACCAACGGCGCTCAGGCTGATATTGCCGTAATTACCGCCTTTACCGATAAGACACAAGGACATAAAGGCATTTCCACTTTTATCGTGGAAAAAGGTACGCCCGGATTTAAGGTCGGCAAGGTAGAAGAGAAGTTAGGCATTAAGGCATCATCAACGTCTGAACTTATCTTTGAGGACTGCCGAATACCCAAGGAAAACATATTAGGCCCATTGGGCGGCGGATTCAAGATTGCACTGCAGACCTTAGACGGCGGGCGAATCGGCATTGCAGCCCAGGCTGTGGGCATTGCCCGAGCCGCGCTTGAGGCCTCCATAAAATATTCTAAGGAGCGCACCCAATTCAACCAGCCTATTTCCAATTTCCAGGCCATCCAGTGGATGCTGGCGGATATGGCCACCCAGATAGATGCGGCGCGGCTCCTGACCCTGCGGGCCGCCTGGCTCAAGGATGCCAAGGAACGGTTCTCACAACAATCGGCCATGGCCAAACTATTTGCCTCGGAGGTAGCCACTGATGCGGCTCACAAGGCCATCCAGATTTACGGCGGATACGGTTACACCAAGGATTATCCGGTGGAACGATTCTACCGCGATGCCCGGATTACCGAAATTTACGAAGGAACATCAGAGATACAACGACTGGTAATAGCAAGTAATTTACTCCGATAGCAAGGTATAATCCTGCCAGCAGGCGGGATCTAAGAGAGGGGAATACTTATGGGCCTGTGCATTTATCTTAACGGCAAATTCCATACCAAACGCGAGGAAGCAACGGTTTCGGTTTATGACCACGGATTCCTCTATGGCGACGGCGTATTTGAGGGCATCCGGGTTTATGACGGCAAGGTATTCAAACTCCACGAGCACATCAAACGGCTCTACCAATCCGCTATTTCCATAATGCTCAAAATCCCGTTTGGACAGGAAAAGATGGAGCAACTGGTGATAGAGACCTGCCGCAAAACGGAATTAAAGGATATCTATATTCGCTTGGTGGTCTCCCGCGGCGCCGGTGATTTGGGGCTTGACCCGCGCAAGTGTTCCGAGCCGACTATCGTTATTATGGCGGACAAGATTGCCCTTTATCCGCCGGAGAAATACCAGACCGGCATCAAGGTCATCTCTTCAGCTACCAGACGCAATCGCCCGGATACGCTTAATTCACAGATAAAATCATTGAACTACCTCAATAATATCCTGGCCAAGTTGGAGACATTTACCTACGGGGCAGATGAAGCCATTATGCTCAATGACGAGGGCTATGTCTCTGAAGCCACGGCTGATAATGTCTTTATCGTCAAGAACTCGCACAAGTTATACACCCCGCCGGCATATTTAGGCATACTGGAAGGCATCACCCGGGGCTGTGTCATTGAGATTGCCAAAAAGATGGATTATCAGATGATTGAGGAACCGTTTACCGTGCACGATATCTACACCTCCGAGGAATGTTTCCTGACCGGGTCCGGGGCAGAACTGATTCCGGTGATAGAAATAGACGACCGACCCATAGGCGACGGCAAACCGGGCAAACACTTCAAGAAATTATTAGACGCCTACCAGAAAATGACCCATAGCGAAGGCGTGCCGATTGGGTAATTATTAATTACTTCTTTAGATTCTTGAGAATCTCAGGGAGCTTATTAAGGATTGCCTGTTCTTTAAGGTGTTCGCGGTAGGGCCGGGCCGGAAAACCGGCGACCATAGTATCAGGCGGAATGTCTTTGACCACGCCTGATTTGGCGCCGACCTTAACATTATCTCCGATAGTAACGTGTCCATCAACCCCGCTGTGACCGGCCAGTATGACATTCTTGCCAATCTTGGCAGAGCCGCCGATGACTGCGCCGGCAATAATAAGGGTGTTCTCGCCGACTTCAACATTGTGGGCAATATGAACCAGGTTATCGATCTTGACGTTTTTCCTAATGATGGTTGAGCCAAATCTGGCCCGGTCAACCGTGCAGTTAGCGCCTAATTCCACATTGTCTTCAATGACCACATTGCCCCTCTGCGGTAGTTTCATCCTCTTGGCTTCCCGCCCGCCTTCGGCGTTCGGGCGGGTTTCCAGAGTAAATCCAAATCCGTCAGAGCCAATAACTGTCCCGCTGTGGATTATAACATTATCTCCGAGTACCGTATCTTCCCTAATAACCACATTGGGATAAATCAGGCAGTTTCTGCCTATCTTAACCGAGTGACCGATATAAACACTGGGATAAATAATTGTCTTTTCTCCAATCACACTGCCCTTTTCAATGACCGTAAAGATGCCGACGGAAACGCCTTTAGCTAATTTCACACCTTTGGCAACAGATGACTTAGAATGGATACCTTTATAGACATTATCCTGGGGCGGATTGAGATATTCCACCACCCGACTAAATGCCAAGTCAGGGTTATCTGCCAGAATCACGGTTATACCTAATGGTGCCTCCTTGAATGCCTGCGCCATTAGTATGGCTGACGCCTTAGTGTCTTTAAGAAGCGGTAAATATTTCTGGTTGGCCAAGAAGGTGATATCGCCTGACTTTGCTTGGTCAATCGTAGCATAGTTTCTGATAACAATATCTTTATTGCCAGAAATGACCTTGCCGTTGAGCAATTTAGCGATGGATTCAGCAGTAGGAAATGAGGTTCGTTTCATATAGTTGCCTAGATATCACGCCTGATACTACCTACTTTTACTTGTTCAATATCTTAATAATATCCTCGGTGATATCCGTTTCTCTGGGCGCATAGAGGACAGTCCTGATACTAATTTGCTGGGTCACATCATCACCCTGAGGAGTCGCGGATAACGTCGGGTCTGACTTAAAAATAAAGGTATAACCATTATCAACCGCATATTTAGTTATTGTCTCACGAATCTCTTTATATAATTTAAGAGTTTGCTCATTAACCTTATTCTTGATATGCTCATTCCAGGTTTTAGCCCTGTATTCATATCGGGCTTGTTCTTTAGCTAATTCCTCGCTCTTCTCTCGATAGAGTTCACTACCAGGCGATAATACATCTATTTCTTCCCGTAATTTCTTTATCTTCATTTTTATTTCGTTTATAAGTAATTCCTCACGTTCTTTCTCTTTCTGCAGTATTCTCTCATATTCCTTGGTCTTGCTGTATTTATCAAAAACTTCGGCAATATTAACCACGCCGACCTTGAACGGAAATGCCGCAATGTTCGGATTGGGTTTTATTTCTGTCCCCGGTGTATCAGCCGAAGGCGTCTTTACATCAGGCGGCGCGGTATGTTCGGAATCCAGCGCCCCTACGGGACTTCCTGCGGTCGCCGGCCTGGGCAGCGGCGTGGCATCATCCTGGGCGATAATGGCCGAATAACAGCCAATTATACCAATTATAATAATCCCAATAATAACACCTGTGGTCTTCATAAGCAATCTCCTTTTAGGGAGTGTTAGCATACACCGATGAATATCGGCGGAGGCGTTACAGTCCCTTATCCCGCCTAAAGGCGGGATTTCTATTATTTTCATCCAGTTATTCTATAATAACCATATTATAATTGCAAGTTTCTAAAATCCAAATCCCAAATTCATCTGAATGCGTTGAATCTCGTCATCCGGCTGTTGCCTAAGGGGATAGGCAATATCCAACGATACCGGAATCATTCCTATCTGGAATCTTAAGCCGTAGCCGAAAGATGTCCGGGTGGTCGCCCATTTGAATTCATCCCAGGTATTAACCACATTGGCCGCATCGTAGAAAACACCGAACCTCATAATCTCCATCGTAGCGCCGGCCATTTCCTCGGTATATAGCGGATAAGATAATTCGCTATTAAAAACCCCCATAATTTTACCGCCCACCGGCACGCCATCCACCTTTGGGCTAATCGTTCGGTACCTAAAGCCCCGAGCGCTCTTAAATCCGCCGCCATAGAACTTCTCAAAGAAAGGCGTAACGGCAGTATCGCCGAACCGCTCCACTTGCCCCAATTTGGAGTTAATACTCAGGACAATAGGTTTATTATCTGACAAGTCAAATAAGGTATTATATTTATCAGCCGTAAGAATGGTTTTTGTGAAATCGAAATCACCGCCCAGGAATCCGCCGGCATATTCTTCCGAGAGACGCACCCGATAGCCGCCGTTGGGGAAATACCATCGGTTCCGGGTATCATTCTCTATAAAATAAGTAATGCTTTGCTGAGAATTACTGCCTCTTAAATCCTTAATCGACTGCGGCGCATCCGAATCCACATTACTAATATCAATCTGTTCAGTACGCGGTCCGGCACCTATCAACAAGGTTTTCTTGAAACGTTTAGCCAGGGTAAAATCAATGCTATCACGATTTTCGCTGTAATCAATCCAATCGCGTTCAAATCCGGAGATGTTGACATTCAATTCCAGTGGTTTATCATAAACATACGGCTCGGTGAAAGAGATGCCATATTGCGAGGTTGAAATGCCCGGTTGCCAGCTAAGCCGAAGCCGCTGGCCGCCCCCGGCAAATGACTTGCCGGTGAAAAATCCAGCGAAACTCTCGGGCGGATTGGCCAGGTCAAAATTTATCTGGTCATACTGAATAATGCCGCTAAATCCGAAACTGGAACTGTAGCCGCCGCCGAAATTCAGCATCCCGGTAGTAGTTTCGTCAACCTTGAGTACCATATTCTTATGCTGGGGCAGAGAGCCCTCTTCTATATCAAAATCCATGTCCTTAAAGTAACGGGTGCGGCTGACCCGGTCTAAACTTTCCCTGATTAAACTGTAGTCCATCAACTCGCCCGGAGCAATGACCATCTCGCGACGAATCACCTTGTCCTTGGTCTTATCATTGCCGATGATTTTTATCTTCTCCAGATAACTGGGCTGGCCTTCTTTAACCTCGTATGCCAAATCCACAATAGCCGGCTTGGCCGGGAAGTGGGTCTTTATCTCCACATCGCAGTCAATATAACCTAATTTGCCGTAGAGCGCCTTAATGGAATTAATATCCTTAAGAATGGCTTCCATCTCATATACCGCCCCCGCTTTTACCTTGGTCTTGGCAAAGATATCAGCAGTAGTAATAATCTTATTATCCGATACGATGAGTTTACCAACCTTAAAACGTTCACCTTCATCAATGTGAATAGTAATCGTAACCAGGTTCTTTCTGGAATTAAAGGCCACATCCTCGATAAAAATGTTGACATCCAGCCAGCCGCTATCACGGTAAAATTTCTTGAGCCGTTCCACATCCAGAACAAGTTCTTTTTCCTGGTAATAGGTGGCATTGTCCTGTTTTATTGCATTATAAAGTGGATGCTCATAAAATATCTCATAAAAGACGTTATATGCCTTTCCCCAGATATATTTAGGCGGTTCATATGGGAATGATTTGTTCCCGTTGAAAAGAATATCGCTTATCTTGACCTTAGGCCCCTCGCGGATTATATAGGTAAGAATCTTTCCCTTAATGCCGTTATCCACGCGGTAGTTTATATCAACAAAATAGTAGCCCTTTTCCAGGTATTTATCAACCAGTGCCTTGATATCTGCCTTAACCAAAAACGTATTCAACGCTGAATTATCATTAATCTTAAGAACTCCCTTCAAGGCGCTCAGAGAAAACTCATCCACTCCTTCAAACTTAACCTCCAGAATCATTACTGATTCTTCCACGGTCAGGATAATCTTTACTTTTTCGCCGGCAACCACATCATCCACTTTCCAGTCAATCTTGAGAAAAAGATTGCTTTCATAAAGCCGGCGGATATCCTCTTCCAGAACTGACTGGGAAAACGGCTCGCCTTTTTTGGACTGCAGTTTATTTAATATGGTCTGGTGATTCACCTGCTGCAGTCCGACTATTTCTATAGAGTCAATGACCGGTGCCTTTTTAGGTTCTTTGGCTGGCGGCATCAAAGGCGCCGTGGTCGTGGGAGATACAATATCTGCTGACTTAGGCGGTTCTGGTTTCTGATTGTCCTGCGCATAAAACAAAGTATTACCTGTCAACCAAACCAGACAGAGAATTAGAATGCTGGTACAAAATAATCTCTTCATCAGATTTCGTCTCCCATCATAGACATATCTTCCTGGGTAAGGTCTTCAAAACGGTAGAATTCTTTCAGGAAAGCGACCGACACGGTTTCTCCGGACGGGCCATTTCTCTGCTTGCCGATATTAATCTCGCACTGATTTTTGACGGTCGGGTCATCCTGATTATACATTTCATCGCGATAAAGAAGTAAAACCACATCGGCATCCTGTTCAATGGCGCCGGATTCACGCAGGTCGGAAAGCCGGGGCCTGGGATGTTTCTTGTTTCTGGTGGGCTCATGCTTTTCCGCCTCACGGCTTAACTGGGCCATCGCGACTACCGGTATATCAAGTTCCTTAGCCAAACTCTTAAGCGAGGATGAAATATAGGCGATTTCCCTTTCCCGGTTATCTGCATGCTCCCATCTCATCAACTGAAGGTAGTCAACAATAATCAACTTGATATCGTGCTGGCTTTTCAGCCGCCTGGAACGATTCTTTAAATCAAAGACCGAAAGCCCTGAGGTATCGTCAATAAAGACCGGCGAATCCTCCAGTAGACCGCAGACATCAAGGATATGGCGGCGTTCCTCCTCGGAAAGCATTCCGCTTCTTAACTTTGTGCTGTTAATCCTTGCCGTGGAACAAAGCAGATTTTTGACTATCTGTTCAGATGTAACTTCAAGGGTAAACAGGGCTACAGGTTTTTTATCCCTAATTGCAATATCATCAAGGAGCCGCAGGGCAAAACTGGATTTACCGCTGCCGGGCCGACCGGCTACGATAATAAGTTGTGAAGGATGCAGACCACCGGTCCTGTCATCCAACATTGTTAAACCGGTAGTCAGACCGGTAACCCTTTCGGCTTTATCCCTGATTTGGTTGTGGACATTCCTGATAATCTGCTTGATACTGATTACACGGGATTTATCTTTTTCCTGAGAAAGTTCAAAGATACGTTTCTGGGCATCCTCCAGCAATTTCTCTGATTCTACTTCTCCACGGCTACTTCTCTGCACCATATCATAGGAAATAATAATCAGTTGGCGCAGGATATATTTTTCCCTGATAATCTCAGCATAGTATGGGGCATTGCTGGCTGTAGGAACGGATTCCAGAATGGAGACGATATTCTCATACCCGCCGGCCTTGTCAAGATTTCCCTTCTTAAGGAGTTCATCCTTGAGAGTAACTATATCAAGGGGATGCCGCTGGTCGTACAACTCCATCATCGTCTCAAATATCAACTTATGGGGCAGGTGGTAGAAGTGATCGGTCTTGATTCTCTCGGATACGTCACCCATTTGACTGTTATCAATCATCAATGAGCCGAGCAGGGCGCTTTCGGCATTCAAGTCGTAGGGGTATTGGAAGTCGCCGACTGAGGTGTTTTTGGTGCTGTGAATGGTTTCCGTCGCCATAATCTCATTATTTCTCTTAGAGTCCCGCTTAAGGCGGGAATCTTATTAGTCGCTGTTATCCCGAATGCTTTCGGGAGTTATCAGCGACTTATCCCGACTATTTCGCCCAGAAATAATCTGGACTACGCTCACGCTTCGTCGAGAGACCCACAGGGCTATACCATCTATCTTCTAATGCTCGGCACGAGGCGCCTTTGGTTCTGCTTCCTCCACGACCCACAAACGGCAGGTGGCTGAAATCTCAGGATTAAGTTCTATCTTAACCCGGTAAACACCCAATTCCTTTATCGGTGTTTCCAGTTTTATCATTTCCTCTTTAATGCCGACAACATTCTCTTTAGTTAAGGCATCAATAATTACCTGGGGCGCAACCGAGCCGAACAAAATGCCCTCCTCGTTTGCCTTGACCTCTATGGTGCAGGAAGCGCTTTCTATCTTTGATGAAAGTTCTTTGAGATTGCTTACCATTTCAACCTCGGAGCGAACCGAACGCTTCTTTTCTCTTTCCAATTCCAGGAGTCCTTCCTTGGTCGGCAAGAGCGCCAATTTCTGCGGAAAGAGATAATTACGGGCATACCCCTTACTGACCTTAACCACCTCACCGCGATTACCCAAGGTCTTTATGTCTTTCTTCAATAACACTTCTATTACATTGCTCATTTATCGACTCCTATCTCATTCCTGGATAAGGTATCAAGGCCATATAACGGGCCAACTTGATGGCATTGTCTACCTTGCGCTGGTGTTTAATGCAGTTGCTGTTGCGTCTGCGGGTTGATATTTTACCCTGCTGGTTATGGAATCGCTGCAGGGTTTGCACGTCCTTATAATCTATCAGCCGGTTTTTATCCTTACAAAAACGGCATTTACCCATTTTCCTGAAACTCGGCTTGCCTCTTCTGCCTCTACCTTTAAACTCTTTCTTTATCATCTTCATCTTATTTTTTCCTATCTAATATATTTCAACTGTTATTAAAACGGAATATCGTCCTCGACTCCGGCATCAGGCAATTCATCCTGAGGCGTTCCTTTTGAAGGTATTTCTTCCCTCATCGTTTCCTCGCCGCCCACGCCGTCGCCTTTTGGCTTGGCACCGACAAACTGAACCCGACTAGCCACAACCTTCGCTTTAGAGTGTTTCTGCCCGTCTTTTTCCCATTTATCTATTTGCAATCTCCCTTCAATAAGCGCAGAACTTCCTTTCTTCAGGAAAGTCGCGCAATTCTCCGCCTGTTTCTTCCAAACCACGATATCTATGAATAACGGGTCTTCCTTGCGCTCTCCGCTGGCAGTCAGGTACGAATTATTCACAGCCAGCCCTAATTTGCAAACCGCTGCTCCCTGAGGCGTGTAACTCAGTTCCGGGTCGCGGGTCAAATTACCCATCAATATCACCTTATTAAAACTTGCCATATTCTTCTCCTTAACCGCTTTCCCGACACGCGGTATCCCTGTGAAACGGGTTAGCAAATATTACCATTACCTTACTTCTTGGCTTCGGCTGTTGCGGTTACGGCAACCGTTGGCAACGCCGTTTCTTTAACGCTATTAAGCTTCTTTTCTTTCATTGACGACTCTATTACCAGGATTAATGACCTGATAAGAGAGGTTGACAGGTCGCATTCCCGCCTGATTTTAGAGATATTCTCCGGCTCGGTCTCAAAATAGGAAAGGTAATAAGTCCCACGCCGGTGTCCCTTTATCTTATAAGCCAGGTTTTTATCAGCCCATTTCATTTCCTTCAGGATTTTGACCTCATACTTACCCAGGATATTATGGATATGTTCGGGCATCTTACCGTCTTTGGTAGATGTTGCCGGGTCAACCAGAAACATTGCCTCATAGGTTTTCATCATAACTTTCTCCTAATTAGAACCGGTTAGAACTAAGCGAAACGTGACTCCGAGCACCCCGAAATCTTTAGGGGCGCGCAGGTCAACTCAGCGAGTTACCGGCTCTTATCCCGTCTAAGCGGGACAATTATATTTATTCATACTCTTTTCAATGCCGTTCTGTACATAAAATATTATTGCTTCAACAGCTCTGGAAATAATCTGTTGCATCTCTTTTTCTTCCGTCTTAGTGAATCTTTCTAATACAAATTCCACCGGGTCAACTCGTTCCGGCAAACCAATACCGATGCGAAGTCGATGGAACTTATTATTGCCCAATTGCTCAACAATCGATTGCAATCCCTTATGGCCTCCGCTGGAACCCTCACGGCGAAACCTGATAGCCCCAAACGGAAGGTTATAATCATCCGCTACTACCAGCAAGCCCCCTACCGGTTCTGAAATGCTTTGCATTATTCCGGCTAAGGTCCGGCCGGAATTATTCATATAGGTCTGGGGCTTTACCAGCATCGCCTTATCGCCGGAAACAACCCCCTTACTTATCAAGGCCCTGTATTCTTCCCGCATCCGGAAAGTCCTTCCGCCTGAAAACTCTGCAGAACCTGCCAAATTGTCAATGACCATAAACCCGACATTATGTCGGGTCAATTCATATTTCTTGCCCGGATTACCCAATCCTATAATAATTAACACACAAATTACTTCTTATGTTCCTTAGATTCCTTAGCCGTCGCGGCTTTGGCATCCTGCCCCCCAGAACGACCGTCAGGTCGGGCAGGCTTGGCGCCGGGTGCGGCTTTTCCCGCTGTTTCACCTTCTTCTTCAGTCGGTTTCTTTGCGGTAATCACTTCAGGTTCGGCCGGCGCGCCCTCAATCGGCGTCGGAGCAACCTCTTCTACCTTCGGCAGATGCACGCCTGCCACCGCCACATCAACACCCGCTACAGTAGTAACGCCGGGAGGCAGAACTAAATCCTTTACCCTGATTACCCCGTTTAATTCAAGATGACTGACGTCAAATTCAATCTTCTCGGGAATAGCAGTCGGAAGACATTTGATACTTATGGATTTTAACGTATGTTCCAAAACACCGCCTTCCTTAACGCCCTTGGGAATGCCTTTGAGAATAATCTCAACCTGGACATTGATAAATTCATCCATCGCTACCCTGGCGAAATCAATATGAACAATGACTTCATCAGCCCCGTTGTATTTCAATTCCTTTACCAGCACCTTTTCGGTCTTGTTCGGCAACACCAAATCAATAAGCCGTGCGCTGTGCCCGAGTAATTTAAACGCATCTTTTTTATTCACCACTAATGCCTGGTTGGCATCCTTGCCGCCGTATATGACGGCCGGAACCAAACTCTGGAGGCGCATCCTCCGGCACTCCTTGCTGCCCTTCTTGTCTCTCAATTCTGCCTTCACTGAAATCGTTTCCATAAATCCACTTTCTCCTAATCTATTATATAAATAACGAACTCACCGATTCACTGTTATGGATGCGCCTAATGGTTTCGCCCAGCAAATCCGATATTGACAATACTTTTATAAACGGTCTTAACTTGGAGGGGTTTAAAGGTATAGTATCAGTAACAATTACCTCTTTAGGTTTGACTTTGGTTAATTTTTCTATGGCAGTACCGCAGAGAACTGCGTGAGTAGCACAGACATAGACATTCTTTGCGCCCTCATTTCTTAACACCTCGACCGCTTCGCTTATAGTGGTAGCCGTGGATATCATATCATCAACCAGCAGGACATTCTTGCCAGCCACATCTCCGATAATATGCATCACCTCGGTCTGCCTGGAACCGATGCGTCTTTTATCCACAATGGCCAGTTCGGCATTCAATTTCTTGGCGTATGAACGTGCCATCTTTATACCGCCTACATCCGGCGAAACCACAGTCATATTGGGTATATTAAGCCGCTGAAGATAATCTATCATCACCGGCGCGGCATAAAGGTGGTCCAGCGGAATATCAAAGAATGCCTGTATCTGTGCAGCATGCAAATCTATGGTCAATACCCGATCAGCCTTAGCTGTAGTAATCATATTGGCTACCACCTTGGCAGTAATGGGCACACGACCTTCGGCTTTGCGGTCCTGCCGGGCATAGCCGAAATAAGGCAATACCGCGGTCACCCTTTCAGCCGAGGCGCGCTTCAGACAATCAATGATAATCATCAGTTCCATCAGGTTATCATTGCTCGGGGTGCAGGTTGACTGAATCACAAACACATCCGCCCCGCGCACGTCGTCATTAATCTTAATCTCTATCTCGCCGTCCGGGAATGTGCCGATATGGATATCGCCCACCTTGACGCCTAATTTGGCGCAGACCTTACGGCTTAAGGCAACGCTGGCGCTGCCGCTGAAAACCTGTAACCGATTTCTTAAGCCCATCATCTTATATTTCTCCTTTTAGAGCCGGTTAGGGATTCCGACCCGAAGGGGCGGAAGACCGTTACCGGCTCTTATCCCGACAGTTTTTATCGGGATTAGCCAGTGGTCTGGCTGGAATTCCCACCACGGTCTCACCATTGGCTACACTCTTACCTCGGGTCACGACTGCCCCGGCGCCGGTCCTGGAATTCTTACCCATCTTCACCGGTGCGACCAGAATAGTCCCGCTGCCGGTTGAGGCGCCATCCTCTATAACTGTCTGCTCTTTGTGCACCCCGTCATAATTTGCCGTAATGGTGCCGGCTCCGATATTGACATTGTCTCCGATAATAGCATCACCTAAATAACTCAGGTGCTTGGCTTTGGAATACCGGCCCAGACGGGTCTTCTTGGCTTCGGTAAAATTACCGATTTCCGCGCCGTCCTCAAGAACCGTTCCGCCTCTTAAATGGCTGAAAGGCCCGACCTCACACCCGGAACCAATCACTACGTTAGAATGTATTACGGTAAAAGGATAAATCAACGTATCCCTGCCAATTGCCACTCCTTCCTCAATATAGGTATTTTCCGGAGCGACAATTGTTACGCCTCCTTTAATAAAATCATTAACTATCCGCTGGCGCATTATTGCGCCGGCAGTATTAAGCTCATTCTGGGTGTTTACCCCCAAACACTCAGCCGGATTTTCGGCCAGGAATCCTTTTATCTTCTTACCTTCTCTGGCCATAATATCTATGACATTGGTCAGATAATACTCGCCGTTTACGGGATTGGGCTTTACCTTATCCAATGCCCTAAAAACATCCGGGGTAAAGACATAGGTTCCTGAATTTATCTCCTTTATCTTCTTCTGTTTCTCGGTTGCTTCCTTGGCCTCGACAATACCTGTTACATTCCCCTTTTTATCTCGCACCATCCGACCGTAAGCAGCCGGGTTATCTAACTCGCAGGTAAGAATTGTAGCCGCAGTTTTAGGCGAATCCAGATGTGCCTGAATGAGTTCCCTTAACAAACCGGCACTCATCAACGGCGTATCGCCGCAAAGAACCAGAATCAACCCGTCGAATCCTTCTAAAAATGACCGGGTTCTGGCTAAGGCATCGCCTGAACCTTTCAATTGATACTGGTTAACCCACTGGACGTTCTCACTCCTGAAGGCATCCTTTACCTTATCCCGTTCATGGCCTATGACTACATAGGTTTTTTCTAAACTATCTAACTCCCTTAGCGCCTTAAGCGTATAATAAAGCAACGGCTTACCGCATATTTCCTGGAGCACCTTGGAACGGGACGCTCGGCTGAGCCCTTCGGCAGTAATCTCAGGGCCGAACTGCTCAGTCGAGGCCTCCGAAGCCATCCGCGTCCCTTTGCCCGCGGCCAAAACCACCGTAGCGACCCGCAACGGAATACCATTATGTGGAAGTCCCGTAGGGACGATTTTAATCTCGCCTTTCTTCATTTACAATCCCTGATTATATTCTATATATCCCGCGAAGTGTTATTTCGGGGATTCAACCGGAGCCGGTGTATGCTCCGGCGCTGAATTATCAGCCCCGATAAACTTTTCCAGTTCCTCTATAGCCAAATCCACGCCGTCTTTCTGGGCTTTTAACTGCTTCACCAAAATCCCAACCGATGCCTGAAGATTCTGACTGAGTTTCACCATCGTCTCTTCCTTGATGGCGGCTAAATCCTTAAGGGCGGTTTTGATATCCTCAAGCCGTTTTTCTATTTCCTTCATCATCTTCTGTTCGCGGTCATACATCTGGGTATCCACATAACTCTTAAGGGCATAACTTGATTCAATATTGGCAATACGTTTGGATGCCTCCATCTCAAACTTACCGATGGAGTCCTTAACCTGCTTGGACAATTCCGCGGTGGTCTCTTCCTTGCTCTTCTTGATTTCCTCAAGAACGAACCCCTTGGAGGCGCAACCAATAAGCATACTGCCTCCCAATAAAATTGCGCTGCCGAGCACTACTAACTTCCTCATATCCCCTCCTTAAAAACTGTTAGCCCCTTAGTCGATTACGACCAAAGAGTGTCCCGTTAGGGACAGTTTATTATTTACTTTCCTCTTATTTCTTCAACAAGAGCGTTTATTTTTACTTCCTTCTCAGTGCCGCTTGCCATTTCCTTTAATTTAACCATTCCCTTGGCGAGTTCATCTGGTCCGAGAACCACCACAAACCGCGCCTTGAGTTTATCCGCATTTCTGAACTGCGCCTTGACGCTCTTGGCCTCGTAATCCATATCAGCCCAGATTGACTCACTCCTCAGATGCCTTATCATCTGAAACGCTTGTGAGCCCAAGGCCTGGTCCGTGGTCACGACATACACTGCCGGCGCCGGTTGGCCAATCTCCTTCTTAACAGTATTCTTCAGGACATCAATTACCCGCTCCAGGCCGATGCCAAACCCGACGGCCGGAGTGGCCGGACCGCCCATTTCGGCGATGAGGTTATCGTACCTACCGCCGCCGCAGAGCGTATCCTGCGCGCCCAACCCGGAGTGGGTTATCTCAAAAACCGTCCGGGTATAATAATCAAACCCCCGGACCAGATGATTGTTCAGATTATAACTTATCTTGTTATCATCCAGCCCTTTTAGTACCGCCTCAAAATGCCCCTTGCAACCCGAACAGAGGTATTTCTCTAAGGGCTCAATTTGAGACCCAATTTCATAACATTTCCTGTTCTTGCAGTCAAGAATTCTCAGGATATTTTTGCTAAATCTGCGCTGGCAGTCATCGCACAGGTCCGCCATTGATTTGGACATCTGGTTTCTCAGCGCTTCAGTATATGTCTTGCGGCATTCCGGGCAACCGATGGAATTTATGCTTAACCGGCAATCCTTGATGCCCAATGCCTCAAAGAATCTCAGCGCCAGGTCAATCACCTCAACGTCAAGCAAGGGATGGTCGGAACCAAGCGCCTCAACGCCGACCGAATGAAACTGACGCAGGCGGCCTTTCTGCGGACGCTCATACCTGAATAAAGGCCCCAGATAATAAAACTTCTGGAATCTCTTAATCTTATCCAGATTATTTTCCAGATAGGCGCGGACTACCGGAGGAGTCAACTCCGGCCTGAGCGCAATAATATCCTTATCCTCAGGTTCGTTTTTCCGTGACTGCAACAAATACATCTGCTTTTCCACCACATCGGACGTTTCACCGGTAGAGTGGTTAAAGACAGAACAAAACTCCATTATGGGCGTGCGGATTTCCGAGTAGCCGTATCTGCCGAAGATATCCTTAACCGTATCCTCAACAAACTTCCAGAGCCCAATCTGCTCCGGCAGGATATCCTCGGTCCCTTGCGGTTTTCTTAATTTCATTCTTTTATGTATAGTAAAGGCCTCGGATAATATCAAGAAATTAAATATGAATAATGCAGCGGTGCGCAGATTATTCCAGCGATTCTGTCATGACTTTATAAATCCGGTCCGTGTCATCGCCAAGTTTACATTCTATCCATTTTATGTCCGGGAATCGCCTGAACCAGGTCATCTGTTTCCGGGCTAAATAACGGGTGCCCTTTTTGACTTCCTCTTTGGCCGCCTCTAATGTGATTTCTCCATTTAGATGCCTGACAATCTCTTTGTAACCGATGGCATCCCCGGACTGCTTACCCAATCCCTTGCCAGAATTAATTAACCCTTTAACCTCTTCTACCAGGCCATGCTTAAACATCCGCTCAACCCGCTCGTTAATCCGCTGGTATAATTCCTCCGACTTCCATTTCAGGCCAACCATCGTCACCGGATAGCGCAATTCGGTTTTCTTAAAATGCGTCTGTAATGTCGAAATGGGTTTGCCGGTTATTTTATAGACCTCCAACGCCCGGATAATCCGCTTGCGGTCATTGGCATGAATCTTATCTGCCTTGGCCGGGTCAACCTTCATCAATTGCTCATAGAGAAAAGCCAGCCCCTTTTCCGAAGCGGTCTTTTCCATCTCGGCCCTTAATTGTGAATCACTGCCTGAATCAGCAAATATCCCGTAGAGCAATGCCTTGAGATAAAGCGGCGTCCCGCAGACCAGCAACGGCTTTTTGCCCCGTTTAATAATATCGGCAATAGCCCGGTCGCAGTCACTGACGAACTTAGCCACATTATATTCTTCATACGGCTCAATTATATCTATGAGATGATATCTTATCTTCTTCCTCTGCTCGGCGTTCGGCTTGGACGTTCCGATATCCATACCCCGGTATATCTTCATTGAGTCAACCGAGATTATTTCGTAATCACTATGGCGGGCAATTCGGGAGGCAATGGCGCTCTTACCGCTGGCGGTCTGGCCGATGATTATCCTGAGCCCCGTTAGAGATGAATTAGAAAGACATTGTCCCATAAATCTACCTTGCGTATTCATCTCTAACGGGGTGAGCATACCTTCCACGTTTAATAATCATGCGGCGGTTTCGTAGGCAAGTCAGGGTCAATGGTATGGTCAAACTTATCCTTGATATCGTCCATTGTCTGCTTGGGGACAAAGCGGGTATGCATCCAATAGCACACATAAAGCAAGAACCCGATTATGACAATAAATTCAAACGGGCTGAATATCTTTGGAGTGATACAGGCATTGATGGTATCGGCAATCCCGCTGACCACGCCCTGGATAATGGGTATCTTTTTATAACTGGACAGGAAATCAGCCGCAATCTTGACGCCCTTGACGCCGATTAATACCGCGGCAAAAAGCGCGCCAAAAAAAGCAATATTCCGGCCCAAAAAACCTCTCAGCAAACGCTCGGTCATGCGCCAGACCAACCAGACCAATCCTGCGGTGGTGATGCAGGAAAATAAGAATGCCACCACGCCATCGGCTATCTGCCAACCTGTCGGTTCTGTCATATACGGCTCCTCTCATTAAAAATAAAGTAATCAACGAGGGTAAACCTCGTTGTCTACCGTAATTTATTGGTAGACAACGACCTTTATGGTCGTTGATATCCAAATTATCTGCTATTTCTAATCATGTCAATGAATAATACTCAAAAACTTGACTCTATCAGCCGATACTATTACTGTTATGCAAAAGAGTCAAAAGATACCCCGGCTCAGCCCGGAGTTGAGTGAGTTATTAGAAAGCAAAGCAACTATGAAACGACTGCCGCAGACCGAAGAGATATTCAAGCGGTTTGAGATAGGCCTGTACGAAGCCGCCCTGCGCTCAAACCCGAATAACGTCGAAGCCCTCAGGTCACTGGGCTATATCTATTCCAGCGAGGGGCTGCACGACAAAGCCGTGGAGATAGACAAACGCTTAGTCCGGCTCCTGCCTGACGAATCCATTGTCCATTACAACCTGGCCTGTTCATACTCGCAACTCAATAATCTTGAAGGCGCCCTGAATGAACTGGAGATGTCCATGCTATTGGGCTATAACGACTGGAAACATATGGATGGCGACAAAGACCTGGACAACCTCAAGAAAGACCCCCGCTACCAGCAAATACTGTCCACCCTGAAGAAGAAATATATTGTCTGATAAATCCTGCCACGAAGGCACAAAGACACTAAGAATAAATTAACTGGCTGTTTTCTTCGTGCCTTAGTGTCTTAGTGGCTAAATTTACTTGCGTCCGTAGGGTATATTTTCCTATACTACGAAATATGCAATCAATTATTCTCCTCTCCGGCGGACTTGATTCGGCGGTTTCTCTGGCCCTGGCGCTCAGAAAAGGACTCAAGGTAAAGTTAGCCCTGACCTTTGAGTACGGACAGAAATCAGCCCAACAGGAAATCCGCTCGGCCCGATTCCTCTGTCGCAAATATCACATCCCGCATAAGGTATTCAACCTAAAATGGCTGGGTAAGCTGGCCGCCAATCCGCTGACCGATAAAACCAAACCGATTCCCAAACGATTCGCCTCCCATCTGGTCTGGATTCCCAACCGCAATGCCCTGTTCATTAATATCGCGGCTTCGTTTGCCGAGGCGCTGGGTTACCGATACATCATCACCGGATTCAACAAGGAAGAGGCCGTCAATTTCCCGGACAACTCCGTTGCCTTTATCAATGCCATCAACCAGACACTCAAATACTCAACTCTTCACGGCAATGTCAAGGTAGTAAGTTTTACCTCTAAGATGAACAAAAAACAGATGATTGACCAGGCCCGGAAATTGGGATTACCGCTGGATAAACTCTGGAGTTGCTATGAAGGCGGCAAGGCCCCCTGCGGCGCCTGCGAATCCTGTCTGCACCGGGGTAAGTATTAAATCCCCATTAATCCCTCCGTACGAAGGGAAATAGGTGGATTAGACACCTAAATTTACCACAACTTATTAAATTTTATAGAGTTAGGTTATTTTACCCGTTCACCAATATTTCTTCCCCGGAGTCCCAGATTTCTTTCCGGGAGTCCCAGATTTCTTCCCCGTAACTACGGATTTCTTTCCGGTAACTACAGATTTCTTCCCGGTAACTACGGATTTCTTTCCGGTAACTACGGATTTCTTCCCGGTAACTACGGATTTCTTTCCGGTAACTACGGATTTCTTCCCCGTATATACGGATTTATTCCCCGTATATACGGATTTATTCCCTGTATATACAGATTTCTTTCCCAATGCACCGGGGACTTTCCGCCCTGAGACGGAATCTTTCCACCTTGAGGTGGGAACTCTCCACCTTGAGACGGGAACTTTCCGCCCTGGGGCGGAAACCTTCAGCCCCTGGACGGGACTCCTATATGCAGCGTGAGCCCCGTTAGAAGCAAACACCGCAGTGACCGCGATAGCGAACACAATTGAGATGGAAGAACTATAATTAAGTTTAACCATCTGGCATTGAACGCTTCTAAACGGGGTGAAGGTATATGGAGGGATTTAATTAGGTATGTTTACCCAGCACATAGTTTATGTGCTGGGCTGTCCCCCGAATTCTTTATCAATAGATTCCTCAATATAGGTTTTCTTGTTTATCAAATCCTCACTATAAACATAATTATTACTCTTTAATCTAAACTTGGTGAAATGAACCTTAAACACTAACCACCTAAACAAAACAATATTTATGATAATTTCAGAATCTAAGAACTCAGGATATATTCCATGGATAGGCCCATACTGCTTTGATGACAGACGTTCGATAACAATGCTTGGCGATTGACCTTCGCCCTTTATAAATATTCTAATGAAGTCTAACCTATCATCATAAATGGTTTCCCCTACCAGAAGACTTAAAAATTCATACGCAATTAAAGCAACAATCTTCCCATCTAATAACGGCCCTTTCAAAGATGGGGATATTGATTCCAGTGACCATTTTGCAACTCTTACAGTTTCAGATAACTGAACAACTTTATTTTCTTCCATGCTACGCAAAAAGTTAATCTTATCTATTACCCTATCTTCTGGTAATCCAGCAGATTTCAACATTTGTTCTATATTAGGAGTATTATTCTGTGAGTCGAGGATTACTGACCCATCTTTTTTTGTATGCGGCACAACCCTGAATTTAGAGTCTTTATATCTTAATTTAATGAAATTACCTTGCTTATCTTTAGCATCATATAATTGACTGTTTTCAATCGTGCTATATAACTTAGGAATCGTATTCTTTAGATTTTTTATAGCCAGCCTAATTGATGGATATGATTTAACGCGACTCACTAATTTTGAACCTAAAGCCTTGTTACACACCGAGCAGAGCACATTTATCTGCAATCTTCCTCCAATGCTTTCGGGTATGATATGTTCCCATGAATCCGCGGGATTTTTCAGGCAGAGAATACACATGTTAAAATTACAGTTAAATCTCATTATAATTTCATTTTAAGATAAATGTAGCATACTTATAGGACGACCCCGGCATCAATTATTTATATGTATTACGCCTACAGAGTGTCGTTATCTTATTTACATTTAACAGTGCAATCTTACATCGGGTGACACAGGCTAAATTAAGATAGGAGTTCTATTTAGATTCATCCATTACCTTCTTGATTGATTTATCCAATATATCTTTATCTATAACTATTTTGTTAGATGGTATATTGATAGGTTGCGGCCTAATTATTATTTCCTTAAAAACCTTATTGTTTTCATCAAAAGCTATAAGTGAAACCCGCCCTGTAATGCGGTTAATCTTATAAAAAGCAATACTAGAATCGGAATTGATAAAATGATATTGCCAATAACTACCAGTGATTAATATGGCTATATTAATAAGCAACAGTAAGCCAATAATAACAAGCAAAAACTTTATTGATAAAATCTTCATAACTATTTATTCTCCATTTCCAAGGGGAAACCCCCTTTATGTTTTACATTACACTCACCCTGCCATTTACTTCACCCTACCATTTCCCCCTTTATCTGGCAAGGATTTGTTCCGCCGCCAAATTCTGTGACAGATTCCGGTGTTTTGAATTACCCAGATATTCATTAAGCGAGGAGACCTGCATCTTACCTTTACGGACTAGTTCAATGGCATTGGCCGCGGTTATCCTTTTGGGACACATCATTTAATTTTATCCCCTTACTTCATTATTTCTTTCCCGGCGGTTTGAGGTATTTCTTGACCGACCGGTCAAAATCGGACACATAATTCCGGTCTTCTAACCTTTCGGGTTCCCTCTTTTTGAACTACCGAGAAATCCTCGGAGGTTGCCTTGGCATTTAATTCGCCTTCGTCCCTATTCCTTACATACTATATAATATATTCTATATACTGGGCATCCTACCATTTTCCATTATTTATCTTTTAGCCGTTTATTTTGCGGTTTTGAAAGATAGTTTTGCCGGGTTACCACCTTTTGACTGGTTTCCTGTTCCAGTTTTTTGCGGGCTATTCCCGCTACATTGCCGCCCCGTTGCGCCACACCCTTATTCTCACTAAAACCCTCAGGATGTTCCACTTTGGTTATCTCCGTGGTGGAGGCCTCTCCCAGCATAGAGAAAATCAGTTCCAGGTCAGTCATATGGTCGCGCAGGTTTTCCCGTTTCAGGTTTTTAAGTTTCTTGTACTGGCTGGGCGTAAGCCCAAATGTTGCCTTGGAGATTTCAGCGGTCAGTATTTCGTATTCCCGGTCTTTGGCAACGCCGCGCTTTTTCCATTCGTCGGTAAGTTCTTCACGGATGGCAATTCCACGCATCCGTTTTTCCACCCAGTCGTCACTGTATCCCTTTGCCTTATACAATGCCCGGGTGCGTTTGGTGGCTATTTCCGGGTCTTCTATTTCCTGCACCCGTTCGTATCCGACCCGGGCCAGCCAACGTTTGAATGGCTCGGCCTTAGGCGAAGGGATGGATTGGATGATGCGGAACATCGCTTCGGTATTGGCGCAGTCCGTCTCGTATTTTTTGCCGTCTGATGATTCCAATTTCAGTTGTCGACAAAATGTCGACAACTCGGCGCCTTCTTCAGTTTCAACCCGCACTTTCATTCTATACCAATAATCGCGGGGATTTTCGCTTTCGGCCAACACGGCAATAACATCAACAACAGAAAAGAACCATTCATTTTTATGGATGGTCTTGCGGATTTTCCGGCCTCGGAAAACGGCTATTTTCGTTACAGGAACAAGTTCGCTATCGCGGTCTCTGCGGAGTTCGTTATTCATAATTTACCCTTTCCGAAAACTGTGGAATTCCGGGGACAATCTTAGATTCTACCCTACCATTTTTGCCTTTATCGGGCAAGAATTTGTTCCGCCGCTACATTCTGGGATAAATTCCGGTGTTTGGAATTATCCAAATACTCATTGAGCGAGGAGACCTGCATCCGGCCTTTGCGGACCAGTTCAATGGCATTGGCCGCGGCCCGGGCCGCAGTAATGGTGGTGATAAACGGTATGCCCAGTTCCACAGCCAGGCGCCGCATCCGGTAGCCGTCCCTTTTTGGCCCGCTTCCTTCAGTCGGCGTATTGATAATGAGTTTGACCTTGCCTTCCCGCATCAACGAGAGCGCATTGGGCGTCTGCCGTTCGCTGATGCGCCAGACCGTGGTCACCGGAATATTATTATTCGTCCCCGAAAAAATCGGGGCTCCGCCGCCGCTCCGCAGATATTCGGCCGTGCCTTTGGTGGCGATAATCGTCAATCCGTTTTCCGTCAGTTTGCGGGCAATCGGGGCAATCTTTTCCTTGTCCGAATCGCAGACCGTGATATAGACCTGGCCTGCGGTGGGCAATGAATTCCCGGCCGCCAGCAACGCCTTGTAATACGCCAGCCCGAATGATTTGTCTATGCCCATAACCTCGCCGGTGGATTTCATCTCAGGCCCCAAGATGGCATCCACCCCGGGCAGTTTCATAAACGGGAATACCGGCGCCTTGACCGAGACATAATCCACCTGCACCATTTCAATCAGTCCGAGTTCCTTGAGCGTGGCGCCCAGCATCAGTTTGGTGGCAATCTTGGCCATGGGGATGCCGATGGTCTTGGAGACATAGGGAACGGTCCGGCTGGCCCGCGGGTTGGCCTCAATCATATAAACCTTATTGTCCTTGACGGCCAACTGGATATTAATCAGCCCGATGGTCTTCAATGCCAGGGTCACCTCTTTGGTTATGCGCTTGATTTCTTCAATAATCTCCGGCTTGAGCGTCTGAGGCGGGATGACACAGCCGGCATCGCCGGAATGCACCCCGGCCTCTTCAATGTGCTCCATAATCGCGCCGATAAAGACATCCTTGCCGTCCGACAGCGCGTCCACATCTATCTCCACGGCATTGGAGATATATTTATCCACCAGCACCGGATGTTTCTTTGATATCCGAGCCGCCGAGGTGATATAGAATTCCAGGTCCTTTTCGTTATGGACGATTTCCATACCCCGGCCGCCCAGGACATAACTGGGCCGGACCAGGACCGGATAGCCAATCTTGGCGGCCAGCTCGCGCACCTCATCAAATGAATAGCCTGTATGCCCTTCGGGCTGGATAACGCCCATCTTGCGCATCAAGGCCTCAAACCGCCTGCGGTCTTCAGCCATGTCTATGGAATCAGCCGGCGTGCCGAATATTTTCGTCTTGAGGTCTTTGCGTTTGCTCAACTCGGCCTGGAGCGGCATAGCCAGATTAACCGAGGTCTGGCCGCCGAACTGGACCACCACGCCATCCGGGTTTTCCAGTTCAATAACATTCATAACATCCTCAAAGGTCAGCGGCTCGAAATAGAGCCGGTCCGAGATGTCGTAATCCGTGGACACGGTCTCGGGATTGTTATTGATGATGATGGCCTTGATGCCCTGTTCGCGCAGGGCCATGACGCCGTGCACACAACAGTAATCGAATTCAATGCCCTGGCCAATGCGGATGGGTCCGCCGCCCAGGATGAGGACCTTATTCAGTTCAGAGTTTAGAGTTCGGGGTTTGGAGTGATGACTCTCCGAACTCCCAACTCCTATCTCCGAACTTGATTCATACGTCGAATAGAAATACGGGGTCTTGGCCTCAAACTCAGCCGCGCAGGTATCCACCATCTTGTAAGAAACATTTATGCCCAGCGCCTTTCGATGCGCCGTAATCTTCGGCTCGTCTACTCCTAACACATAACCGATATATTCATCCGAGAATCCCATCTGTTTCAGATGATAGAGAAATTCTTTGTCCAGATTGTTCACCCCGTTAGAGATAGAGATTGCTTCGGTCGTTTCACTCCCTCGCAATGACGTCATTGCGAGTGGCGCCGCAGCGGCACGTGGCAATCCCGTACCGCATGACCCTTCTATGGTACCAATAGTGCTATCTCTAACGGGGCCAAGACCCCTTCGTTTCAATTCCTGTTCGGCCTTTACTATATTATGGAGCTTATTAATAAAGAAGATGTCCCACTTGGTGATGTCGGCCAACGTGGTCGGCTGGTAACCCCGGCGCAGGGCTTCGACAATGGCAAAGAGACGCTTGTCGGTCGGCTCAACCAGTTCGCTAAGCAGCGTGGACTTGGACCAGGCCTCTGGCTCAATGGCAATCCGGTCTGTCTCCAGCGAGCGGACCGCCTTCATAATGGATTCCTCGACCGTCCGGCCGATGGCCATGACCTCGCCGGTGGATTTCATCT
>ERZ1292633.636-Hain-H41-02um-R1-636-length-40005-cov-6_pt1 | contig 40005 bp, 34 predicted proteins | sample MGYA00564406_ERZ1292633 | MGnify/ENA primary metagenome ERZ1292633 (study PRJEB36523, sample SAMEA6512639) | groundwater metagenome | collected 2019-01-08 | study: AquaDiva: Metagenomics assemblies of 32 groundwater samples | reverse complement strand
GATCCGAAAATCTTTTCACGCGTTGTCATGATCTAACGAGTCATCCTATGGTTATTCAACGAAACCGCTGCGGCGTTTAATCCCATCAACAGGCTTAACCTATGCTGAGCATGTAGTGCCACACGCTGCTTACACACCCAAATTGCGGAATGCCAGCCTGAGCAAGAAGGTGTTTCCGCGCCTAGCATCGCCCGTGTCCTGATAATCGCGCTTCCACGTCAGCCCGATGGTAAGGCAATCATCTTCGTAGGCGAAGCCCAATCGGTGCCGGATAGCCGTAAAACCATCGGCGATTGAGGTCGGATCCTCTGCCCGATCAGTCAAATCTGCAATGGCTGATCCGAATATGGACCAATAGCGCGCGACTTGGATGCGACCGCCAACGCGGGCTTCTTCGCGGTCGCGCAAATCTTCGCCCAGTGTCGAGATGTCGCGATTGAGTCGCAAATAGCCGAGGATGGCATAGGTGCGTCGCCCGCCTATCGTAGCGTCGATTTCATTTCGGCGCACGGCCAAATTATCTTTGTCGAGGCGAAATCGATGGGTTAGCCGGATGAAATTTCTAAGCGCCAGCGTATTGCGGCCCACAATGTCGGATGCGCGATCATCCAGCCCGGTGCCTCTAGTAAAAAGGGTAGGCATATTACTGATACGATAGCTTTGCGCAATTTGGGCTGTGAAGGCCATGCCGGGCCGTTGATACGCCCATTCGGCCCCATAGGTCAGGCGCGCCGTATCCTCGAAACGATCAAAACCAGGAAAGCGGTTGATCGAGAAGATGTTGCTATCCTCCAGCTCAAAGGCGCGGCTGTCCTCGTTCGGCACATCGACATTGTCAACGGGCGACGAGGCTACAAATTGTATTCGCGGTGTAAAACGCTGTGTCCCTGCGCCCAATCGACCCACCAGTGGCCAGCTAATGTTCGCAGCCCCAGCGGCAAAAGCACGTGCCTGGAATCCCGGTTGCCCGCGATAGGACGGCACGGGCGTCGCATTAACCGACTGTGTGTGGTAAAGGTCGGCCCGCGTAATCGCAGTTAGTTGCACCTCTTGTCCCAAGGGCGTGATCCGCCGGACGTCCCACTGCGCGCTGGCAAACAGCCGCTGTGTGTCCTGTCCATCAGTGCGTGTCAGTGCCAGCGTGTTGAGTTGCAACACCATTTGCCCCCCCAGCCACGGGTCACTGATGCGTTGGCGAAAATCAATGGCGGGAAGAGCAATCGCCTGCTGCCCTTGGCTGTCGTTAACGCGCAATGTTTGCACGCCCCAACCGGAAATCGTTAGATAGCTTGAGCCACCATTACGCGCGAGTGTGAAGGTGGAACGCAGCCGATCATCGCGGCTGATGTCGTATCGACGCAAGAAGGTGCGGTCGGATGCGATTCGTGCGGAAACAGACAGACTCCAGCGTGGATTGAACTGAAAACCGCCCGTTGCATCAAAATATCCGCGAAAATCATTGCGGCCTGTTCCGCCCGGCGTCCCGACGGGCACGCGCTGGCTATAGGTTCCGAAGCCTTGCACCCGCCATGCGCCATTGGTGGTCAACCCGCGCAATTGACCTTCGGCCATCGGCGCTGCGCCCGAATAGATATGCGGCGTTATCGTAAGGTCGCTTTTTTCGGTCAGCCGGAAATAATAGGGCAAGGCAAACTCGACACCATTGGTGCGGTCTAGGCGGATCGTGGGAACCAAAAACCCTGTGCCTGGTATGCCGATGGCGGGGTGCGACAGATAGGGCAGCGGGATAAGCGGCAGCCCGAATAATTCGATCCGCGCACCATCGTAACGAACACGATTGCGGGCGCGATCATAATAGACGCGTGCGGCGCGCACTTGCCATGTCGGATCATGCGAGCAGCCATTGTGGTCAACGACGCTGCATGGCGAATAAGCGGCATGGTTGAGCGCCATATCGCCATTGGCAAAGCGTTGCCCCGAATTGGCGGCAGCGCGCGCGCCATTTTCGAATACCACCAGAAGATTCTCGACAATGCCGTCGCGTAGAGTGTCGCTAAGCTCGACCGAATCCCCATAAGCGGTTTCACCTTGCGGCCCAGTCAGCGCGACATTGCCGCTGGCTACGACGTGTCCAGACGCGCGGCTCCATGTTACTTGATCGGCGCGTAAATGCCATTCATCGCGCGATAATTCGACATTGCCAGCGGCGGTGATGGTGTCAGTAGCGTCATCATAAACGACATCGCCCGCAGAAAAAGACAGGGTTTCGTCAGCCGGAGCGGTCTGGCTTGTCGCGATGACAGACGCGCCTGTTTCGTCATCTTGCGCCGTCGCAGGGCTGGCTGCGCACACAGCAAAGCCAAGCAAAAACAGCTGTCGTAGGCGCGGGCGCGGGGTCATGCTGGTCAATTGTTCCTCAAAAGCCGCACGTCCCATTGCCCCATAGTATCAAGAACGCGCTACAGCCTATGTGCTAATAACGGCGCGGATGGGCTTTGCAACTTGCGCGTGCGCTCCTATCTGCGTTGGCAACGATTTGTTTCAAAGGAAATGTGAATGATCATCGAATATGTGAACGGACCTGCCGCAGTGAATGACACGTTGGTGTTTCCAGTGGTGTCGGGCGGGCTTGCCGCGATGATGGATCGACTGCCGGAAGCATTTCGGGGTGTCGCGACATCTGCGACCGAGCAAGCGCGATTCGAGGCAAAGGCCGGGACAGTATTTGAAACTTATGTGGCTGATGGCGCAAGCACCCGCCGTATGTTGCTGGTCGGCGCTGGGAGCGGCGATGATATGGGCTATGAACGCGCTGGCGCGGCGCTGAGTGTTCGCCTGATTGCATCGGGGGTCACTTCAGCATTTGCTGACCTGACGGGTGCGAGCGCCACGGGGGCGGCGCGCTTTGCATTGGGTGCAAGTCTGCGCGGATGGCGGATTGACCGCTATCGCACCCGCCTCCCCGCCAATCAAAAGGCGACGCTCGAGCGCGTGGCGATTGTGGGTGCGGCAGCGGGAAGCGAGGCGGCTTGGGATCAACTGCGTGCCGTAGCAGAAGGGGTCGCCTTCACCCGCGAACTGGTGTCGGAACCCGCCAACATCATTTATCCGCAAAGCTTTGTTGAGCGGTGCGAAGTGCTGAGCGCTGCGGGCGTCCACGTCACATCCTATGACGAGCATCAGATGGCTGAATTCGGCATGGGAGCATTGCTAGGCGTCGGACAGGGCAGTGCGCGTCCGCCACGCCTGTTGACGCTGGAATATAAAGGCGAAGGTGCCCCCGACGGCGCGCCAATCCTGCTGGTTGGCAAGGGCGTGACATTCGATACCGGCGGCATCAGCATCAAGCCTGCGCTGGGTATGGAGGATATGAAATGGGACATGGGCGGCGCGGGCGCGGTTGCTGGCGCGTTGCTGGCGCTCGCCAAACGCGGTGCCCCCGTTCACGTCGTCGGTGTCTGCGCGCTTGCGGAAAATATGCCCGACGGCAATGCACAGCGCCCCGGCGACATCGTTACCACCATGTCAGGTCAGACGGTCGAGGTCATCAACACCGATGCCGAGGGACGCCTCGTGCTATGCGATGCGATGACTTGGGCACAGCGGCGCTATAAGCCAGAGGTCATGGTTGATTTGGCGACATTAACTGGGGCCATAATCATGAGCCTAGGCCGCGACCATGCCGGGATATTCTCCAATGACGATACGCTGACCCGCGAACTGGTTGTTGCGGGGCTGTCGGTTGAGGAGAAGTTATGGCGCTTCCCGCTCAATGCAACCTATGACAAGCTGATCGACAGCCAGATTGCCGACATGAAAAATGTTGGCCCGCGCGATGGTGGGTCGATTACGGCTGCACAATTTCTGCAACGCTATGTCGAGCCGGGTGTCAAATGGGCGCATCTCGACATCGCCGGCATGGTTTGGTCGGACAAGGATTTACCGATCGCAGCCAAGGGTGCAACGGGCTATGGTGTCCGCCTGCTCGATGCCTTTGTCATGGCGCATGGCGTCAAATCCGAAGCCACTGCATGAGGAGCATAGCCATGACCCGCCTGATTGCAGCAATCTTGCCTGCACTGTTTTTGGCGGCGTGCGGACCAAGCGCGCCCGCAGACCCTGCGCGTGAGGCGGCACAGCACCGCGCCAATGTGTCACAGGCTGACCCGCGCATGCCGACCGGCTTTGCCGTTTATCGCGGCGAAGTCGGCGATGTGCGCGAGTTTCAGATTGCACCTGCGGGCGAGGGGCAAATAGCGACCTTCTCTGTCATCGGGCGCCCGGAAACCATCCGCCGTTTTTACGAGGACCAAGCGGTCGCGGCTGGGATGCAGGTGATTGGCCGCGTCAGCACGGGTGATTTCATGAGCGTCGATGCGCGGCGCGCGGGCGCTGGCAATCCGCATACGTTCAGCATGGCGGCGGTGCACAAGGGCGAATATACCAATGTCACGCTGATGTTTAACGTCACCGCCTAACTGCAAGGGCGCTTGCGCTTGGTCGCTGCGCCAGCTAGGGGCGCGGCCAACTTCATCACACCATAAACAGGAGCTTTCCCCATGGCCGTCACGCGCACATTTTCGATCATCAAACCCGACGCCACCCGCCGCAACCTGACCGGAGCAGTCACCAAGATGCTGGAGGAGGCTGGTCTGCGTGTCGTCGCGTCCAAACGTATCCACATGACCCGCGATCAGGCCGAGGGTTTTTACGCCGTCCACCGCGAACGCCCCTTCTTTGGCGAATTGGTTGCTTTCATGATCTCCGGCCCCGTCGTCGTTCAAGTGCTTGAGGGCGAAAATGCGATGCAAGCGAACCGCGACGTAATGGGCGCGACCAACCCCGCCAACGCGAAACCCGGCACGATCCGCAAGGAATTGGCTGAAAGCATCGAAGCCAATTCGGTGCACGGCAGCGACAGCGATGAAAATGCCGCGATTGAAATCGCATACTTCTTCAAGCCGGAAGAGATTGTCGGCTGAGTCAGGTTCGTCATTCTGAACTTGTTTCAGGATCAACATGACGAAAAAAGAAAAGGTCGTCGGAGAAATCCGGCGGCCATTTTCGTCACCGCACCACTATCGACCCGTGCATGCCAAAGCTGGTGTGGAGAAAATGAGTGCAATGCAGCGCATAGCTGCCCGTCGCTGGTGCGGTCAGGTGAATATCAACGGCGCTGTGGCCGCCAACTTCGACACGGCCACGGCTGATTTTGGCGCGGTCGGCTGGGGCGATTGTCGCAGCCGCGAAAAACTCCGGTGCGGCAAAATTATGCCCGCCGCCCGATTGATTGTCGAGGTGGAGGACATAGCGCCGCCCATGCTCCAGCGCCGTCACTTCGGGTGTGAAGGCAAAGCTGGTTAGGGTGATGGTTACCCACGTTTCGGGGTGCGTTTCGGAGGCATCCTGCTGCGCCGAAGCAGAGGCCGATAGGGCAGGGGTGAGTAGCGCAGCGGCGCAAAGGGTCAATAATCTGGTCATTGGTCAAACCTCATGTCATTATTGCCCCACCAATATCCTATCAGATTTTTAGCGATTTAGGCACGCGAATATCGCACCCAGCATCGCCGCCTTTTGCGCATCGGTCGCGCCGTCCCACATGTCGTTATGGACCATGGGGACCACAGTGACTTGCATGTGTAGCCGCCCGATCTCTTCGGTGCTTGGCAATACGCCTTCGTCGGCCATCTGATCGGTCGAGCGAAGCGAACAGAAATGCGGATTTGCCGCGCGCGGCACGGGCACACGGCGGTGGTCGAGCGTGATGACGGTGTCGATCAATTCGGGATGGTTGGTCATGGTGAACACCGCCTGATCACCGCCCATCGAGTGTCCTATCAGTATAACACGCGCGTCGGCGGGAAAGGTGCCGTTCGCCCGCATCGCCGCTATGGTCGCGACAATGTCGGCCTGTCCCGATTGCCAGAACGGCATCCGCACTTCGCGTATTATCCCGCTGCTCGGCATGTCCGGATCGCCATCGATGCGGTGCTGGATCATAACCACAGGGTGTCCCTGTTCGACGAGAGCATGCGCAATAAAGTCATAGGCATCATAGGTGCCGCCATTGCCGTGCGAGATGATGACGGGCGCCAGCGCGCCGTGCGCGGTGTTGCGCGGCAGGACGATACGGATGGGGATTTGGCGGTCTCGTGCCGCGTCGAACACGGCTGTCGATGCGAAGGTTCCGCTGGCATGGCTGGGCGGTGCAAAGGCCATCAGGCAGAGCGATAGGCCAAATGTAAAAATCCGCATCAAAAATCCCCCGCGACGTCCATCAATTTGGTGAGTTTTTTCAGTGCTACGCTGCGCCAGCTTTTGGTCAGCCACTCGCCGATATGGTCCCAATCATTGTCCCCCAGATCGAGCCTTATGCCGACCCAACCATCGCCGAAATAAGGCGGGCGGTAGTAACGATCGGCGTCACCCTCAATTAACATCGCCTGTTCCTCGGCCCCGCTGATTTTAACCAGCAACGCGATTTTTTCGTCACCATGATGATCGAGGCTGACATAAGCGAATTTCTTGCCGCCGATGATCCCGAAACAGGGCATGCCGTGCGACAGGACTTCGTCGGCTTCGACCTGCGCCATCGCCAACGCGCGGACCCGCGCCACCAGATAGTCGGGCGAGCTATCGCGCGAAACATAGTCGGCCAATATGCGCGGGTAGAGCTGATGCTCGGCAACACGCACGCGCGCAGCCAATGTTTCGGCCGTGTCGCCGGGCAGAATGGCGACCGCAACTTGGCCCAACACTTCGCCGTCATCGACCGCAGGCGTCACCAGATGGACGCTGCACCCCACCACGGCGTCGCCCGCGTCGAGCGCGCGCTGGTGCGGTTCCAACCCTTTGTATTTGGGCAGTAATGATGGATGGATGTTGAGCATTCGCCCCTGCCAGCTCGCCACAAAGCCGTCCGAAAGAATACGCATATAGCCCGCGAGCGCGACAAAATCGGTGCGGGCGGCGGTGATGGCGGCGTGCATCGCGGCGTCATGATCCTCGCGGGTCAGGCCATCGTGACTTAGCGCAAAAGCCGACACGCCTTCTGCCTTGGCCAGCGTCAGGCCCGGCGCGTCCGGATTGTTGCTGGCGACCAGCACCACTTCATAGGGACAGTCGGCAGCACGCGACGCATAGAGCAGCGCAGCCATATTGGTCCCCGCGCCAGAGATGAGAATGGCGACGCGGGACTTAGCCGCCATGCGCTGCGCTCCAGCTTGCCTTCGCACACCATGTTCCGCTGCTGCCCGACACGGTGCAGCCCTTTGCGCCCGCCGCGATATGGCCGATGCGGTGCACAACCTCTCCGGCGGCTTCGAGCGCGACAGTCACATGATCCACGTCTTCGGGTGCAACCACCACCGCCATGCCGATGCCGCAGTTGAATGTGCGCGCCATTTCCTCTGGTTCGATATGCCCCTGTGCCTGAAGGAAGGCCATCAGGCGCGGCTGTTCCCACGCGTCCGCGTCAACATGCGCATGCAGATGGTCGGGCAGGATGCGCGGGATATTTTCCAGTAGCCCGCCGCCGGTGATGTGCGCCAGCGCATGAATGTGACCCGATCGGATCAGCGGCAGTAACGCGCGCACATATATCCGCGTCGGTGCCATCAGCGCGTCGATGAGCAATGTCGATTGGTCGAACAGCGCAGGTCGGTCGAGTTTCCATGCCCGGTCCGCTGCCAGCCTGCGCACCAGTGAGAAACCGTTTGAGTGGACCCCCGATGATGCAAGGCCGAGGATGGTGTCGCCCGCCGCGAGTTTATCTGCGGTTAGCACTTGGTCGCGCTCAACCGCGCCGACACAGAACCCGGCAAGGTCATAATCATCGTCGGCATACATGCCGGGCATTTCCGCCGTTTCGCCGCCGATCAGCGCGCATCCCGCTTGTTTGCACCCCTCGGCAATGCCCGCAATCACCGCCGTTGCAACGGCGTTGTCGAGCTTTCCGGTCGCATAATAATCGAGGAAGAATAACGGTTCAGCGCCTTGGACAATCAGGTCATTGGCACACATTGCGACCAAATCTATGCCGACGCCGTCATGGCGACCGCTTTCGATAGCGAGCTTTAGCTTGGTGCCAACACCGTCATTGGCGGCGACCAGCAACGGGTCGGTGAAGCCAGCCGCCTTGAGATCGAAAAAGCCGCCGAACCCGCCGAGGTCGGCATTGGCCCCGGCGCGCCGAGTCGCTTTGGCCAGCGGGGCGATGGCGCGCACCAGCGCGTTGCCAGCATTGATGGAAACGCCGGCTTTGGCGTAGGTATATGGCTCGTTTGGCAAAGACTTGTCGGTCATAATGCGGCCCTAACCACATCAGGGTTGGATTTCCATGCCGATATCGTCAAAAGGGCGCGGTGATTGCTTTAACATCCTCTCAAGGGCTGCGGAAACGTGCTCTATTCGCTGCATTTGCGGGCCTGTTACTGGCCAGCGGCGCAGTGGTTATTGCGCAGATTGAGGCTGGAGATCGCGGAATTGCGCCAATCAGCAGCTCAAACGACCTGATGGTTAGCGGCATCGTCGTCGATGTTACCGGTGATTCGCCCGAGGATGCGCGACAAAAGGGCTGGCAGGAGGCGCAGCGCAAGGGCTGGGCCGCATTGTACCGACAGATTAACGGCGGCACGGGGGCGCCCAGCCTGCCCGATTCGACGCTCAACGGCATCGTCTCGGCAATTGTCGTCGAACATGAACAGATTGGTCTTGGCCGCTATCGCGCGACGCTGGGTATCACATTCGACCGCGCGCGCGCTGGACAAATCCTGGGCATATCGGGCCGCGTATTCCGTTCGCCACCCTTGCTGGTCATGCCGATTGTCTATGAAGGTGGCGTCGCGCAAGTGTTTGAGCGGCGCAGCGAATGGCAGCGCGCTTGGGCAGAGTTCCGCACGAGCGACAGCAGCATTGATTATGTCCGCACATCGGGCAATGGCGGCGACGTGTTGTTGCTTAATGCCGGGCAACAGCGGCGGCGCAACCGCGCGTGGTGGCGTGACATTCTCGATCAATATGGGGCATCCGATGTCCTCTATCCATCGGTCAGGGTCGAACGGATGTGGCCGGGCGGGCCGATTATCGGCTATTTTTCGGCGCGTTATGGCCCTGATAACGAGATGATTGGTAATTTTACGCTCACGGCGCGTTCGCCCGATGGCCTACGTCAGATGATGGTCGATGGCGTGAAGAGGATGGATGCGCTTTACATTACTGCGCTTGCCGATGGCCGTCTACGCACTGATTCATCGCTCATCATCGAAGCACCAATAGCGCCCGAAGAGATAGCATTAGTTGAAGAGGCGATGACGCCTGACGTAGCTGGTGCCGCGCCCTCAGCGGCGACATCACCAGCCGCGACGACAAGCGCTTTTTCGGTGCAAATCGAAACCCCCGATGCCTTGGGCGTCATTGCCGCCGAAACAGGGCTGCGTTCAGTCGGCGGCGTGGAGAGCGCCAGTGCCAGCAGTGTTGCCATTGGCGGCGTGTCGGTGCTGCGCGTGCGGTATCGCGGTGATGCTGCGGGCCTGCGTGCAGCGCTGACTGCGGCCGGATGGCGCGTATCGCAGAACGGCAACACTTTTCGTATTTCGCGATGATGGAAATGGCCGAAACAGAACTGGCCGCTGATTTATTTGGCAGCGCTGTTGCGCCGCACCCTGTGCATAAACAACTGGCATTGCCGTTGACGTGGTGCCGCAGTGCCCATGAATCGGATGGCGCATTTCTGGTGGGCGATAGCAACGCGATAGCCGCGCGTCATTTGCAGCGGTTCGATGAATGGACGGCGCCTGCGACAATCCTGATTGGCCCACATGGCAGCGGGAAATCTTTGTTGGCAAAATTATTTGTTGCCGCGTGCGCTGGTGAGGTTGTCGATTCCATCGAGCATGCCGACGAGAATGCGATGTTCCACGCGTGGAATCGCGCACAATCCGGTGGGCACCGCCTGTTGATTATTGCCAATGCGCGCGAGCAGGTTGACGCCGTGCAATTGCCAGATTTGCGGACACGGTTGAAAACAGCACCCATCGTTATGATTGGCGATCCCGATGCGAACTTAAGCGCCGCGCTCATCGAACGATTGCTACATGGTCGCGGCCTTGCGCACGCGCCAGTTCTGGCCAACTATATCACGCAGCGCATTGAGCGCAGCTATGCCGCCATTCACGCCGCCGTTGATGCGATAGTTGCGCTGGCGCTGGCGAGCGGACGCCCGCTGGGCACCCGGTTGGCACGCGAAGCCATGATTGACGCGGGTCTGTATCAGGCGGCGGATAGCGTTGACGCCGGGTTTGATACATGAAGAGCGCCGCTGCACCTGATGCGGGAGCCGCGATAAAAGCCCCGCAGGCACGCTATTTCAACCGGGAATTGTCGTGGCTTGCGTTTAATCACCGCGTAATGGAGGAAGCACGTAATCCTGCGCATCCCTTGCTCGAGCGTCTCCGCTTTCTCTCGATTTCAGGCAATAATCTCGACGAGTTTTTCATGGTCCGCGTCGCGGGAATCATGGGGCATCAACGGCAAGGTATCGAGCAAGTTTCGCAAGACGGGCTCAGCGTCGAACAGCAATTGGCGGCGGTGGCCAATGCGTCGCGTGTCTTGGTTGGCGAACAGCAGGAGCAATTTTCGCGCTTGTCGGCAGAACTTGCGGCCAGCGGGATATTGGTGGTCGATACACTGGAACAGGCCAGGGCACTACGCTCGCGACTTGAGCAGCATTTCGACGAGCAGATATTTCCGCTGTTGACGCCTCAGGCTCTCGACCCCGCGCACCCGTTTCCGTTCATTCCCAACAAAGGGATGGCGGTGCTGTTTGATCTGGTGCGCCCAGACAATGGCGAGTCGATCCGCGAACTGGTGATGGTGCCGCCGACCTTGCCGCGTTTTGTCCGAATGGCGGGTGAGGGGATCACCTATATCGCCCTTGATACCGTCATTGCGCTCTTCGCTGATCGGCTGTTCCCCGGTTTTACTGTTTTAGCCTGTGGCCGTTTTCGCCTGATCCGCGACAGTGACATCGAACTGGAAGAAGAAGCCGAGGATCTGGTGCAATATTTCCGCAGCGCCATTCGCCAACGCCGCCGTGGGCGAATTGTCATGGCCGAGTTTTCCGCCGAAACGCCAGACACACTTGTCGCCGAACTGCTCGATGAGAGCGAAGATTCGACCCCTGAAATATTGCGCTCGCCAAGCCTGATAGGCCTTGGCGATTTGCAGCAAGTGGTGAGCGAAAATCGACCCGATCTCAAGTTCAAGCCCTATATCGCGCGGTTCCCCGAACGTATCCGCGACCATGACGGTGATTGCTTTGCCGCGATCCGTAGCAAGGATATTCTGGTCCATCACCCCTATGAGAGTTTCGATGTTGTTCTGGCCTTTTTGCAACAGGCGGCGGCTGACCCCGATGTGATGGCCATCAAACAGACGCTCTATCGTGCGGGCGATCAATCGCCTGTCATTCGTGCGTTGATCGAAGCGGCGGAGGCGGGCAAAGCGGTAACAGCGGTTGTCGAACTTAAAGCGCGCTTTGACGAGGAGCAAAACCTCCATTGGGCGGCGCAGCTGGAACGCGCGGGCGTACAGGTCGTTTATGGCTTTATCGACTGGAAAACCCACGCAAAGGTATCGATGGTGGTGCGGCGCGAAGGCGGCGTATACCGCACCTATTGCCATTTCGGAACGGGCAATTACCACCCGATAACCGCCCGCATTTACACCGACTTCAGTTTCTTTACAGCCGATGATCGCGCGGGCCGTGATGCGGCGCAATTGTTCAACTTCATCACGGGCTATGTCGAGCCTGCCGGCCTTGAAATGGTAACAATGGCGCCGATTGGCCTGCGCGAAAAACTGATGGCATTGATTGATGCTGAAATCTCCCGCGCCAAAGCAGGACAGGAAAGCGGCATTTGGGCCAAGATGAATTCGCTGGTTGATGCGCGTCTTATAGACAAGCTGTACGAAGCGAGCGCGGCTGGCGTGCCGATTGACCTCATCGTGCGCGGTATCTGTTGCCTGCGGCCAGGCGTTGCTGGGATGTCGGAAAATATCCGGGTCAAATCCGTGGTTGGCCGCTTTTTGGAACATAGCCGCGTCTTTGCTTTTGCCAATGGGGCGGCGCTGCCGTCGCGCCGCGCGCATGTGTTCATCAGTTCGGCGGACTGGATGAACCGCAATTTCGATAGACGCGTCGAATATATGTTGCCGATCGAAAACCAGACGGTGCACGACCAGTTGCTCGACCAAGTGCTGGTTGCCAATCTGTTGGACAATGAACAAAGCTGGGAATTGTTGAGCGACGGCACCTATGCGCGCACGCATCCCGACGGCAAGGCGTTTAATCTGCACCGTTATTTCATGAATAACCCGTCATTGTCAGGGCGGGGTGAAGCATTGCATGAGCGCAAAGATGTGCCGCGACTAGGTCCTGTAGATCGACATGGCTGACCAGAATCACATCGCCATTATTGACATTGGCTCCAATTCGGTACGGTTGGTTGTTTATGCGGGGCCTGTCCGCGCACCTCAGCCCATTTTTAACGAAAAAATCATGGCTGGCCTTGGCGCTGATTTGGCGACGAGCGGCAAGATTGAGGAGCCTGGCTATTCGCGCGCCATTGCTGGCTTGTCTCGGTTCAAGGCTCTGACCACGGCCATGGGCATAGAGGATGTGCGCATAGTCGCAACGGCGGCGGTGCGTGACGCCAGCAACAGCGGGGATTTCGTGGCGGATGCCAAGCGGGCTGGCCACGACATCAGGATATTGACGGGACGCGAAGAAGCACGCGCCTCTGGGAACGGGGTGATATCCGCCTTCCCCGGTGCCGATGGCATCGTCGCTGACCTTGGCGGCGGCAGCCTGGAACTGGTTCGCGTGCGGGGCGGGGAAACCACGCATCATAGCAGTTTTCCGCTTGGCGTGTTGCGATTGGAGGCGTTGCAACATGCACATGGCCGCGCTTTTGCCAAATATATCCGCCGCACCATTGCCGTGGCAAATTGGCCGGGCGACGATGCTGGCTTGCCGCTCTATTTAGTTGGCGGGTCGCTACGCGCATTGTCGCGTTATCACATGCTGGATGCCCCGGCCGCGCTCCGGGTGGTGGCGGGGCATCATATCGCGGTTGATGCTGCGCGAAAATTGCACCTGCGGTTGCGCAAATATGGGGTGCATGATCGCGAACGGCTGCAGGAATTAACTTCGGCGCGGGTCAACACCATTCCAGCCGCTGCGGCGCTGCTGGTGCCGCTGGCTGATCAGTTGCAAAGCAGCGAGCTGATCGTATCCGCCAGTGGGCTGCGCGAAGGATTGCTGTTTCAAGATTTGCCTGCGACCGTGCGCGCAACGGACCCGCTGTTGGTTGCGGCTGTGGCGCTGGGGCGGCGCAGTGCCCGCTTTGCACCTGTTGGTGACGCGATGAATCGATGGATTGCGCCATTATTCATCACCGACACCCCCGCCGAAGCGCGGCTGCGGTTGGCCGCCTGTCACTTGTCCGAAGCGGCATCAACAGCCAATCCGGATTTTCGCGCTGAGCGCGCCGCCGAAACGGCACTGCATGGCCATTGGCTGGGGGTTGACGTGCCCGACCGCTTGGTATTGGCGCAAGCATTGTTCACCAGCGCTGGCGGGCGGGGTCGGTATTTTGACGTCGGCGAAGATGCGACGCTTGATGCGCGCCTCACGCGCGCATGGCAATGGGGACTGGCCATGCGGCTGGCTCAACGGCTTTCAGGTGGGACGATTGCCGTGTTTGCGCACAGTCAGTTGCAGCGGGATAACAGCAAGCTGACCCTGACGCTTGAACCGGGCATAGCAGCGATGATGGGGGAACAGGTTCAGCGGCGCCTCAATCAGCTGGCGTCAGGGCTTGGCCTGTCGCCGCGCGTGGCAGTATAGAGTCTGTTCGCTTCAGATTGAATCGCAACAGACTCTCTTTTCCTTTTCTTTTACGTGATTTCCGAGCCGTGGAATGTTCCATTCCACTCGAAATCACTCAGCCTATCCGCAGCGCAGTGTGACGACCACACCATCCTGATCGAGTTCGGCGTTCAATCGGCTGGGGCTAAAATCCATCGTTACCGCCATGCCCGGCTCGATCCAGCGGATGACTTCGGCGCCGCTGCGCCGTGATACTTCTTCGCGCACGGTCTGGTTTGCGCGTAGGCCGACATAGGTTTGCACCAGAGTAGAGCCGCACTCATCACCATCATCGCGCATCGAGATAGGTTCGCGGATACCCGTTTGATAGCGCTCGCGTTCGCCGCCAGCACAGGCCGACAGGCCGGTTGCTATTGTGAGCATCATCACTGCCTTGCGTATCATCATTCACTCTCCACTGTTGTCCGCGACATCGCCAATTTGCCTCCATGGACGGCAAAGCCCAACCGTCCTTCGACCAATTCAAGCGCGTCGTGACCAAATATCTCGGCACGCCATCCGGTCAGAATCGCCAATCCATCGCGTCCGCCGGATGCCAACTGCTCCAACTCATCCGAACGGGCGATTAACCGTGCAGCGACATTCATTTCTTTTGCGCGAATTTTGAGCAGCAATTTGAGCAAGTCGGCGACCAGGGCACCATCCTTGCCAAGCCCCGGTGCGCGCGGGGAATGACTGGGCAGGTCTTCGCGGTGGAGCGGCTGTGCACCCTCAAGTGCCTCCATCAACCGCGCGCCAATGTCGTTGCTTCTCCATGTGGACGACAACCCGCGAACCTTGCCCAGTTCGTCCTGATTGCGCGGCGGATGCGCGGCGATCTCGGCCAGCGTCTCATCCTTGGCGATGCGCCCGCGCGGCAGGTTTTTGGACCGCGCCTCAAGTTCACGCCAGGCACCAAGGGCGCGCAGGCGGCCCAATACGTCGGGTTTGCGCGACTGAATCTTGACGCGCAGCCAAGCGTCACTCGGGTCTAGCGAATAATTTCCGGGGTCGGCGAGCTTCTCCATCTCTTCATCAAGCCAGTGGCCCCGGCCCGTCGCCTGCAATTTGTCCAGCATTTTGGGGAATATGACCGCAAGGTGCGTCACATCGGCAATGGCATAGTCAATCTGCCGTTTATCGAGCGGGCGGCGCGACCAATCGGTAAAGCGCGCGCCCTTGTCCAAAGTCACGCCAAGCCAGCTTTCTACTAGGTTCGAATATCCCTGTTGCTCTGCTTGCGCGAGCGCCATTGCGCCGATTTGCGTGTCGAAAATGGGGTGCGGTGTTTTGCCCGTCAGGTTGAAAATAATCTCGACGTCCTGCCCGCCCGCGTGAAAAATCTTGAGCACATTTTCGTTGTTGACCATCAGATCGAGCAATGGCTGCATGTCGATGCCGGGGGCTTTGGGGTCAATCGCCGCCGCCTCATGTTCATTGGCAATCTGGATCAGGCACAATTCGGGGTAGAATGTGTTTTCGCGCATGAACTCGGTATCGACCGTGACAAATGGCGATGTGGACAGCCGTGCGCACAGGTCAGCCAGCTGCGCAGAATCGGTGATGAGGTCGTGGATCTTCATGGCTTGGCTTCGCCTAGCGCGCTTTGCGCGTCCGCGCTACCCCGGCTCGACCCCGCCAAACAAACAAGAAAGGCAATGCTCGCCCCGATACATAATTGCCAGGGGAAGGCGAGTAATTTGATGGCGGGTGGCAGGTATAGCAGATCGACGACATAGGCCTGTTGCAACAGAGTAGCTAGGAACCCCGCGATCAGCGCCGCAATGACGGAGTTGGACGATCCGCGCGACGTGAAAACCGCTACCGCATAGACGCCAAGCAACCCCGAATAGGCAAAGATCATCACGCCAAGCACAAACTCCAGCAAAGGTGTGTCGGTATAATGCTGCCAATAATAGCATAGCATCGACATAGCCAGCAACGCGCACGCCAGCACCACCACCATTATCCGCCCGGCAAAGACATAATGCATCGGCGGCATCGGGGTGCGGCGTTCACGCAGCGGGCGATAAAAATCGCTGATTGCTACGGCCGACATGGATATGAGGCCAGAGTTTATCGCCGCCGCCGCTATCACGCCGACTGTCACCAGCCCGCGCAAGCCGGGCGGTATTTCTGACAAGATATAGGCCATGAAAATGGTGATTTTCTCGCCTGCAAAGGCCGCGTTCGCGGCGGTCGCGCCGCTGCCGATCAAATCGGGGCGATCGTAATGGAGGTGGAGCAGCGAACCGATAGCAAGAAATATCACCACCACCGGAATGCCGATGAGCGCTGACATATAGAGCGCGCGGCGGCCCTGCGCGGCATTTTCACAGCTCAAGAAGCGCTGCGTCGTGTCTTGGTCCAACCCCGCATTACCGATGTTGAGCAACACTAACCCCGTCAGGATCGCAAACAGCGAAAAGGGTTTGGAGAAATCGAACGAGGTGTCGATCAGCCGTAATTTGTCCATACTTTCTGAGTTTGGGCCACCCGGCGCATGGCGCAGCGCGTCGATCATCTCTGCGGTCGAGAGCGGGATGCTCGCCCACAGCAAATAGAGCGTGATGAGAGCCGCCCCGACATAGAGCGTTACCTGCACCAAATCGCTCCAGATAACGGCGTTCAAACCGCCAAAAAGTGTGAAGGCGAGGCCAAAAATCACCAGCACCACCGACGCGATAAAGATGTGCTGCGGCGTGACATCGAGGAAAATCATCATCGAAACCGCAATGGCCGCAAGGTAAAGCCTGGCCCCGCTCGCCAATATCCGCCCGACCATATACATCGCCGCCGCAGCCCGCCGCGCATTCGCATCATAGCGGCGCTCAAGCAACTCATAGACCGTCGTGACGCCGAGCGCATAGAAACGCGGAATAAGGAAACGCGCGACCAGCGCAGCCGCAATCAGCGCGGCGATATTGGTGGTAAGATAGCTATAGTCGCCCCGATAGCTGTTGTCGGGCGCACCCAGAAATGTCGCGGCGGATTGGGTGGTGGACAGCACCGATATGGCTACCAACCATGTCGGTGCGTGGTGGCTGGCTAGGAAATAGTCGTCGGCGTTGGTCAGTTGCTTGCGGCTCGATAAATAGCCCGCAATGGCAAGAGCGCCCACATAGATTGCGACAATGGCCCAATCGAGCCCCGTAAAAGCCAATGTCACGCGCAACTGCCCCCATATTTTGACCAACGATTGCGCGATTTGGGCATGGTTGGCAAGCATCAGTTGGATAGCACTTCCATCTTGCATCATCCCGTTCATGACCTTGATCGTTTCGGGGCGAAACGCCCCTAAACGTGAATCAAGGTCTTCAAATATTCGTGGAGCCTGATTCACGCTCAAAATATCAGCGCAAAGCGCTTCCATCATGAACGATCAGGCTCTATGCGCCCCGCCATGCATATTTATCGTTCACATCACTGCGGCGCATTGCGCGCAACCGACGTCAAAGCCCAAGCACGCATCTCCGGCTGGGTGCATCGCAAGCGCGACCACGGCAATCTGCTGTTTATCGACCTGCGCGACCATTATGGCATCACCCAGATTGTCGCCAATGCCGATGATGCGGACTTTGCTACGCTCGACGGTGCGCGGGTCGAATCCGTGCTGACGGTAACGGGGGATGTCGTCGCGCGCTCACCCGAAACGGTCAATGCGGGCCTACCCACGGGTGAAATTGAGCTGCGCGCAAGCAGCGTGATTGTGCAATCGGCGGCGCAGGAACTGCCAATGCCGGTGTTCGGCGATCAAGAATATCCAGAGGATATTCGCCTGAAATACCGCTTCCTCGATTTACGGCGTGAGCGGCTCCATAAAAACATCATGCTGCGTTCGTCGGTTATCGCCAGCCTGCGCCAGCGGATGACCGCGCAGGGCTTTTTTGAATTTCAAACGCCTATCCTGACCGCGTCGTCACCCGAAGGCGCGCGCGATTTCCTGGTCCCCAGCCGGATGCATCCGGGCAAGTTTTACGCGCTGCCACAGGCGCCACAGATGTTCAAACAACTGTTGATGGTTGCGGGGTTCGACCGCTATTTCCAAATCGCGCCCTGTTTCCGCGACGAGGATGCGCGCGCAGACCGTTCGCCCGGCGAGTTTTACCAGCTTGATTTCGAGATGAGCTTCGTCACGCAGGACGATGTGTTTGCGGCGATCGAGCCTGTGCTGCACGGCGTGTTTGAACAATTTGCGGGTGGTAAATCGGTGACGCCGCTGCCGTTTCCGCGCATCCCCTACGCCACGTCGATGCTCAAATATGGCAATGACAAGCCCGATTTGCGCAACCCGATCATCATCCACGATGTATCCGACCATTTTGTCGGTTCAGGCTTTGGCCGCTTTGCCGACATGGTCGCGGACGGCGCGGTGGTGCGCGCCATCCCAGCGCCCGCCACGGCGGAAAAGAGCCGCAAATTCTTTGACGACATGAACGCATGGGCACAGGGTGAGGGGTTCCCCGGCCTTGGCTATGTGACGCGCAAGGACGGCGAGTTTGGCGGGCCTATCGCCAAAAACCATGGCGAAGCGGGCATGCTTGCGCTCTACGACGCGCTTGGCCTTGGCCCCGATGACGGTTGTTTCTTTGCGGCGGGTAAGGCGGCACCCGCCGCGCGGCTCGCGGGCCTTGCGCGCACCCGCGCCGCTGAACAGCTTGACCTCATTGATCCCAATTGCTTCGATTTCTGCTGGGTTGTCGATTTCCCGATGTTCGAGGCGGACGAAGAAACCGGCAAGATTGATTTTAGCCACAACCCGTTCAGCATGCCGCAGGGCGAACTTGAAGCGCTCGAAACCATGGACCCGCTCGACATCCTCGCATGGCAATATGATATCGTCTGCAACGGCATCGAGCTGTCGTCTGGCGCGATCCGTAACCATCGTCCCGACATCATGTACAAGGCGTTCGAGATTGCGGGCTATACACAAGCCGACGTTGATCGCGACTTTGCGGGGATGATTAACGCGTTCAAATATGGCGCACCGCCGCATGGTGGCTCTGCTCCGGGTGTTGACCGCATTGTCATGCTGCTCGCGGACGAACCGAACCTGCGCGAGGTGGTGCTGTTCCCGATGAACCAAAAGGCCGAGGATCTGATGATGAACGCACCGTCGGCGGTCAGCGACAGACAGCTAAAAGAGCTGGGGATCCGCATCGTTGACGGGCCAAAATAACAGTTGCATTTCTGTGATACTGTGATACTGTGACGGCATGAAAAATGTCACCATCGCTCTGGATGACGAGGTCCATCGCCGCGCGCGCATTCGTGCGGCGGAACTGGGAACGTCGCTGTCGGCTTTGGTCAAGGATTATCTTGGCACGCTTGGCTCGGAAACTGGGCCTGCGGGTCCGTCACCTGGCCAAAATACGGGGGTCCGCGAAATGCCATTATCATTTTCTGTTCAACCATCAGCACCCATCGCTGCGCCTGCTGGCCCGCCCTATCTTGTCGATGGGCAATGGGTTTACACCAAGGACGGCAAGCCACGGCAGCCCGGTGCGCTGCGGGGAAAAATCGGCATGGCCGACGATTTTGACACTTGGCCCGACGATATCCTCGCGAGTTTTGAGGCTTGGGATTATGACCATGAGCCAGACAAATTTTGAAACTGCTGCTCGACACGCATGTCTTGCTATGGTGGTTTGACGATGATGCTCGGTTGGGGCGCCGTGCGCGGGGCTTGATTGCAAATAGTTCAACTGATGTTGTGGTGAGCATGGCGTCCTTGTGGGAAATTGCGATCAAGCACCGTATTGGCAAATTGCCCGCCTCTGTGCGATCAGTGCAACCGCTGTTGAGCGCCGAGAGATTTACCTTGATCCCTATTGAAATTGCGCATGTGCAAGCGGTCGAAGCCTTTGGTGAAACCGCGCATTCCGACCCATTCGACCATCTCATTTTAGCGCAAGCAAAGGTGGAAAATGCGGTATTGATGACCAATGATGATGTTATGCGTCGTTATGGCGTCCCCTGTTTGCCGACCCAGTGATGCCGTGTTAGGCCACGCACCAACGGAGCATTCTCATGACCCACGATCTATCCAAATATGAATCCGGCGCCAAATATGCGGGTGATTTTGACGCAGACCTGACCGTGCTACAGTCGCGGCTGGAACGGATACAGGCGGCGCACATCACGCACGGCTGTCAGTCGATTATCCTGCTCGAAGGCTGGGATGCGGCCGGAAAGGGCGGCATCATTCAGCGGCTGTGCGGCGAATGGGATCCGCGCTATTTTCAGGTATGGCCTATCGGCGCGCCGACGGCGCAAGAAAAAGACCATCATTATCTGTGGCGGTTCTGGCAGCGCTTGCCAGCAAGGCGCGAAATCGCTGTGTTTGACCGCAGCTGGTATGGCCGCGTCGCGGTGGAACGGGTTGAGGGCTATGCGAGCGAAGCGGACTGGCAACGTGCCTATGACGAGATTAACGAGTTTGAATCGCAACTATCGCAAAGCGGCACAACGCTAATCAAAATCTTTGTCCACATCACTCAAGGTGAACAGGACAAGCGACTGGCCAAGCGGCTTGATGACCCGTGGAAACGTTGGAAAACGGGGGCGGAGGATTATCGCAACCGCGCCCACCGCGCCGATTATCGCGCCGCTTATGCTGATATGTTTGCGCAAACCGACACCCGCTGGGCACCATGGTGCGTCGTCGATGGCAATAGCAAAAAGGCCGCGCGCATCGCTGCGCTCACCCACATCGCCGACACGCTGGAAGCCAAAGTGCCGATGACCATGCCCGACGCCGACCCGGCCGTGGTCGCGCTGGCTAAGGATGCCTTTGGGTATGAGGCGAAGAGTTAGAGCGTTTTGAAGTCAGGTGAAATCACCTGATGACTCGCAAAACGCGGTAAAACAAATGGTTAGAGCAGGTGATTTGATTATATCAAATCCCATCCTGCTCTAGGGGCTAACCCGGGGTAGATTTACCCAAATAACGCGACAGCATATTGCGCTGGCCATCGGGCGCACCGGGGCGCAGCGTGTCATAAACCACCGCGTTTTCGAGCACGCGCTGCACATAATTGCGTGTCTCGTTAAGCGGAATCGCCTCAATCCACGTCAATATATCAACGCTGCCGGTGCGCGGGTCGCCATTGGCGGTCAGCCAGCGGTTCACATTGCCCGGCCCCGCGTTATAGGCCGCGACCGCGAGCGGATAACTACCTGCATAGTAACTGAGCATCCGCCGGAAGTAGGTCGAGCCCAACATAATATTGTAATTAGTGTCGCTGGTCAGCGCATCGAGATTGTAATTAAGCCCCATCCGCGACGATGTTTCGCGCGCCGTTCCCGGCATCAACTGCATCAACCCGCGCGCACCGACGCGGCTGGTTGCGGCACGGTCGAACTGGCTTTCCTGACGACTGATCGCGTGGATGAAGGTCCAGTCCTCATCATATCCCTCTGGCACCCGCACGGTCGGGAATGCCACGGGAATGTAATTATCATAGCCGTTGATCCGTGCGCTGCGGCCAATCATCACCGCCAGATCGGGGCGGCCAATTTCGCTGGACAGACGGCCCGCAAAATAATGGTCGACGTCGCTGCGCGCATTATTGGCGATGGTGCGCAGGAACAAAGTCTGGTCGCGCCGCGCGCCAATTTCGCCCAGCACGCGCGTCGCGCGAACGACCGTATTATTGTTGAAAACATCGGCTTGCGCATCCGAAAAGCGCACGGTCTGGTTGGCCACGGGGTGCGGCTGCGCTTGCCCCAGCCGTTCGAGCGCCAATTGCCCGTGAAACTGGTCAAAATTACGGGCGGCGCGGGTGAAATAGTCATTGGCCAGCGCCTGATCACCGGAAGCGCTCGCCGCTCTTCCTGCCCAATAGAGGCCACGCGCCTGCACTTGGGGTGACCGCCCGCCAGCGGCATAGAGCGCATAAAGCTCCGCCGCCTCACGCGCCCGGCCCAGTTGCTGAAACGCCGTCTGCGCGCCGAGCCATACCAGCGAAGTATATTTGTCGCGCACGGGCAGGGGCTGTTCGATGATGACCGTGCCTGCCGGGAACAAGTCACTCACTTGCCGTGCTATGTCATAGGCGAGCGCATGTTGCCCATCGCGTGCGGCGCCGCGTGCCTGAGCGAGCAGCAGCTCCAGCCAGTTATCGGGGTCAAGCGGCGGTGCGGACAATGTGCGCGGATTGGCGAGCAGTGCCCGTGCCGCCTGTGTTTGCCCGCTCGCGACCAGCCAGCGTGCCTTGTCGAAAATATAGCCCGCATTTTCACGGAGCAATGCTGGGTTCGCGCCCTCAACCTCTGCGGCGCGCAGGGCGGCAGCCGGTGCGCGGGCACGCATCGCCAATCGCGCTTCAAACTCGGCGCGGCGGGCAGAGGAGACAAAGCTGATCTGGCGCGTCGCGTCGGCGGCACTGGCGCTCCACAACAGGCGCTCCATCCGCGCGTCTTGGTCGGCGGCATTCAACGCACCGGGAAAGACGGACAGCAACCGCGCTTCTTCGGTGGGGGACAGCGCCCCGCCCGTCCATGCGCGCCGCGCGGTGGCATTGGCCTCCTCTAGCCGATTATCGGCACGCAGCGCCAACGCATAGCGCAGTTGCCCAGCGGCATTGGTCGGTGCAAACCGCGCGAAATAGGCGGCGGCGCTGGCGGGGACAAAGCCATTGATGTCGAGCGCGCTCTCGGCCTTGCGCCTAAGCTCGGCCTCATTGGGCCAGCCGGGGTTGGCCATCAGGAAAGTGGTAACGCGGTCGAATGATGGACTGTCGGCGCGGTCGAGCGCCTGCCATTCGATGACCGCTTCGCCCGTCGGATTGACAGCGGCGCTTGCCCCTGTGGCCTGCAACCCCAGCTGCGCCTGATACCAAGCACGCTGTTCTGGCGTCAGTTCATTGGCCATGCACATCGCGGGGGTTAGTAACAGCGCGGCCATTGCCATTTTTGAAAGGGGGAGTCGTGAAACCATGCTTGCCATGATAGGGGGCACATCCTTATTGGGCGCTGAACGGGAGTGGTTACAGACGGTTTGGCCCATTCTGGTGATTCTAGGCGAAGCGAATCCACCCTGTAAAGGAGCAGATGCATGTTTTCGGGCTCAATTCCGGCCCTGTTGACCCCGTTTAGCGACGGGTTGATTGATGAAGCGGCGTTGCGCCGCTTTGTTGACTGGCAAATTGCGTCCGGCAGCAGCGCCTTGGTGCCGTGCGGCACCACGGGCGAGAGCGCGACATTGAGTTTTGACGAGCATTACCGCGTCATCGACATCGTCATCGAACAAGCGGCGGGGCGCGTGCCCGTCATCGCCGGATGTGGGTCGAATGATACGGCTACTGCGGTGCGCCACATGGCTTATGCCAGCCAGGCCGGCGCGGACGCTGCGCTCATCGTCGCACCCTATTACAACCGCCCAAGTCAGGACGGCATGGTCGCGCATTTCGAACATTTGACCGAGGCGAGCGACCTGCCGATCATCGTCTATAATGTTCCGGGCCGGACCATGACCGACATTCTGCCCGAAACATTGGCGCGGATCGCGGCACTGCCAACGGTGGTTGCGGTCAAGGACGCCAGCGGTGACTTGGCCCGTGTCACACAGCAGCGGGCGTTGCTGGGTGCAGGTTTCTGCCAGCTATCGGGCAATGATGATCTGTGGTTAGCCCATGATATAATGGGCGGGGTGGGGTGCATTTCTGTGACCGCCAATGTCGCGCCGCGCCTGTGCGCCGACTTTGCCGCTGCCCTATCGGCGGGCGATCATGCGGCAGCGCTCATCCTGCACGAGCGGTTGTACCCGCTACACGCGGCGATGTTTTCCGATGCGTCACCTGCCCCAGCTAAATATGCGATGGCGCGGCTTAACCCATGGTTTGATGAACAGGCGCGGCTGCCGATCATTCCCGCCAATGCGGCATCGCGTGTGCAGGTTGATGCCGCGCTTGTGCATGCTGGCTTGATCTGATGGCGCGCCCGCACCCAGTTGAGTTTGACAAGGTCAAAATTGTCGCGGAAAACCGCCGCGCGCGCTACGACTATAGCATCGACGCAGTTTATGAGGCCGGCATTGCCCTCACCGGAACCGAGGTCAAATCGCTGCGCTTTGGCGAAGGGACGATTGGCGATAGCTATGCCGAGGTCAAGGACGGGCAGGTGTGGCTCATCAACAGCCATATCCCCGAGTTCAGCCACGGCAACCGGTTCAACCACGAACCGCGCCGCCCGCGCAAATTATTGCTCTCCGGCCGTGAAATCCGCAAGTTTCACGGCGCGGTGGCCCGCGACGGCATGACATTGGTGCCGCTGTCGGTCTATTTCAACGGACGTGGCCGCGCCAAGGTCGAATTGGCGCTGGCCAAGGGCAAAAAAGCGCATGACAAGCGCGATGCGACCAAAGAACGTGAGTGGAAACGCGAACAGGGCCGTTTGATGCGGGATCGCGGCTAATGTCACGTCTGGGCGATTGGGTTGGGCGCAACATGCCCACGCGTGAACAGATGGAGGGTAACCGTTATCTGCGGCCCTTTGCGCACCGTGTTTTGGCACCAGAATTGTGGCGCTTCACCCGTCGCTCCGTTCCGCGCGGCGTGGCGCTCGGCACTCTTGTCGGCATCATCGTGCCGTTCGGGCAAATCTTTTTTGCGGCAATCTTGGCGCTGCCTGTTCGCGCCAATGTGCCCGTTGCGGCGCTGACCACCTTTGTCACCAACCCCATCACGACGCCATTTATCTGGGTTGCATCGTACGAAGTGGGGCGTTTCATTTTGCGGATCGATGCGCTGACCTATGGGCGGCCTGTGGCCACGGCTACGCAATATGGTTACCTCGCTGATGCGCTGCAATGGGTGACAGGCATGGGGCCAATTCTGGCGTTCGGGCTTGTGGTTGTGGCTGTTGTTTCTGCTTCGATTGGCTATCTGGTTTCATTGTTCATGTGGTCCACATGGGTGCGCCAGAAACGTCAACTGCACCTCAAGGCGCGGTTGGCACGCGTCATCGACCTGATCGACGGGGATTGATTGCCACGGTTGATTGCCGCTGTGGCACTGTTATAGAGCGGTATAACAACTCTCCGGCCGCCCCCGACAAACTGGCCGGACATCTTCGATTAGGGAGTGCAATCATGCGTTTGAATCTTTTGCTAGTGTCTGGTGTTTCCTTGGCTGTGCTTGGCGCATGTGCGCCCACGACAACCGAAACGGCGGCGGCCCCGCAAACTACGGCCACCACCCCGGCGCTAACGCCCTTTTACGGCAGCTTTGGCTTTGACTCTGCGGGTATGGACACTTCGGTGCGACCGGGTGATGATTTTTACGGCTTTGCCAACGGCGCATGGGCGCGCAGCACCGCGATTCCGGCGGACAAGTCGAACTATGGCATGTTCACCGCTTTGGGTGATCTTAGCCTTGATCGCACCCACGCCATCCTGGACGAGGCGCGCACCGACCCGAACAGCAATATCGGACGCGCTTATACCAGCTATCTCGACGAAGCGGGCATCGAAGCGCGCGGCATGGCACCCATCACCCCATGGCTTACCCAGGTGCGCGCGCTGACCAACCGCGCCGATTATCCCGCGCTAGCGGCGGCGGCGGACCGCGCGGGCATCGGCACCATCTTCCCCGGCTTTGTCGGACAGGATGACCGCAATCCAGAGGATTATATCTTCACCATGGCGCAGGGCGGCATCGGCCTGCCTGACCGCGATTATTATCTTGAGTCCGCGCCGCGTTTCGTGGCTATTCGCACGGCCTATGTCGCCTATCTCGAACATATGCTGACATTGGCGGGGGAAAGCAATGCCGCCCCGCGCGCCGCCGCGCTCATGGCGTTTGAAACGCGGCTGGCGCAGGCGCACTGGAACCGGATCGACAGCGGCGATGCGACCAAAGTCTATAACAAAATGACCGTCGCGGCATTGCAGGCACTGGCACCGGGGTTCAATTTTTCCGCCTATCTGAACGGCGTTGGGGCAACACAGGGCGATGTGCTGGTCAGCCAACCATCGGCCTTTACCGGCATGGCGCATGAAGTGGCCGCTGCACCGCTAGAGGTGCTGCGCGACCAGCTTATCGTCCGCAGTCTATCGACCTATTCCGACCAGCTTCCCGCTGCAGTAGCGGATGCCGACTTTGCCTTTTACGGCACCACTTTGTCGGGGACGCCGCAGCGTCAGGCGCGCTGGAAACAGGCGGTCCAATTTACCGAAGGGGTGCTGGGTGACGAGGTCAGCCAGCGCTATGTCGCGCGCTATTTCCCTGCTTCGACCAAGGCTGCGATGGACACGCTGGTTGGTAATGTCATGGCGGCGCTGGGCAATCGCATCGACCATTTGACGTGGATGCAGCCGCAAACCAAAGTGCGCGCGCGCGCCAAACTCAATAATTTCACGGTCAAAATCGGCTACCCCAGCCAGTGGCGCAGCTATGACGGGCTTGATATGCGCGCCGACGATGTGTTCGGCAATGCGTGGCGGTCGAACCAGTTCGAACATCACTATCAGATCGGCAAATTGGGAACGCCGCTGCGCCGCTGGGAATGGGGGATGACCCCGATGCAGGTCAACGCCTATGCCAATTTCGGGATGAACGAAATTGTGTTCCCGGCTGCGATCCTGCAACCGCCATTTTTCGACCCCAACGCTGACCCTGCGATTAACTATGGCGGTATCGGCGCGGTGATTGGCCATGAAATCAGCCATCATTTCGACGATCAGGGCGCGAAATATGACGAACATGGCCGCTTGGCTGACTGGTGGACACCCCAGGATGTTGCTGCATTCGAAGCCGCTGGCCGTCAACTCATTGCGCAATATGACGCTTATGAGGTGCTCGGTGAGCATCTGTCGGGTGAGTTCACGCTGGGTGAGAATATCGGCGATTTGGCTGGCCTGTCGATTGCCTATGACGCCTATAAACGTTCGTTGAACGGGCATGAGGCACCGATCATCAATGGCACTACGGGCGATCAGCGTTTCTTCCTAGGTTGGGCGCAAGTGTGGCGGCGCAACTATCGTGACGCCAATCTGCTGCAACGCATCACCACCGACCCGCATTCGCCATCGGTTCAGCGTGCGTGGGTCGTGCGCAACCTCGATGCGTGGTATTCGGCGTTCAATGTCGAGTCGGGTGGCCGTCTCTATCTGTCTCCGGAAGCACGCGTCAGGATCTGGTGAACCAAGCATCGTCCAATATTGACCACTTTTTGAAACCGCAGGCTGGTTGGCGGGGCTATGTCCCAGCCGGCCTTGTCGCTCTGGCAACGCTTGTCGCAGGGTGGCTGGTGTGGCTGGCGAGCGGGTCGCTCCCCCTGATGGCGGGATTTCTTGGTGTGGGATTGATTGCCGCAGCCTCTCTCCACGCGTTGCGTTCGCAATCACGGCCCAATGTCGCCCATATTGCGGAATCGCATGACTGGGCGTTGGTGCGCGCCGTGGCGGATTCTGAAAATATCAGCATGGCGATTACCGACCGAACGGGACGACTGGTGTGCACCAATGACCTCTATAGCGATTGGTTTGGGGGCGCCGTAACCCCGCCGGGCTTGCCTGTGGATGCGCAAACCAACGCTTTACTGAGCGAAGTGGGGCGCAGCGCCTGGCGCGATGGCGAAGCAGCCATATCGGGCTTTATGTGCAATGGGCGCGAGATCAGCGGTTCGGTGTGCCGTATTGGGCGCGGCGCGGACCATCTGCTGTGGCGTTGGCAGATGCGACAGACTGTGGACCCTGTGGCCATGGTCACCGCACAATTGAACGAAATGCCGGGACGTATATTGGGCGAATCCGGGGTGATGGCGGCGCTGGTGTCGGCGTCAGGGACCGTGCAGGCCAGCAACCCTGCATTCCGCCTGCGCGCTTCTGGCAGCAAGGATGCGCGCGTTGATGGCCATGATTTTGCCAATATGCTGCGCCTCGACACCAATGGGCTGATCCGGTTTGACCGCGAACGCGACGCGGCGGGGGCAACGCCGCTGCGGATTATTGAACTTCCCTTTGATGCTGAGGATGCGTCTGCCCCGCTGCTCTTGTTGCTGATTGACGAAGACGGCGGTGCGGCGGAACGCGGCATTGCACTCGATTATGTCGAAAACCTGCTCACTGCACTGCCCTTTGGCATGGCGATGGTTGATCGCGAAGGGCGCTTCTTGTTCCTGAATGCGGCTTTTCAGCGTCTGGCCGGACTGGATGCAACGCGGCTCCCCAGCTATCCCGGCGACATTGTTGTGGCGGAGGACAAAGCCGCGATAGCAGAGGCTGTGCGCCGTCATGCCGGTGGGCGATCAAGCGCTGGCGACCTTGCTGTCCGGCTTAGCGCGCGGCCCGACGATAATGTCTCAGTCGGCCTCGTCGGTGTGCGCGGCATGGGCGACGCAGCGGTGTTGCTTGCGCTGAAAGATGGCGGGGATGACCGCGACCTACGTCAACAAATGGTGCAAGCAACCAAAATGCAGGCGGTGGGGCAGTTGGCGGGCGGCATTGCGCATGATTTCAATAATATCCTCACCGCAATCCTCGGCAATTGCGACCTCATGCTGCTGCGCCACAGCCCGGGCGACAGCGACTATGACGATATTCAGGGACTGCGCAGCAACGCCAACCGTGCCGCCAATTTAACGCGGCAATTGCTGGCATTTTCTCGGCAACAGACGCTGCGCCCACAGATACTCAACCTATCGGACATCGTGGCGGACGTTTCGCACCTGCTCCAACGCCTGCTGGGTGAAGGCGTGACGCTGGAGGTGCAGCACGGGCGCGGGATTGGCCCCGTGCGCGCCGACCCCGTTCAACTGGAACAGGTGATCGTCAACCTCGCGGTCAATGCGCGTGACGCTATGCCGCGCGGCGGCGCGCTGACGATGGCGACGCGCGCGATAAGCAACGCCGAGTCGCGCAAATTAGCGCGCGAGGGAATGCCGCCCGGCTATTATAGCCTGTTGACCGTGGGCGACAGCGGCACCGGAATCGCCGCCGATGTCCTGCCAAAAATCTTCGATCCCTTTTTCACGACCAAGGATTTGGGCAAGGGCACCGGACTTGGCCTCGCCACCGTCTATGGCATCGTCAAACAATCGGGCGGCTATATCTTTGCCGATTCTATCATGGGGCAGGGCACGACATTCTCTATCTATTTGCCCGTTTACAGCGGACCCGAACAGGTCGAAGCACCCGCCACCGCGCCCGCCACAGCGCGTTCAATGCATTGGGGCAGCGGCACTATCTTGCTGGTCGAGGATGAGGAAATGGTCCGTGCGGTCGCACAGCGCGCGCTGGTCCGTGCGGGCTATACCGTCGTCACCGCCAATCACGGCGAGGACGGGCTGGAAAAATACGCCGCGATGGCGGAGGTGGACCTGATTATCACCGATGTGATGATGCCCACTATGGACGGGCCGACGATGGTTCAGGAGATCCGTAAGGCCAGAGAAGAAGTCCCCGTGCTGTTCATGTCAGGCTATGCCGAGGAGCAATTGCGCGGCTCCATTGCGCTTGCCAATGTCGCCTTCATGCCCAAACCCTTTTCCGTCGCGCAGCTGATCGACGCCGTCGCGGCGATACGGGGCAGTGCGTAAACGCGATCACGCTGCCTTGCGCTTTGCCCCGCGTGCCTCTCCGCCCTGCGCTGCTGCGCGCGCCGTTTTCCTAGGCCGGCTCAGGAACGCATTGACGATGGCCAGCGACTCTTCGGCTTGGCTCACAAGGAACAAATGCCCGCCATCTTTGACGATGTGCAGTTCGGCACCCGGAATCAGGCTGGCGAGGAAACGACCGTTGGACACGGGGACGATATTGTCATCCTCGCCCATGATGACCAGCGTTTCGGCCTTGAGCAAAAAGGGCAAAAGCGGCGCGCTGGTCCACCCGACCATGGCGAGCAATTGATAAAAATAACCGACCCCGCTGGGCGGACGGACGCGGCCGACATGGCCGTCGGCACCGTCGGTTTTGCCGCCATAAAGCGTCGCAAAATTCTTCGCCATGAAATCGGGGTCGATGTAACGGCGCGGATTGGCCATCTTGCTCAGCGCGCTCAATTTGCCGGGCATCATCATCCAACCTGCCGTGGTCGCGGCGAGGATGAGCCGCTCAACCCGCGCGGGATATTGCATCGCGAAATGCTGCGCCATCGCGCCGCCCCAACTGACCCCCATCACGTCCATGCTGTCATAGCCCAGATCGGACATGATTTGCGACGCGGTTTGTGACATGGTGATCGGGTTATAGGGGATGAGCGGATCGGGCGATTCACCGACGCCCGGCATATCGAAAATGATGAAGTCGCGCTCCCCCACGCTGCGCGCGAACGGCGCGACCAGTTCGATATTCGCGCCAACGCCGTTGAAGAACAGCAGCGGCGGGACGCTTGTTTTCCCACGCTTTTGACTTTGGGCTTTCCAGCGCGCCACGCGCAGCGTGCGGCCACTTGCGGTCATCATCATCACCTCGGCATCGCCTAGGGATTGCTTAGAATCCGTCATATATTCACTTTCAATTTCATGATCCGTTCGCCCTGAGCTTGTCGAAGGGTTGTATTTTCTAAAGCAAAGCAAGAAAGACAGTGTTTCGACAGGCTCAACACGAACGGGGGGAGGCTATTTCTACCCAAATGCATAGTCGCCGGGCGCGGCGCCCAGCGGCGGATATTCCTTGTTGCCCAGCACGCTTGGCGCTTGCCGCATCGGTCCAGCGCGCTCTTTGACCCATTCGGCCCAGAATGGCCACCAGCTTCCAGCGACTTCTTCGGCTTGCCCCAGCCATTTTTCGGGCGTCGCGGGCGGCTTTTTAGAGGAGCGGAAATATTTGGCCTTGGGGTTACCCGGCGGGTTGAGGATCGCTTGGATATGCCCGGATTGCGACAGGACAAACTCGACATTTTTTGACCCGAACAGCTGCGTTGATCGGTAACAGGCCTTCCACGGCGTGATATGGTCGGTCACACCGGCCAGCAGGAACAGATCGTTCGTCACTTTTCTCAGGTCAACGACATGCCCTGCCAATTCGGCCTGACCCGGCACCGCAAAGGGCTGTGTCTCGTAGAAATCGAGATAGTCACTGTGCAGCTTGGCGGGCAGGTTGGTCGAGTCATTGTTCCAGAATAATATGTCGAACGCGGGCGGATCTTCGCCGTGCAGGTAATTATTGACGACATAATTCCACACCAGATCGTTGGGCCGCAGCCACGCGAACGCGCGGGACAGCGACGTGCCGTCTAGGATGCCCTTCTTGGCGCTGCGTTGCCGCGCCAGCTCTATGCCATGTTTGGAAACCAGCGCGCCGACCTCGCTGTCGGTCGCTTCGGGGGCCAGCACGCACACCATCAACGTCGCGGCATTGGCGCGTTTGTCGCCCTTTGCTGCCATTTTGGACAATATGGTGGCGAGCGTAATCCCGCCCGAACAGCCGCCAGACAGGTTGACCTTGTCCGATCCCGTGATTGAACAAATGACGCCGATTGCCTCGATCACTGCATCGACATAATCGCCAAGGCCCCAGTGGCCCTGCTCGACCCCCGGGTTGCGCCAGCTGATCAGGAACGGCTGGATGCCAGCCGCCAATTGCAACTGCACCACCGACTTTGTGGGGGTCAGGTCGTTCAGATACGCCTTGTTGATCTGCGGCGGCACGGTGAGCTGCGGGATGCTATGCACTGTCTCGGTGGTCGGCGCATATTGGATCAGCTCCATCATCTCGGTGCGCCACACCACTTGGCCCGGCGTAATCGCGATATTCTCGCCGATTTTGAACGGGCGTTTGTCAACCTGACTGACAATCGCATTGTTGTGAACAATGTCGTTATAGGCGTTCTGCAAACCCTTCATCAGCGACAATCCGCCGCTGTCGATGGCGCGTTTGATCGCCGACGGGTTGCCCGCCAAGCTGTTGGTCGGCGACAATGCGTCGAGGATCATGCCAGAGACAAAGCGCGCGCGGTTGCGCTCCAACTCGTCCAGCTCAAGGTCATCTATCCAGCGCTGCGTGCCCGCTTGCACCGCCAGATAATATTGCACCCCCGCGCGGTAAAACGGGTTGAATGTCCACGCCGCGTCCTTGAAACGTTTGTCTTTGGCATTGGGGGCAAGCTCGCTTTTGCCTGTGACAATTTTCATGACATCCGCGCCAAATGCCTGCATATGGCGCATCGCTTTGTCGGGTTTGGTTGCAGTTTCGCGCAGCAACATGCCGACCGCGCCGATCAAATCCTCACGCGCCAAGCCAATCAGCGGGCTCATCGCCGCGCCGCCTTCGGGTTCGCCCGTTAGTTCCAATTTAGGTTTTTTTGCCATTGGGTCAGGCTCCCGCTTATGAGGCGGCTCTGCTGGCCACCCTGTCACAAAGCCGTTGTGGCGGCCCCTGTGCCATTGTCAATCATTCTTGCGGCATTTTCCTGCTCGTAACGCAGGCTGTCGAATATCTTGGCCCCGCCAAGGAACACCGAACCCGTGCATGCTGCCATCAACAAATACCCACCGGTGCCGGGATAGGTATCGAGATAATGCAGCCCGCGTTCAATCGCGCCAAGGCCCAGCGCATAGATGATCAGGCACGCCTCAAAACGGGTTTTGATGATGAACAGCCGTTTGAACTTTTTCCACATATTACAGCTTTTCCTGTTTAGCATTGCTTCGCAAACATCGTGCCAGCCCCGCAAAACCGCGAATCGTGGCCGGATAATATGGTAAACTGTAAGTTAATTCGACACTAGTGGCTGTTGACACATGCACATCAGGCAAACTCCCACCCCGCTGCAGCTATCCTCGCCTTTGGCTCGGCAAGCATCGCTCCCCTCCCGCATGCGGGAGGGGTCGGGGGTGGGCATCTATTGGGGCGACCCTAAACAAGCTCGCTCAAATCCAGTTCACCCAACAGCGCCGTCCGCGCAGCGCGAACCTCGCTTTGCAATGCGGGCAAGGCCAGATCAGCGGGCGCAATCGCCTCTGGCCAATGCCGCGCTACAATGGCACTGGCTAGGTCAATTTTAGCGGCATCGCACAGGAAACGCGGGTCCACCGCCGCCGGGTCCGCAACCACGCGCAGCCGCAAACAGGCCGGGCCGCCGCCATTGGCCATCGACTGGCGCACATCGACGGGAATGATCCGCCTGATCGGGCCATTGCCCGCGACCATAGTGTTCATCCAGCGCGCAACGCTTGGGGTTGCTATCGCCTCGATCGGCACAACCAACGCCATTTCACCCGTGGGCAACGTCACCAATTGCGCGTTGAATAAATAGCTGGTGATGGCGTCGGACAGCGGCACGTCGGCCTCGCTCACCTCGATAATCGCGCTCCAAGGCGCGGCGGCGCGGATGGCCGCATGGGCGGCGTCGCGGTCCGCAAAGGCAAGCTCGTGGACCAACAGCACGCGCTCATTGGCAACCGCCACCACATCATTGTGGAAAGCGCCCGCAGCAATCGCGGCGGGGTTTTGCTCGATGAACAGTGTGCGCTTAAGGGAGAGGCCGTGCAGCCGCGCCACTGCCTTCGACGCCTCGATATGCTGGCGCGCGGGGAAAGCGCCACCGCTTTTGCCATAGACGAAAATCTCGACACCAGCCTCGCCGTGCGTGGGGGCGATGCGCATATGGTTGGCCGCGCCTTCGTCGCCGAACGGGGCTGGGACGGGCGCGTGCACCACAAAAGCGGGGCCAGCGAACGCCAGCCGCAATTGCGCCAGCGTTCCCGCCCATTCATGGCTGCGATGCGGCATGGTCATCAGGTTGGCGACGGTCAAATGGCATTTTCCGTCCGCGCTGTCGCTCGCGGGGCTGACGGTCGCGGCATTCGCCGCCCACATCGCCGATGCCGAAAACGCGGCGGCGCGGATATGCGGCTCTGCCCCGTCATAGGCCGTGCCGATCGCGCTCAGCCAAGCCTGATTGGGGCGGTCCTGCGGCATGAACCACCCTTGCATAAGCCCCAGATCAAGGTTGGCGCGCATCTTGGCCAGCCCTTGCAGCGCCGCTGCACGCGGCTGTGCTACCGCGCCGGCATTGGTCGCCGACGCGATATTGCCCGGCGACAGGCCAGCATAATTGTGGCTCGGCCCGATTATACCGTCAAAGTTGATTTCGGTTAGCATGGTATTCCTTCGTCATTACGATCTCCCATCCACCGTCATTGCGAGGACCCTGAACTTGTTTCAGGGGACGCGGCAATCCAGTGTAGTTTAACCGCCCTGGTTTGCTTCGCTCCGCTCGCAATGACGAATGCCACCCATCAACATCCGATCCAGTCGAGTGTATCGCCAACGCTAACCCCCAGCGCCTCTGCGGCTTCCGGCTCGATCATGATACCGTCGTCATGCGCCGCGACATGCGCGAAACAACAGCGAAAATCCGCCGCTTTGCCTGTTGCCACCAGCGAACGGGTGCCGCCATGACCGATGAAGGTCAGCGTCGCACTTTGCGCATCGCGGATCGTCTTTACCTGGTCGGTGCGCGCGGTCATGGTCGGGCCGCCGTCGAAAATGTCGATATAATTTTCAAAGGCAAAGCCTTCATTCTCCAGCATCCGCATCGCCGCCCGTCCGCTGGGGTGCGGCACGCCGATGACGGCGCGCGCCGCGTCGGTCAGCATCGCGACATAGACGGGGTGGCTGGGCATTAAATCGGCGATAAACTGGTTACCGTTTAGCGCATTGAACTGGTCCGCTTCGTCAAAACCCATCCCGAAAAACTTGCCCGCGACCCCGTCCCAGAACGGCGATCCGCCCGCATCGTCGATGACCCCGCGCAGTTCGGCGAGGATGCGCTCGCCAAATCGCTCACGATTGGCGCGGATGAACAAATAACGCGACCGGGCGAGCAACAGGCCCAGCCCGCCCGCGCGTTCATTTGGGTGGAGAAACAGCCCGCCAACTTCGCTCGACCCCTCCAGATCGGTGACGAGGCTGAGCGTATCGGCGCGAAATGTTCGGTTCAACTCGGCGCTATGCTGGCTGATGCTGCCGATGCGATAGCTGTAAAACGGCCAGCGCACGCCTACCTCGGTGAATATCTGGCACGTGCCGCGTATCTCGCCCGTATTGCGGTTTTCGAGCATCAGCACGAACAATTGGTCATGCCCTCCTGAATCCGCGTTTGTAGGTTCTCCCGCAAATGCTGCTGCCGTCCGCTCCAACTTGGCCCGCAGCGCCGCCTTGTCGGGGGGCAGGTTGGTGAAGCCGCCGCCCGTCAACTTGGCCATTTCATACATGGGTTGCAGGTCCGCCAGCGTTGCTGGTCTGATGACAAAACTCATAAACTCACACGATTCCTCTATCCAATATGCGCAGGATCGACAGCGCCGACAGCCGCGCCCGTTCGACCAGACTATCGACGATCAGATATTCGTCCGATGAATGGATGGCGCCGCCGCGCACCCCCATTGTGTCGATCACCGGAACCCCGCACGCCGCAATATTATTGCCGTCGCACACCCCGCCTGTGTCCTTATGGCTGATCGACAGGCCAAGGTCCGCGCCCGCTTGCTCGACCAGCGCAAACAGCCGCGCTGCTGCTGGGTCAATGACTTTGGGCGGGCGGGCAAAACCGCCATGCATATGGACGTGGAGGTCATGCTCGCTGGCGATGGTGCGGGTAAGATCGGCCAGCAGGATTTTGGCCTGCACTTCGTCATCGGAGGTCAGCGGGCGCAAATTGACGCGCAGCACCGCCATGTCGGGCACCACATTATTGGCGCTGCCGCCGTCGATCTTGGCGGGATTTATGCTCAGGCCGGGGCGCACCGCTGCTTTCAGCCGCACCGCCAGATCGGCCGCTGCGACCAACGCGTTGCGGCCGTCCTGTGGGTTGCGCCCTGCATGAGCGGACTTACCGCGAATGGTGATCGAAAAATTGCCGCTGCCCGGTCGTGCCCCCGCCAATGTGCCATCGGGGAGGGCTGACGGCTCATAGGTCAGCGCTGCGATTTTGCCGTGGGCATATTTGGCAATCAGCGCGGCGGAAGACAGCGAGCCGACTTCCTCATCGCTGTTGATGATGATGTCATAGCCGAAATCCGGGGCGCTGACCGCTTCAACTGCCTGTAGCGCGGCCAGCATCACCGCGATGCCGCCCTTCATGTCCGCAACGCCGGGCCCGTTGAGTGTATTTCCATCAAGCCATTGATAAGATTGAAAAACATGATCAATCCCGAACACTGTATCCATATGCCCGGTGAACAGTAACCGCCGCGCCGCTTCGGGCCGCACCGACACCAGCAAATGCTCGCCATGCGCTACTTCTGCCGTGCTGCCATCGGCGCGCACAGCCTCCACTGGCATCGGGCAGGCACAGGTCACAGTGCCTGGCAAAACCGCAAAGGCATCGGCCAGCAGTGCCGCCATTTTGGCCAGACCATCCATGTTGCGCGAACCGCTGTTGACCGCCGACCACGCCAACACTTGACCAAGCATCGCGGCTTGATCGGGGCGCTCAATGATGGCGCGTTCAGTGGCAGTAAGGCTGGTCATCGGAGCACGATAGCCGCTCATCGCTCCACACTCCACCCCTTGCAATCAAAGGCCCGGCCAGCCATAGCCGCCTCGCTTCCTCCCCAGTCGCAATCAAGCTATAGTCCGCGCGTTTCTGCGCGTGATGCGAGGGAGTATCTATGTCTGAATATGCGTTGTGCGCCGGTTTGCAGGTTGATCGCCAGTTGGTGACCTTTGTTGAAGGCGAAATGCTACCCGGAACGGGGATAGGCGCTGACCATTTTTGGGCGGGCCTTGCGGACATATTGGCGCGGTTCGAGCCAGAGAACGCTGCGCTGCTGGCCACCCGCCACCGGATGCAATCGGATATTGATGATTGGCATGCCCAGCATGCTGACCAGCCGCACGACGCCGATGCTTATCAGGTGTTTTTGCGTGAGATTGGTTATCTGGTTCCCGAACCCGCGCCCTTCACCATTGGTACGACCAATGTTGATCCAGAGATTGCAACGATGGCGGGGCCACAACTGGTGGTGCCGTCGCTCAACGCACGTTTTGCACTCAACGCCGCGAACGCCCGCTGGGGCAGTTTATATGATGCCTTTTACGGCACCGACGCCCTGCCGGGCAAAGCAAAGCCGGGCGGTTATGATGAGGTTCGCGGTGCCCAGGTTGTGGTCGCTGCCAAGACGTTTCTTGATGCCGTTGCACCGCTTGCCAATAGTTCGTGGAAAGATTGGGCGGGCGGGGAATTATTGCTCGCAGACCCTGCGCAATTGGTTGATCGTCGTGACGGGGGATTACTACTCCAGAATAATGGATTGCACATTGAAATCATCATTGATGACCAACATGCTGTCGGCCGCTTAGACCCCGGGCATATCGCCGATGTCATCTTGGAAAGCGCGTTGACGACGATTGTTGACCTTGAGGATAGCGTCGCGGCGGTCGATGCGTTCGACAAAGTGGCGGCGTGGCGTAACTGGCTCGGCCTGATGAACGGCACCCTGTGCGACACGTTTGACAAGGGTGGGCGTAGCGTCACCCGCGCACTCAATCCCGACCGCGAATGGACCGCGCCCGATGGCACGCCTTTCCTCTTGCCCGGCCGCTCGCTGATGTTCGTTCGTAATGTCGGGCATCTGATGACCAATCCAGCCGTGCGACTTCCCGACGGGAGCGAGGCGCACGAAGGGCTGCTCGACGCCGTCATGACATCCTGTATCGCGCTGCATGATCTGCGCGGCAATGGGCGCTTTCGTAATAGTCGGACGGGCAGCGTCTATATCGTCAAGCCAAAGATGCACGGGCCCGATGAGGCCGCCTTCACCAACTGCCTGTTCGACGCGGTGGAGGATATGCTCGGGCTTTCCCGTCACACCATCAAGGTCGGCGTGATGGATGAGGAGCGGCGCACGTCGGCCAACCTAGCCGCTTGCATCCATGCGGTGCGTGACCGCATAGCCTTCATCAACACTGGCTTTCTTGATCGCACCGGCGACGAAATTCATACGTCGATGCGCGCGGGGCCGATGATCCCCAAGGGTGAGATGAAGGCAAGCGACTGGATATCCGCCTATGAGGACCGCAATGTCCGCATTGGCCTTAGATGTGGCCTGTCTGGCCGAGCACAGATCGGCAAGGGGATGTGGGCGATGCCCGACCTGATGGCGGCGATGGTAGAGCAAAAAATCGCCCACCCGATAGCGGGGGCCAACACCGCATGGGTGCCGTCACCCACTGCGGCGACGCTGCACGCGCTTCATTATCACGCCGTTGATGTGTTCGCGCGGCAGGCGGTTATCGCGCAGGAGGGGGTGCCATCGCTCGACCGTCTGCTCGCCATCCCGGTCGCCATCGGGCGCAACTGGACCGATGATGAGGTGCGCCGCGAGCTTGATAACAATTGCCAGGGCATTTTGGGCTATGTCGTCCGCTGGATCGACCAAGGGATTGGCTGTTCAAAGGTGCCCGACATTAATGATGTGGGCCTGATGGAGGACCGCGCGACGCTGCGCATCGCCAGCCAGGCGCTCGCCAACTGGCTACTGCACGGTGTGTGTGACGCGGCACAGGTGGATGCCGCGCTCGTCCGTATGACCGCAAAAGTTGATGCGCAAAATGCTGGCGACCCGCTCTATCAGCCGCTCACCCCCGATGGCATTGCCTATCGCGCGGCGCGCGCCCTGATATTTGAGGGGGCCGAACAGCCAAGCGGCTATACCGAACCGCTGCTGCATGCGTTCCGACTGGAGAAGAAAGCGGGGTAGCGCAGAATATCGCGCGCGGTTATAGGCCGCTCTATGACCTACACCATCGCCGCGCTCTACCAGTTTGCCCCCTTTGATGACCCCGTGGCCCTTCGCGCGCCACTGTTCGACCTGTGCTGCGCGCAGGGGGTTCGCGGCACATTGTTGCTCGCGTCAGAAGGGATAAATGGCACGATAGCGGGCAGCGGACAGGGCATAGCCGCCGTGCTCGCGCATATCCGCACGCTGTTAGAGAGTGTTGGGCCCGGCTGCGGCGCGCTCGACGTCAAATATAGCGCCGCCGAAAGTGCGCCATTCCGGCGGATGAAGGTGCGACTGAAGCGCGAGATCGTCACGCTGGGCGTTCCAGGTATTGATCCGTCACGCGATGTCGGCCGCTATGTTGATCCTGCCGAATGGAACGCGCTGATCGCCGACCCTGCGACCATCGTCATCGACACCCGCAACGATTATGAGGTGAAGATTGGCAGTTTCGCCCGCGCCATCGATCCCAAGACCAGCAGCTTTGGCGAGTTTCCGGCGTGGTTCCGCGCGCACCGCACCCAGTTTGGCAATAACCCGCGCGTCGCCATGTTCTGCACCGGCGGCATCCGCTGCGAAAAATCCACAGCATTCCTGCGCGCTGAGGGGATAGAGGATGTCGCGCACCTCAAAGGGGGCATCCTCAACTATCTCGAAAAAGTGCCAGCGGACGAAAGCCTATGGCACGGTGAATGCTTTGTCTTTGATGAGCGGGTCAGCGTCGGCCATGGCCTGTCCGTCGGGCCGCACACTCTGTGCCGCGCGTGCCGGATGCCGATGACAGGCGAAGATCGACAATCAAGCGACTATATCGAGGGGGTGCAATGCCCGCACTGCGTGGTAACCCGCACCGACGATGACCGGATGCGCTTTGCCGAGCGGCACAAGCAGATGCAGCTCGCCAAGGCCAAGGGCCGCGCGCATCTGGGCGATGATGCGGTGATGGCGAGCGCTGACTTATATTGACCTTCACCATTTCCGTTCGTGCTGAGGAGGAGTCGAGGTCGTAAGGCCGAGGCTCCGTCTCGAAGCATAGCCCCCGAAGTAACTCACCCTTCGAGACGGTGCTTCGACTGCCTGACAGGCAGGCACTCAGCACCTCCTCAGGGCGAACGGGTTCAGGGCGAACGGGTCAATGGGGTATCATCCCTCTTACGCAGGGGGAGTGGGGAAGGACAATTAAACCCGCGCAGTGCCCCATTCGACCCAGCCGAACGGGCGCGGTGTTTTGGGCATGTAGTGTTCCCCCATCCGCTCGGTTTTAAATCCTGCGCCTTCATAGGCTGCGCTGATCGGGCGGGTCAGGTGACAGCCGCCACCGATGTGTTTCCACACCGGCCGCCATACCCACGCTTCCCAGAATTTATTCGAAGGCCATGGCAGCCTTGACCGCCGCCAGGGCGTTGAGTTCGCCCGCACCGGTGTTCGCAACCGTTTTCTTG
>ERZ1292633.635-Hain-H41-02um-R1-635-length-40029-cov-20_pt1 | contig 40029 bp, 38 predicted proteins | sample MGYA00564406_ERZ1292633 | MGnify/ENA primary metagenome ERZ1292633 (study PRJEB36523, sample SAMEA6512639) | groundwater metagenome | collected 2019-01-08 | study: AquaDiva: Metagenomics assemblies of 32 groundwater samples | reverse complement strand
ATCCCATCGAATATCACGTATCGATAGCGTATGCGGATCAAGGAGGGTTTTTACCTCGGCAGATCTTATTTCGAGATTATTTACGAGCTCATCCGGAAGCGCTGGATGAATATGCTGTATTAAAAGAAGGTTTATTACAAAAAGATCCGACCGGGAAGGGTAACTACACAAACGGTAAAACAGACTTTATTCAAAAAGTGCTTAAGCTGGCGGGATGGGAAGATACAGGAAAATAACTCTCAATCCCTTTGCAAAAGGGGTAGGAATAGGGTAGATTTTGAGTATGAATATCTACCGGAAAATCGCGGATGCGATGCGGGAATCTTCTGTTTCCGCGTTTGCTCTTGAAGAGAAAATAGGGCTCGAGGAAATAAAACAACTCAAAGAAACTATTTCCCAGAAAGAAAAAACAGGGGAGGGCTTTGGTGTTCCGGAAAGCGAGGACGCATATCCGTTTCTTGCATATAAAGGGAGTATTCTGACTTTTTTGGGGGAAGCGTACAGCATCATGGAATTGGCGGCGGCACCAAAAGGCGTGGATGCTGATTTTGCGGTGCCATGTTTTGCCGTTGCGGCCTCGAAAAAAATGAAACCTCAGGAGGTGGCGGGTGAGATCGCGGACGCAGTAAAAAAAGAATTTTCATTCATCGAGCGCGCGGAGGTTGCCGGCGGGTACGTAAATATTTTTCTGAATGCACAGGCGCTTGGAAAAGAAACGATTGCCGCGGTGGAAGAATGGAAAGAAAAATACGGCGCGTCGCAAACGAGAAGGAAAACCAAGGTGATACTTGAGTATTCATCTCCGAATGCGGCAAAACCGATGAGCGTGGGGCATTTGCGCTCGACCATTATCGGCGAAGCGCTGAAAAAGATATATGCGTCGCAGGGATATGCCGTGATCGGCATCAATCATTTCGGCGATTTCGGAACACAGTTCGGAAAGCTTCTCTATGCGCTGTCGCAGTGGAAAGACGACGATGCTTTTGTAAAAGAACCGGTGAAGGAAATGTTGCGGCTATATGTGAAATTCCATGAAGAGGCGAAAAATGACCCACCGCTTGAGGATAAAGGAAGAGAGATGTTTCAAAAATTGGAAGCGGGGGACGCAGAGCTTGCGCGCCAATGGGCGGAGCTGTGCGCAGTGAGCATGGACGACTTTGAGAAAATATATGCGATGATCGGTGTGCGCATCGATCTTTTGCTCGGAGAAAGTTTTTATCAGAGCAGAACGGCTGATGTGATTACGCGGTGTCTCGAAAAAAACATTGCGGTAAAAAATGAAGACGGCTCGGTTGCGGTGAATTTTGCCGATGAAGAATTCCCTTCATTTTTACTTGCGAAAAAGGACGGGTCGTCGTTGTATGCGGCGCGCGATATTGCGGCGGCGGAATTCCGCCTCGAGCAATTCGATCCCGTAAAGATCATCTATGTGGTTGGCGGTGAACAGGCGTTGCATTTTAGACAGGTATTTAAAACACTCGGACTTTTGGGGCATGATGTTGAAAAATTTCAACATGATGGGTTCGGACTCGTGTCGTTGCCGGAAGGGAAGATGTCGACGCGGGAAGGACGGGTGATATTCTTGGAAGATCTGATCGGGGAAGCGACCCTGCGCGCGGGAAAAATTGTCGCTGAGAAAAATCCCGAACTGACGGATACGGAAAAGAAAGAGATCGCGGAAGCGGTCGGCGTTGGTGCCATTATATACAACGATCTTTCGCAAAGCAGGGAAAAAAATATCAAGTTCACGTGGGATAAGGCGCTGAGTATGGAAGGAAACAGCGCGCCATACCTGCAATACGTGTATGCGCGGGCGATGAGTATACTCAGGAAAGCGGGGGATGTTCCCGTGTTTAAAAAAGAAAATATAGTTATTGAAGCGGAGCAGGAGCAAAAATTAGTGCGCATGATCGCGCGATTCCCGGAGGCGGTGAAAAGCGCGCAAGAAGCGGACGCTCCGCACGTTGTGGCGACATATCTTAATGCTCTTGCGCAGGAATTTAGCCGATTTTACAATGAATGCCCGGTGCTGAGCGCCGAAGGCGCCACGCGCGAAACGAGGCTTCATCTCGTGCGCGCGACCGCGCAAGTGATCAAAAATGGACTCACATTGCTTGGCATAAAGACGCTCGACCGGATGTGATACAATAGAAGCGTGAATAGTATAACCACCAAAAGCGCGGAGGAGACGAAGATCGTGGCGAAACTGTTCGCCGAGATGCTTGCGCAGGAAATGACGGCAAAGGGCGCGGTGGTTGTGGCGCTTGATGGCGCTTTGGGCGCGGGAAAGACCACGTTTGCGCAGGGGTTTGCCGAGGGGCTTGGGGTGAAAGAGAAAGTGAAAAGCCCGACATTCGTGCTCGTGCATACGCATGCGCTCAAGAAAAAGGCGCGATTTACGATGTTTTATCATGCCGATTGTTATCGCTTGGAAAGCGAGAAGGATGTGCATGCGATTGGGCTGGACGAGGCGATGAGCAATTCTGAAAACATCGTGCTTGTGGAGTGGGCGCGGCGCATTAAAAAAGAGCTCCCTAAGGATACGATCCGTGTGACATTTACCTATAAGAATGAAAGAACGAGAAAAATTAGTTTTAATTGACGGGAACGCGCTGGTACACCGCGCGTTTCACGCGCTACCGCCGCTCTCGCATGAGGGCGAGCCGACGAATGCCGTCTACGGGTTTACGAGTGTGCTCCTCAAAGTGCTCCGCGAGCTGAAACCCGACTATGTTATCGCGACGTTCGACTTGGCTGCGCCGACGTTCCGCCACAAAGAATTTGCCGACTACAAAGCGCACCGGCCGAAGACGGATAATGACCTGGTGGTGCAATTCCCGAAGGTAAAAGACATGGTTCGCGCGTTTGCTATACCGATCTATGAACAAGAAGGATTTGAAGCGGATGATCTCATTGGCACGATCGCGCAACTCGCGAAACGGCATACGCCGAAAGTAAAGACCATTATCATCACGGGTGATCTTGATACGCTTCAGCTCGTTGATGACGATACCGAGGTGTATACGCTCAAAAAAGGAATTTCAGATACGGTGGTATATGACGAAAAAGCGGTGCGAGAGCGATTTGGTATCGCGCCCGGGCAGATGAATGATTTTAAAGGACTCAAAGGAGACCCATCAGACAACATTCCCGGCGTGCCGGGCGTGGGGGAAAAGACCGCAACGCAGTTATTGCAGGAATACGGCTCGCTTGAAAACATATATGAAAATATCGGCGTGATGCCCGAGAAGCTCAGAAGAAAAATAGAAGCGTTCAAGGACCAGGCGTTCTTTTCTAAAAGTCTGGCGACGATCAAGCGCGACGTGCCGATCGCATTCGACATGGAAAAGGCGAAGTTCGGCGCGTATGACCGGGCGGGAATCGAGGAGATGCTCAGAAAATACGGGTTTGCAAGCTTGATCCCGCGATTGGCATCGCATCGTCAGCATCATGAGGAAAGTGCGGTTGTTGAGCGCGCGCCGACGAAGGCGGAAAGAGGAGACAGCGGAATACTGAGCAAAGAAAAAACGATCGCATGCGCGTGGGACGGCGCGCACGCGCACGTAGCAACCCAGAAGGGCGCGCTATATCAATGCGCGCTCGCGGAAATTAAAAGCGTGCTTGAAGACGAGCGCGTGAAAAAGATCTGCTACGACAGCAAGCAGCTTATCAAGGCATGCCGGAAGGAAGGAATCACGCCGCGCGGCATCGAGTTTGATGTCATACTTGCGACATATCTTTTGGCACCCGGGGAGCGGGGGTATCCGCTTGAGCACATCGCGCATAAAGAAGGCGTTGCCGGCCAGCCGCCATTTTCTTTTTTTGCCCTGCGGGAAAAGCTGGACGAAAAATTACGCATTGAAGGGCTTGTGAAGGTGATGTATGAAATCGAGATGCCGCTGGTGCCGGTGCTTGCCGAGATGGAACGGGTCGGCGTGAAGATAGACGTACGGGCGCTTGAGACGCTTTCGGCGCATCTCGAGAAAGAAAAAAACGAAGCGATAAAACGCATTTTTGCGCTCGCGGGAGAGGAGTTCAACCCTGATTCGCCTGCTCAGCTTTCAAAGATCTTATTTGAAAAATTAAACATCGCGCTTCCGGCGCGCGCCAAACGCGTGAAGTCGGGCCTCTATAGCACAAAGGCGGACGAGCTTGAAAAGATACGGGACGCACACCCGCTTGTCGGCGAGATCATTCGCTATCGCGAAGTGACAAAACTAAAAAGTACGTACGCGGACGCGTTGCGCGAAGCGGTGCACCAGGATACAGGAAGAATACACACTATTTTTAATCAGACCGGTACGGCAACCGGACGGCTGTCTTCGTCAGACCCGAATATGCAGAATATCCCTCAGCGCGGGGAATTTGCCGAGGCGGTGCGTTCCGCGTTCGTTGCCGACGAGGGTTTTAGTTTTGTCGCGTTTGATTTTTCGCAGATCGAATTGCGCATCATCGCGTCGCTTTCGGGCGATGAGAAGATGATCAGTATTTTTGAATCGGGAGGGGATGTTCACCGCTCAACCGCCGCGGAAGTGAATCATGTGCCGCTTGAAGCAGTGACGAAAGAAATGCGTAACGCCGCAAAGGCGCTTAATTTCGGGATACTGTACGGCATGGGCCAGCGCGCATTCGCGCAGACCGCGGGTATTGATGCAAAAACCGCGAAACAATTTATTGAAGAATATTTCAAAAATTTTACCGGCGTAGCGGCGTTTATAGAAAAAACAAAAGAACACGCGAAAAAATACGGGGTTGCGCAGACGCTTATGGGGCGAAAGCGGTGGTTACCCGAGATCCATTCGCAAAATCCCATGATACGCAACGGCGCCGAGCGTATGGCGCAAAACATGCCGACTCAGGGTCTGCAGGCGGATATCATCAAACTCGCGATGATACAGATCGCCCAAAAAGTGCTTGCGCCGCGGCGCAATGACGACGTACGATTACTGCTTCAAATACATGATGAATTAATTTTTGAGATAAAGGATGATATAATCAAAGAAGTCGTGCCAGTGATACGACATAGCATGGAGTCGGTATTTCCTTTGCGCGTGCCTATCCGTGTCGATGTGCATACAGGCAAACGATGGGGATCACTACGACTTTTTTCATAAATCCTAAAATTGTTTCATGGCAGAACAAGTACGCGACGCATCAAAAACAACCGCACGCGCATTCCCTGTATGGCGGACGGTGGCGACAGGCTTGACTGTCGTAGTGGTCTTTAACATAGTTTGGCTTGTCCCGACGCTTCGCGACATGAAAGACAGGGTACTTTTCCATCTTCTTGAAACAGCGGAGAAGATCGAGATAGAGGCGAAAGAGATCGTTCTGAATCATCCAAAAAACCAGATCGACGAACTTGCGCTTTTTGTGCTGCAAAAGGTGCGCGGCAACGCGACATTCGATACGTTTAACGCAGAGGAGATCACATCGTTTTTGCAGAACAGAGACGATGTGATCGAAGTGTTTATTATTGATGCATCGGGAATGGAAAAAGCGCGCGTGTCGCATGGAAAGGTGTTTGCGCCGCATGAGCTTCGTAATGTCGCGGGAGACGATTATTTTATTGAAGCGCTCACTGGGGGATTCACTGCCCGCGCATATCATATGCCGCAAAAAGGCGTTCCGAATATTCTTGCGTATGAACGCGTTGACGTGCCCGGTCTCGGTATATTCGTGTTCGGCGTGAATGTTGATATCCGCACGCAGGTTGAGGGATTTTCACGGGAGATCTTCGAGGAAGAAGGAGAGCGCGTGTATATTGCCGATGATACGGGCGCGATCATTGACCACTATAACGCGGAGCGGGTCGGCAATTCCTTGTTGCATCTGGACTTCGTGAAGAGGGTTTTGAACAAAGAGGAAGGGGGAAAGTATACGTATCAATTCGGTGCGTATACCGACCAATCCGGGGAGAAAATGCAGTCGGTCGCGTTGTTGTTCACGCCAGTCAATTTCATGATCGTTGCCGAAGAAGAGCATACAGATGCGTGGCGGACATGGAACCGATTTCTTGTGTTTGCCATTTCAGGCCTGATCCTTTTTGTGCTTCTGACGCTGGTGCTGACGCGCACCACGCTTCGCGCGGTTGATTTTTCAAACCAGCTCATCCGGGAAAAAAGAAGAACGGAGTCGGTGATCGAAAATCTCGAGACGGGTATTATCGAATACAACCCTGATTTTCTCATCACGCTCGTAAATCCGAAAGCAGAGCAGATCCTCGGTATTAAAAAGGAGGACGTGCTGGGAAGCGTCATTCATCCCAGTATTATTCATAAAAACCCCGCACTCACGGCGTTGGCGCAGGTGTTATACCCTATTTTGGCCGAGAATGTGCGAAAAATACGCCTGCAAAAAGGGACGCCCGATATTATTGAGATGAAAATCACCAAGCCCGCCGAGATCGAATTACAGATCTCCACCATCCCGATCCATGACGAGCGGCACGGGGTGGTGCGGTATCTCAAGGTGCTTCGCGACGTGTCGCGCGAGCAGGCAATCGCAAAATCGAAATCCGAATTCATTTCAGTCGCGGCGCATCAATTACGAACACCGCTTTCGGCGATCAAATGGGTCATGAAGATCTTGTTGGATGAGGACGCGGGACCGGTCACTCCCGAGCAAAAAGATCTGCTGACGAAGGGGTATGAGTCAAACGAACGGATGATCGAGCTGGTGACGGACATGCTTGATGTGGCGCGCATTGAAGAAGGGAAGTTCGGGTTTGTTTTTCATCATGCGAATCTGGAGGAATTGATCCAAAAAGCGATGGACGCGTTCGCCATAAAAGCGAAAGAAAAAAATATTACGTTCATATTTGAAAAATCGGAAACGACCTATTCGCTCAAAATCGATGCCGCGCGCATCGAGCTGGTATTGCAGAATTTTATCGATAACGCGCTGAAATATACTCCTTCCGGCGGAACGATCACGATCAGCATTGCCGCAACGGGGAGATATGTGAGCATAAGCATTAAAGACACGGGCATCGGCGTGCCCAAGGAGCAAGCGGTGCGCTTGTTTACCAAATTCTTCCGCGGAGCAAACGCGGTGAAACGGCAAACGGAGGGGAGCGGACTTGGGCTGTTTTTGGTAAAAAATATCGTGGCGCGCCATGGAGGAAATGTTTCCGTGGAAACAGAGGAAGGGAAAGGGTCAACCTTCTCCTTTACATTGCCGCTGGATGAAGATAAAATTCCGGAAACAGAGGAAAGAGCAAAAGAAAGCTAAATACATTTTTTGCAAAAAGCATGATAAAAAAAAGCGTAAAAAAGAAGGCGCCCGCGATCACGAAGGACTCGATCATCGCTGATGTGGTCCATGCGCATCCGGAAGCTATCGCTGTTTTTTTGAAGTACGGACTGCATTGCGTGGGGTGTTCGATGGCGCAATTTGATACCATCGCATCCGGCGCGCGGTCGCACGGCGTGAACCCAGAATATATCGTCAAAGATCTTCATGCGCACATCGTAAAAGCGCAGCGCGTACAAGAAAAAAAGAAATAAAACGCATATGCTTTTTTTAGAAGTTAAAAACGTATCAATAAAAGTGGGAGGGGAGAAGGTCGTGGATAACGTCTCTTTTACGATAAAAAAGGGAGAGAATGTCGCTATTATCGGGCCGAATGGCGCGGGAAAGACCACACTGTTGCGCGCGCTGCTGGGGAGCGCGCGGTACCAGGGAGAGGTGATCTGGCACGAAAAGCCGATCATCGGCTATGTGCCGCAAAAGTTCGATTTTGATAAAACGGTCCCCTTTACGGTGGAAGAATTTTTTTTGGTATACAGCAGGAAAAGCAAAGGATTTTGGTTTCCGTCCCATGCGGCGGTGCGGGAGATCGAAAAATATTTGAAGTATGTAAAAGCCGAGCATCTTCTCAAAAAGAATCTCGGGGAGATATCGCATGGAGAGCTTCAGCGGGTGCTTATCGCGCAGGCGATATTCGAGCGGCCGAATATTCTCTTATTGGATGAGCCGACCGCGAGCGTGGATGTGGAGGGAGAACGTACGATCTATTATCTGGTGAAAGAAATGATAAAGGACTTTTCTTTAACCTCCATCATTATTTCGCACGACCTGCATGTGGTGCACGATTTTGCCGATAGGGTCATTTGCCTGAACCGAAAGATGCTGTGCGAAGGCGCGCCGAATGCGGTACTCAACAAAGAAAATCTCAGCGCGCTCTATGGCGGTGACATCACGGTATATAAACATGACCATACATAACCATGGACGGTAACCTTCTTGTATTAAGCGTTGTGGTGGCGATCGCAGCATCGTTTCTCGGCGTGTTTATCATTCTCCGGCGGCTCGCGCTGGTGTCCGATGTGCTTTCCCATGTGGCGCTCCCCGGGGTCGCGCTTGCAATGATTGCGGGCATAAATCCGTTTATCGGCGCATTTGTGGCGCTTGGCGCGGTGACCATTATTATTTTTTTCCTTGAGCGCCGGTTTGCGCTTTCTATTGATGCGATCGTCGGTATTGCATTTACGGTAGCGCTTGCGATCGGTATGATCCTTATTCCTGACGAGCATGCCGCAGAGGCGCTTTTTGGAGATATCAGCTCGGTTACAAGAGAGGATGCGGTGTTTGGCGCGGTGATCGGCGGATCGCTTATTATGCTTACGTTTGCGCTTTTCAAGCGGTTTGCGCACGCGACATTTTCAAAAGAACTTTCACGGGATGAAACGGTTGCAGACGGGAGGGCTGAATTTATTTTTTTGATCGCGCTTGCGCTCGCCATCGCGCTTGGTATTAAAGTGGTGGGCACGCTACTTATGGGCGCGCTGATGATTCTGCCGGTAGTAGCGGCAAAAAATATCGCCTGGAGTTTAAAAAGCATGACGGCATTCGCTGTTGTGTTCGGTGTGTGTGAAATGGTTGTGGGCGTATCGCTTGCCCAGGCGTATGACATGGCTCCCGGGGCGGCGATCATTTTGATCGGTGGCGCGGTGTTTACGCTGTCTTTGATCGCGCGCGCTACAAAAAAGTAAGAGCACGCTACTCATAAAAGAAAAACAAAAAAACGCTCTCATCTCGAGAGCGTTTTTTTGTCAGAGAGAATGCAGTGATTATTTCGCTTCCGCGACGATCTTTGAGAATATGACAGGGTGGTCTTGCGCGACGAGCGCGAGCATCTTTCTATTGATGGTGATTCCACTCGTGGCGAGCTTGTTGATGAGCGCATTGTAGGGGAGTCCATTTTCGCGGGATGCCGCATTGATCTGGATATTCCAGAGCGTGCGAAAATCACCTTTTTTCTTTCTGCGGTGCGCAAACATGTAGCTGAATGCGTGCAGTGTTGCTTCGCGCATGCGCGAGATCTTAGAATTTCTTCCGGAACGAAATCCCTTCGTGTGTTTCCGGAGGTTCTTCCTCTTCTTATTCGCAATGACCCCTCTTTTTACTCGTGGCATATATTTTTATCGAGAAAATGGCATTTTATCGCGCATTTTTGGAGCATCGGTATCGGCGACCGCTCCAAATCCGCGCTTACTTCTTCCCGCTTCTCCCGTTTGTCGTGCGTTAAAATGATTTTGACCGACCGAGCGCCGCATAAGCTTTCCTCGGGCGGTGACCTTTATTCTTTTTGAAACCGATTTGTTTGTTTTTTGCATGCTATTGTTTTCCTAATACGATGATAAATCCCGAGGGAAGCTGTTTTATGGGTTGTTCCACCTTGTGTTCCATAGTAACTTTGCCCAAAAAGAGCAAAAACCTTTTTCGTGCGAACTCTTTGTTTGCCCGTTCTCGTCCCCGCAAGAACATCTCAACCTTTACTTTATACCCTTCTTTCAGAAATTCTTCAAGCTGTTTGATCTTGATCAGCATGTCATGCTCTGATGTCGCTTGGCCGATCTTCACTGCCTTCAGTTCTCCCGCTTTATGCTTTGTTTTTTGCTTTTTCTGTTGTTTTTCCTGCTGATAGACATATTTACCCAAATCGATGATCTTTGCAACAGGGGGAACGGCGGTAGGGGCGATCTCAACGAGATCAAGTTTTTTTTCGCGCGCCGCGCTCAATGCGGCGGCAAGATCCATGATGCCCAGCATTTTCCCTTCTTCGTCGATCACGCGCAGCTGGGGAGCTTGTATTTGGTTGTTGACTTTCGGTTTCGGTGCGATTGGCGTTGTGTATTACTAATGAATAATTGGCGGCGCCTCGGTTGTATCCGCCAGCGGGTGGCGTTTTTGTGGAGATGGCGAGAGTTGAACTCGCATCCAAAAAGCTATTCACACTACTTCTCCAAACGTAGGTTGTTTGTTGTTCTCGCGCGCCGGCTGGAAAGCAACCAAAATGCCGGAACGTAAAGCCGTTTTGCTTAACGATACGCCACGGCGTCGTATCGCGCAACCTGATAATATGACACCGGAATTCTCCCTATCAGGCATCAGCAGATCCGATGGCAAGAGGTATTAGACTCTTGCGAAAGAAAGAGGAGCAAAGCTTAACGCAATTGCATTCTTTACTTTTGAGAATAAGTTTGCACTTATTGGTATGTGCCGCCGTTTTCCGAGCAGGCGACGACCTCGGTCTGCATAGTGTGAAAGAAACTCTTTGTCAAAGCCCAACATCCCCATTGTCTTGAAACATAGAACATGAAACATAGAACATGAAACGTAAAACATGCGTCTTTCCCATGTTTCAAGCTTCAAGATTCATGTTTCATGATTTTTGCTTTTTCACGCTTGAACTCCCTTTTCTTGATATCTTCCCGCTTTTCGAACTTCTTTTTCGATCGCGCGAGACCGAAATCAAGTTTGATTTTACGACCCTCATTGTACAGCGAAAGAGGAATGAGTGTCAAGCCTTTTTGGGCTGTTTTTCCTGCAAGTTCTGCGATTTCCCGCTTGGCCAGCAAGAGCTTCCGCGAGCGGGTTTTATCATACCCCCCGGGCGTGTTTTTTGGCTGATAAGGCGCGATGTTGGCGTTCACCCAAAATGCTTCGCCTCCGCGGACGATGACGAACGAGCCGGCTAAATTCGCCTTTTTGGCGAATACCGCTTTTGCCTCAAACCCAAAAAGCACGATGCCGGCGTGGTATCGCTTCAGTATTTCATAATCAAACACCGCTTTTTTGTTTTCTGCAATCAGCGCCATGCTCTGTAGTATATCATGTAATAAAAAATTCCCCTCCGGCGGTTTTGCCGGGGGGGGTCGATGTGAGACTAAAAAGGAATTGATATTTTGAAGCGGGTGCAGGGAGCTGGGTTTTCCGCGTTGGGATTTCCCGCCTTGCTTTCCACGGAGATCTTTCCGCCGTGGCTTTGTATCATGCATTGTACGGTCGAAAGGCCGAGACCGGAGCCGTTCCCTTTTGTGCTAAAAAACGGGCTAAAGATGTCAGAAAGATCCTTTACGTTTATTTTTGCCGGATCCAACATCTCTCCGTCGTTTTCAATGAATACGAGAAGACTTTCGTCCGCCTCGTCTATTCCCATGGTTATCCAAACGTTCTGCGCCTGCGCGTCTATCGCGTTTCCCACGATGTCATCAACGCAGTTTTTTATCCAATCCTCGTTGAGCATCATACAACGACGGATTGGTTCTCCCGGATCAAAATTAATAATGGGATGATGCGGGTGAAGCATGCGAAGCCTCTTGACGATGTTTTGAAAAACATCGTCAACATTGCACTTTTCAGGATAGAGATTTTCCGGAGAAAATCGCGAAATCAAGAGCATGTTTTTTAGGTCTTTCTCCAGATCGATTATTTCCTGAGCTACAACAGATGCATGAAGCCGATCGTGGTCGGCGAGCGTTATGCTCTTTGCCAAATGGTGAGCATGCCCCCCGATTTTCGTGAGGTACGTTCTTATCAAATGCGCCGCTCTCAGCGTCTGCTCTCCTAAGAGGCTGAGGTTCTGCAGGACCCTCATTTTTTCTTTTTCGCGCTCTTTTTCGCGCATCGTTTCGATCTGCGATGCGATAAAATCGGCGAGAATCCTCGCAATGCCAATTCTTTTTTTTGCGTGTTTGACGAAGTCAAACACCAAAAAGCCGATCAGCTCTTTTTTCGAGATGAGAGCCACAAAAAGAACAGCGGAAAGATGGTGATACTCCGCAAACCCCTTGAGATAGCGCGCTGTTTTTGGGTTTTTTGCAGGATTGACGATAAGCCTGATGTGTTGGTGGGCGCGTTCCATCTCTTTCATGATGGCGGCGCTCTCGCCGGCAATTTCTTGCCCTACCCCATGAACACCACAAGGATATCCCGCTTTGATCACAAACTTTTTTTCTTTGTTTCTGATGACAAAGCAGCAATGATCGGCATTAATCATCAGTGCCGCCTTTTCCGCAACAACGGCCAGCGCTTCCCGAAACGGCTTAGCAGATATCGCTTGTGCTATTTCAGAAAGTAACACGAGATCCTTCATGATAATCACCCCCTTTTTTATATTTTATTGTCCAATGTGCATCGTTTTTGAATGGACTTATTGTACGCTATTTTTTTGAATCGGTCAACCTCGTTAGAAGTCTTACATTCATCGATTCGTCGCTCTGATTATTGATGCGAAGATGGTAATAATTTTAAAAGTTTCACTTATAAGACTTCTAACGGGGTCAAGCGTATTTTCTTGATAGTTTCTGCATTTTCGAGTACTATTTCCTGTATGGAACAAGAAAAGGAAGGGCAAAAATCTCAGCTTGCGCGCATGGAAGAGGAGGTTCTTGCATGGTGGGAAGAAAAAAAAGTATTCAAGCAGGTTCTCGCAAAACGAAAGAAAGGAAAACTTTTCGTATTTTACGAAGGCCCGCCGACGGCCAACGGCATGCCGCACCCCGGGCACGTGATGGGGCGGTGTTTTAAGGATCTTTTCTTACGGTATAAATCGATGCAGGGGTATTTTGTTCCGCGGCACGCGGGGTGGGATACGCACGGTCTGCCGGTAGAGATCGAAATAGAAAAAAAGCTCGGTATCGCGAAAAAAGCGGATATCGAGAAATTCGGCGTCGGGGAATTCAACCGATTGTGCAAAGAATCGGTGTGGAACTATAAAGATGAGTGGGAAAAGATGACCCATCGCATCGGGTTTTGGCTTGATATGGATCATCCGTACATCACCTATGACGCGAAATACATGGAAACGCTGTGGTGGATCATCGCGCGCATATTTGAAAAAGGGCTTTTGGTGGAAGACTACAAAGTGATGCCGTATTGCGCGCGGTGCGGTACCGGTCTTTCGTCGCATGAGCTCGCGCTGGGGTATAAGACAATCAAAGACACATCAATCTATGTGAAGTTTCCTTTGGTGCGTCATGCGCCTGAAGAGCGCGTGCATGAGAAAGCGAAGCACAAAGCGGTGTTTGATGAACATGACGACCCGTCGGTGCGCGAATATTTTTTGGTATGGACCACGACGCCCTGGACGCTTCCGGCAAACGTCGCGCTCGCGGTGCATCCCGACATTACTTATGTAAAAGCGAAAAAAGAAAACGAAGTGCTTATCGTGGCGCATAATCGCATAAGCGTGCTTGGCGAAGGATGGGAGGTCACGCGGACAATGAAGGGAAAAGAGCTTCTCGGTGAGCGATACGAACAACTCTTCGCATTTCTTGCGCCCGATAAGGAAGCGTTCTTTGTCGTTGCGGGTGATTTTGTTTCTGCAACAGACGGGTCGGGGATCGTGCATCTTGCGCCGGCATACGGAGTGGACGACATGGAGGCGGCAAAAAAATACGGTCTTCCCGTGTTGCATCCGGTTTTGGAGAACGGACAATTTTCATCGGAGATCCCATGGCAGGGAATGTTCGTAAAAAATGCCGATCCTGCCATCGTGGAAGATCTGAAAGGAAAAAATCTTTTTTTTAAAGAGGAAATATATGAGCACGAATATCCTTTTTGCTGGCGGTGCGACACGCCTATTTTGTATTACGCGCGGAAATCGTGGTTTATCACGATGTCCGGCCTGCGGGAGAAATTGATCGAAAATAATAAGAAGATCAACTGGATTCCTGCTCATATAAAGGAAGGGCGGTTTGGCGAATGGCTTGCGCAGGCAAAAGATTGGGCATTTTCCCGCGAGCGGTATTGGGGCACCCCGTTGCCGGTATGGCGGTGCGACGGGTGCGGGAAGATAGAAGCGGTGGGGAGCATCGCCGAGCTTGGCGAACGCTCACAGTTAAAGAACCGGTATGTTGCGATGCGCCATGGGCAGGCGATGTTCAATGCGAAACGCGTCGCGGAAACATCGGGAAGAGCGGAAAATCATCTTACGAAAAAAGGAATTCAGGAAAGCAAGGCGTCGCTGGCGCGTTTTGCAAAAAAGAATAAAGGAGTTGTTCCGGACATCATCGTTGCCTCGCCATTCCCGCGCACGCAGGAAACGGCGCGCATTGCGGCTGAATATTTCGGCATCGCGCCTGAGCGCATCGTGACGGATGCGGCGATCGCAGAAATCAATATCGGTGTGTTTGACGGAAAGCCGGTGAAAGAATATCACGCGTATTTTTCCTCATACGAAGAAAAATTTGAAAAGCGGCCTCAAGACGGTGAAAACGTACGTGACCTGCGCGCGCGCGTTACGGCGTTTGTGCGGCGCATGGAGGAAGAACACAGCGGCAAAACCATTTTTATCGTCAGCCACGAATATGCGGTGTGGATGCTTGAAACGGCGCTTGAAGGATTTGATGTCGCAGAAAGCGTCGCGGCAAAAAAGAAAAAAGGAGACGACTATATAGCGACCGGAGAGATTCGCGCATTGCCGAGCACGCGCTTACCGCTTGATGAAAATGGATTTTTAGATCTGCATAAACCGCATATTGATGCCATCACCTTTGCGTGCCGGGCGTGCGAGAAGGGGATAATGAGGCGCGTACCCGAGGTGTGCGACGTATGGTTTGATTCCGGCGCGATGCCGTTTGCGCAGGCGCACTGGCCTTTCGCTCAAGGTAAAAGCGCAAAGGTAAAGGCGCGAAGTGATGGTGTTTCGCTGAGCAAAACAGATTTGAAAAAACTCATGAAGCAGATCTCGTATCCCGCCGATTTTATCACCGAGGGCGTGGACCAGACGCGCGGATGGTTTTACACGCTTCTTGCGGTTGCGACCGCGCTTGATGCGGGCATCCCGTATCGCACGGTGATCTCGCAAGGGCATATTTTAGACAAGCACGGCAAAAAGATGTCCAAGTCAAAAAAGAATTATACCGACCCCCTTGCGATCGCGGATAAGTACGGCATTGACGCGCTCCGGTGGTATTTTTTTGTGGTGAATCCGGTGGGGGAACCAAAACGGTTTGATGAAAAGGACGTGCTTGATGCCCAGCGCAAATCGGTCATGATGCTTATCAATATCGGAAACTTCCTCGCATCGTACGCATATGCGGGCCGTATGCCAGCGACCTTGCCGGCGCAAAAAAACCTGCTCGACCGATGGATCATTTCCCGCGTGAATCACGCGGTTGCCGCAGTGACGGAAGCCATGGACGCGTATGATGCGCAAACCGCGGGGCGCCATCTCGCGGCGCTTCTCGATGATGTTTCCAATTGGTATGTCCGCCGTTCGCGGGAGCGGTTCCAGCTCGCTGAAGACGCGCGCGATCATAAGGACGCAAGCGCGGTGCTTCGCATGGTGTTTGAGAAGACGCTGGTTCTTGCATCGCCGTTCATTCCTTTTACAACAGAAAAGCTGTGGTTGAATATGGGTAAAAAAACAAGTATTCATCTTGAAAAGTATCCGTCTTCGGATAAAAAACGAATTGATAAGAAGCTTGAGTATGATATGATGCATATACGAGAGGCGGCGAGTATGGCGTTTAAAGCGAGAGCGGATGCGCGCATAAAGGTGCGCCAGCCGCTTGGAATGTTAACGATCAGCGGGAAAGCGTTTGCAGTCGCACACAAGGAGCTTCTTCGTCTTCTTGAAGAAGAAGTGAACGTGAAAGAGGTTGTCGTGGACGGTGCGCTTGCCGAAGGGGTACGGCTTGATACGGCCATTACGCCCGCACTACACGAAGAAGGAATGATGCGGGAGATCACGCGACACATCCAACAGGCGCGCAAAGATGACGGACTTACGAAAAAAGACAGCGTCATCCTCCGCTGTGCCGTCAAAGGAGATGCGGCGCACGCGTTTGAAACAGGGAGCGAGCGATTATTGCAGAGAGTTGTTGCGCGCACCATAGAGTATGTTGCGCGGGAAGCCATGAAGAGTCCCCGCGAGATAGAAGGGGAAAAGTATCATGTGTGGTTTGAAATACAAAAAATATGAGCCAACGATCTACGATTGCCCTTGTGGTAAAAAGAAAAAATAAAGGAGAGCACGATCAACTGCTTACGCTGTTTACGAAGCGATACGGAAAGATCGAGTTTATGTGCCGCGGGATCCGGAAAAAAGAGGCGAAGCTTGCCGGGCACTTGGGGTTGTTGTGTCTTTCTGACGTGAGTTTCGTGCTGGGGAAGCACACCAAAGTGCTTATTTCCGCATGCAATCGCGAACATTTTGCCGCGATCAAAAAAGATCTTCTGAAACTGAAGGCGGCGCAGCGCATTATCAAGCTTCTTGACGCGTACACGATCGCGGAGGAAAAAGACGAAGCGATCTTTAACCTTGTCGTCGGCGCGCTTGATTATCTGAATCGGCGGGAGATGACAACGCTTGAACTGAAGTTTTTCCTCCGTTATTTTGAATTTAAATTTTTAAGCGTGCTGGGGTATGAGCCGGAGGACAAAACGATCATGCGGGCATTCGGTAATCAGCACATCGCGCTTTCTGAGGATGACCTGGACACAATGGAAGAGGTCTTTGACCGTCATTTTAAAGATATTTACGGAGCAGTGAACATATAACCTATGGACAGCCGATTAGAAGAATTTGAAAAAAAACTATATACCCGGAAAGAAGATGAGGCGGTGAAGCAAAAAGGGTATGAGGTTTATAAAGAAGAAGATACTGCGCAGATGCAGGGCAGATGGGAAAAAAGCGGACCGGCCTCTTTGTCTTTGGGAGCAAGAAAAATACGCGTTATGCCGATTCTCGTGGCGGCGTTTTTTGCGCTTATGATAACCGGGGGATATTATCTTTTCACGCGCGAACAGCCATTTGACGCACAACGCGTGCAGGGCGACATAGCCGGTCCGGAGCGCGTGTCGTCGGGCGACGAAGTTTCATATACGATCACGTATCGGAACAATACAAACGTCGCGTTGCGGGGAGGAAGCATGGTGTTTGTGTGGCCGGAAGGCGCGGTGGCGCTTGATGAGAACGATACGGCAGCAAGGGAGATAAAAGAGGAGATAGGCATGATCGTTCCGGGACAAGAAAAAAGCGCGACCTTTAAAAGAAGGATATACGGGGTGAAGGACGAGCAAAAAGAGGTCTCGGTAGTGTTTCGGTATACGCCTGAGAACGTTGCAAAGGAGATCGAGGATACAAAGACACAGACGCTCATGATCGTAGCGACGCCGCTCGCGCTTATTATTCAGGCGCCCGGCCAGGCGGTTTCCGGGAAGGAGATCGACATCGTTGCGGAGTATCAGAATCAGTCCGACGCGCTGTTCTCCGGCATGGAGGTGCGCGCGGTGTACCCGAAAGACTTTATCTTTGTGTCCGCCGACCCGGTTCCCTCTTCTGAGAATAATGTATGGAGACTCGGCACTATCGAGGGGAGAGAAAGCGGAAAAATAAAAATAAAAGGAAGTTTTTTTGGCGCACAGGGAGAAACGAAATCAGTGTATATGGAACTCGGTGTTATGGGGGGCAATAACGCGTTCAGGCAGTATGCCCGCGCAGACAGCACGATAGCTATTGCGTCATCGGCGTTGTTTGTTTTTTTAACAGCTAATGATTCGCGTGATTATGCCGCAAATCCCGGAGGGTCTGTTCAATTCAAAGTACATTATAAAAATACCACAAATGTGCAGATTCCGAATGTCACGATATTGGCGAATATTGACAAGACATACATAGAGATAAAGACGCTGTCTGTGCAGTGGGGGGTGATCGACGGAAGGACGAATTCGATTATCTGGAATCCGGTCAGCGTGCCGGAGCTTGCGGTGCTTGATCCGAAGGAAGAAGGAGTCGTATTATTTTCCGCAACATTAAAGTCCGGATTTTTACCGAAGAATTTTTCAGATAAAAATCTGACCGTTGTTGCGCGTACGCGCATTACCGCCGTGGCGTCACCCGAAAGTTTGAGCGGTTTGCCGCTTGAAAGCGAAGACGAGGTCAGCGTGAAGATTAATACGCAGTTTTCGTTCAATGAAAAGGCGTATTTTCAGGATGGACTTCTCCAGAACACCGGTCCATTTCCACCGACGGTTGGCCAACGGACGACCATTGGGATATCATGGCAGTTGTCGACTACGATCAACGACGTGGATGAAATTGAGGCGACCGCAGTGGTGCCGCCGAACGTAGAATGGACAGGAAACGTGTATCCTCAGGACGCAAACATTACCTATGATCCCGACAGAGGGATTATCCGATGGAAGCCGGGGAAGATGTTTGCGGGTACCGGCATTCTTCTTTCTCCTCTGCGCGTTGATTTTCAGCTTGCATTCACCCCCGCAGACGTGCACATAGGGCAGGTAATTAATTTGATATCCGGCGCAACACTAAAAGCGATCGACGCATTTACCGGAACGCAGATGGACCGGCAGGTGCCGGCAGTCAATACAGATCTGTTAAATTCCGTGAAGAAAGAACTAGGGAGAGTTATTGGAACGGGCTTTTAGAAAGAAACGGCAGTATAAAAATGGAAGAGCAAATAACATTGGATGATATTGTTTCGCTGTGCAAACGGCGCGGATTCGTCTATCCGTCGTCTGATATTTATGGCGGGTTTGCCGGCGTGTACGATTACGGGCACTATGGAATTTTGTTGAAGAATAATATCCAAGCGGCGTGGTGGAGGCATATGGTACAGCTGCGCGATGATGTGTACGGACTCGATAGTGCTATTTTTATGCACCCCAAGACATGGGTGGCATCGGGCCATGTCGGGGGATTTAATGACCCGCAGGTTGATTGCAGGAAATGCAAGAATCGCATGCGCGCGGATCACCTGCTTGAAGCGTTCGGCATCAACGCCGACAAAGCGACAATAGAATACATCAATACCGAGCTCGATAAGCTGAAAGAAAAAAAAGCATTGCAATGCGCGCAGTGCGGCTCTTTTGATCTGACGCCCGCCAGGGTCTTTTCGCTTATGGTGAAATCAAATCTCGGTTCTCCCACCGAGGAGCTGACCGACGAGAACGTGGTATATTTGCGCCCCGAAACGTGTGGCGGCATTTATTTGGAATACAAAAACACCATTGATTCCCTGCATCCGAAATTGCCGTTTGGCATTGCGCAAGTAGGAAAGGCGTTTCGCAACGAGATTGTCGCGCGCCAGTTCGTGTTCCGCACACGAGAGTTCGAACAAATGGAAATGCAGTATTTTCTCCATCCCGATGACATGAAAAAAAGCTATGAGATGTGGAAGCAGGAGCGCTGGCAATGGTATCTGGCATACGGGATCCCGAAAGAAAAGATACGGTGGTATCAGCACGAAAAGCTCGCGCACTACGCGTCGGAGGCATACGACATAGAATTTTCGTTCTCGTCGCTCGGCGGCTTTAAAGAAGTAGAGGGCATCCATGCGCGCGGGGATTGGGACCTGTCACAGCATGCGAAACATTCCGGAGTCGACCTTTCGTACACGGACGAAACCACCAAGCAAACATTTATCCCCCATATCATGGAAACGTCCGTTGGGCTGGGGCGCCTGTTTTTGATGTTCCTTGATCATGCCTACACCCAGGAAGAGGTGAACGGGGAAACACGGACGGTGCTGAAGCTCGATAAGCGCCTTGCTCCCGTAAAGGTTGCGGTGTTCCCGCTGTTGCGCAACAAGTCGGATCTCGTAGCGAAGGCGCGCGAGGTATATGATATGCTTAAAGGTGTTTTCATGTGCGAGTTCGATGACAACGGCAACATCGGCAAGCGGTACCGGAGACAGGACGAGATCGGCACGCCGTGGTGCCTCACTATTGATTTCCAGACGCTTGATGACGGTACGATTACCGTGCGCGACCGCGACACGCTCGCACAGGAGCGCGTGGCAATCGCTGAGTGCGTTGCATATTTAAAAGAACAGTATGAAAAATAAACTTGTATATCACAAAACGACACTGGCAAACGGCGTGCGGGTGATTACGGTCCCAATGAAAAACACCTCGACCGTTACTTCGATCGTGTTTGTGAAAACAGGATCACGGTATGAACAGAAAAAAGAGAACGGCATCTCGCACGTGCTTGAGCATCTTTTTTTTACGGGAACAAAGAAACGGCCCGGGAAAACTGAGATCGCGCGGGAGCTCGATAGAATCGGTGCGCAGCATAATGCATATACTTCGCATGATCACACCGCGTATTATGTGAAAGCGGATACGAAACATTTTGATGTAAGCATGGATATCCTTTCGGATATGTATCTCAATGGTTTGTTTCGTCCAGCAGAGATAAAAAAAGAGGCGAAGGTAGTGGTAGAGGAGATCAATATGTACAAAGATGCGCCGCAAAAAAAAGTATGGGATAATTTTTATAGGCTGGCGTATAGCGGCAACTCGCTTGGGCGGACAATTCTCGGTCCCGCGCAGACAGTGCGTTCGTTCAGACGCGGTAATGTCATCGCGTATCTCAAACGGCAATATGTCGCTCAAAACACCGTCGTCGTGGTGGCGGGAAATATACGAGAGAAAACAGCGGTAGAGAAAGTTCGACGCTATTTTACCGCGGTAAAAAAAGGAAAAGCATCCGTATTCGATCCGCTTTCCGTGCGGCAAAAAGAGCCGAGGGTCCATAGTGAATATAAAAAAATAGATCAAGCGCATCTGGTGGTTGGTGTGCGCGCATATTCCGCGTTTGACAAGCGGCGCTATGCGCTTGATGTGCTCTCTGCGATCCTTGGCGGCTATCTCAGCTCGCGGCTTGCCGTGGCGGTTCGGGACAATCTTGGGCTTGCGTATTACGTCGGAGCGGACGTGAATTATCACGAAGATACAGGCTCGTTTTCCGCATACGCGGGAATCAATTTGCGCAACATAGATCTTGGCATCACGGCGATCATGAAAGAATTTACAAAAGCAGTTGCAAGGCCGATCACGCAAAAGGAGATCGATGATGCCAAAAGCCACATTGAGGGAGCGTTCAGTTTGCGGCTTGAAGCATCGGATAGCGTTGCGGTTGGCGCGGGATGGTCCGAAGTGATGACCGGGAGGATAGAAACACCGGACGAATATGTGAAAAATATAAAAAAAGTAAGCGCTAAGGACCTGCAGGCGGTGGCAAAAGATATTTTCAAGACCGAAAAGCTTAATTTTGCGATCATCGGCCCGTTTCAAAAAAAGGACATAAAGCGTTTTCAATCATTACTTCGTGTATATAATAGATAGCATATGAATAACCAGTATCCAAAACTTACGTTTTGCGGCGGCGCGGGCGGCGTAACGGGCGCGTGTTATTTGCTCGAAACCGAGAACACAAAAATCATTATTGATTGCGGAATGTTTCAGGGCTCGCGCTTTTCCGAAATACTCAACAGCGACCCGTTTCCCTTTGACCCCAAAGAGATCACCGCCGCGCTTATTACGCATGCGCATATTGACCACACCGGGCGTTTGCCCAAGCTGTGCAAGGACGGATTTCGCGGGAACATCTTTGCAACGATGCCGACGCTTGATTTTGCGAAGGCGCTTTTGATCGATTCAGAGCATGTGATCGCCATGGAAGCAAAGCACGAAGGGCAGGAGCCTTTCTATACCGCAAAGGATGTCGAGCTCGTGTTTACGCTCACCAAGCCTGTTGAATATGGCATGATGGTACGCGTCGCCGAAGATGTGGCGTGTAAATTTTACGACGCAGGGCATATTTTAGGGTCTTCCATAATCGAGATCTTTATCACGACGGGGGATAAAAAAACAAAGATCGTGTTTACCGGAGATCTTGGGAATTCGCCCGGACCGCTGTTACGGGACACGCACAAAGAAATCGAGGCGGATTATGTGGTGATCGAGTCGGCATACGGAGACAGACTGCATGAGCAGGAAGGAGAAAGAAAAGATTCTCTGGAAGACGTCATTGAAGAGACGATTGCGGCAGGCGGCGTACTTATGATCCCGGCGTTTGCCACCGAGCGCACACAGGAGCTGTTGTACGAATTCAATGATTTAGTGGAGAACGGCCGTATTCCCAAGGTTCCGGTATTTATTGATTCTCCTCTCGCAATCAGGATCACGGAAGTGTATAAACGCTATTCATCGTTTTATGACGAGGAAGCTATGCGCTTGCTGAAGTCGGGCGATGAGATATTCAGTTTTCCCGGGCTGAAATTTACGCCGACCGTGGAAGAGTCAAAGCATATCAATAACGTTCCATCGCCCAAGATCATTCTTGCGGGCTCGGGTATGTCGCATGGCGGGAGGATCGTGTATCACGAAAAATTATATTTACCCGATCCAAAAAGTACGTTACTCATCATCGGGTATCAGATCAAAGGGTCGCTCGGACGGCGGTTGCTTGATGGGGAGAAAATGGTACGCATTCATGGGAGCGATGTGACGGTCCGCGCAAAGATCAAACAGATCTCGGGGTATTCGGCGCATGCCGATCAGCAAGGATTGTACCGGTGGGTGGAGCCGATGCGGCTGTCGATTAAGAAATTATTCGTTGTGCAAGGAGAAGAAAGCGCGTCGGAGACATTTGCGCAGATCATAAAAGATCGGCTTGCGATAGACACAACGGTGCCGAAGGTTGGCGATTCGTTCGTTTTGGAATAAGAAGAGCGCGTGGTATCATTGCATTAGTTTATAAGAGTCATTATGGCTACATCACCGAAATATAAGATATGCGTATCGGGCGCCGCGGAATCAACCCATTGCGGGGCGAGCGTGCTTGCGCTTGCAGAAGAGATCGGGCGGGAGATCGTACGGCAAGGAGCAGTACTGGTGACCGGCGCGACATCAGGCGTGCCGTACTGGGCGGCAAAAGGAGCAAAGGCTGAGGGAGGGATATCGATCGGCGTATCCCCGGCGGCTTCCGAACTCGCGCATGTGAAATCATATAAGCTTCCTACTGACTATTTTGATCTTATTATTTATACCGGATTTGATTATTCCGGAAGAAATCTACTTCTGACGCGCGCGGCAGATGCGGTCATCACGATCTGCGGGCGCATGGGCACGTTGAACGAGTTTACGATCGCGTTTGAAGACCGTAAGCCGCAGGGAGTGCTCATCGGCACCGGAGGCACTGCCGATTATTTAAAAAGTATTATTGAAAAAATGCATCGCGGTCCCGGGAAGGTAGTATATCACAAGGACCCTAAAAAACTTATTGCGGAGGTGATCAAACTCATCGCTAGGGACCAAAAAATGAAAACAGAGCCGTCAAAACGGAGAGACTAATTATACATACGTATAAGAACCATGATCGATCCCCATCAATTTTCCATAATCATCTCGCTTATTGTCGCAACGACGCTCGGGTTTATTGTCGGCGTAGAGCGTGAGTTTGTTGGAAAAGAAGCAGGGATCAAAACATACGCGCTGGTTGCGCTTGGCTCCGCATTATTCACAGTTATTTCATTTGATCCGAATTTTCCTGACCCTTCCCGTATTATTTCTCAAATCGTTGTTGGCATCGGATTTATCGGCGCAGGGATCATTATTTTTCATCAGAACAAAGTGCACGGGCTCACGACAGCCGCAGCGTTGTGGACAATGGCTGCGGTGGGGATTGCAACCGGCATGCGGTATTATACACTCGCGGCCGCAAGTACCTGCATCATACTTTTTGTCCTGTTTGCGCTGCGGAAACTTAAAATTGAAGAAAGGATCCATAAATTTGCCGGCATATATGACGAGGAGGAGAGGGAGTAAGCTTCATAGCATGAAAATTTATGAAAGGAATCATATTCGGGAATGAGCGATACGGCGTTGCAACACTCGTAGGAACGATTATCGGCGCGGGTATTTTTGGGCTGCCGTACGCGGCATCTCGGGCTGGGTTTTTCACCCAGCTTTTTTATTTGGGTATATTTGTGGTGGTGTTCATGGTGGTGCATCTTATGTTCGGCGAGATCATATTGCGTACCACGGAGCGCCATCGTCTTGCGGGATACGTGGGGATGTATTTTGGGGAAGCGGCAAAAAAATTCATTGAACTTATTACGGTCGCAGGCGTGCTCGGCGGTATGCTTGCGTATCTTTTGGTCGGGGGGTTGTTCTTGAAAACGTTGACGGGAGGCATGTTCGGCGCTCTTGAGCAGTATTACATTATTCTGTGGGCGCTTCTCAGCTTTGTTTTGTTCTCGGGGCTTAAAATGGTTGAACGAACGGAAGCCATTATGCTGTTTTTTATAGTGGCGATTATCGCGCTTTTGTTTGTAGTAAGTATTCCGCGTGTTGACACCGGCAATTTCTTTTTTTCTAGTCCGGAAAATTTCTTTTTCCCGTACGGTATAACGATGTTTGCTCTTTCGGGCGCAGCTGCAATTCCTTTGGTGCGGGATGTTCTTAAAAAAGAAGAGCGCACCATGAAAAAAACCATTATATGGGGAACGCTGATACCGGCGCTGTTGTACGCTCTTTTTATCTTTTCCGTCGTTGGAGTGACGGGTGAGAAAACTTCCGAGGACGCGCTCACCGGCCTTAACGGGGCATTAGGGATGCCGGCGGTGTTTATCGGGGCATTGTTCGGCTTGTTGGTTATCGCTACGTCATACATCGTGTTTGGTCTTTATCTGAAAGATACGTTATGGTATGATTTTAACGTACACCGCAAAGCCGCATTATGGTTCGTGCTTGCGGCGCCCCTTGCGCTGGTGTTGTTTCAGTCGGTGGGATTCATTGAAATTATTAGTTTTTTGGGTGCGGTTTTTGGAGGCACGGAAGCCATTTTCATTATTCTCGTGTTTAAAAAAGCGCGGAAGCACGGCAATCGGGTGCCGGAGTATACGCTGAAAATTTCTCCGGCGGCCATCTACTTCTTTGTCGCGTTTTTTACAGCCGGTATCATATACACGCTCATCAACGGAAAATTAAATTTATAATAAGACATCCTACTCACTAAATCATGCAAGAAGGAAAAAAAATAAAAGTCGTGTTGGTGGAAGACGAGGAGGTGTTACTCGATGTTCTTGAAAGTAAACTAAAAAAAGAGGGATATGAGGTGTTTAGCGCGAAAGACGGACAAGCGGGACTTGATCTGATACGGGCGGTACAGCCCGACCTCGTGTTGCTTGATATTATCATGCCAAGAATGGACGGGTTAGAAGTGCTGACGCACATGCATAATGACCCGGTCCTTTCACGCATCCCGGTGATCATTATTTCTAATTCCGGGCAGGCGGTGGAAATAGAAAAAGCGGCCGCGCTTGGCGCAAGAGATTATTTAGTGAAAGCGGAATTTGATCCGCAGGAGGTGCTTGATAAAATGAGCGCGTTATTGAAAACGACGGGGAAAGAGACGGATGCCGCCGTAGCAAGCGCAGCTCCGGAAAAAAAAGAAACCGCAGCGGTGAATCCCGCTGATTTTCGCGTACTGCTCGTTGAGGACGACAGTTTTTTACGCGATCTTATTTCACAGAAGCTGAAAAAAGAAGGATTTATCGTGATTGAAGCGGTTGACGGAGAGGAAAGTTTAAAAAAAGCGGCAACAGAAAATCCCCACATCATCCTTCTCGATCTTATTCTTCCCGGTGCGGACGGGTTTGATATACTCAAAAAATTAAAGGAAGATCCATCTGTCAGCAAAATACCGGTCATTGTGCTCTCCAATTTAGGACAAAAAGAGGATGTCGAAAAAGGGATCCGCTTAGGGGCGACCGACTATTTAGTGAAGGCGCATAATACGCCGGGGGAGATCATCGATAAGGTAAGAGAAATACTCGCAAAGAGTTATTAACGTGGAGGGGCGCATCCCGCGCTCGGGTTGCTTTCCGGTTTTTTTATCCGTATAGTTACAGCATGAAATATATTCGCTATGGATCGGTATTTTTTGCGGTCGCAGGCATATTTTTTGCGGGCGCGCTGTGGTACGGCGGCACACTACACAAGACGGTTTCGGTAAAAAAGAGCAAAACAATACTTCCCGCAGAGACGCAAGAAAATAATGATAGCGGTGAACGTCTCGCGCATAATCCGCTTACCGGCACTATGTGCGACGAAGGCGACATGCGTCCGTTTGCGGTGATGCTGGCGGCAGATAAAGTTGCGCGCCCGCTCTACGCAATCGCGCAGGCAGATATTGTGGTTGAGATGCCGGCGCTTACCAACGGCATTACCCGCTTTATGGGAATATTCGCATGTGAGCACGCAGAGGAGATCGGGTCCATACGGTCCGCTCGGCACGATTTCCTTCCTTTCGCAAAAAGCTTCGATGCGATTTACGCGCATTGGGGTGGTTCATATCTTGCGCTTGACGCATTAAAAACAAAAGAACTTGATGCGATCGACGCACTGCCTAACCCGTATAACGCATTTTACCGGAGAGACGATAAGCTCGCTCCGCATAATGGGTTTACCTCGTTTGCCCGGCTGAAAGAAGCGGCGCAAAAACTCGGCTATCGCATAGAGGGAAAAGCCACAGGATATCCGCGCATCAGCGATGAGGCGGTGTTGAGTACGAATCAAAACATTGCGATCGGATACCCGTTTCCGTATAACGCAGATTTTTCCTATGCCCATACAACAAATTCGTATGTTCGGTCGCGCGGAGGGGAAAAAGAAATAGACGCGGCGACAAATAAGCAGGTAGAAGTAAAAAACATTATTATTATGCGGGCGGCATCGCGCCAAATAAGCCCCGATTATAATGATGTGGATGTGGAAAATGAGGGAGAGGCGACACTCTATCGCAACGGAGAAATAAAAAAGGGAAGATGGAAAAGAGAGGGCGAGCGTTATGTTTTTTCTGACGAGGGCGGACAGGCGTTCGGACTGGTAGCGGGGAAAACATGGATATCCATTGTGCAGCCCGATCAGAAAGTGGAATTTACTCTCAAATAACGCATGATTATCGTTCTTCACGGGCTTAATACTTTTTTAACGAAGCGAAAACGCGATGAGATCATCGCGAGTTATCGCGCAAAACATCCGAAGGGTTTGAGTTTTTTTACATTCGACGAGGAAAGTAATATAGGGGACATTAAAACAGCAGTTGAAACCGCATCGTTGTTTGAGGAGAAGAAATTGGTAATGTGCAGAAACGTGCTTGCGAGCGTTGCGGATGACGATGGATTTTTTGCATGGCTGAAAGAGAGGGCGATAAAAAAAGATGGCGCAACCATAGCGGTGTTTTCCGAGGACCGCGTGCTTGCAGAAACAAAAAACAAAAATATCGCATGGCTTTTGGAAAAGCCGTCGGTGGTACAAAAAGCAGAAATCGTAAGCGCATCGCGACTGCCCGCATGGGCACAACAAGAGGCCGCGCGGCATCACGCGGTAATCGAGCATGAAGCGGCGGCGTATCTTATTGATGTATGCGGCGATGACCTCTGGCGGCTTTCGCATGAAATAGAAAAATGCGCTTCGTACGATAAAAAAATAACAAAAGCGCATGCACAGCTCCTGGTACCCATGACCGCGGAAGGCCGCATTTTTGATGCGCTCGGGGCGCTCGCAGAAGGAAATACAAAAAAGGCGGCGGCGCACTTTTTTGCGTTGCTTAAAGAAGGGGAGGAGTGGGCAAAGATGTTCGGCGCGGTAGCGTTTCATTTTCGCGGTATGGTGAGGGTGCGGAGTTTGCTTGATTGCGGGCTTGAGAAAGAGCAGATGCACAAAGAGCTGGGCATGCATCCGTTCGCCGTGCAAAAAGCCATGAGCTACGTCCGCGGCGCGGACATGAATACTCTTGTGAGGGCATATCGGATGCTTGCGCGAGCGGATCTGGCTCTCAAAACAGGAAAGATGACCGCCGAAGAATTTTTTGAGCGTCTTTTGCTGGGCATATAACACATGATGCGGGTAAAAAGAAAAAGATGGATATGTTCCATCTTTTTCTTTACGAGGCTATTATATTAAATTACTTTTGAGAAGACGCCTTGTGAAGCGCTATGGTGAGGCGCGATTTCTTTCGTGCGCCGGTATTCTTTTTAATGACGTTGTTTTTCACCGCTTTGTCGATCGCTTGGTAGAGGCGCGGGAGCAGCGCCTTTGCCTCAGCGGATTTCTTTTTCTGCGCGAGCGAACGGATCTCTTTTGCGACCACCCTCATTTTATCGAGTGAACGGATGTTTGCAACCCTTTTTCGCTTGCTCTGGCGTAACGCCTTCTTTACTGATGATGAAATTGGCATATGATAAAAAAATAATACTGATACTTGAATGAGGACACTCTACCTCACGCGCGTCAAAAAAGCAACCCCTGCGCCTTTTTATGCAGGGAGGAATAAAAAAGGCTGGATACATTGTGTATCCGGCCCGTAACCTTGGCAAAGGGGGTGTGTGTGAAACAAGTTAGTTGCGCTGTTTAGGCGGCGTGAGCGTGGGCCGGCTCCTGCGTGAGGCCAAACGGCGTCGTGATGACGGCGGTCTTTGCCCACTGCACAAGGGAGAGGACTTTGAGCTTGGTGTTCTGGGCCAGCGTCTCGACGGCCGTCTTAGTTAAAAGACTGTAACCACGGACGACCTTGTCCTCGGTGACAACATTCGTCACGTTGTTCTGGATCCTATCCATGAAAAGCACAGGATCCTTAAACGAGTCGATCTTCGTGGCGGTGTTCCACTTGTCAGCCGCGAAGTCTTTCACCATTATCTTCTGGACGGTCTTTCCGACCACGAAGACAAGCTCGTTTCTGTTTGCAACCCGGATGTTCGTTACCCCGTGAGGGATAGCGAGTCCGGGGGAGAAGTGCTTCTCCTCTCCCATTGCCGGAGTCAGTGTCGCGTATCCGGAAAAGATTGCACCGTTCATGCCTGTCGCTGTATTCGCAAGTTCGGTCAGCGCCGTGATGATCTCCTTTTCCGGCATGGCGCCAAAGTAGGATATCAAGAGTTTGCCGTCAGGCAGTTTGTTGACATACCTGATAACAGTGCTCACCTTCGATACGTCGACCTCAGGAAGAGTGCACAGCGCCTGATCGAGGATCGACAGATCTTTTACAGATACAATCTGTACGGCGTACAGATCTTTTTTAAGTACGATCATCGCCGCGGCCCTCTTGATATCCCGCGGTCCCATGGCGGCAATCGCTGCCGGCGTCATCTGTGCCACTGTGTAATTGCCCGCCTTCTCAATCTTTTCACTGATACTCTTGTGCATTTTTTTTCTCCTTTTTTTGAGTTGGTTTTTAGTTTCCCCCTTTGCCAAGAGGTCACCCTTTGTAAAGAACTCATGTTGCTGTAAGCAACAAGGTTACAGTATGTACGAACGCATGAATCCTGTCAAGGGCTTAGGGCGCGTTTCCCAAAACCACGATCTTTCTGATATAATCCAAAACGAGATTATTTACCTTTTGACATGCCAAAGTATATTTTCGTGACAGGGGGCGTATGTTCGGGGCTCGGGAAGGGGATTGCGGGAGCGTCTATCGGGATGCTGCTTAAAGCCGCGGGGTTTACCGTCGCGATGCAGAAGCTCGACCCGTATTTGAACGTTGACCCGGGCACGATGAACCCGTATCAGCACGGCGAGGTGTTTGTGACGCATGACGGTGCCGAGACCGACCTTGATATCGGGCATTATGAGCGATTCATCGACGAAGAATTCTCCGCGCTTTCAAGCGTGTCTACCGGGCAGGTGTACCAAAAAGTGCTTGATAAAGAGCGCGAAGGGCTGTATCTGGGCAAGACGATCCAGATCATTCCGCATATCACCAACACCATTAAAGAGCACATCCGTACCTGCGCCGAAAAATCGGGCGCTGATATTTTTATATGCGAGATCGGCGGCACCGTAGGAGATATCGAGGCGGAGCCGTATCTTGAAGCGATCCGCCAGCTCCACCATGAAGAAAAGCATCATAATATCATGTTCGTGCATCTTGTGCTTTTGCCGTATTTAAAAAGCTCGGGCGAATTGAAAACAAAACCTGCGCAGGCATCGGTGCGCGAACTGCGCAAGATCGGTATTAACGCGGATGTTATTTTGTGCCGGTTTGACGATGATCATATTGACCGCGACCATTTGGAAAAAATCGCTCTTTTTTGCGATGTGCCGATGGAGGCGGTGATTCCCGCGCCGACCGTTGCGTCTATCTACGAAGTGCCGCTGAATTTCGACAAAGCGAACATCGTGAAACTTATTACAAATCATTTCAGCATTGAGCATCGCGTGCCGAAACTCGAAGAGTGGGAGGAATTCGTGCAAAAGATCGGGTCGCCCCTTCCGGAGGTGCCAATCGCGCTTGTAGGAAAGTATACGGGCTTAAAAGACGCGTATTACAGTGTTATTGAAGCGGTGAAAGCCGCGGGGTATTTTAATAACGTAAAGGCAGATATCGTGTGGATCGATGCGGAAAAGATCGAGAAAGACGGAGACGAGGGAAAACAGGAATGGGAGAATCTGAAAAAAGTAAAAGGCATTGTGGTGATGGGTGGTTTTGGCAAACGTGGCGTGGAAGGAAAGATCGCCGTGGCGCGCTATGCGCGAGAAAACAACATTCCTTATTTCGGCTTGTGCCTGGGTATGCAAATCGCGGCGATCGAGTTTGCGCGCCATGTGCTTGGCCTCACCGACGCGAACTCAACCGAATTCGACGACACGACGAAAAACCCCGTCATTTATCTGATGGAATCGCAGAAAGATATCCATAAAAAAGGAGGCACGATGCGGCTCGGCGATTTTGCGTGCCACATAAGAAAAGATTCAAAGAGTTTTATCGCGTACGGCGCAGAAGATGTCGTAGAGCGCCACCGGCACCGGTTTGAATTTAACAACATCTATAAAGAGGCATTCGAGAAAAACGGCATGATCATTGCGGGCGTCAACCCCGAAACCGGTTTGTGCGAGATACTGGAAAACAAAAATCATCCATGGTTTGTCGGCGTGCAGTCGCATCCCGAATTCACATCGCGCCCTCTCCGTCCGCACCCGCTGTTTCGCGACTTCATCAAAGCGGCGATATAGTTGGCAGAGGTTCATCTTGCTTGGTTATGGGTAATCGCCCCCCCACTCAATCCTTTCTTTAATCCACTCACGCCCTTCTATAAGATAATTAATGAAGGGCTGCGCTTCCGTTAAGATAAAAGAAAGGATTGAGTGGGGGCGATTGCGTCTAAAGAGAACATAAGCTATAATAAAAAACTTTTTTAATCTGCGCGATAAAAGGATGGATAAAAAAGAAGCGCTTGAAAAACTAAAAAACGAAATGGAGGCGGATATTGATTTGCCGCTGTATGGCAGTGCAAACTTAGTGTTTGGAGAGGGGAGTGAGGACGCAGAAATACTCTTTATCGGCGAGGCGCCGGGGCGCCGCGAGGACGAACTGCGCCGGCCGTTCGTGGGGCAGTCGGGAAAATTGCTGGATAAAATGCTTGCCAAAATACATATGCCGCGCGAACGCGTGTATATTACGAACATCGTGAAACGGCGCCCGCCCCAAAACCGCGACCCGTTTTCAGAGGAGATACAGGCGTACACGCCGTATCTTCAAAGGCAGATCGATATTATCAAGCCGGCGATGATCGCGACATTGGGCAGATTTTCCATGAATTATTTTTTACCGGACGCAAAGATATCGCGCGATCACGGCACGGCGACTCGCATCAATGCCCATATTCTCGTGCCCCTCTATCACCCTGCGGCGGCGCTTCGCTCCAGGAAGATGTTTCAGGAACTTGAAAAGAACTTTTTGGAACTCCCGAAACTGCTCAAAGACGCAAAAACCGTTTAAATAAAGGGAAATAGAGGTATTGACAATAGTATAAATATGAAGTATAATTAGCTGATAAATTTAGAAATCGCTGTTTAAAAAATACATAAAAGGGAGGTTCGTATGAGTAAGGGTTCTAATTGGTTTAAGTTTTTTTTAAAAAACCTTTTTTTCCTGATGGTTGCGGTGGTAATAATGGTTATACCTTTCTGTCTTTTTTCTCTTGATTTCTCGGAAGAAGAAATCAAGAGAGAGTGTGGCCAGTGGCAAGACTGGGCGGGAGAAATAAGAGTTGATTTATTTTCTCCGTCAGTCGAAATGGTGAGGGAGTGTCGGAAGGTTGGCGTAGAGCTTCCGATAAAAAAATGAGGGAAGAATAGTTTTAAAAAGGGGCATGTCAACGACATGTCCCTTTTAATTTTTCTTACGCGAATTTTTTAGAGCTTCCAAAACTACTCAAAGACGCAAAAACCGCTTACATAAAGGAAATAGCGGTATTGACAATAGTGTAAATATGCAGTATAATTAGCGCACGAAATTGGAGCTATTTGAAAACAAAATAAAAGGAGGAAATGACGATGGCGAAAAAGGAGTGGAGTGCGTTAGGAAATATGCTTGTTTTTGCGGGTGCGGCGATGGTGCTTATCGCTGTGAACATGAGCGATGTAAAATCGTTCACACAAGACGCCACGCTGGCATCAGATACCACACTGATTATGCTCAGCATCATAGGATGTCTAAGTGCATTAATCGGGGCCTTCATCATTGATTTTGAAGGAGGCTCGGATGGAGAACGAGAACTCCGCGTTAGAAAGCTTAGGGAGGCGCAGAAAAGAAGAATCTTTTCTTAAGTTCCCTTCGACAACAGAGAGAGGGGGGTATCAACGATACCCCCCTCTTCTTTTATTTACGCGAATTTTTTGAGTTTTTTGATGATGTTTTTGAGCCGTTCTGCGTTTTTGAAATCAAGCTCTTGGGCGGCGCGTTTCATTTCCTTTGTATACTGCTCGACCAATTTTTTGATGTCCTTAGTTTCCGAAAAAATACCCAAATCTTTCAGCGAGAGATCGGTTTCATTTTTTTGCGCTACGGCGCGTTCTCGCAGCGGCTTTTCAATTTGGCGCGGGGTGATATTGTGTTTTTTATTATACTGCTTTTGTATATCGCGCCGGCGATTTGTTTCTTCTATCGCTTCGCTCATCGAGCGCGTCATGGTGTCGGCGTACATGATCACTTCGCCCTCGCGATGGCGCGCCGCGCGCCCCATCGTTTGGATGAGCGTTGTTTTATTCCTTAAAAACCCTTCTTTGTCCGCGTTCATAATAATGACAAGCGACACTTCCGGAATATCAAGCCCTTCGCGAAGCAGGTTCACGCCCACGATGACATCGTACTCGCCGAGGCGCAGGGCATGGAGGGTGTCTGTGCGTTCAAGCGTTTTTACTTCCGAGTGAAGATAATGCGCTTTGACCCCTTTTTCTTTCAGGAATTCCGCGAGGTCTTCCGCCATGCGCTTGGTGAGCGTGGTGACAAATACGCGCTGTTTTTTTGCTACGCGTTTTTTTATTTCTTCTATCGCGTCCCGTACCTGATGTTCGGCGGGGCGCACGGTAATGACAGGATCCAACAGGCCCGTGGGGCGCACGAACTGGTTTACGATATGTCCGTGTGATTTGTTGAGCTCATAGGGTGCGGGCGTTGCCGACATGTAGATCGCTTGCGGTACGCGTTGTTCGAATTCTTCAACCCGCAGGGGCCGGTTGTCGCGCGCGGAAGGCAGGCGGAAACCGTAATTGATAAGCGTATCCTTGCGCGCTTTGTCGCCAAAATACATCCCTCGTATCTGGGGGATGGTCATGTGCGCCTCATCCACGAGTATGAGAAAGTTTTTCCCGTATGCGTGCGCGAAATAGTCGATAAGCGTGAAGGGCGGGGAGTCGGGCTCGCGGAACTCTATCTGGCGCGAATAGTTTTCGATGCCGTGGCAATAGCCGGCGCTTGAAAGCATCTCAAGGTCAAAGCGCGTGCGCTGTTCTATTCTCTGCGCTTCGATCAATTTCCCCTGTGCGGTGAACGCCGCGATCTGCTCTGCGAGCTCGTTTTCGATGTTGGCGACGGCAAGCGGTATCGTTTTTGTTTCTGCGAGCCAGAATTTTGCGGGAAATATCCGCAGGTGTTCAATGTCTTTCCAGCGGGGCGTGAGCGCGTTTGCAGAAACGCGGATGTGGTCAATGGCGCTTTTCCCGAATATGACCTGAATGATATCATTGCCGGTCGAGGGGCGTATTTCAACAATTTCTCCTTTTGCGCGAAAGATCCCCGGAATCGTTTCTATGTCGTTGCGCTGATATTGGAGCGCGACAAGATGCGCGAGAAGCTCTTTGGGCTGTATGCGCTGTCCTTGCGACACGCGCACACTCAACGCTTCATAATTTGCGGGCGCGCCGATGTTATAGATGCACGATACCGACGCGATGACGATAACGTCGTTGCGCGAAAGGATGGCCTGCGTCGCTTCGTGCCTAAGCCGGTCGAGTTCTTCGTTGATCTTCACGTCCTTGTCGATATAGGTATCGGTCTGTGGCATATACGCCTCCGGCTGGTAGTAGTCGTAGTAGCTTACGAAATAATGCACGGAATTTTCCGGAAAGAATCCTTTGAATTCCTGGTAGAGCTGGTAGGCGAGCGTTTTATTGTGCGAGATGACGAGCGTCGGCTTTTGCATGCGCGCAATGACATGCGCGGCGGTAAATGTTTTGCCAGAGCCGGTAACGCCCACGAGCGTTTGGTGCGTGGCGCCCGCCTCAATGCCGCCTGCAAGCGCGGCAATCGCCTCGGGCTGATCGCCGGCGGGGGAAAATGGAGATTGTAGCTTGAAAGAAGACACGATTTTTATATGGTCTGTGTAGGATATAGCACTATAACCATATTGAAAAGATAAGCTACCGCCATAGCATTGTGATAAATGTACGCGCGTGCTGAGCTTAAAAAAAGAAAAGGTGCGACAAAAAATGCCGCACCACTATTTTTCTTTATTTCAAAATCTGAAAAAAAATGTGACAAAGAACCACAGGAATTCCCACAATTACTAAAACAAGCATAAATAAAGAATCAAAAGCGACAAGATAAAATTGAACAACCCAAGTAATTATGACAAGTATTTCCAAGAAAATTATCATTACTTTTTCCAAACTAATCACCCCCCCATTCGTTTTTCAAAGAGATAAGAGGATGCATATGCGCATCCTCTTTTAACCTTTTGCATTTGCCTAAACTTTGTTTACAAAAAGAGCAATTTTCTTCTCCTTTTTGCCGTGAATCCTTATTTCCGTCCTCCTTCCTTCTCCTTTTTCTATCCTTTCTTTTTCTTTCTCCATCCATATCTTCATACAGATAGAGCCGTTCGTCGTTTCAACTTTCTCAACCTCGTCCGCCCAGTTTGTGAGCTGGACCATTTTAACTTGCCCTACCATCTTACCTCACCTCCTTTTTAAGCTGTTAAGCAGTAATTTACCTCCTAAAGAAAATCACAAAAATTCCCCATGATATACAGAATATCAAAAAGCGGGAATCGTGGCCGAAGAGGTAAAAAGCAAAACTAAAAATTGCTATTACAGAAAGTACCCACAAAAAAACCGACATTGCTTTTTTCAAACTAATCACCTCCACCCTTGCGGTATTTCTCATTTTTCGAGTTTCTCATTTTCGAGGTAAAAATAATCATCCCGGCCCTTTTCATAGCCCATTGCTCCCCCAAGTAATCTATGAACAATGCTTTCTTTATGGATGATGACCCCTTTTCTTTCGCTCCATCTTAGGAGTAAGTGATTAATTCTCCAATCTTCATAACCCCACTCCATTTCCCACTCTGTGTTCATCGCAAGCGCGTTTAGCGCGCTCTTTATTTCTTTAAGACTTAGCTTTTTTCCTGGCACGAATATTTTTTCAAATACTCGCGCAACCTCTTTATACAAGCCCGTTTTTCTGGGCCTCCGAGCTCTTCCACATCTGTGTCCATAACTCATAAAGTCCCTCCCCCCGTTTTTTATTTTTGTTAACGTACGTCATAAATTGTGATTTGATAATAATATAATCTTCAGAAACGTCAACAAAATAAACAAATTAGTATAATAATCTCGCTTATTTTAGCCAAAATAACACATATTTTTTCAAAAAGATTGACAATTAATATAAAAAAGGCTAACATTTTTATATGAATCAAGACAGAGTTTTATTAAATCTCATAGAAGAGGCGGGGTTTTCACAAAAAGAGGCCATGGTTTATGTGGCCTTACTTGAGCTTGGGTGGGGAACTATCAGTGAGATTTCAAAGATTACAGGATTAAAAAGACCCATTATTTATGTTATTTTGGAAGGCCTGCTAAAGAGGGGGCATGCCAGCGAATTGCCAAATCATAAAATAAACACATATCAGGCTATTGACCCTTCTGTTATATCGCTCAAACTTCAAGTTGTGGCAAAAAACTTCCTTGATATGGTGCCGGTAATGAAAACGTTGTCCCGCAAAAGCAATAATAGCCCTGTCATATCCTATTTTGATACAAAAGAAGGAATACTCAATGCATATAATGAAGTAAATAATTATACCGACGCTTTTTTTATTACGAGTTTTTCAAGGATAGAAAATTTCTTTCCGGAGATTCTTGCCGAATGGAAAAAATATTATAAAAAAAAGATCACAACATTAACCAGCAGAAATTTGATTTCAGACAAAAAAGAAGATGTTGCGCTTATAAAAGAGTTTATGCAAATAACCGACAAGATAAGCGGGAGGATATTGCCAGAACTGAAAGATTATAATGTTGACTTTGCGATTTATGGCAATAAATTAAGCATAGCTTCTTTTAATAAAAAACCATTCTTAATCATAATTACATCAGAAGAAGTAATTAAAACTATCATGCCTATCATTGAGTTGGCATGGAACATGGGGAAAAAGATAAAATAAAAAGCGTTTGAGAAAGAGTTGAAAGTGAGATATGATGATTGTAGCAATCTTTCTTAAATTTTGAACCTAATACTCAAGGTTCTAAGATTTAAGTTTTAAATACTATGATCTCCTATCTTGAGGGAACGGCAATCGCGAAGAACGAAAAGAGCGCAATAATCCTTGTGAACGGCGTCGGCTACAAGGTGTTTTTTTCTGTGGGAGATTTAAATACCATAGCACTCACAGGGGGCACCGTCAAAGCGTTTACCCATCTGCAAGTAAGGGAGGATGCGCTTGAATTATACGGCTTTTTAAACCGGTCGGCACTCGAGCTTTTTGAGCTGTTCATTACGATCTCGGGCATCGGGCCGAAGGTGGCGATGGCGATCGTTTCTACGGAAAGTCCGAGCGTGCTTGCGGGCGCGATCGCGCGGGAAGACGTGAAATTTCTTACCAAGGTGTCGGGCGTAGGCCTCAAAAGCGCGCAAAAGATCGTGCTTGAATTGCATGAAAAAATAGCGAAAGTGAGTTTCGCGGTGCACGACGCGGGAGCGTCTGTCGACGCGGACGCGATCGATGCTCTTGTGGCGCTCGGATGGAACGTGCGCGACGCGAGAGAAGCGCTCAAAAATATTCCTAAAGAAATTGACCGGACCGATTTGCGGATTAGAGAGGCGTTGAAAAAATTGGGAAAGTAGATAACAAGCCCTTAAGAAAAGATAGCTGGGCTGATGGAGTCGATGTGCAAAGGCATAAAATAGTGATTTTGGCAGATACCGCGGAAAGAGCGGAAGAGATTGATTTAGAGAAAGTGGAAGAAGCCAGAAAAAGAGCCGAAAAAATAAAAGGAATGCAGTAAAAGGCGAGGTTGTGATTTTGATAATAAAAAGATAGAATAAAAGCGATCTTGCCGGATGGCAAAATCGCTTTTAAATTATGTCCAAACTGTTGGTTGGAATGGCTATGATGATTGAAAATCTTAAAGCAACTTAAAATTTCCATTATGAACATAACGGAGAACTTCCAGATGATACTTTGCCTTGGTTATGTCCTGATCGCATTTTAAAAGGGCATCTATCAGTATATTGCTGTGACTGTAGCCCTTGCGATCAATTATTAGCCATCCATTACGTTTATTAAGGACAATACCACAAAATTCTTCATTGGATATCTGTAATGTTAGGGCATTATTTTTGTAATAAATTCCCTCGATCTTTCCAATGATGGTGAAGCTTGCGTTAGGATAGTCTTTGTTAGTGTGCATAAAAACAAAGATTTCTCCAACTAAGCTTTCCGGAGAAAAGCTTGAATTACTGCTTTTTAGCAAATCCCTTATTTCTTCCAATAAGGAATCCCGCTTCTCCCCCTTTCCCTGCGCTAATGCAAATCGTTTTAAGTCCTCCGAATCTTTCCTTGTAAACACGAACGCTAACAACACTGCTATTATTATACCCAATGCGCCCATAATACCCTGATCCATTTTGTCACCCCCATTTTTTATTTTTAATGTGCATATTTTGACTTTACATTAAAATAGTATTATAGTCTAATATTATAAACAAAATTTTAGGGAAATAGTAAAAAATGGCTTAATTACTGGATTATTTTAATATTTGAAGTTGTCAAAAAATATGTACGAAAGAGTTTTGCAAAAAGCGGGGTTGTCAGATAAGCAAGCTAAGGTTTATTTGTCTTGCCTTGAAATGGGTTATGCCAAGGCGCCGGATATCGCAAAAAAATCGGGCATTAAACGAAGCACTACTTATGCAATCCTTGATGAGCTCATACGAGACGGCCTTGTTAATTATTCTCAAAAAGGGAAAATTAAATTATTTAAAGCGCAAGATCCCCAAACGATTATAGAAATATTAAATGAACGCCAGCAAGCAGTAAAAAATATTTTGCCGGATTTGGAAAATATTTTTATTGCACACCATTTAAAACCAAAGATACAATTTTTTGAAGGAAAAGAGGGCGTTAAAAGAATTTTTGAAGATACATTAAGATGCAAATATAAAAAAATTTATCAAATAGTTAAGGTTAGAGATTTTATTGAATATCCGGGAGAAAATTACTCCAAGGAATACATAAAAAAACGCGCAGAAAAAGGGATACAATCATACGCTCTTCATCCGATAAGCGGTGATATTCACGATGAAGTTTACGGGGAAACAAGCGCTAAACGGAAGAGAGTGGTGCGTTATGCGCCCCAGACTATTTTTCATACATCAATGATAATGATTTATGATTATAAGGTGGCAATGATTTCTACTAAAGCCGAAGGATTTGGATTTATAATAGAGAGTAAAGAATTTTTTCAGACGCAAAAGTCATATTTCGATTTTATCTGGGATAAATCCAGTGATAAATTTAAATAATGAAAATATAGATATATAATTACGGATTATGGAATTTCTTTTTAACCCTGCGGTATCGCGCGAAGAATGGAATGAATTTATTGTCCGCCACAGCGGCAGTTTTTTGCAGTCGTTTGAATGGTCCGGCTTTCAGGAAAAAGCAGGCAATACGGTCGCGCGGATCATGATAAAAAAAGACGGTGTCACGGTGGCGTGCGCGAACGCCATTCACCACGCGCTTCCTTTCGGTAAAGCATACTGGTATGTGCCGTACGGCCCGGTGATCGCTGAAACGGTACAGGAAAAAGAAAAAATAACCCGCTTTTTTCACGAGAACTTCTCCCGCCGCGCCGGGAGGGAAGAGATCTTTATAAAAATTGAGCCGGAGGAGATGGGCATGCGCGACGCGCTCGCGGGGACCGGCACGGCGTCTGCGGCGGTACAGCCGAAAGAAACCGTGATCATTGATTGCACGCTTTCCGAAGAAGAAATGCTTTCGCAGATGAAGCCGAAAACGCGGTATAACATCAAGATCGCAGAACGGCATGGCGTGAAGATCATAAGCCCCGACGATCAAACAAAACTTGATCCGGAGATCTTTCTCTCCTTGCTTTCTGCTACTGCCGCGCGGCATCGGTTTCGTGCGCATGATAAGCAGTATTACCGGACGATGCTTGAAGCGCTTGTACCGCACGAAGAAGCGGTGATGAATAATGCATGCTTCGCGCGGTTATTTTTCGCGCAGTATGAGGGAGCGGTGATCGCCTCCGCACTCGTGATGTTTTTTGGGAAGCGGGCGACGTATTTGCACGGCGCTTCGGATGCCGCGCAGAAAAACGTTATGGCACCCTATGCCCTGCACTTTGAGATCATGAAATACGCGAAACAGGCGGGGTATGCGGAGTATGACCTGTGGG
>ERZ1292633.634-Hain-H41-02um-R1-634-length-40129-cov-8_pt1 | contig 40129 bp, 45 predicted proteins | sample MGYA00564406_ERZ1292633 | MGnify/ENA primary metagenome ERZ1292633 (study PRJEB36523, sample SAMEA6512639) | groundwater metagenome | collected 2019-01-08 | study: AquaDiva: Metagenomics assemblies of 32 groundwater samples | reverse complement strand
ACCTAAACCGAACGTTTCGAAACTTGAAGACTCAATTAATAAGGTGAGAGTTGTCGCAATGAGAAAGGCAAATTTTGCTGCATCGATTCGAAGGGCGACTGATCCGGTTAAAGGGTTTATTGAGGAGATGAAGCTTTGGCCATTCAATAAATTAGATGCGAATCCGCGAGAACCCGCCACCCAAGCGGCGGGTCAGTCAGCACGTGTAATTGATGATCAAATCAAAGTGGGAAAATCAGCTGTTCCACCGATAAAATCAATTTAGACAGAGCTTATACGGTTTTGATTTTAGGGATTTTTCGGTGTGATGTTTGTGCGGCATGTGGCGAAGTTTGATGCGCTCTCCCCGAACGTTTGACCTCGATACCTCTTTTTTATTAACAAACTACCAGAATTTATAACGGGAAATTTATGGGAAGGTACCCCACTTCGCCCCCGCTTACGCTAAAGCTACAGCGGGCAAGAAGGCTACGCGGGGCAAGGCGGGAGAGTAGGGGATGAATAGGGAATAGGGGGAAGGAGGAGAAGGTAGGAGAGAAAAAATTTGTGCACTACCGTCCCCGTGGTACAATAGGATCATGAGTGTGTCAGATCGTATCCAATATTGGAAAGTGAGTGCCGCACGGGATCGGAAAACCGCGGAAACGCTGTATAAAAGCGGTGATTATCATTGGAGTTTGTTTTTTTGGCACCTTGTGTTAGAAAAACTTATCAAGGCTATCATTTTGGTCAATCATAAAGAACTGATATATACCCATAATGTGCTGAATCTCGCCCGCCAAGCCGGGCTGGCAATTTCAAGTAAGCAGGAAAAAGAATTAAAGGAAATTACGTCATTTAATCTGGAGGCGCGTTACGACAATGAGAAGTTTTCGTTCTATAAAAAGGCGAAAAAGCAATTCGCCGATCAATGGATAGCCATTTGTCAATCGTATGCCAACGATTGGGAAGGATTGGTATGACGATACAAAGAGCAAAAGCAATTGTTCGAAAATATATAGCCGTAGTAAAAAAACATCATATCCCCGTAAAATCCGTCTATATTTTTGGTTCACAAGTCAAACAGACAGCCCACCCGTGGAGTGATATCGATACGTGTGTCGTTTCCGAAGCGTTTGGGAAAGATCGTCACACTGAACGCGTGGCGCTCATGCATCTGACTGATCGAGAGACGCAGGACATCGAACCGCATCCGTTTCATCCGAAAGATTTGGCAGATAAATACGATCCTCTGGCAGCCGAAATCCGTCGGTACGGTATACAGGTGGTGTAAGCATTCCTAAGGAAAAGTTTGTGGAGTTTGTGGGTAGGCATGTGGGGAAGAGAGAAAATCCTTCCAAGATCGGCTGATTTCGATACCCCTGATACTACCGAATACCTAAAATCCAATACGGGAGACTATGGGAATTTACAGGAATTTATAGGAGGTTAAGGGGGGTTAGGAGAAATTAGGAGGAAGGAGGAGGAAGGGAGGGGGAGAGATTGTTGCTGCCCCGACGGCAATCGTGATAGTGTGGTGGGATGCGAGAGGGGATACGGTTATTGTTTGGGCCCCAACATCCACGCAAAATACCTGCTGCTTTCGCTTTTATATTAGCTACGGGCGCAGTTTTTTCCCTCGGTCTTGTCCCCTGCGACATGGTGGGGTAGAATACTCGTATGATGACATTCAATCCACAACAGATAACAGATCTATGTAAAAAAAACGACATTGCTTTTTTGGGGGTCTTTGGCTCTGCGGCCAGAGGCGATACCCACGGAAGCAGCGATGTTGATCTCCTGGTTCGATACGATAAGTCAAAGGGGCTTTTTGATCATAGCAGGATTGCGCTTGCGTTCGAGTCGCTTTTTGGCAGACGTGTTGATTTAGTGACGGATCGGGCACTCAGTAAGTATATCCGGACGAACGTCTATCGTGATCTGAAGCCGCTCTATGGACGACAAAACTCCTGATGTCTATCTCCATCATATCCTGGATGCCATCGGCCGCATCCAGCGTTATGTGACCGGCGTAGAGAAAGAAGCGTTTCTCGCAGATGATTCCATGGTGGCAGCAGCGGTTGTCCGCGAGTTTGAAATCATCGGTGAGGCGATGGCACAGATAGCAGATGCATACAAGAAGCAGTACGAATCCGTACCGTGGCGGGAAATTATCGACATGAGGAATCGGCTGATCCATGGATACTTTTCCGTGGATTATGAAATCGTCTGGAAGTCGGCCACCGAGGATCTCCCTATCCTCAAGCAGCAGATAGAAGATCTCCTGAAGGGATACGCATAACACCCAATACCGTGCAGGGTGGGATAAAAAAGAGCGTAATGGTAGACCCGCTATTGTCGCCCCGACGGCAATCGTGATAGGGTAGAGGGATGGGAGAGCAGAACGCTTCAGAAAAATTACTTCAGGGTGTTAGACCCAAGAGCCGATTGCAAAAATATGCCAAAACGTGGTGGCATGAGCGCGGTGGCGGCGGTCAAAATTGTCGATAGGATTGTGAAGGGGTGGGCTAGTGCTACAATGCCGATATGAGCTGGAATGTGAAGTTTTTTCAGACGGCAAGAGGAAGATATCCAGTGAAGGACTTCATAGAGGAGCAAGACGAAGCAACGTATGCAAAAGCACTTCAATTGATTCGTCTATTGGGCAACAATGGTCCATATTTGAAGCCACCATATATAAAGAAAATACGGGACAAGTTATATGAGCTTAGGATTACCGGAAAAATTGCGTTAAGGATACTCTATGTCATGGACCATAACGAGTATTATCTGCTGCATGCATTCAAGAAGAAAAGTCAGAAAGCGCCGGAAAGAGAGCTCCAAACAGCAGTTGACAGAATGAAAGAAATAATATAGCATATATGCTATGAAACGAAATCATTTAGATTTTGCCGCTTGGGAAAAGGAATCGTTAAAGAATCCAAAGATTAAGGCTGAATATGATAAGCTGCAACCGGAATTTGCACTGATTCAGGCGATGATAGATGCTCGTGTGCAAAAGCGCGTCACGCAAGAAGAGCTGGCCATAAAGGTCGGTACGAAGCAGTCGGTCATTTCAAGATTGGAAACCGGACGGGGCAATCCTACCGTTGCTTTCCTTAAAAAGCTTGCTGCTGCGTTGAACACGCGGTTGGAAATCCGTTTTACCACTCTATAAACCCCGGATTAGTTTATTGTCTTTATTGTGGTAGAGTAGAGGTATGGGAGAGCAAATACTTCCTCAAAAAGAACTTCATCCAAATTTTCCAGAAACAGGGAAGCCAATTGTCATTTCGGACAAGTCCATAGAAGCTTCGACGAGCGTATCTCAAGCGTTATCCAAAAAGGATATCACTACTGCACAGGCAAACGCACAGACGCTTACCGATTCGATACTACAGGATTTGTCTGTATCTGGTGTGAACATTAAGCCCCGTGAAAAACAAGGGGTTAAGAACAGGATCAACGATATATTTGGGCAAATCGGCACCAATGTCGAACATAAAGTATTTTCTCCTGAAACAGTTAAGGATCTAGAATCATATAAAACCATTCTTGCTTCACTTGAACAAACGTACGATCTTTCGCGTGTATCGCCGGAAATGTATGAAGCCGCGAACGGCATGACACGGAATTCAGTCCTATCAACCCTGAGTATGTATGGATTTAGCGCTCTCATAAGTCCGAGTTATGCTTTAGAGATTGCCCGGTCAGCGGGTACTCTCATTAAGGAAAAATCGTTATGGAAACGTGGGTTTGCGGCAATGAGTATAGGAATGAACGTGTTGCCATATATCTACGTACTTGGCATAATTCCACCAATTCTTTCTTCGGAAAAAATAAGCAAAAAATTTAAACAGAGTATGATGGGCCTCCGGATGAGGATAAACGAACGTGCCGCAAATTCGCTCTATATGCGGGACTTTGAATTTATGCATGATAAACCCGCGGCGGAGATCATGAATATCGTTAACAAAGGAAAGGAAGCCACGATAGATTTGTTCGCGACGACTTATGAGGAAATAATACCGATGATTGCATCTATGGGTGCTACGACGGCAAGCGAATTTATGATGGCACCACCTGCGGGGATTATGAGCATGTTGCGTATCCCCATGCTTGCACAGCATGGAGAGCAGACCATGCAGGGAATGTTGGTCGCACGTGCGGAAGAAACACAAAAAAAAGACCTCATCGATTCCCGAATCCTTTCTGCCCTCCAAAGTCTAGAAGTGGTCAAAACGACCGAAAATATGGCGCATGCAATAACCGAACTAAAAGAGAATATGGCTCGGCGCGATGAGATAGCAACCACTAGGAATGTGCAAGAAGCCGGACGGGAAAAGAGCGCAGAAAGAAGGGAAATGGTATTTTCTTGGGCGATTCCATTTGTTAATGGAGGATGGAATGCATTGATGGAAAAAATAATAAATCCGAAAGCCGGGATGGATGAAATGCTTATGCGAGCCGCACCTCCGTTTGGATTGTCGGCTAGTTTAGAGGGGGTAAGCAGCGCATTTGCACAATTAATAGTGAAAAATTATGTGAATAAGATCCAACCTGCCATTCAGGACATCAAGCGGATGGAGGAGCTCCTCGGGCCATACGATCAGGTGGATACGCCGGAGGGACCCAAGGAAAAGGCGCGGATGGCAGTCGGGGGACTCAATACTTTTGATATTAGCGTCAAGAATTTATCATTTAAAGATATCCTTCATGACGTGTCCCTCGACATCCCACAGGGATCATTTGTGACGATAAAGGGTCCGTCGGGGATCGGGAAGACGACGTTTTTCCGGCACTTGATGGGGCTATACGGGGCCAAGGAAGGCGCGGTGCAGTTCGGCGGAGTCGATTTGCAAAACATTAAAAAGTTCGGAGAGCAGTCGGTGTACAGCAAAATTGCGTATGCCAACCAAAATCCGCAGTTTTTTGAAAATATGACACTGCGGGAGAATCTGCTGCTCTGGACCAAGAAACCCACGACGGATATCGAGATACGACAGACGCTCCATGATCTGCGACTCGACGGACTCATAGACCGGCTGGATTCCAAAGTGAAACATTACTCCGGCGGGGAACTGCGGCGGATCGGGATTGCCCGGGCGCTTCTCAAGGATCCGCGGGTATTATTTTTAGACGAGCCCACCGCAAATCTGGACGCAGAATCGGCAAGCCAGGTCTTGGAGATCATCAAGGGACTGCGGGAGAAGCGTAAGGACATGACGGTGGTCGCCGTGACCCATGATCCAAGTTTTGAGGCGATAGCCGAGCGGATCGTGGACTTTAAGGAGATCAACCGGAAACCGGAGATAGCGGAGAATCAGGTGTTGGTGGGATCCTCTCATTCATTATAGTTTGCTTGCGAGGATTTTTGTTGACCCGCATAGGGAGATGGGGGTATCATACTATACATGAGTAATATCCTCATTCCTCATCATGATGCGGTTAGCGATGCGTTTCGACAATACGGCGTTTCGTATGCCGCGCTGTTTGGGTCAAGGGCATTCGGAGATAATAAGCCGGAGAGTGATTACGATATTGTTGTGGAATTTTCTCCGAATTCTACAACAACACTGTTGGGAATGATCGAGCTTAAACTTCGTCTGAAAGATTTGCTCGGTGCAGAGGTTGACTTGGTCACCAAGCGGAGTATTTCCCCGTATCTGCGTGATAGTATTTTGTCCGCCGTCATACCGCTGTATGGACAGGAAAATTGACACACCGTACCTTTTGCATATCCGCGATGCTATAGCGCTGATTCAGGAGTGGTCGGCGGGCAAGACGATAGAAGATTTTACTCAGGACGAGAAGCTGCAGAGCGCAATCATTCGCCAGTTAGAAATCATCGGCGAAGCTGCCCGCAACGTGAGCGACGAGCGTAAAATAGCGACGCCGGAGATACCATGGCGTCCGATTACGAATACGCGAAATACGCTTATTCACGGATACTTCACCGTTGATGAAAAGAAAGTGTGGGATATGGTTCAGATCGATATTCCAGTATTGCAGAAACATATTGACGCATTACTCGAGAAGCTAGAAAGCGAAGATATTTGAAGCGATTGCGGAGCAAATTGTCGACTTTAAGGAGATAAACCGGAAGCCGGTGGAGCAGGTGTTGGTGGGGAGCGCGGACGCCTCTAATTCTCAAATAATCCAATAATCCAATTATCCAATAATCCAATAAGCCAATAAAATACGACGGAGGATAAGGGAAATTAGGAGGAATTAGGAGAGGGTAGGAGACGATAAGACGATAAGACGATCAGATAGGAAGACGATAAGACCCGCCGACGCCGCAAGTCGCCAAAGCGGCTATGGCGGGCGAAGCGGGAGGATATGGTAAACTCATAGGTAACTATGAGCGAAATGGTTCGTCAAGCTTCTGATGTAGTACAGCAACCTTCGTCACCGGAGAAGCCGCAAAAACTTCAAGAGGCAGGGGGAATAAAACCCGAGATATCTCAGGAATCGCTCGAGGCGTCTAAGGCCGTCGCCGAGGCAATGATGGCGGGAAAAGCCATAGAAGCCAGTCAATCTAATACGCTTCTAGATTCGGTAGCCCGCGATTTGGCAGAACAAGGCATCAGCCTCACCCCTAAAGAAGACAAAGGATGGCGGAAGGCTGCAAAGAATTTCTTTGGTCAGACGTCCCGTGCCGTGCGCGAGCCCGGAGGGATTGACGCCAAAACACAAAACGGATTCTCGGAATTTCTCCAGTGGCTCCCCGAGTATCGGGCGGTCGTCAAGGATGTGTCGGATAAGTATGGATTTAGTACCAACGCCGGACCGAAACTGCGCGTTTGGCAGGGGGCGCTCATTGCCACAGCCGCCATCAACGGCATCGGGCCGCAGTACGTGGCATGGCATTGGGTGAATAGATTGGCAAACAAGGACTTTCAAAAATCCAGGCAGGAAGAGCTGCTGCAACAGCGTGTGCAATTTGATCCTTCAGGAATACCATTGGTGGATACAGGAGTGAAAATGAGTCGAGCTGCTTTGCGACAAGTTGTGCGTGAATCACGCGCGCGAGGGGTTGATCCTGGAAAGACAAATGAACTGAAAAACCCTTATGCAGAAGTACTTCTTCAAGAAAGACTCCCTCTTCTTTTCTCTCTTGCTGCTATTCCCCTCGGGCAATTGCAGGGAAAAGCCCACGAGAAATTCCGCGAGGGAATGGGAGAGGTGAACCGGTCGCTTAACGCCCGCATTTCTGACTCAATCCTCATGCGGGACTTTGAATTTCTTCATGATGCCTCGTCCGGGGAACTCATCAATAAGATAGAGCGGGGACGATGGGCAGTGACGACGCTTATTGCCCATCACCACATTGATATCGTGCCAAGGCTTATCGCTACCGGGGCGTCCGTTGCCTCCCAATTTGCACGGATGGATGTGGTAGGCGGAGCATTAAGTCTCTTGCGTGTTCCTTTTATCCTTTCCGCGGCCAAAGAGCATATCGACGAGTCGATCAAATGGGGGAAGGAAGAAGGAAAAAAACGGGCGGCCATAGAATCGACGATTGTGGGCATCCTGGGATCAGCAGAAGTTGTCAAAACCGATGACGTGGAGGCAGCGGCAAAGGAACTTCGCGATGCATTTGACAACCGTGATGATGTGCTGCGGGGTAAAGAACGGGCTCTCACCGCAAGCGAAAAGGGGCATGTACGCGTCACGCGTGCTTTTGATTATGGAACGCCGGTCGCGAGTGCTCTCTGGAGACTCGTACAAAATGGGGGGACATCAATTTCTGATGAGCCAGCGCAACAGCCGAGGGATACGTTAGCGCAAAAGGCGAAAGGATGGTTTGGAGACAGAAGGGATAACGTCAAACATTCTATTGATAATGTTGCGGCTGTACCAAAGAGGCTCGGAAATATTAAGACGATGGGACCGCCTGACTACATCATCAAAGGCAGTGAGATACTCGAGAGCGCACTTTCCTCTTCGCGCAATCAGGAAATACTCAAAGGAAATATTGCCTCGCTCGTCGGACTTTACACCGGGACCCTCAAAACTGCGGTCGTCGAAGCCAAGAAATTTGAAGAATTTTTAGGATCACAAGAAAGTCTTGACCGGCCCGACGGGCCGAAAGAGGCTGGGCGGGTGGAAGTCGGGAGTCTGCCGAATTTGGATATATCAGTCAAAAACGTATCGTACAAAAATATTCTTCACGATGTTTCTTTGGATATTCCGCAGGGGACATTTTTAACAATAAAAGGCGAGAAGGGGAGCGGGAAGACGACGCTCCTGCGGCACCTTATGGGACTTTACGGCAAAGAAAGCGGGGCAGTGCGCTATGGCGGAGTACCCATAGACGGCATCAGGCAATACGGAGATGAGGCGCTCCAGCGGGTGATCGGGTACGCCAATCAGGAGCCTCATATCCTGCCGCACATGACGATACGCGAAAATCTGCTGCTTTGGTCAAGGAGAAAGATTTCCGACGAGCGGCTCCGGGATACGCTCAATGAGCTGGGGATGGGCAAGTTTACTGATAAACTCGACGAGAAGCACGCACATTTTTCCGGTGGGGAGAAGCGGCTCATTGGGATCGCCCGGGCGCTCATCAAAGATCCGAAGGTGCTGTTTCTCGACGAACCCACGAGTAACCTCGATGTCCAAACGGGCAAACAGGTCATGGAAATCATCCAAGCATTACGGAAGAAACGGCCCGGCATGACGGTCGTGGCCATCACCCACGATCCGGTGTTTGAGACGATTGCTGAGCGGGTGGTGGACTTCTCTGAGCTTAATAAGAAGCCGGAGATAGCGGAGAATCAAGTATTGGTGGGGGAGGGGAAGGCCAATTCTCAAATAATCCAATAATCCAATAATCCAATAAAATACAGGAGGATAAGAGGGATTAGGAGGAAGTAGGAGAAGGTAGACTTTGAGAAAGTCTATAAAGTCTATAAAGTCTATAAAGTCTATAAAGTCGGAACGTCGAATGGTATGAACAAAAGAAGGGCAGAAGCGGTTGGTTTGACAGGACGGCCCATAGTGTGATATAGTCCCCTCAATTATGGCAACAAGTCCGGAACGATCAATTCTTTCTGATGTTTGGCAAGCCCACCAACTCGCCGGCAAAATCCATACGGATGGCGCTAAACCGCTTACCCGACTTGGTGGAGCTGCTGCTATCACCGCAACAGGTGTCGCGTTGGAAATGATTTCCAACGGCAGCACTAAATTAATACAAGAAAAATTCCCATCGATAAAATTTGATACCCTTCCCCGTTTATTTCGAGAATTGCTGGAAGATGGGGTCGTGGGCGTCACGTATGCGATCGCGAATACACAACTCAAAGAGCCACTTCCAAAATTAAAACTCCGACACTTTACGACGTCTACGATAGGATCCGTACTTGTCGTGGGAGCGGAGGGGATAGGGGGAAAACTAGATGCAATGAATACTAAGCGGAGAGCTGATGCATTGAAAAAGGCTGCAAAAGCAGCTAAAGAAATGGCAGCAGCTAGTGCTTCGGTGCAATCATCTCCAGATACCGTAGCGACAGCTGCAGGTGCTGCAGCGGCAGAAGCGCCGACGCCAGACGTCAAAGTTGCTTCATCTTCCGAGGAACCAGCAGCTGGTTCGGCGGAGGCAGCAAAAGTTGTTGAAACAGAAAAAGGAAAATCCCTTCTGGACTATATCAATCCTGTGACGGCGCTGGGGGCAGATGAGGCGCGGATGGCCGTCATGGATTGGTGGAATGCCTATAAAGCCGTAACTTCCGGCACAGAAGATGCCTGGGTGAAAGCCAACAAGTCAAAAGATCCGAAAGAGCCGACGTTGACGAAAGAAACGACGATCATATTCCTTGGTAATGATGCGCAGCTTGCCAGCGCGCTTTCTACGGTTTCCGCAGAACAGGCGACTTCATAAAACCTTCAGAAGAGTAATTCCCAGATGGATTGAATGAGACTGAAGGGTCGAATGGGTCTCATGGGTCAGATGGAAAGCACTATTGACCGGGCGGGGGCTTTGCCGTAGGCTGGTAGTATATGGCAGAAGACAGGGAGAGTCCGCAGCCCAAAGAAAACGTCGTCAAAAATCCTGAAGCACTCAAGGCGGAGGTACGGGAGGGAACTCGTAAGGTGCTTGATTCCTTTATTAACCAGAATCCGGTGGTGCGGGAGCAATCACGCAACATGGATCGCGTGCAAGCAGCGCTACCCGAGGGGCGAGTGAAGGATGCGGTGGGGATGGCGCTCGATTTGACTAAAATTCCAAGGGCGTTGCGATCATTACAATTGGAGTTCGTAAAAAGAGTGATTCCCTTTAGTTCGTTTGTAGGATTTATTCCTGAACAAATTGGGGCTTTAAGTCAAAAAGCTGTTGGATTTGTAGGGGAAAAAATTACTGAGTCAGCCCCGGTGAAGTTTGCCGTGGGTACAGTGGAGGGTGTGATGGATGGGATACTAGGGAAACGTGCGGCGGCTCCTGAAACCCAGCGGGCAACTATCGAGAATTCGCATCAGATTCTCGTCGGGATGGCGAGACCCGAGATGGGAAAGCAAGAACGCAAAAAGATGGCATAGAAATTATCCAATTCTCAAATTATCCAATTATCCAATAATCAAATTATCACTATGGAAGAACAGGGTTCTGAAATGGAGAAGATTGCCGAAACGGAAGCTCTAAAACATGAGATCGGCGAGGCGCGGACGCAGATAGAGCAGGATATGAAGGATCCGGCGCAATCTACCGCCGATGCGGCGGGGGAAGTGGGGATAGTCAAAGAAATGTGGGATGTGATGGGGAAACATGGAAAAACCTTTGGTGAGATAACTTGGAAAAATGTGAAAGCATTTGCGGCTGGGGGGCTGTCTTTGGTGCCGTTGGTGGGAGAGATGGGGACGTTGGCAAAATTTGGGGGTGCAGCAAAAGCAGGAAAAGCATACACGAACGTAAGAGGGTTGGATAATGCTGCAAGGAAAATAGGTGAATCCTCGTGGGTCGTTGAAAGAGCATTACAAAAAGGCAAGCTCGTTGACGCCATTAAAAATATTCCTCAAAATCCTATGCGTTTAGTGGCGAATCCAATTAAATCTGCAAAAGATGTATGGGGCGCACGGAAAGATCTACAAGAAGCAAGGGGTTACACTAACATTGTGAAACAATTAGGAGAAGATAAATTATTGGATGCAACTGATAGACGCGTAGGTGAAGTTGTTACTAAAAAAATGAGTGAGGCGCAAGGGGCATATTCCGGGGCGAAAAAACAATTAGGAAAAGATGTATTGATAAGCGGAGGGCTCCATTTGATGCATAAAATTGATCCGTATCCTGACGTGCCGCAGACTCTCGCGATGGTTGCTGGTCTCGCTGAGTTCGTATTGCCTGGGGCAAATATTGTGCCTGCACTTTGGCAATTTGCGCATAATCAAAATGAATGGGGGATAACAGCGCGTAATCTCGCGCTCGATATGGGGAAAGTGGTGATGAAGCGGTTTGACGGGAAGATAAACGAGGTCAAAAAGCCCGATGTGGTACAGGCGGCGGCAGTGTTTGTTCCGGTGGGACAAGTATGAATAAAAAAATTGCATTGGTGAAGCTTATACGGAATAGTTTTATCCTCCCCAATGAGGATAAGCTTATGTTGTTAGATCGCGTGAACGGCTTGAGCGATGGGGATGTGGAGGAGCTGGGGAAGTTTTTAGCGGCAGAACATGAATTTGTTTTACAAAACGAAACGGGCCTGCGGGCGGATGTAGGAGAGATCATGGAGACACTGAAAAATTGGAAGCCTGAAGATTCGAAAAAAGAAGAGGTGAGGGAACCAGATAAAGTATATATCGGAACCGGGAAGCCGATAGTGTGAGGCTGGAGAAATCTAGCCTGAAAAGGTGAGACCTTTTAAGGCTAAATATATGGGGGAACAATCTATAGGACAATTACCAGTGGTGCAGGAGGCCAGAAAAATGGAGGCGGGGAAGGGGACCGTCATTCCTGATGTGGTGAACATTGGGGATTCGGAGCGGCGCAGGCCGGAAGAGGCGCGGGCTGTGGGGGTGGTGGGGGCGACGATGGAGTTTCTTGGTGACCTGGGGAATGCAAATTTGGCTGCTAAAAAAGAGTTGGGGGAGTTGGCGTCCACAAGAGTCGGGAAGGCATTGGCGGTGGGTGTCGTTGGGGCTGGGCTTGAATCACTATCAACCGTAGCCCTTGGAACAGCACTCAACTTGTTGTTGCCGAAAATGCCGGTTGGTAGCAATCCGGAAAGCATCGCGCGTGTTAAAGATCTCTTTAATAAATCTTTGGTACAAGAAGTCCTTGCCGATAGTGCGGCGTATGTGATGTATCAGAAGGGGAATGAATTTTTGGGAAAGGAATTGCCGAAAATTCCGGCGTCGTATCTCGGTTCATCGGCTATGGTCAATGTGATCGATTGGGCAGCGCGAAGAGGATTACGTCAGCCGGAAAAACAAGCACCGTATGAAGTAAAGGCAATTGAAATAAAGGACGAATCTGGTAAGGTTGTGAGGAGAGAGTATATCTCAAACGAAGCTTCACCTAATACTACGAATGAGAGTGCTGGAATTTTGCCAAAAATTGGTCGTTCGGTGAGCAAGATAGCAGACTTTTCTAACCCAGTCACCCTCTTTGGTGCGGCGCAGGTCGTCGAGGGAGTGTCGGCATATGTACGGGCGGTGGGGGAGATACGAAACGCGAGGAAGGCGGGAGGAGAGAAACAGATTGAGTCATTATTAGAAATTGCCAAGAAGGCAAAGCCGATAGGAGCCGTGAAGCGGGATAAGCAGGAGAGAATATTGGATGCGTTGGAGAAATCGTTTGATGGAAAGTAATCATTACCAAAGCCAGGCTTTCAAAGAGCAAAGCCAGGCTTTGAAGACACTTGAAGACGGGAAGATATGAATATAAAACAGAAAATACAATCGTCTCATTTATTAAGCGATCAGCAGAAAATTAATTTGTTGGTAGAGATAGATGGGTGTAGTGAACAGGAGTTGGCCAAACTTGAGGAGGTCTTGACACGGCATGAGGAAGCGTATCAGACGTTATTGGTCACTTATCAGGAGGCCGTGAACAAAGAGCTTGCCGGGATTCTCTCTGATGACGGGGATACCCCGGCGGTCCGGGAGGCGGTGGAGCAGGTGCGGAGGGGGATGAACACGCTGACAAATTAACGATACAACAAAGTGACAAAGTGACAATACGACGAAGCAACAAAATAACGGGAATTTACGGGAGCTTACCCACCTTCGCTAAAGCTACGGACGGGCAGGCGGGAGAATAAGGGAGCTAAGAGGGGTTAGGAGGAAATAGGAGAATTTAAGAGAAAGTAAGAGTGAGTGATGGAATGAAAGGACTGGATCCCCGCTCTTCGAGTCTGAGCGATAGTTGCCTCAGAGTCGATGACCTTCGCGGGGATGACAGGGGAAACTATGGGGATGACAGTGAGAAATTATGGCATCTTGGTGTCGTCCGTAGCGTTGTAAGAGCCGACCCATTTCTGTCGATTATCGTACACCCTCGGTTCACGGGCTGATGCGTCAATCCTGACCCAGCCGGAATCCATGATGGAAACGCCGAATTGATTGCCTTGCAGGCGGTTGATCGTCTCGATAGCGCTTTCCTGCTTCTCCACGGGAACATTTTCGTGAATAAATTTAATGGCGTTCTCGCGCGTAAGGTCCCGCATCGTGATACCCACCTTCTGCGCATCCTGTTGGCGGAAGTGCTCGGGCTTGATCTGATCGAGGGTGTTGACCATGACCGGTGTGATTTTTGGCCGGTCGGGGAGATGATATTTTTTATGAATAAATTCCCGGAGTGTATTGCCTCCGGTGCGTACTGCCGCGACGTAGCCTTGGCGGACGATATCGTCGGGAACAAGGGCGGCGACTTTGTACTTGAGTTCGGGCGCCTCAAGAAGTGCGCCGCGGATGGCGTTGACCAATAAATTTGTTGCCTCTGCGGCCAGGCCGGTGGAGGCGAGTGCCGCGGAAACGACTGTGTCTGTTTTTTCAAGCACTTGCCGCGTCGCCGTGCCCGCGGGGAGCGCGTTGCGGACTAATTTATATTGATTGATCATCTCGTTGTGCGCGTAGTCGGGGTTAATGAGGCGGTTGCCTTGTTTGCCCACCTCGCGGCGGATTTCGCGCGTCACCGATTGTTGGGCTTCTCTTTTGACGTTGGTCCAGGGGGAGGGGAGTTGAAATGCGCGAATTCTCACTCTCCCTTGTTCATCGCGACCTACAGAGAATTCATTGACGTTTGGATCAGTGATTTCTTTGAGTGCATGCTCTTGTGCGTCAACGGGGACGTTTGCGCGTATCCATGCCTCTGCTTGAGATCGGGATAATTTACCCCTTTCAACAGATAGTGAATATTCCTGCGGCGCGGTGGTAAATTCTCCGATGTTGACATGGCCGTCCGGGGCAACGGATACATTAAACGACCGCGCGTCCGGATGTGCGTCTAGATAGGCAATGGCATCTTGATATTGTGCGCTGAAAGGAGGGATGTATTTATTTAACGTTGTCAGAGCATTCGGCCGATCAAGCCGCATTTCCTGGATCCGCACTCTCGGCCATAACGCGTTTCCATGGTCTTTTAGCCATTTGAGTGTTGGATTTTCTAAATGAGCTTTTTGTGAAAGATTGGGTGATAGTGGGGGCTGGGCCATTTGATCGGCTTTTCGCTTTTCGAGAATTTGTTGATGATGAGCGTTATATTCTACTTCCGTAATCACATTAGCATTTTTCAGCATGAGAAGTTCGGATTCGGTGGCGTGATCTATAACATTTGATCGTTCATCTGGAGCAATTTCTTGTTTCTGTTCTATTGCATCAATGAGGGAAGCAACCTCGCTCTTTTTTACCAGAGGCTCGTCGTAAGGCGTTGCGTTTGCTTCAGCCTCATCGAGTTTTTTGTCAATCCTTTTAATTTCACCAACTAATGCCTTGGCTTGAGCTACAGTGAGCGGTTTGCCTTGCATTTTTAAATCAAGAGGCGTAGGGCCGGGTCTTTCGGAGCTTGAGTCAGTCATATTTGTATTTCAATTCACTAATCCTATACAATACCCATTGTATGACAGAAAAAGGGGATTTACCAATGGTGCAACCGGAGAAGGCGGAGAAGAAGAACGTCGCCCAACGATTTTTTGAACGGTGGAATGTGGAGCTCAAAAAGGTGAGCGACGGGATCAATGCGGCGGATAGGGAGGCGCGGGTGAAGCTGCAGACGGTGAATGCTGATGTGCTAAGAAGAGCTGGACTACGGGAGACTGCCTATGGAGTAGCCCTTACCAGTCTACAGGCGGCGACGGCAGGATTTGGAGCAAGCGTCGGAGGATTGGCAGGTTTTGGGGCAGGACTCGTGAGTGGTGCCAGCATCGGGGCAGTCGGCGGAGCCGCTCTAACGTCGGAATTTGGACCAATTGCATTATTTGGAGGAATGGTAGGACTTGCTTCCGGGGCTTTCGTAGGAGCAGGACTTGGAGCGTTAGCAGGTAATCAAATAGGAGTAGAACTTGCTGGATGGGTTTACCATAAATTTGTGCGAAAGCTTGATCCGGAGTTGCAGCCGTTAGCCAAGGTCGATTGGGTCGTTGGACAGTTTCCTGGCCTGAATCCACCGATCGTGGGCGGGTTACGCAATATGTTTGAAGGATTTTTTGGGTTGGCGGCCAAGAGAGAAGAAAGTCAGCTATCAGCGGTCAGCGCTCAGCTTTCAGCAGTGAAATAAGATAGATGATGAATAAAAGAAGGCTGGATTCCCGCCTTCGCGGGAATGACACATATATGGATACACTCAAGAAAAAGGTACAGGAGACGAAGCTTTTTACCGATCAGGAGAAGGTAGAAATCCTTGCCGATTTTGACGCCATCACGGGGGCTGATCGCGTGAAGCTTGAGGAAATTATCGATGCGTATGACGCGAAATATAAGGCAGCCACAGGGACGTTTAAGAGCCATATCAATGAGGAACTTGATAGCATCGACCAGATGGCCGCGCCTGTAGACAGTGACCGTATCCGCGCTTCTACCGCGAAAATCCGTACGGGACTGAATGATGTCCTCCCGAATTAATCTTCATGACATCCACGGAACTATCAAATTCCAGCGCATCCAATAGTTTGGAGGGAGCCATCATCTCCGGACGGGGACTGACGGCATACGAGCACACGTTAGGCTTTCGTGCGGAGCTCCTCCAGGGTGGGACGGTACTCAACTTCGGGCCGGGGCTCACCCATCTCCAGCAGCAATTGGGGGAGCGGGGGATACCATCCACGATCGTGAATCTGGATATCATCAAAGAACTGTACATCAGTGCGCATGATGTCGTGCGGTATGGGGCAACGTTGACTTTGGATGTATACGCCGGGCTCATGGAAAAATTTGGAAAGGATACGACAAAACTTCGTGCTCTTCAAAAAAGCTTCGTGGGAGTGAAGGATAAAACGTTTGTGCAATATGACGGGCGTAAGATCCCCTTTGCCGACGGATCGTTTGATCAGGTGTTGGCCCTGTGGTCTACCTATCAGATACCGGCCGAACAGCGGGAAACGGTCTTTCGGGAGCTCATGCGGGTGGGGAAACACATCCACATCGGGCCGATTGGCAAGGTAGACTTTGCCATACTGATGCGGCTGGCCCAGATGCAGGGATTTGATGTGGTTGCCTGTATGCCGACGTATGGCAATCAGGTGAAGCGATTGGTGGGCAAAGGAATACAGATACAAACGCCGGCAGATTATGCCGCGTATATGCGCGGTAAGCCTGTGAGTGAGCGGATATCCATGCCACTGATAGACGATCTCACGTTCACCATGCCGGGGATCAATACAAAGGTGCTGCGTCCTGTATTTGGAGGGAGTACAATAATACTGAAGAAAAGGAGTGATGCGACTATGGGAGAAATGACGGGAAATGAAGTGTATGTGGGAGTGGGGAAGCCGGACGGGGGCAAACCGGTTGAACCCTTCGACAGAGCTCAGGATGAAGCACCCCTCGATAAGGCTCGGGGTGAAACACACCCTGTGGTGGGGGCGGTAAAAAAAACAGTTGCGGCGTGGTGGGAGCGGGTAGGGCCGGGAGGGGTGGAGAAGTCGTGGGTGAACGCGCATAAGAACATTCTCAAACATATCGACGGGGAAGATCGGCAAAAGGCGTTTGAGAAGTCGGCGGAAGGATGGAGGAAATTTGGAAAGGCTTTTGGCATCGCCTCGACGGTGGTGGATTTCTCGTTGAGCGGAGTGGGGTTGGTGGTGATGGGGAGGGGATTGGGAAATCCGATTGGAGCAGAAAAAATGGTGACCAAGGCGGCAGCGGCACTGGGGACCGCGATCGATAGTAGTATTCCTACATGGTATCAACGTATCGTGGGAGGATCAACGGAAGATCCTCAAGATCCGCGGAGAAAGTTATTTGGAAGATTAGAGTCGTCAGTTCCGGGTATGATATCGCTGGGGACATTAGCTGCAGGCGGCCCAATGCATGCAACGTGGGGTTTGGCAGCACGCGTGGCGGAATTCTTTGGCACAGTCGGCGCACATGGGGGTAATTATGTCGCTTCCGGAAAAGCTGCAGAACATGCCAGAGCAGTCGGTGGAGCGGTGAATAAGGGCGTGAGTGCGGCGACTAAATATGCCGCCGAGCATCCGGATGAGATACGCAAGACGCTGAAAACCGTCGAAGACATACGGGAACGAAGAATGGAGGATAAACGCAATCAGGAGAGAATCCGTAAGCAAGAAGCGGATGCACAACTTCAGAGAGAATATACGATGTGGATGGATGCTATGGATCCATCCCTGCGCAGCTACTATGAGCAGAATCATCAGTGGCCGCCGCCGATGGCAAAATTTCTGCAGGAGCGGGAGAGCTTCATGAAGGATTTACGCAAGCAACAGGAAGATGGGAAGATGAAATCAAAAGCGAGAGCGTAAGATGATCGAAGTATTGACAGGGGATCCAAGCTCGCTGTAGAATGCGTAAGCCTTTGATGCAGGGCGTGATATTTTTTCCAGGAATTTACCTTCCCGGAAGAAACTTTCCTTTTCATGAGAACAATCAACAATAAACAAACCCAATTTCCGTTCCGGAGACGTTTGCGCGTTGATTAGAGTTTTCTTTCGAAAGGAATACCACCCCGCACGACAGGCGGGGTTTTTGATGCCACGTGATCAGCACATGATAGAAGAACGTGATGAGCACGTGATACGAAGGAGTCGGGTTTACCCTGAAGAAAGTCGAAGGGCCCGAAGTTTACCTGGTTGAACGTCGCATTTGCAATGCGAAGGTAGGCAGTTCGACTCTGCCCGGGTCCACCACTCGCGATGCGAGAATAAGTACCAATATTACCAATAATCCAATAATCAAATAATTGGAAATTGGATAATTTGAGAATTTGATGATTGGTATTTATTCTCGCGTCAAGAACGCGAGTAGCTCATTAACAATAACCATAATGACTTTATTCGACAAGGTGAAATTCCGGGTCGAATAGAAGATTAACAAGTAGTTGCATCGTAAGGGGGAATCCATATGTGGATAACCCTTCAGCCCAAATTTTTAAGTTTCGCAAGAAATTTTTTTACGAGGGTAATAATTTTTATTAGAAAGGGGACAAAAAAACCTTTTGTTCTCTGCAACGCTACAAGCTGACAATGGATGCCTAGGGCGCTCGTGCCGAGGAAGGACGTGCATGGCAGCGATATTCGTCGGGGAGGAGTCATGATCCTGCGATCCGGCGGTTTCCGAATGGAGAAATCCGGCCAACGCAAGTTGGTCAATGCATCGTAAAAGCAGCCGCAAGGCCGTGATAGCGATGTGTGGGGCACCGCGTGAACTGAAACATCTAAGTAACGCGAGGAAAAGAAATCGTAATGAGATTCCGTTAGTAGCGGCGAGCGAACGCGGAAGAGCCTAAACCATGCCGCAAGGTGTGGGGTTGTGGGGCGGGAGATATAGGAGTATTGAGGGTAGGAGAACATCTCGGAATAGGTGGCCAGAGAGAGTGAAAGCCTCGTATCCGAAACTTTCAATACCTTTATCCCGTTCCCAAGTACCGTGGGACACGAAGGTTCTGCGGGAAGCTGGGGGAACCATCCTCCAAGGCTAAATACATGAGTGCACCGATAGTGAACTAGTACCGTGAGGGAAAGGTGAAAAGCACCCCGGAAGGGGAATGAAATAGTACCTGAAATTGTCGACTAACAAACAGCGAGAGTCCCGCTCTGCGGGATGATCGCGTGCCTATTGAAGAATGAGCCGGTGAGTTATTATTTGCTGCATTAGGTTAACCATAGAGATATGGGGAGCCGAAGCGAAAGCGAGTCCTAACAGGGCGACCAATCGTAGCAGGTAATAGACCCGAAACCGGGTGAGCTAACCATGAGCAGGGTGAGTTCCAGAGAAATCTGGAAGGAGGCCCGAACTCGTCAGAGTTACAAATCTGTGAGATGACTTGTGGTTAGGGGTAATATGCCTATCGAACCCGGAGATAGCTGGTTCTCCCCGAAATATATTTTGGTATAGCGGTCGATCAAGCGATGGAGTGGTAGAGCACTGAATGATCACGGTTTCGCAAGGAACCGCCTTCAATCAAACTCCGAATACTTACATCGTTATTCGGCCAGTCAGACGTGCGGGGCTAAGCTCGTGCGTCAAAAGGGAAACAGCCCTGACTCACATCTAAGGCCTCTAACTCTTTGCTCAGTGGTTAAGGAAGTCATGGTTTACAGACACCCAGGAGGTTGGCTTAGAAGCAGCCATCCTTTAAAGAAAGCGTAACAGCTCACTGGATGAAAGCCGTGGCGCCGAAAATGAACGAGGCTTAAGCAAAGGGCCGAAGATTGAGATCCCGCCGCAAGGCGAGGTGGTAGGGGAGCGTTCTGTTTGCAGTGAAGGTGCCGCTGTAAGGCGGGCTGGAGCGGACAGAAGTGAGAATGCCGGTATGAGTAGCGTTTGGATGTGAGAATCATCCATGCCGAATGCGCAAGGTTTCCGAAGCAACGTTCGTCGACTTCGGGTAAGTCGGATCTAAGGCGAGGCCATATGGCGTAGCTCGATGTAGAAACGGTTGATATTCCGTTACAAGGAAGTGTCGATTAAGACCCAAAGGAATGACAAAAGGAAACATGTCTGTGTCTCGATTCGTCGGGATTTAAGCTTTGAAATAGTGATAATTGGCAAATCCGTTATTGCGTTTTAATTGAAAAGCGAATAGGAGTCTGCGCCGCAAGGCAAGGGCAACACAGATAGTTTCGTTTTCGAGAAAAGTTTCGTTGGGGAGCACTTCTTTTCCGTACCGCAAACCGACACAGGTGCGCTGGTGGTAGACCACCAAGGCAAGCGGGCGACAATGGTTCAAGGAACTCGGCAACAAAAGCTGGGCGTAACCTTTGGGAGATGCCCTTCCGCCGTAAAAGGCGGGCACAGTAAATGACACTACGCGACTGTTTAACTAAAACACAGGTCTCTGCGAAGCCGAAAGGCAACGTATAGGGGCTGACACCTGCCCAGTGCCGGTAAGTTAAGAGTGGTTGGTGACCCCGAGCAATCGGGAGAGCCGACTTCTCAAGCTCCGGTGAACGGCAGCAATAACTATAATTGTTCTATGGTAGCGAAATTCCTTGTCGGGCAAGTTCCGACCCGCACGAAAGGTAGAACGACGTAGTGACTGTCTTGAACCATTACCCGGCGAAATTGAAATGGCTGTGAAGATGCGGCCTACCCACACTTGGACAAAAAGACCCCGTGAAGCTTTACTGTAATTTGGCACTGAGGACCTAGTGTTGATTGTCGAGTATAGGAGGGAGTCCGGCGCAAGCCGAACAACAATGGAATACCTCTCTTCGGCATTGGGAAATCTTACTTATTCCGGCATAAAAATCCCGGAACAGAACACTGTCAGATGGGCAGTTTAACTGGGGAGGTTGCCTCCAAAAATGTAACGGAGGCGTACAAAGGTTGGCTAATCCCGGATTGGAAATCGGGACCTGTCGTGCAAACGCGATAAGCCAGCTTGACTGCGAGACATACAGGTCGAGCAGATGCGAAAGCAGGTGTTAGTGATCCTCGCATCCCTCGTGGGAGGGAGCGGGCTTAACGAATAAAAGCTACTCCGGGGATAACAGGCTGATCGCTTCCGAGAGTCCATATCGACGAGGCGGTTTGGCACCTCGATAGTCCCGCCTAGGCGGGATCATGTCGCCTAAAGGAGTAATCCTTTTTGAATAATTCAGCTCATATCGGTGAAGCCCTCTCTTTCTATTGAACCAGAAGGAAGGGTAATACCGAGGGAAGTCCTTCGGCAAGCTCAGGATTAACTTGAGTTAGCTGAGGTGACCCCGTAACGACTGATCCCCGTCATTATGTCGCGAGATGCGACACCGACGGGGTGAGATAGATGATGAATATTTCCATCTATCACACGCTGGACACCCTTTTGACACACAGAAGGGTGGTGGTATAGTCTATGCCATTGGAAACAATGGACAATCATGGTCGGCTCATCCTATCCTGGGGCTGGAGAAGGTCCCAAGGGTCCGGCTGTTCGCCGGTTAAAAGGGTACGCGAGCTGGGTTCAGAACGTAAATCTCATTGCGTTCTACGTCAGTAATGACGTAACATAAGAGTGAAGTCAGAGACTTCTGCTTTCTATCGCCCAACGAGGAAAAAGATAGAAAGAATCGACTAAAATCGGTGAAACCCAATACAATACCGAACGTTTTTATTGGGTGATACCGAGGGTAAGACAAGTATGAGAAGTGAGGAGAAGGCGTATATTGCGGGATTTCTAGATGGAGATGGTTGCATCATGTTGCAACTGGTATATCGACATGATTATGTGTTGGGCTACCAGATACGCGCAAGCGTTGTTTTCTATCAAAAACAGCAATATCGGTCTTTTTTACATTGGTTACAAGATCAATTTGATGGTATTGGTTACATACGCAATAGAAATGATGGTATGAGCGAATATACAATCGTTGGCATAGCCGATGTAAGAAACGTTTTGCAGTTGTTGCTTCCCCATCTTCGGTTGAAGAAACCGCAGGCAGAAATAACGCTCCGCGTTATTTCGCAAATGCCTGGGAGCGGAAGAAAAATGACTGAAGAAAAGTTGCTTTTATTAGCAAATGAGGTGGATCATTTTTTAGAGTTAAATTATTCCAAAAAACGGGTAAATACTTCAGTGAAGCTAAAAGCATTTCTCGCCTCAAAACATACTTGATCCCGTAGAGACTTGTTCCGCGAGGAACAGATCTGCCAGATGGCGGATAACACGTCGACCCCCATTACCTATGGGGTGAAGATATAGTCCAAACAATTAGTAATAATTGAATATTTTGCGTGAGACAGTTCGGTCTCTATCCAGTGCAAGCGATCGATTCTTGAGGGGAGCTCTCCCTAGTACGAGAGGACCGGGAGGGACGGATCCCTGGTGTGCCTATTGTCGGACAACCGGCATCGTAGGGTAGCTAGATCCGGAAGGGATAAGTGCTGAAAGCATCTCAAGCGCCAAGCCCACCCCAAGATGAAGAATCGTTATTAGATCCGTTGTAGATGACAACGTTAATAGGCGAGAAATGTACGCACGGCAACGTGTTTTAGTTTACTCGTACTAATCGATCGAAGTTGTGGAGAACAAAGGGTTTTATGTCACTTTGGATTCTCCCTTACGTGCAATTACTTAAAAAAAGTCATCAGTCGTCAGTCGTCAGCTGTCAGTCGTCAGACAGTACAATATCGTGCTGTCTGAAAGTGAAGACTGAATGCTGATAGCTCGTTACAGAACCGCTTTCGTGTTCTGCCGTCTTTTGAGCGACGTGGTCCCACCCCATCCCATTCCGAACTGGGAAGTGAAACGCGTCAGCGCCAACAATACCTGTTTCGCGAGATTCCGGGAAGATAGGTCAAGGCGGTGGAACAGGGAAGCGGTTTATTAGTTTTTTCGAGTCACCGTGGCCAGATCGCGACTGGCGTTTGTAAACACATCCAGTAATTTCGTTTTTTCCGGACCGCTGGCGAGCTGAGCATACCCATAATTGGTGATGCGAAGCGGATGAATCGTGACTGCTTGTACTGTTGTACCCCGAAAGCTCATCTCGGCGATAATTCCCTCTTTTGTTTCTTGGCTCCATTCTTGATCAAAAATAGTATTGCCGAGCGCATAAAAAATTGGTTTCCCGCGGTAATATTCCATTCCCTGGATCCAGTGCGGGTGATTGCCGATCACGACATCTGCGCCCATATCCACCGCGTGTTTTCCGATAGCGCGAGGATCATCCGGTGCACCAATCGGTTGCCTGTTATACTCGCGGCCCCAATGGAAAGAAACCACCAGCACATCGACCTGATTATCTAAAAGCACAATGTCCGAATAGAGCGCCTCCTCATCAACTTCCTTTCCCACAATCGTATATCCCACAAATCCGACTGTTACGCCTTTTACCGTTTTGATTACCTTTTTACTACAAAAATACGGCTGATACGCACACGTTCCTTCTGTGGTGGGTCCGGTGGTTTCAATACCGGTCTTGTTGAGCGAGTTTTCTGTCGTTTTTAATCCTTCCCAGCCGTAATTAAGGGTGTGATTGTTCGCAAGGTTAGCCAGATCAACGCCTGCAAACTGTAACGCTTTGATAAATCGTTGGTCGCCACAAAATACCATTCCATCATTGGTGACCGGACAGTGCGGAATAAGCGGTGATTCTAAATTGATGATCGAAAGGTCGGCATTCATAAGGAGGGGAGCAATATTTCGTATCGGCCATAGAAAGTCATTGCGTGTCGTCATTTGATAATTAACAGACCGGGCGGGTATGATATCGCCGGTTGCTATGAGGGTCCAGAGGGGTTCGACGGGTTTATGTATGTGTCCAAGTACCACTCCTGCGCCGATCGTGCCGGCAGCAAGCATGCCAAATAATGATTGCGTCATACCGTCAGTATAGTACAAAAATGATTGACCATTGAGGTGAATAAAGCCACCGATCGGTCAAGATGGGGGAACAGGGACGCGGTCCTGCCGACAGGCAGGTTTTTTTGTTATGTGCTACGATTTTTAGTGCTGCTTTCAGCGGCCAGAACGAAGAAAAAATAAATCATAAGACTAATTTGCATGATGGTTCTGTAGCATACAGTTGAGAAAAATAATATTTTGTCCTAAACTATGCGTTTATATGTCTCAAGAGCAAATGACGTTGTATCATGCCACAGATGAACAATCATTAGGTGCAATTCAGGCGAGTGGGCAATTATTTGGTTATGAACGATTGCACCGATATGCAGGTTATAGTGGGGAGTCTAACTTAACAACGGATCGAGTATTTTCTCTACTATTTATTACATTATTTCGAGGAGGAAGAAATTATAGGGTCGTCGAAGGTCCTTCTAAGCTGTTTCTTTTAGAATTTTCCATTCCGAGTGATGAGGTAAAATTTGTTGGGCAAACTCATGGGTTGGGTTGTGATGAATATGCAAGTGCCCGTACGGTTGATGTTGAGATTTTACCAGAGGCATACTTGCATCGGCTTCACGCTGGGATGCATTGGATGAGTCGAGATAAGGCACGTGGACTTCAAGAACAGGGAATATTACGTTTTTATGAGGTGCCAACGAATTACATGATCAGCATCGAAGCTGTATGATGTAAAGCCGGGATGTATAATGACGGAGTGAACGTTCATACATACAAAATTCTTCCCGTCAAAATTAAAGTCCAGGTCGATGTGATCGATACGGAGAGTTTTGCGTGGGTTAATGAGCTTCCCCCGGAAGATTTCATCATTCATAAAGATAAATTTTGCAGCCACAATGATCGCATCGGATACGTCGTTGCGTCGGAAAAGAATGATGTGGTTGGGGCAATAACGCTCCTTCGGCGCACAATCGTGTTGGACGGAATTCCCCTGATCCTTGGCGGGATCGGCGGAGTATGTACGAGGAACGACAAGAGAAAGAATGGCGTGGGCACTATGCTCGTTGAAAAAGCGATGGGTGAATTGAAACGTGTCGGTTGTGACATCGCATATTTATGTACCGATGTGACGAAGGAGTGGATGGTTAACTTTTATCAAAAATTCGGATTTGTGCGCCTCGTGCACGGTCACACGTACACGGGCAAATCCGGAAAACGCTATACGGAGTTTGACGGTATGATTGCCCCGGTTTGTTCGAAACAACTATTTCAACGTATTGGCATGATAAAGAAACCGTTTGATATCGGGAGAGGGAATTGGTAGGTTGGTTATTTAATGTGTGAGTGTCGGGTCTTTGATACACTAGGCTCATGCGCGATAGTAACTTTGATGATTCTGGAGCTGATATAAAAGAACAGGTTCTGCTTGGACAATATAGCGAGCTCGATACGGTTGCCTCATGGATTGACTCATTAAAACGGTCTGATGTTAAGCTAGAAGTTCATGAATCTGAAGGTGATCTTGAGCGTCAATTGTTTGATGTAGTTAACAAGATTGGATCTTTTTTGCCAATTCAAGCGGGAGGGACCAAAGCACCATTATTTGAGCAACTTGCGTATTGGAGAGCAAATCAACCGTTATTTGAGGAAGCTCATCAACGTAAACCACAATTAGTCGACTTAGCCGGACAGGTAAAATCTTTGGTAAAAATCTCTAACGCTCAAGAAGATGCGTTGAACGCGCTAAGAAGGCAAAAAGGTTTTATATCATATTTACCTGACCTCGAACAGAGTGTTATCGAAAGATTCGATCAAGAAGAAACAGCTCTTACAGAGGAAATTGCATTACAAAGAACCCAGGTAAGCGGAATGAAAGTTGAATTAGACCTTAAACAAAAGCCGTTTGACACCATTGCGGCTCATATAGATTGTAAACTTCCAACATTTGTAGCAGGAGCAGCATTGGTCAAAAAAGGCATGGATGTATCAGTGGCTTTTCGATTTCCGCAGCATCCTTGGCTAATCGTCCGTGATAGGCGTAATAATAGTCAGCCACTTGAATTATTTGTGGATTATTTTCCGGATGCTGAATATTTTCAGTCGAGTCCTCATGTGTATTCGATAGGAGAGGGAATTAAATTTCCTGATATTTTAGATCTTCGTGTTGAACCAATTCGTAAAGGACTCATACGTAATCAAGATTCTTGGCCCATGCCATTTAACGCTCACACTTTGCAGTTATTTGATAGCTGGGCAAAATAATTCAGTATTAAAAAATTCGTTAAATCTGAAAGAAGAGCATTATGATTATTGACAGGATGTATGATTATTGCTATTATTCATACATATGGACACCATCAACATTTCTCTTCCATCTCAACTCAAAGCTCAGGCGGAGGCGCTCATTGACCAGGGACATTACGCATCGTTTAGCGATATTGTTCGGAATGCATTGCGCTTAATTATTCGCACAAATTACTATGATGACTTGGCTCAAGAAGCAGTGGAGGATTATCGCCAGGGAAAAACAAAGGCATTACGGACGAAAAAAGACATTGACGCATTTGTGCGTCAAGCAATGGCATGAAACTAATTCCTTCTGTTCGGTTTGTCCGGGATCTTGGTAAACTGGAAAAGAATAACGAACGGCTCAGGAAATTGATAGGAAAGACATTGGAGTATCTTCGAAATAATCCCACTCACCCTTCTTTAAGGCTCCACAAACTATCAGGCCAGGATATGTATTCCGTTTCCGTGACGATGAGTATCCGCATAATTATTACGTTTCGCTATGGTGATATCCATCTTCTTCGTATCGGATCGCATGAGGAGGTGTATTAGTCCGGTGATTGTGTGATGCGGGGGACCCTGGTATAATAGGCATATTCCAAACGAAAGGCAGGTAAAACGTGAATGGCAAATACCAAAAAAGTTATTAGTTCTGAGATCATAGTTCATAGTAAGAAGGAAAAAGAGAAATCTTCCTCAAAATCCTCTGTGAAAGATCCTCAAACGATGGAGGAACTGTTGGCCATGACGGGCTATAAGCTTACGGGGCTCAAAAAAGGTAATGTGGTGGAAGGTACGATCCGCCGTGTATCTCCCAAGGAAATCACTGTGGACATCGGCCGCAAGACCGAGTGCGTGGTCATCGACCGGGAATTGGAAACGTACAAAGAAGTCCTCATGGCCCTCAAACCGGGGGATAAAGTAATTTGTCAGGTGATCGTCGAGGAAAACGATCGTGGCAATCCCGTGGTCAGCTTGCGCCGCAATATCTTTGAGAAACGATGGACGGAACTTGCCCAAAAACAAAAAAATTCTGAGTCTGTTGAAGTGCTATTTAAAGAACCAGTGCGCGGCGGGATCCTGGTCGACTACGGCGGCATCCGCGGCTATATTCCCCAATCACAGTTGGATAGCGAGATGTCCAAACAGATTGATAAATTGAGCGGCCGGCGCGTGCTCGTCAAAGTTGTAGAAGTCGATCAGGCGACGAACCGCCTCGTTTTCTCTCAACGGCAGGCGGTAGAAGGTGAAGCACTTGCAAAACAGAAGGAAATCCTTGCTCTCGTTCCAGTGGGTGAGAGCGTCCAGTCAACGATCACCGGTGTCGTACCGTTTGGTGCCTTTGCGAAATTTGTCGTGACGAAAGACGGGGTTAGCCATGATGTGGAAGGTCTCATTCATATTTCCGAAATTGCCTGGGAGAAAGTGGACGACCCGAATGCATATCTGAAAGTCGGGGATGCCATCAAAGTCAAAGTCGTGGGAGTAGACGAAAAGACCGGTAAACTGACACTTTCGCTTAAACAACTCCTTCCTGATCCATGGGAGCATGTGTTGGATATGTTTGAAAAAGACAGTATCGTGAAGGGCAAAGTTTCACGGGTCACGCCGTTTGGCGTGTTCGTAACGCTTTCTCCTGGTATAGAAGGACTCATCCATATTAGTAAGCTTGCTCCGGGCGAGGAACCAAAAGCCGGACAGGAGATTAACTGTACGATCGAGGATATCAAGCCGGATCAACGAAAAGTCAGTTTGAGTATGACTTTGACTGAGAAGCCGGTCGGCTACAGATAATAATTATCCAATTATCCAATAATCCAATTCTCAAATAATCCAATAGAATACCAATACCGTAAAAATCTAGAATCAATTCTCAAATAATCCAATACAGCGTATAATGGGGGCAAATGAGCACGCAATATGAAATCCACGAGCGAATGCTCTCCTTTGTAGTCCGGGGACTCAAAGTTATTCGATATATTCCTAAGTCAATTGAAGGCAAAATAATTACAGATCAATACGTTCGCGCGCTTACGTCGGTAGGAGCCAACGATAACGAGGCAGATGGCGTGAGTTCAAAACGCGATTTTATTCATGTATATACGATAGTCCGTAAAGAGTTGAAAGAGACCAGGTATTGGTTGCGAATTGTGGCCGAGCTGTATCCTTCGTTAACACTACGACTGCAGGATCTCCTGAAAGAAAATGATGAGCTTATAAAGATAGTGAGTTCGATAATTGTGAGTGCTTCAAAATAGCATTTTTATTGGATTATTGGATAATTTGACTATTTGAGAATTGGATAATTATGAAGTTGAAAACTTCATTCGTCTGTCAGCAGTGCGGGTATGAAAGTCCGAGCTGGATGGGGAAGTGCCCTTCATGTGCCTCTTGGAACAGTCTCATAGAGACTGTTCGTGAAATCCCAAGCTCCAAATCCTCCCGCGAAGCGGGATCTCGCTCCGCGAGACAAATTTCCAAACCACAAAAATTATCAGATGTTAAACACATCGAAAAGAATCGATTGAAGAGCGGGTATGAGGAGTTTGACCGGGTGGTCGGCGGGGGGATTGTGCCGGGGTCCGTTACCTTACTCGCCGGAGATCCGGGGATCGGGAAGTCGACGCTCATTCTTCACGTCCTCGCAAAGATCGGCGGGCTTTACGTTTCGGGTGAAGAATCGGCGGAACAAGTGAAACTGCGGGCGAAGCGGTTGGGAATTGATGGAGAAAACATTAGCATTCTCGCGGAAACCAATGTTGAATCTATTCTTCATATCCTATCATCGAATTATGAATTAGGAATTACGAATCAGGAAAAAGAAGATGGATCCCGGGTCGAGCCCGGGATGACAAAGGTATCGCTCGTCATTATTGACTCCATTCAGACGCTTTCCTCCGGTGAACTCGATGGCATGGCGGGGTCGGTGGGGCAGATACGACATAGCGCCGAACTGCTCATTGCTGCTGCCAAGTCCAAAGGGATCCCGATGATCATCATCGGACATGTGACCAAAGAAGGGGCGATAGCCGGACCGAAAGTCCTCGAGCACATGGTCGATACGGTGCTGTATCTGGAAGGAGAACGGTTTGCCAACGCGAGAATTTTGCGGACCCTTAAAAACCGGTTCGGGGCGGTAGAGGAAGTAGGAATCTTTGAAATGGGAGAAAAAGGACTAGTGGAAGTCACCAATCCATCGGCGCTATTTCTCCAAGATCGGGTAACGAATGTCCCCGGATCGGTCGTGACCGTCATCATGGAAGGAACGCGGCCGATGTTGGTTGAAATCCAAGCGTTAGTGGTGCCGAGCCAATTGGCAATACCCCGAAGAGTCGGTAGCGGGGTCGATTATAACCGCCTACAACTACTCGTTGCGATTTTACAAAAAAGATTAAACGTTCCCCTTGGAACCTTTGATATTTTTGTCAATGTAAGTGGTGGCATCAAGATCGGGGAACCGTCGGCGGACCTCGCTGTCGCCATGGCGATCCTTTCCTCATTTAAAAATAAACCCGTTAATGCACAGACCGCAGTGTTTGGGGAATTAGGATTACTTGGGGAAGTGCGGTCCATTGGGGCAGAAGACAGGAGGATCCGCGAAGCGAAGCGGTTGGGCTTTACGACGGTGATCTCGCCCAAAACCACACGGAACCTCAAACAGGCGGTGGATATATTAGAGTAGGACTTAAGAGAAATTAGGAGAATATAGGAGAGAGTAAGAGAAAACATGTATCCCCAAACGCAGCTATTTTCCATGGTACAATAGTGAAGTCATGAAAAGCAGCAAAAAGCAAAAAAGCGAGAAGGAACCTCCTGCGGTTGAAGATCCCGGAGCATTAAAACAGACGGAGGCGCCTGCATCGTGGAAAACGATGACGGGGACGGGATTTACGAAGGCGCTGGCCCGGGAGATTGTGCGCAACCTGTCAAATTTAGGGCAAATTACCACGAAACCGTTCCGCAGAAGTCCAAAAGTGGAAACGTTGGAAAGCCGGGAAACGATCGGTGAGTACCCGATGGTCGTGGACACGAGCGTCCTTATTGACGGACGGATCCTCCCCATGGTCAACAGCGGCTTCATTGTAGGAACTTTGGTCATCCCGCAGGTAGTTCTGGGCGAAGTGCAGCATATCGCCGACAGCCCCGACAGCGTGCGGAGAGCCAAAGGGAGGCGGGGGCTTGAGGTGGCAGGGAAACTGAAAGGGCAGAAGGCAAACCCACTCATTCACGTAAAAGTTGTCCATGATGACGTGCCGGAGGAGCGCGAAGTAGACCATAAACTTGCGGCTCTGGCTAAACGCTGGGATGCCAAACTCGTGACCGTTGACTTTAACCTCGCCCAATATGCGCGTGCGCAGGGAATCAAGATTCTCAATATCAACGATTTGGCACAAGCCTTAAAAATGGCGATTGTTCCGGGGGAGGAACTCACGCTAAAAATCACGCACGAAGGCCGCGAACGGGAGCAGGGGGTTGGATACCTTTCCGATGGTACGATGATCGTCATCGACCAAGCACGTTCGCTCGTGGGGCAGGATGCCGTCGTAGTCATCACAAAAATTCATCAGACTCCGGCAGGGCAGCTGTTTTTTGGAAGGCTTAAGTAATCCATATTCTTGCTACTTCCCCGTGAGTCTATCAATGAACTCCATAACTTTCATAACAATAGTAGTGAATACATTTGACTCAAACGGAGGTTTGGGTGGTGGATTAATAGTGATCGTTTCGGTGGTATTTGTATGAGAACGAGGTAAGGGAGCGTCGTTTTTTTCTGATCCCCTCATGAGTCCGCCGAATGCGGAATAGTACATCGGATTGGTAGGATTTGGTATCGGCGAAGGAGGTTTTGGAGATACGGTAGGGCTTGGTGAGATGCGGTTGGCGCTGGATTTTTGTGTCGGCGTCGGAGAAGGGGAAGAAGATGGAGTTTTTTGTGAAATTTTTGTTGGTGTAGGGGTGGAATTTTGACGTATCGTAGGAGTTGGTGTGGGAGTTGATTGAGATCCGTTTTGTTGTCTGATGGTGACGGTTGCCGGGGTTTTTCCGATCACCACATTTCCTTGTTCCCCGATGCCTGCGATTTGTGTGGCTTCGTCAAAGGAAATCCGTGCCTCTCCTTCTGTTTTTGCTTGAAAGGAAAGTGTGGCGAGCTTCCCGCTTCCTTTTTTAGGTGAAGTCGGTGGGCTGCCCACTGTAATGGTAGCTTTGGTATCCGTGACGGCGCCGGCCACTAAGACCGTCGTGAGAAAATCACCAGCCACGATGGATTTAGCCTGGAGTTTGTCTTTATCAAACGAAATAGAAACGTCCGCCGCTGAAATCGTATTGTCTCCTGTGGCAACCAGAGCGTCTATGGTAAACGTGTCTCCTGGTTTGACGGTGATGGTTGGGGGAGAAAACGTCAGCGCGGTAGCAGGAGCAGCCTTCTGGCGTAGCTCCTGGCGGGTTTTGACTGCTAGTGTGACTACGACTAACGATGCTGCGAGAAAAAGAGGGAGGAGAAACGCACGAGCATCTTTCATGGTTCTGTAATCGTTATTTTTATTCCCTTCGCGCTGTTGAGAACATTAGTTGATCCGGCCCCTATGGCTGCCACTTTTGTGTCTTCGGTTAACATGAGTGTGGTGGTACCGGATGCGGCAATCTTCGTGACAGTGATGCTTGCCAAAGATCCGGCTCCCTTTTTCGGTTTGAGGCTTCCGAGTACATAAATGAGTTTACCTGACGTATTATCAATCTTTTTTAAAAGAATCGTCGGCTCAACGAAAAAGTCACCAGGAACCGCGTTGTCTACACGGAGAACTTTTGGATCAAAAGAGAGCGTCAGCTCTACGGCACTGACGGTGTTTGATTTCGTTTCTATGGCAATAGATACTGTATTTTTTTGACCCTTGAGAGCAGACATGGCATTGGGAACCATAGAAAGGGTGACATCATTATTTGTTTTGGGCTGTTTATCCCATACGATACCAGCGATAAGAGCGATGGTGAGAACTATCGTGATAATACGCCAGTTGACTGGCTGTTTTTTCCGTGTAGTCATCCGATGACGGGTATGTTTCTTCGGCATATCATTACTCTACAGACTTTCTTGGGTACCGTCAATTACACAGTTTTTACGATCAACTCAGAGAGTTTTCCCAAAATTAGCAACTAGGGAGTTGTAATCAACGACATGAATTTTTCTTGCTTTTTCATTTTTATTCTATCCCCAATAGGAATTGATCAAGACTTGTAAGTTTTATGTTTGGGATGTCAAGCCTTAGAGACCGCTGATCATACATATATATTAGATTTGCAGGAAATTTTGATTCACGGGCTACATTAGCATCATTCAGTTGATAACAGACTTGATATGCTAGAGATTGATCCGCAACCATAAAATCAATTTCCTGACCCTGCGGGTTTCGACCATAAAAAATTTCGGGTAATTTTATTCTGGAGAGATGTTGAAAGACAGTATTTTCAATTTGGTCTTCTTCGTCGCTTTTGTGACTAAACAGATTATCTACAAAATAATATTTATCTTGGGTGGAAAATATTTCTTTTGTTTTTAGAGAAAACTTTCTGACTTTTTTGATCAGATAGGTCTTTTCTAAATACCCGATATAGGTTTGAACTGTTTTGTAATCCAGTTTTTTGTTTTCTCCCATATTCCTGATCCATTTGGCCATATTTCCAATACTGGTGATATTTCCCACATTGGTTTGTAAAAATTGTCCAACACTTTTCAAGACGTTGGGATATTTTAAATTAAATCGGTTTAATATATCATTAACGATGATTTTCTCAGTAAGACTTTCTTGGTATGAGATCTTTTGTAAATCAGACAAATTAAACGTTTCCACTAATCCGCCAAAACGAAGGTATTGATTTAACCAGCTTTGAATAGCTGGTCTGGCCTCGGATAATTCATAAATATTATTGGGAATCGGTACATGGTTCCATAGTAAATATTCTGAAAATGAAAACGGATAAATATTAAATTCCAAAATTCTTCCCCCCAAAGAAGTCGAAAATTCGCTGGATAGTAAATGGCTATTTGATCCGGTAATAAAAATGTTGTAATGAGTACTGTCGTAAACAGTCCGCACAAAGTTCTCCCATTCGTGCACATTTTGAATTTCGTCCAAAAATAAATACATTGGTTTTTGTTCATTGGCATGAGAAATAAAGATGTCAAACAAATTCCGCAAACCAATTAAATTGCGGTATTTTAACAGCCGGTCGTTTTCAAAATTAATAAATAAAATGTTTGATGGGGGAATACCCGATTCGTTTATCAAGTGGCGGTACATTTTTTTGAGTAGATAGGATTTTCCACTCCGCCTTAAACCAGTGATGGCTTTGAGGGGTTTGGGGACCTTAAGAAGTAGATAAAGTTCTGATTCAATTGAGCGGTCGATAGACTGCTCTGTGCCCAACTGTGCGGACTCGGCGATAACTGTAAGAAGTTCATTATATGTCATGCTCACAATGATACTTGATTTATGCTTAAATTGCAAGTTTGTGGAATCTATTCCATATTACTGCATGTCTTTGTGGAATAGATACCTATTTACATGTCAATTAGATTTCCCAAAATTAGCAACTAGGGTATTGTAGTCAAAGATAGTATACGGGTTCCCAAACTTGGAGACCAAGATATTGTAGTCAAAAATGTCTACGTGGCCATTGTTGTTTAAATCGCCAGTAATATTGGAAAACCAGCGGACACCAACGGAAGAGTTTTCGCCCCACCAACTGTAATTGCCAGAATTACCTGCGTAATAAACTCGAAAGAGATTGTCTTTATCGATAAATAAATTGGGTGTCCAAATATATTTTTCATCCCAATCAGATCCATTGGTCTGGAACAATAATGTTCCAGGGTCAAAACTTTGACCGTCAGTTGAAGTGGAAATATAGATTTGGGTAGGAGGGTCATACAAACCAGTTGCTGGCTTGCTATAAACAAGGTAATACTTACCATTGTGATAAGTTACTCTGGCATGAGGAGCTCCACTGGGAGCTGATACTACTTGAGGTTGAGTAAAGTTTTGCCCATCAATACTAGTTGTCCGATACAAATGCTTATCATTATCACCAATAAAATAAAGCACAATTTTACCATCGATCCAGATTGGTGATGGAGTATCTAAGTAACCTGGAAAAGGCTGAGCAATTCCCTGGACTGGCCCAAGTTTGGTCCAAGAGGTACCCGCTGAGCCTGAACTCGATGTAGCGTGATAAAGATAGATAGTCAAGGGAGTATTGCGATTGGCGGTTACATAATACATATGCCAAACATTGGTATTAGGATCGATAATTACACCCATAGCGCAAGACAAATCATCGTTTTGATTGTCTGATCCCTCAATTACTATCTGATCCTCAGTCCAAGGAGAACCAAGTCCATCTGACCAATTTTGAATACGCCATATTCTATCTCTCCAAACATTATTAATTGGAGTATTTTTGCAATAATACATGAGGTAACTGCCCCAACCATCTTGTTTCATTACCCAGGGGGAGTATTGGCTGGTATTAACTCCACTTGGACCAAAAAGTTTAGCTTTACCTTGGGCTTGAAAAGTGGCGTAAACAGTTTGGGAGAGTAATAAAAAAATAAACAAGAGTAAAAACTTCATAGGACAATTATAGTATATATCTCGCAATATATTCCCAGCCTCGGATATAAAGCCTTGACAGATCTTAATATTCGGTTATAATCGAATATAGACTATATATTTATGAAAAAAATCGAATATGTCTGGCGGGAGCTGTTAATTCGAACCCTCGAAAATCGTAATCCGGTTTTTGGTCAACAAGAACTTGCAGCCAAACTTAGATTGTCCTCATCAACGGTCAATTTGGCCTTGAGTCCATTACGAAATTTGGGAGCTATCCAGGTGGGGAAGCGGCATTCTGAAGTAATCGATTATGAAAAAATTCTCTATCATTGGGCAAATCACCGTCAACTAGAGAAGGACGTATACAAAAAATTACGAGTTAATTTACCTATTATGGAAATCGAAGGTCGATTGCCCGACGGTACTTTCCCTACAGGCTATACAGCTGTTCGCGAAAAATATGGTGAGCCACCGGCCGATTATGACAAAGTTTATTGTTACCACTCAAATCCCGAAATAATAAAAACTAGATTTTCCCAAGATACAATTTCAGGTAGTCCTAATTTATTTATTTTGCAAGCGGATCCACTTCTCAAATCTCTATCTCTATCTCAAATCTTTGTCGATCTCTGGAATATGCATGATTGGTACGCTAAAGATTTTTGCCGTTATCTAAAAATTAAATTAGATGAATTATTATCGTGATCAGGTAACCCAAAAAAGTTGGCAGATTGTGACCAGTTTGTCTTCCAAGTATCAGTTTGTACTGATTGGGGGGTGGGCAGTTTGGCTATACACCAAACAATTAAAGTCCAAAGATATAGATATTGTAGTAAGCTTGGACCAACTGGGAAAATTGGCTGAAGATTTCGATTTGCTCAAAAATGAACGGCTTTCTAAATATGAAATCAGGCAGGAAGAGATTCAAATAGATGTTTATGCGTCATTTTATTCCCACTTGGGAGTACCTGTTGAAAAAATTGTCCAATCGGCCATAAAAGTAGACGGATTTTTGGTTCCACCACCTGAAATGTTATTGAATTTAAAATTAGTCGCCTATCAAGGTCGGAAGGGTTCAGATAAGGGCCGCAAGGATTTGGTGGATATGGTCAGCTTGCTCTGTCTGCAAAATTTAAAGTGGGTTGATATTTCACCAGAAATTATACAAATAGCTAGTAATCAAATTGAAATTCCAGAATTATCCCTAAATTCTCACACATATTCCAAGTATAAGAAAGTTTGGAAAACCAAGTAGATATATTCCTCTAAATACTTTTCCCAAAATTAGCAACTAGGGTATTGTAGTCAAAGATAGTATACGGGTTCCCAAACTTAGAAACCAAAATATTGTAGTCAAAGATGTTTACTAGATTGTCATTATTTAGGTCACCCTGTTTTCTGTCTAAAGATTTATATTGAATATACTCAGTGCGAACTACTTCGGCCGCCTGTTTAAATTGCCCATCGGGTTTAATAATTGTATAATGTATGGATCCGTCGTTGGGCGCTAAGTCCCAAAGTAAACCCCCGGTATCGTGAGATTTCAAAACGTTAAACATAACTTGATATATTTTTGCTTGATCTTCTTCCGTCAAGTATTGTGCGGATACTCCAAATTCTCCCATAATAAGTGGCATTGGGGCGACATCTGCTTTTGCTTTTTCTAAGGCATCCGAAAATTCATTCTGTATTTGTGTCACCATGGTCGTGGAGATGGGCGATGACAGTGGATTGTTGTAGGATGGATACCAGTGAAACGAAGAGAATGTCGATAGCTGATTCCAGCGTTTTAAATTTTGCCAGCCAAATGCTTCAGAGACTGTCGTGGGAGTATTTGGATCTATTGATTTTACGAGATCATACATGGCATAGACCGCCTTTGTGATATTTTCTGCTGTGCACTCACTGTTTCCATTTGGGACTTCGTTTTGTAATTCCCAGGCGTAAAGCGCAGGGTGATCTTTGAGCGCAAGTACAACTTTTTTGGCACGATCCTGTACATCTAGAAATGAGTTGACGTTGTAACAACCTACGTCGTATCCAGCATACCCGCCAAAAAGAATAATCACTTTAAGATTGTGTTTTGCAAATATATCTACCACACCAGTGAGATATTTCAAAAAGTCATCGTCACTAACTACATGGTTCGGATGCGACTTGACCCAAGCGGTAAGTCGAAAGATATTTAGATTCAGCTTTTCAGCAGCAGCTCCAGCAATTTCTGCATCTACTAAATCATTTGGTTCAATTTTGCCAAAACCATAGTCTTGTTCGTTGTAATTTGCCCCACGAAAGTTTGCGAATGATTTGGTATCGTCAGCAAAAACAGATATTGGTGATAGAAATATAAATAATAATATGAATATAAAAGACGTTTTTTTCATAAACTTTTACCAAAATTGGCAACGAGGATATTGTAATCAAATATATCCACTCTACCATTGGCATCCAGGTCTGCGGCATAGGATCCGGTTCGCCCAAACACCTCCACAAGATTATTATAGTCATATATGTCCACGCGTCCGTTGTGATTGATATCTCCGGGTATTGGGGTTGGGGTGGGGGCAGGGGTGTTTGTGGGAGTTGGGGTCGGGGTTTGAGTTGGGGCAACGAGCGATATCGTTGCGGGACGCATAGAAACGATGGCGCTTTGCGTTTCATCAAGGGCCGCTGCTTTTGTGCCGTTTCCAAAGGTGAGTGTCGTTATGCCAGTTATTGATTTGGCCCGCATCGATAAGCTCGCGACGGCGGTTGTCGTTCTTGCCGGAGTGAGCGGTGGGGTCCCAATGATGATGGAAGCGCGCCCCGATGTATTATCGATGACAGCCTGACGCAGAATAACGGAAAAATTTGATGAAGGCGCGATGGTGTCCAATTGGATGGTTTGGGGATCATATTCCAAGAAAAGTTCAAGCGCACTTATGATGTTGTTTCCCGGGTCTATCATCGGGGTCACCGTAAACGATTGGTTGATTTGGGCAACAGGAGCCGGTGGATCAAAAAATAGGGAACTGGCCGGTGCAGCTTTTTTTCGGATTTCTTGAGATTGTTGTACACCAGTAACCATGCCCACGAGAATCAGGGTACTCACGATGAAAAACGCCAGCGTAGATATTTTTGGACGATTTTTTATCATTATTATCTCCCGAAATCGGTAACGAGAGCGTTATAATCGTAAATATCAACCTTGCCGTCGCCATTGATGTCCGCAGTATTTGTGCCGGTTTTTCCGTATTGAGCGACGAGGATGTTGTAGTCAAAAATATCTATTTTGCCATCTGCATTGATATCTGCGGGGAGACGCGCAGGGAGTACAAGAATCGACATCCTCGGTGTGGGATCACCAAACCAGTTGGATCCGCCATTTGTCATACGCCATTGCAAAGGATAGGTACCCGGGGCCGATGGCGCAGTAATGGTGAATGAAAATTCTTTTGTCGTATCATCAACGATGCCGATTGTTTCATCGGGGGCAAGTTCGACCTTTTGCATGCCCCAAAATCCACTACTTCCCGAATCATATGGTTGTAACGCAAAGCCGGTTGTTTTTGTCCATTCCGTCGATCCGGTATTATTCATGGATACGGTGGCCGGATACGTCTGTCCCGCAAACATTGGTGATGGTATGGATTGCCGTATAAATGAGGCATTTTTTTGTGGGATGCTACAGTCATCTGGACAGCTCATATACGGTATCGTACCGTCCCAATTGACACTACTAAAAACCGTTCCTATTGTGTCTTTTGTCTGATCAATATGATGAGACGCTGTGCCAATGGTATAGCTATTCCCGAACATGTTGCTTACACGATTGTTGTAGACTTCCGCATTATAAAAATCATCAATAACGAGACCCGCTTGTGCATTGATAATTGTATTATCATGGATGGATCCGCCGTAGGACATCGTTTGGTACCATCCATGCGCTCCAAGATACAGCGCGAATCCACATCGCCGTTTTGCGCCACAGTCTATCGTATTATTAGCCACGACGGTATCCGTATAATTTCCACTCGTGCTGGGCCATGCATGAAGCATGAGGCCTGCAAACGCCGCGCCCGAGAAGCTGTCGGTATGACGGATGGTGTTGTATTGGATAGAACACTGTGTACACCCGCCGAAAATTGCGTCGATATCCGTGCCATCCACAAAATCGTTTTTTTCAAATGTACACCCTGTACAGTCGTGGACGGTGAGACCGTCTGCCCACATAAGGTACGCATCGTGTACGCCGTTGGAAATAAAGAGATTATTGAGGATTTTTGCATTTGATCCACTCATTTCCAAACCTGTCCCACAAAGAGCATTTTTGTTGATGCTATTGGTAAATTTGAAATTTGCAACATGCGCTCTCATATTAAATCCCCACCCGTTATTACCGGATCGACAGTTGGAGGCTGAAGAAGAACCTGAACGCGCCTCTTTGTTGCCGTCTATGACGAGGTGATCAATGGTGGTGTCATTTTGATTAATCAACAGGATTCCCGGGAATCCGTCAAAGTTTGAAGTTGCGATGAGATTGGCGCAATTATTGATTCTATTGCTGCATCGTGGTGCAGTATCGTTGACTCCTTGAGTTCTGAGCGTAAGGGGCTTTTCAATTTTTATTTGATGAGCGACAAAATATTTCCCAACGGGAAGTTCGACCGTGTCATTTGGTTGGGCAGCATTGATGCATGCCTGAATGAGCCCGGACGCATCATTCGTGGTTCCTTGAAGTGGAGAGATGGTGTCGCACACTTGGGATACAGCCATCACTCGAGTTGATGTGACACCGAGGTAAAGCAAACACACGATGAACAGTCGAAATAAGATCGTTTTCATGGCGTCTTGGATGCATACTTATCATACTCCATTGTAACGTCGTCGTAGAAGTAGGACAAAATAGTCGTTGTCCCGAAGTTATCCACAAAGAATTTATAAAAAGTATTTAGATTGATAAGACAGTGTTTATTGGTAATAAATGACTATAAGTCATGGTTATTTGGGGAGGAAAAATGCTATGGGACTTGACAAGGGGGTGGGCTGGGGTGTTTACTATCCCTATATGACACTGCTCGCTCAAATGGGTTTGGGGGTGTCCCGAGCGATTGGCCGGGGCATGAGCGTGTTGGGGATGGCGGCCCCCCAGAAGGGCCGTGTATCGCCTCATAGGCTCGAGCGGGAACGCTTTGAGGGAGAGGTGAGAAATCAGTTCCTCAAGCTCAAGGAAAAAGGCTTGGGTATACGGGTATTTACGTTGTAGAGAGGTGGGAGTAGACCCGCCTTCACTCAAATTCGTTTCGAGGGCTACGTCCTCGCAAACGAATGTTCGTTTCGGCGGGTTGGTGGCAGTAAGTCCCGCTTC
>ERZ1292633.632-Hain-H41-02um-R1-632-length-40215-cov-9_pt1 | contig 40215 bp, 27 predicted proteins | sample MGYA00564406_ERZ1292633 | MGnify/ENA primary metagenome ERZ1292633 (study PRJEB36523, sample SAMEA6512639) | groundwater metagenome | collected 2019-01-08 | study: AquaDiva: Metagenomics assemblies of 32 groundwater samples | reverse complement strand
AAAATTAAACGCGCATAACTACGGAAAACTGGTCAATATTCAACTAGCGGCAACAAAGCAGGGCGGTACCCGACTCGCACCGGGCTAATAACCCTACCCTTCAAACTATTACCATGCAAGGGATCGGGAAAGTTGCCCAAATACACTGTTCAATGAGCGCTTTCCCATAAAGCCTGCGTAGGGAAATTGTCACAAAACGGAGCTAAATACCGAACGGAAACAAAGAAAGCAATTTTCTAGTGCTGCGCGTGCCCCTTGTGATAAGCATTGAACTACGTAACTCAACGCGGCTTTTTTGATGTTTCATGACTTTTCTCAGTGCTGCACTTCAGACTTGAATCTGCGGAACATCAATTGCGCTGCTCTTGTACATGTAAGGCACCAATCATGCCAGAATCAACACGTGCAGATAAACCCTATTAATTTACAATTAGTTAGGCCGCATTATCAATAATCTTCGGATCCAATGTGTCAGTTTTTGTGGGGCGATTGTAAAAAATATCGACGCTTAAACCCATTGGCCCCCAATGACCCCGGCTAGTATCCCCACGCAAGCTATCAGTTAGCCCGCGCACTACGGTGGATCGGGCAATCCTGGAAAATTGATAAGTTTTTCAGCTGGCCGAAATTTTATAAATTGCCAATCAGTCAGACTACCCCACCCGCCTCGCCAGCCGTACAGAACTTAGTTTCTTAATTTCAAGCAGCACGCGGTTGAGTTGTGTGAGATCGCGCACTTCCAAGGTAAAGCGCATATCGGCCACGCCCGATTCGGTTTCCGACTTCACACCAATGACGTTGACTTTTTCCGTGGCCAACGCGGCGGAGATGTCGCGCAACAGGCCTTGCCGGTCGTAGGCCTGCACCACGATTTCCACCACATGCAGCACATTGGCGCCGGTGTTCCAACTGGCGGCGAGAAGCCGAGGGCGGCGTGCATCGGTAATGCGCGTGACGTTGCCGCAATCCTGGCGATGCAGCATCACGCCGCGGCCTTGGGTGATATAGCCGACGATTGCGTCGGGCGGCACCGGCTTGCAGCACTTGCCATAGCTGACTTGCAGACTGCCCACGCCTTCGATGATGACATCGCCTTTGACGGCGCGCACCCGTTCGCGTTTGGGTGCTGCCACCGGCACGGCTTCTTTGGGCTTGAGATCGGCCAGGTCTTGAATCGCCAGCACAGTTTGATTCGGCGTGATCTCGCCCCGACCGAGCGCGGCGAGGAATTCCTCCAGGCGCGGCACATGAAATTTCGCCGCGAGCTTATCCTGGTTGAAACCCGTGACGCCAAGGCGGTGCAATTCCCGATCCAGAATATCGCGCCCTTGCGCCAAGTCTTCGTCGAAGTTCTGTTGATTGAACCACTGCCGCACTTTGGCGCGGCCGCGCGAGGTGGCGAGATATTCGGGCGAGAGCCAATCGCGGCTCGGCTGCCCCTGCTTCGCGGTGAGGATTTCGATGCGTTGGGCGTTCTTGAGTTTGTAGGTGAGCGGCACGATGCTGCCATCGACTTTTGCCCCACGGCAGCGATGGCCGAGATCGCTATGCAAGGCGTAGGCAAAATCCAGCGGCGTCGCGCCTTGCGGTAGATCGATCACTTTGCCTTGCGGCGTCAGCACATAGACGCGATCTTGAAACAACTCGGTCTTGAATTGCTCTACCCATTCCCCGGCGTCGGCGACTTCATCCTTCCACGCCAGCAGTTGGCGCAGCCAGGCGATTTTCTCGTCAAAACCCTGGCTAGCTTTCGCACCCTCTTTATAACGCCAATGCGCCGCGACGCCGAATTCGGCATGCTGGTGCATTTCAAAGGTGCGGATCTGCACTTCCAGCGCGCGGCCTTCGGGGCCGATCACGGCGGTGTGCAGCGAGCGGTAATCGTTGGCCTTGGGGTGGGAAATATAATCGTCGAATTCGCCCGGGATGGGCTGCCACAAGCCATGCACGATGCCCAGCACAGTGTAGCAATCTTTCAAATCATGGACCAGCACCCGCACCGCGCGCACGTCGTACACTTGGTCGAAATCCAAGTGCTTCAGTTTCATTTTGCGCCAGATGCTGTAGATGTGTTTCGGCCGCCCGCTGACCTCGCCTTGCACCCCCGCATCGGCCAACTCACCGCGCAATTGCGCGATCACTTGCGTGAGATAGTCTTCGCGATCGACGCGCCGCTCATCGAGCAGCTTGGCCATTTTTTTATACAGCGCCGGCTCCAGGATGCGTAGCGCCACATCTTCCAGCTCCCATTTGATTTGCCAAATGCCGAGGCGATTGGCGAGCGGGGCAAAAATCTCCTGCGCCTCTTGTGCCGCCCGCGCCCGCGCGGGGCCACTGCTTTTTACCCAGCCGCGCAACAGCTGCACTTGATCAGCCAGCACGATCAACACCACGCGCACATCCTCGGCCATGGCCAAGAGCATTTTGCGCAACGATTCGGCTTGATTCACCGGCGTCTTTTTGCCTTCGTCGAGCGTGACATCCATGCCCGCACGATGCAGCTGCCCCATGCGGCTCACACCCTCCACTAGCCGCGCGACATCCGGGCCGAGCTGTTCCTTGAGCGCCGTGCGTTGCTGTTCATTTTCCAGCGGCGCATGCGCGGCCAGCGCGGCGGCCACGGTTTGATAGTCCATGCGCAAGCCAGCGAGCACATTCGCGGTGCCCAGTGCCTGAGAAAAACTCGCACTGGCTACGGCCATATCCAGTGCTTGTGCAATTAAGTCGATTTCGCTCGCCGCATAAGCCGCACGCAGGGAATCGAGCCACGCGTCACGGTTAAACGCTTCACCGCTTTCAGTGATGGGATGTGCAACAAAAACCATGCGTCAGAGGCCTATGGTGGTGGCGGTAACCGCTAAGGTGGAGGCATGCCAGATTTCCTCGAACCGATGCAGCAGCGGCTGGGTCAACTTTTGATCGTGCAGCACCAGTTCAGCGCGTGGCTGTTCATAGTGGAAGCGATGCACATAATGCATATCATCGGCGATCAGCAGGGGGTCGGAAGCCATGCGCGCTTCCGCATTGGTTTGGTGAATAAACACGGCGTAGCTGTGCTCGCGCAGCAGATTCTGCATGCGCGGGCATTCACGGTTGACATAGTCCAGGCTGTGCAACACGACAAACAGGCGGTTGTTGGTGCTGCCCAACAAAAAACGCTTCAGCCGATCATAACGCTGCACCGCGTTATAGCCACCCTCGTGCAGGTCGTAATCGAAAATGCGCAGTGTATGGCGCGCCTGGTCGATCACCGTATCGAGCGCTTGTTGGTATTCGATACGGCCGGATAAATACTGAGAGAGGGGTTCATCACTCATTTTCCGCGCGGGCCCCTAACTTCACATAACCGGCTTGATACCAGTCATAGAGCAATTCTCCGGCTGCCTCAGGCAGCGCCAGCGGCCCCGGCAACACGCGTCGATCGGCCAGATGGATCAAGAGTTTGCGCGCCGCGCCTTGAACCGTCACCTGCTCGCCGTTCATGAAAATTTGCTCGCCGACAAACAGCATTTGCGACTTGAGCGACAGGTGCAGGCCGCGCTTTTCCACCGCCTGATGAAACTTGGCATAGGACAGCAGCCGCGCCGGCGCGTCGAAGAAAATATGCGGCTTGGGCTCGCTCAAATAGCTGCCCAAAAACTGCGCGACATCGTCTTTGCTCCAGGTGAGCTGCTTGATCGCCGCTGCCACTTTATCAATCATCGCCGCGCTAATTTCAGCCGGATGCGCTTGCGGCTTGAGATCGGCATCCTGATACAGGCCCTCTGCTGTCACCCGGTCTTGCAGATAAATCAAAAACTGCGCGAGCAATTCCTGGTGCGAAGCGGCCCGAAAACCAATCGAATAGGTGAGGCAATCATTGAGCGCAATCCCGTAATGCGCGTAACGCGGCGGCAGATAGAGCATATCGCCCGGGCCGAGAATCCACTCCTGCTCCATTTTGAAGCGCCGCAATATCCGCAACGGTGCATCGGGGATCAGTTCATGATCTGGCTGCTGGCTCACTTGCCAGCGCTTATGCCCCTGGCCTTGCAGCAAGAACACATCGTAAGAATCGAAATGCGGCCCGACCCCGCCCTCCTTCGGGGCAAAGCTAACCATCAAATCATCCAGGCGCGCATGTGGGATAAAATTGAATTGCGACAACAGCGCCTTGCCCGCCGGCAATAACTGATCGATCCCCTGCACCAGAAAAGACCAATGCGCGCGCTTCAGCCCGCGAAAATCGCTTGCTTTGAGCGGACCTTGCTTGACCGACCATTCCCCTTCGCGCTCGGCGATCAAGCGCGACAAAACATCGTCGCGCTGCGCCAGCGCTTGCAGCGATTCAAGCGAGACAAAATCCTTAAAGCCAGGGAAGGCGCCGCGAATCAACAGCGGCTTTTTCTGCCAATACTCGGAAAGGAATTGTTGGGCCGTCAGCCCATTTAACATCGCCAGTTTCATGTGGCGATTATAGCTTGTGATGGCATGCAATTCGCTTCGTTAAAGTTGCCTTGTTCTCAAGCGCAAATGGTTTAGAATCAAATTAAGATTTCAGGAGGTGTGTATGTTGCAAATTGGTAACGCGGCGCCGAATTTCACACTACCCGATGCGGACATGGCCATCGTCAAACTCGCCGACTTCAAAGGCAAGCAAAACGTCGTGCTCTACTTTTACCCGAAGGATGACACCCCAGGCTGCACGCTGGAAGCGATTGAATTCAGCGATCTGGAAGACGATTTGTGTAAACACGATACCGTTGTGCTCGGCGTCTCGCGCGATGACTGCATGAGCCATGCCGATTTCCGCGACAAACACGGCCTAGCGGTGCGGCTCCTCTCCGACACCGAAACCGAGGCCTGCAAGAAATATGGTGTGTGGCAAGAAAAAGAAAAGGAAGGCGTCAAAAAAATGGGCATCGTGCGCTCCACCTTTGTCATCGACAAAAAAGGCACCCTTCGCCATGCCCTGTATGGCGTCACGCCCAAGGGGCATGCACACGAAGTATTGCAACTCATTAAACAGCTCGGCTAAGCCGAAATGCCCCAACTCGACGCTAGCCGCGCACTCTTGTAAAATCCCGCTTTCGTGTAACGACGCCGTTTCATCTAGCCTCCCTTGATGGCGCCTGCCTCACCCTATTCATCAATTTTTACGCCTTAAAGGACTCAGCATGACTATCGTCAAAAACTCCGTCGTCTCCATCACCTACAAGCTCTCGGATACCAAGGGCAATGTGTTGGAAGAAACTGAAGAGCCCATTAGCTACCTGCATGGCGGTTATGACAATATTTTCCCCACGGTGGAAGAACAAATCCATGGCAAGAACGTGGGCGATTCCTTAACCGTGATACTGGAGCCGGAATTCGCCTTTGGTGAATACGATGCCGAACTGGTGCGCATCGAAGACAAAGACCGCTTTCCTATACCGGACGTGGCGGCTGGCATGCAATTCGAAGGGCAATCCGACGATGGCGAAGAAATGTTGCTCTACACTGTGACCGAAGTGACAGATGACAAAATCGTCGTGGACGGCAATCATCCGCTGGCGGGTCAGACGCTGCACTTCACCTGCACCATCACCGATGCGCGCCCGGCTTCAGAAGAAGAAGTGGCGCATGGTCATGCACATGGGGAACATGGGCATCATCACTAGAAACTAAACCGCAGAGGCGCTGAGGCGCGGAGAAAAATTAAGTACCATGATTAGGTTTTCTCTGCGTCTTTGCGTCTCTGCGGTTCAAGAACTGCCGTTTTCAGAATCAAATATTTTTCTTCAACTCATACAGCAATTCCAACGCCGCTTTTGGCGTCAGCTCATCCGGTTTCATCTCGCGCATTTTTTCCAGTAGCGGATGTTCCTGCGGCTCTGGCGCTTGCGCGAATAAATCGCCCTGCCCTTCGCGCGTCACGCTCTGATTCTCCAGACTCATCAAGTAGCGCCGCGCTTGCTGGATCACCGCACCAGGCACACCTGCCAGCGCCGCGACTTCCAGACCATAACTTTGGCTCGCCGGGCCATCTTCCACCGCATGCAAAAACACGATGCTGTCTTTGTGCTTCACCGCCGAGAGATGCACGTTGGCGATCTGCGGCAGTGTTTGGCTCAGCCGCGTCAGCTCGAAGTAATGCGTGGCGAATAAGGTATAAGCGCCGACTTTTTCCGCAAGATGGCGCGCCACGGCATGCGCCAGCGCCAGCCCGTCGAAAGTAGATGTGCCGCGTCCGATTTCATCCAGCAGCACCAGGCTGTGCTCGCTCGCATTGTGCAGAATATTCGCGGTCTCGGTCATCTCCACCATGAAGGTCGAGCGGCCGGAAGCCAGGTCGTCCGACGCGCCAATACGGGTGAAGATTTGATCCACCGGGCCGAGCAGCGCGCTCTGCGCCGGCACGAAGCAACCGATATGCGCGAGCAGCACGATCAGCGCGGTCTGGCGCATGTAGGTGGATTTGCCGCCCATATTCGGGCCGGTGATCAGCAACATCTGGCGCGTGCGCGTGAGCAGCGTGTCGTTGGCGATGAATTGCGCCACTTGCGCTTCCACCACCGGATGGCGGCCACCGATGATTTCGAGCTTGGGGCTATCGGTGAAAGTGGGCATTGCATAATTCAATGCCGCCGCGCGCTCGGCGAAGGCCGCCAGCACATCCAGCTCGGCGATCGCGGCCGCCGTAGCCTGCAAGGCCACGACCGGCGGCTGCAATTGATCGAGCACCTGTTCGTACAGCAGCTTCTCGCGCGCCAGCGCCCGCTCCGAAGCGGATAGCGCTTTATCTTCGAATGCTTTTAATTCCGGCGTGATATAGCGCTCGGCATTTTTCAGGGTTTGGCGGCGGCGATAATCATCCGGCACCTTTTCGCTATTCGCACGGCTCACCTCGATGTAGAAGCCATGCACTTTGTTGTATTCGACTCGCAGCGTCGCAATGCCGCTGCGCTCGCGCTCGCGTGCTTCGAGTTGCAACAGGAATTCGCCGCAGTGGCTGTCGATCGCGCGTAGCTCATCCAGCTCGGCATCGAAGCCATCGGCGATCACCCCGCCCTCACGCAACACGGCTGAGGGTTCAGCCTTGATCGCACGGCGCAACAAGTCCACCACTTCCTCTTGCGGTCGTGCGCCTTGCAACAGTTGCGCCAGGCGCTGGCTCGCCAGCGGCCCAAGCAAGGCATGCAACTCGGGCAAGCGCGCGAGGCTATCACGCAAACTGGCCAGATCGCGTGGCCGCGCCGAACGCAGCGCCACCCGCGCCACGATGCGCTCGATATCGGCGATGCCGCGCAGTAGTCCGTGCAGCGTTTGATGGTGCGGCGTGGGCGCGCCTTCCAACAGTGTGGAAACGGCATCCAGCCGCGCCATGATCGCCTGCCGATCACGCAGCGGATGGTGCAACCAATGCCGCAGCAAGCGGCTGCCCATCGGGCCGGCCGTGGTATCGAGCAGGGATAGCAGCGTGGGGGCAGGTTCGCCGCGTATGGTTTCGGTCAGCTCCAGATTGCGGCGCGTGGCGGCATCCATCAGCACATATGCGCTCTGCCGTTCGGCGCTGATGCTCACGATATGCGGCAGCGCGGCGCGCTGGGTATGCTTCACATAACCCAGCAGCGCGCCAGCGGCGGCGAGCGCCGCGTGCATCTCGGCCACACCGAAACCGGCCAGATCGTGCGTGCCGAATTGCTGGCACAGCGCACGCTGCGCGGCGTCGAGATCGAATTGCCAAGACGGCAGGCGCTTCGGCATGAGCCGGGCAGCATCGAGTCCAGGCAGCGACGCCTCTTCCGGCGCCAGCAACTCGGCTGGCCGCACGCGCTCGATGAAGGAGGCAAGATCATCCGGCGCAATCTCATCCACGCAAAAACGCCCGCCGGCCAAGCTCAACCACGCCAGCCCGATTTTGCCTTGGGCCGGCAGCACGGCCATCACATATGCTTCGCGCCGTTCGTCGAGCAGCGCGCTATCGGTCACTGTGCCCGGTGTCATGATGCGCATGACTTGGCGCTCGACCGGGCCTTTGCTGGTGGCCGGGTCGCCGATTTGCTCGCAGATCGCCACCGACAGCCCCAGCTTCATCAACTTGGCCAGATACTGCTCCACCGCGTGATAGGGCACCCCGGCCATTTTGATCGGCTGGCCCGCGGTCGCGCCGCGCGTGGTGAGCGTGATATCGAGCAGCTTGGAGGCTTCTTCCGCATCCTCGAAAAACAGCTCGTAGAAATCGCCCATGCGGTAGAACAACAACATCCCCGGATGCTGCGCCTTGATGCGCAGATACTGCTGCATCATGGGGGTGTGTGCTTCAATCGGTACGACCATCGCGTCCATCAACTACACCGGATAACGCGCCAAATGATCGCGGATGCGCGCCAGCACCGCGTCGCGCCCAATCAGCGCCATCACCGCATCGATCGAGGGCGTTTGCGTCTCGCCGGTGATCATCACGCGCAGCGGCATGGCCACTTGCGGCATTTTCAAACTGTGCGCCGTACAGATCTCTTTAATCAGCGGGTTCAAGGCTTCTTTATTCCACGTAACCGATTCGAGGCGCAACACCAGCGCTTCCAGCGCGGGCTTAATGGCGGCGGTGAGATGCTGTTTGCGCAAATCCTCATGCGCTTCTAACGGGCGATAGAAATACACGGCGGCATCGGCCAGCTCTTCCAGTGTGCTCACACGTTCCTTGAGCAGGCCAAATACATCGACCGGGTCCGGCCCATGCGCTGGATCGCAGCAATCCTGCGCCATGAAGGGCCGCGCCAACTCCACCAGGCGCGCATTGTCTGCCGTCTTCAGGTATTGCTGATTCACCCAGGACAACTTTTCGGGATCGAATTTCGCCGGCGATTTGCTGATCGACTCCAAATCGAACCACTGCACCATTTGATCGAGCGAGAAAATTTCTTCGTCGCCATGTGACCAACCGAGGCGCGCCAAATAATTGAGCAGCGCCTCGGGCAGATAGCCATCTTCAAAATACTGCATCACGCTCACCGCGCCATGACGCTTGGAGAGGCGCTCGCCGTCGTGGCCGAGAATCATCGGCACATGCGCATATTGCGGCAGCGGCGCGCCGAGCGCTTGGAGGATATTGATCTGGCGCGGCGTGTTATTGAGATGGTCATCCCCGCGAATCACATGCGTGATGCTCATGTCCCAATCATCCACCACCACACAAAAATTATAAGTCGGCGTGCCGTCAGTGCGCGCGATGATCAGATCGTCCATCTCGCTGTTGCTCACCACGACGCGGCCTTTGACCAGATCGTCGATGACCACCGCACCCTCGGTCGGATTCTTGAAACGCACCACCGGATTCACGCCGTGCACAGAAGTCGTGCGCTGCCGGCAACGGCCGTCGTAGCGCGGTTTCTCGCCCTTGGCGCGCTGCGCTTCGCGCATGGTCTCCAGCTCATCCCTGCTGCAATAGCAGTGATAGGCATGGCCTTCATCGAGCAGCTGCTGGATCACTTGCTTGTAGCGCGGCATGCGCTGCATCTGAAAAAACGGGCCCTCGTCGTAATCCAGATTCAGCCAAGCCATGCCGTCCAGAATCGCCTGCACCGATTCCGGCGAGGAACGTTCAAGATCGGTGTCTTCGACGCGCAAAATGAAGGTGCCGCCATGCTTCTTTGCATAGGCCCAGGAAAACAGCGCCGTGCGCGCGCCGCCGATATGCAGATAGCCGGTGGGGCTGGGAGCGAATCGAGTGCGAACCATTGAGATAGACCGAGAAAAAGGCGCTATTTTACGGGAAATCCGCAGCCCCCGGCCAGGTAAAAATTTGACCGAAAACAGGGGGATATGGTTAAATGCCGCCTCTCTATTGGCGGTTAGCTCAGTGGTAGAGCACTGCCTTCACACGGCAGGGGTCGGCAGTTCGAAACTGCCACCGCCAACCAAATATTCCGTAACTTACTAAGCCGCCGATCTCGTTAGATAGGCTCTGTGCCAAAACAGAGCCGATCGCGTGCCCTACCGACTCTCACAGGACAACTCGATCTCGATAAGGAGTGGATTACTACGACGACTTCAACGGTGTCTTTGGTTTTCTGCCCGGCGCTGCTGGAGGAACATATCCAACTAGCCGGCAGCTCATGCCTTCGACTTTCTTGCCCTTCTCGAATCTGATCGAATGGCACGTCATGACATCGCCCTTGATCGCCAGCTCTGACAAATAGCGGCGCACGTTGGCCAGTGAGATGCCTGTCGCACCAGCGATCTCGGTGTCGAGTTGCTCACCCTGATTTTTAAGGTATTGCAGAATTTCATTCATAGGTTCATCTCCACCTTACTGATATAGCCAAAGTTGTTTAATTACAGGAACGCCAATACCTCGGCGTCGCCTTACTCACGCCTGCCAAACCCCATACCCTGCTTCACGCAGACCAATCGCCAGCTCCACCTCCATGTCGCGCGCGCCGTCATAGGGCATCGGGTTATAAACTTCATAGAGATCAGGCAATAACCGCAAACCAAATTCTTGTACGTATCGATTGGACTGGATACCAGCCTTGTGCTTGTCGAAGCGCACGTCAGGGTCCAAACCTGTCATGCCAACATAAACGCATGGCTTGCCCGTGACGTAATCCGGATTGGCTTTCTTGAATCTACCCTCGTAAAGCACGTCTTTCGACAGCTCGATCACATAGACGTGGTAGTGGTTGCGGCGTCCCATGCTTATGATCAATTGAGTGCAAATGCGGCTTAATGGCACAGTTTACTCCCCCAAAAGCAATAGGGAAACTTGACAATAGGCTTTTAAATCGGTTCCTTGTGCTCGTGGTGAGTGAAATTTGGCTGCCCCATAGCACTGAGGGTGCTATTGGTGGGGGCTCACAGCCCACCTCTACTCTTTCAGCAATGTCCGTCAGGGCTCATCAAGGCGCACCCCAAGAGTACTTCCTCGGCCCAACTGGCGTTGGTCCTCAGGGCGTATTCGCTTTGGGTGGGCGCTTGTGGGTGCGCTTGAATGGTTTTTTGTCGCGCTCACCGTTGTTGGGCCTGGGGTTAGGCCTGGCTTGGTTAGTGGGTGCGCCGTTGTTTTGCCGATTGCCTTGCTCTGGCACTGGCGCTGACGCTCGATTGGCGGAGGTGAGCGATATCTCTAGTTCGTTGATCTCGTCCCACTGTTCATCGGTGCGCAATCTTTCTGGTATCGCTTGCAGTTCTTGCAGGCGACGGCGCGGGGAATATGTTTGTGGTTCATTCATGGTAGCTTTCCTGCGTTGGCTCTATTAAATCGGGTGAATCATGCTTTGGGCTATTGGCCTTGCGGCTTACATGTATAAATAATCACACCTTCATATCACGTTATGAAGAATGTGTTCAAGAAAAACCGTTTTTTAAGCGCCTGGCGCACCCCAAGAGTACTCTTTACTCATCCAACATAACCTCAAATAGGATGCGCTGCCAATGGCTGCGGCCCGGCTGCAGGTGCACGATGCGGCCGGAGACTTTGACGCCCTTGTCCATCAGTTTTGCCACCGAGGCATTGCCGGCGCGGGGCACGTGGCCGAGCATTTCGCCGTGCCATTCGATGCGGATGGCGTTGGCGTCATGCGGATTGTCGGCGTCGCGCACCAGGGTCAGGGCATCGCCCACTTTCAAGCCTTCCCACAAGCGCTTGCCGGAATAGTATTGGAAGCCGGCGACGGGCTGCGCGCCCCACACCATGCGCGTGGTAACTTCCGCCCCTGCCGCTGGCAGGGCCATTAGCCCTAGCGCGCAAATCGCCGCAGCCCTGACGGCCTGATAAAATAGTCCATGTTTTTTCATGATGTTATAGCCACCCTCTCCTGGCAGCATTGCACTTTCCGGCACACGCGGAAATGTTAAGGTTTCCACGCGATAAGTCGTTAATAAATTTGCTTCCCCCGTTAAAAACGCAGGGTTCATATTTCAATTAGGTACCCACAAGCTATGTCGTCAAGCCGCTTCAGGCAGTTGCTTGTTTTGCCGTGTTTGTTGTCGGCTTGCATCTGCCAGCCGCTTTTTGCGGAAACCGTCGAAGCCCGCCTTCCCACCGGCACTTTCGCCACAGCGGAATTCCGTGCCGGCAAGCCCGACCTGCCGGCCGTCCTGTTGATTCACGGCTTCATGCAGACCCGGGATTTTCCCACCGTCAGCCGTCTGGCGGATGGCTTGGCGAATGCCGGCTACACCACGCTGTCACCCACGCTCTCTCTGGGCATATCGCGCCGCGCCAGCAGCCTGCCCTGCGAGGCCGTGCATCGCCATACCCAGGAGCAAGATGTGGCTGAAATCACTTTTTGGGTGAACTGGCTGGCCCGGCGCAAACCCGGCTCCGTCGTCATTGTCGGCCATAGTTACGGCAGTTTGCAAAGTCTGATCTATGCGGTCGGCAAGCCCGCGCCGACGCTGCGCCGGGTGATCGCGTTCAGCCTGGTCGATACGGAGCGCCAATCCGATCCACGCACCGTCGCCGCGATGCTAAGCGACGCAAAGAAACGCATTGCGCGCGGCGAGACACAACTAGTGAGCTACCCGCTCGGGTACTGCAAACAATATGTGAGCACCCCGCAGAGCTTTTTGTCTTACGCCCGATGGAATCGCCCGGACATCCTCCGGCTGTCGCGCCAAAGCAAGGTTCCCTTAGAAGTCATCATGGGGGGAAGCGACGATCGGATGGGCGAGGATTGGCCGGAAAAACTGCGCTCGGCCGGCAACCGCGTGCAGGTGATTGCCGGGGCCAACCACTTCTTTGACGCCGAGCACGAATTCGACATGCTGGATTTGACCGTCTCGCTGTTGAAATCGTCCGAGAAGAAAAATTAGCATGCCGGTCTTTTCTCGGCGTTTGTTCGGGCCGGTTTCCCTCGCCCGGCTTACCTTCTTCTTTCTGGCCGGCGTCGCGCTGCTGCTCGTCGTCACCAGCAGCGTGTTTTTCGCCAATATTTCCCGGATCGAGCAGAACTTCGCCGCGAATAACGAAAAATTCGCGCGCCAGGAGCTCACCGAAGCGCTGGCTTTGATGGAAAACCACATGCTGGCGGTGACGAAGGCTTTGGCGGCCTGGGACGAAACCCGGCAACAACTGGAAGACCCCGCTTACTACGCCTACTGGCGCAATTCGCGCGTCCTCTCATCCGGCGTGCTGCCGTCCACCACCGACGCGATCGAACTGTACGATGTCCATGGCCGGACGCTCTCGAAAGAGACCCGCGAGGGCGAAGCCGCCATGCCGGCGCACATCGGCAAGGACAATCTTCGCCTGGCGTTGGCGCGCGAAAATGGGCATGACCACTTCATCCTGTTTTTCCCGATTTTCAGCGACACCGCGCTGCAGCATCGCATCGGCTACGGCGGAATCAAGATCGACTTCAAGGCAGAGCTGCAAACATTGCGCCGCTTCCTCTACTTGGACATGGCAAGCGTGCGCCTCACCTCAAAAGAAGCGCAACCGTTGACGCTGGATCAGGCCGTTCGGCATATCGCTTTCATGACCCAGCCCAGTGCAGAAATCGCGGCGTTCAAATCACTCATCTACCGTGTCATGTATCAAGTCGCGGCGATTGTGCTCGCTGGCATGCTGCTGGCCTACTTCTTCATCGTGCTGCTGGTGGCCAAGCCCTTGCGCAGGTTGTCCGTTCATATTGATGCGATGCGCGCCGGCCGTGGCGGCCTGCTGTCCGAATCCTATCGCGGACCGGTGCCGGTGGCGGAACTGGAAAATGTGCGGATCTCCCTGAACGACTATCAGAGCAAACTCGATGACATGCATGTCAATCTCGCCAATAAAAACGAAGAGCTGTGGAAGCTGGCGCATCATGACCCACTCACCGGCATCTTCAACCGGCGCGCCTTCGAAGAAGATTGGAGCGCGCTGACCCGCCCAGGTTTGACATCGCTCAATGTCGCTTTTTTGTTGTTCGACTGCGACCATTTCAAGACCATCAACGATACCTATGGCCACCATGTAGGCGATCAGGTGCTTCAGGGAATCGCCGAGTCGCTGTATGGCGCCTTGCGCACCGGCGACCGGCTGTACCGCATGGGCGGCGACGAATTTGCCACCATTTTGTACGAAACCGATGTTGCGCTCGCAAGCCGGGTTGCGGAACGCTGCATCGAGGCTGTGAATGCGCACAACTTCGCTGTCTACGGTATGCGCGAGCCGCTGCGCATCAGCATCGGCATCGCCCACAGCCACGACGTCGCCAGCGCCGAGCTGCTGCACAAGCATGCTGACTTGGCCATGTATCACGCCAAACGACCCGGCAGCCCCAAGATGGCGATTTATACCGAAAGCTTGACGCCCTCCAGCCACGCGATGGTCTCCAGTCCGGAAACCGCCGCCGTCTATGCCGCGATCACAAATCCGGATCTGCTCGAAATGCACTACCAGAAAATCGTTCAACTGCCGGCTGGCGAGGTGGATTATTTCGAGGCGCTGGTGCGCATCCGGCACGCGGATAGCCTGCTGCATCCAGCCAGTATTTTTTCGGTGCTGGAAGCCAAACGCCTGGAAATCGAATTCGATCAGGCGGTATTGGAACGGATACGCCTGGATCTCGCCGGCGGCCTGATTCCGGCAGGAACTGGCATCTCAATCAACATCTCAGGCATGAGCATCGTCACCACGCAGATCACCGACAAGCTGCTCGCCCTGGGTGAATTTCTCGGCCGTTACAAGCTGGTGATCGAGGTCACGGAAACTTCATTGATCACGCAGATCAGTCATGCCTCGGCCAACCTGAACCGCCTGCGCAAGGCCGGCTTCGTGATTGCGCTCGACGACTTCGGCAGCGGCTATTCTTCGCTGCGCTACCTATCCACCATGCCGGTGGACATGATCAAATTCGACATCTCCATGGTGCATTGCCTGAACGGTGAAGACCGCCAGCGCGTGATCGTGGAGAATCTCGCCAAGCTGATCAGCGCCGCCGGTTTCAAATTGGTCGCAGAAGGGATTGAGTCGCGCGCGACCCTGGAGCGTGTAACCGCATTGGGCTTCACCCACGCCCAGGGCTTTTACTTGGGGCGGCCGGAGCGGCTCAAGCGCTGATCTCGGCCGGCACAGGGTGCGGCGTGTCGAAGAACGCTTCTACCTCGCTCAACTCACGCGTGCGCCGCATCGGCGGCAAGCTTTGCCAGATGCGCTTGCCATAGGGCTTACTGAGTAAACGCGGGTCGCAAATCATCAGCACACCATGATCGGTTTCGTCGCGAATCAAGCGCCCTGCCCCCTGTTTCAACGTGATCACGGCCTGCGGCAATTGATATTCCATGAAGGCATTGCGGCCTTCGTTGTTCATTTTTTCGATGCGCGCGGAGAGCACCGGATCATCGGGCACGGCGAACGGCAAGCGATCGATGATCACCAGCGACAAGGCCGAGCCGCGCACGTCCACCCCTTCCCAAAAGCTATGCGAGGCGACCAGCACCGCGTTGCCGAGACGGCGGAATCGTTCCAACAGCTCGGTGCGCGAACCCTCGCCTTGCAGCAGCAGGGGGAAATCGAGGTTTAATTTTTTAAATTCTTCTTGCAGCTGCGCATGCGCCTCGCGCATCGCGCGCAGACTGGTGAAAAGCAAAAATGCGCGCCCGCCGCTGGCTTGCACCACCGGCAGCGCGGCCTCGACCACCGCGCGCGTGTAGTCCGGCGTATTCGGTTCGGGCAGGTGCTGCGGCACGTAGAGCAACGCCTGGTTGGCATAATCGAAGGGGCTGTTCCAATACGCAGTCTTGGCGTCATCCAACCCCATCTCTTCCTGGTAATGGCGGAAATCGCCCTTCACCGCGAGCGTGGCCGAGGTAAAAATCCAGGTGCGCGGGGCTTCGAGCTGCGCTTTGAAAGTTTCGGCGATCGACAACGGCGTGGTGTTGAGCTGCACGGCGTGGCTGTACACCTCGACCCAGCGCACGGTGTTGCCTGCGGCGGCCACTTCGCGCCACGCTTTGAGCTGCGCGTTCAAAGCCTGCGCGCGCTGCCAGCAATTTTCCAATCCCGGTGCACGTTCGGATTGCGATTCCAGAGCGTGCTCCAGATCGGTCAGTCTTTCTTTGACGCTGATCAGCGCTGGCTCAAATTCTTTAAAACGCTGCGCCCGCTCATAAGGCAAGCGCAAGCCTTCTTGCGGGAATACCAAGCGCAAATCGCGCACGCTCATTTCCAGCGCGCTTGCCGCTTCGGGCAGGGGTGCGAAATCCTTGGCGTGGCTAACTCCCTCGGCCCGTGCATCGCGCACCAGCTCGATGAGTTGCCCGGTGCCCAAGGAGGTGCCGAAAAATAAGCCCGCCGTGCTGGGTAACTGATGCGCCTCGTCGAGGATGATGGTGTTGGCCGCGGGCAGCAACTCAGCCATGCCCTCGTCTTTCAGCATCACATCGGCAAAAAACAAATGGTGATTCACCACCACCACATCCGCCGCCAAGGCCTGTTTGCGCGCGGCCATGACGAAGCAATCTTTGTACTCGGTGCAATCCTGGCCCAGGCAATTATCGCGGGTGGAGGTGGCATAGGCCCAAACGCTGGCGCTCTCCGGCACGTCATGACAGCCCGACTTATCGCCGCTGGGGCTGACAGTGGCAAAACGCACAATGTTTTGCAGATGGCGCACGTCCTCCTGGTGATACAAGCGCGCATCGAGTTGTGAACGATCCAGGTGGTAGCGGCACACATAATTGGCGCGCCCTTTCAAGATCGCCACCGTCACCGGCAGTTTCAAGGCATCGCGCAGCGCCGGAATGTCGCGCAGGAACAATTGATCTTGCAGCGTCTTGGTGCCGGTAGAAATAACCACCTTACCGCCCGCGAGCAGCGCCGGAACCAGATAGGCCAGCGTCTTGCCAGTGCCGGTGCCGGCTTCGACTACGAGCTTGTCTTGATGCTTGATGGCTTCCAGGATGGCCTGCGCCATTTCGATCTGTTGCGGACGCAGCTTGTAGCCGGGAATGGCTTCGGCCAATGGGCCTTGGCCGGAAAATAATTGATGCAGATCTAGATTCAAAACAAAACCTTTTCTTACCAGCGCGAAGCCTACCCTCCGGGGTATGGAGGACACAGAGTACACGGAAGTTTCCGTGGTGAAACAGCCTGCATTATTTCACTTCTTCGACTTTCACGAAGATGGTGCGGTTATCCGATGACACACTGCGTGTCGAATAGACCGTGCCGCTGCCGCTACTAGTAGATTGACCGCCCACGCCGCCCAACTCGATCCACTCGCCCAAGCGTCCGGATAGCGTGGTGGCCGCTTGCTGGATATTGACCGCGCCGCCAGCACCGACGGTATTACGCTGCGGGTTGATTTCCAAAGTAACTTGCTCGCCGCTGACGCGGGGGACGACGTAAAAGCCGCTGGTTACATCACGATAAGTCGTGCCCTCGGTCACCGTGACCTGGCGCCCGTTTTGGACAACCGTCTGCGTGGTATAGGGCACGGATTGCCCCGCGCGGATGAACGCTTGATTGCCTTCCAGCACTTGAATCCGTTGCGTATCGCGGCTGTCTTCGAGATCGCGCGTGGAAACGATTTTGCCGCCGACGCGGTTGCGCCCCCCGCCGGCTTCGACTTGCACGCCGCCTTCCGTGGTCGTCTCAGGCAGCGTCACCCGGCCGCGGCTGCCGCCCGCTGTACCGTAGACGCTCGCCTCTTGCTCCAAGGCCTCGCGCGCGACATTCTGGCGTACGGTAATCATCAATTTTCTGGGCTGCGTATCCAGACTTGCGATGACCTGTTTCACATCCTTCATCCGGGATGCAGTCGTGCGCACGATGAGCTTGTTCTGCATCCCCGTCACCGCACCGTCACGGCCAACCAAGGGCTGCACGAGGGGGATCAACTGCTCGGCGGTGCGGTACTTGAGCACGATGACTTCGACGCTGTCCTGCGCGAAGGCCAACGCGCTGGCACTCATCAACAACAGCACGAACAAGCATCGTTGCATAGCAACTCCACGTCGACGAATGATCTTTAAACAACTCATGACAATTTCACGAAGTATTCAGGCTTCACTGGTGTTGACTTGGTTTTCGGGGCCCCTTGCTGTGCCGCCGAGTAGCGCAGCCATGCCGGGGGAAGTCGGCGAGGACTGTCTGAGCGCGTGGCCGCGCAGCGGATCGCGCGAGTTCCGCAGCCGCCCGGCATGGCGAGCAACGCAGGGAACTCCCGTAGGGAGCGGTGCAGGGGGTGCCCTTCTTTTTGGTTAGCTTTTTCTTGGGCAAGCAAGAAAAAGTAACTGCCCTGCCGGGGCATGACCGGCCCAAACATAAAACGCGCCTTGGCGCACGATAAGGAAGCATCAGTCATGATTTATGAAAAACTCAACAATCACGAATATTTGACCGTAACGTAAATTAGAGCAATTACTAAAGCCACAAATAATAACCCACCAAACATTTTTAAAATGCGCGCCCAACGGCTACGCTTGGCGGCCTTATCGATGGCTATGTCTGTGGCCGCTGCGGCGGCAAATCCAATTAGATCGTCAATCATTGGCTGAGCCCAACCCTATTCCTTCCCCGCACGCCAAATCGAAAACACAATCCAAAGACTGTTCACAACCGCGATCAGGAAACCCAGAAAACCCAAAAACGGCATGCCAAAAATCTTCGGCCCACCGGGGATAGTCATCACAATGGAAGAACCGATCACCAACGAGGCGGTCATGATGCCGATGGTGAGTCGGTTGGTGCTGCGGTCGATCTGGTGCCCGAATCGTTCTAAGCGTTTGACGTCGATATCGATGCGCACTCGGCCGCGGCGCAGTTCTTTGAAAAATTTCGCCAAGTCACGCGGCAAGCCGGTCAGCACCGAGAACATATCCTTGACGCTATGCGCGCCGCGCTTCATCACGGCTTCAGGCGAATAGCGCAGGCGCAGCACTTCCTTCACGAACGGCTCGGCGTGATCGCCCATGTCAAATTCCGGGTCGAGCTGACGCCCCAGGCCTTCGAGCGTGATCAAGGTTTTGAACAGAAGCGTCAAATCGGACGGCATGACCAAATGGTGCTCACGGATCATCGCGGTCAATTCAAGAAGTAGGTTACCGAAGCTGATGTCCTTGAGATGCACGCTGGAGTAATTGAAAATGAACTCGATTACATCCGAGGCGAGCTTGGTTTCGTTCACCACCGAATCGCCGGTCCATTCCAGCAACACGTCCAACAGCCCCATCTCGTCCTTGGTCAGGATGGAGATGAGCAAGTCGGCGATTTGATTGCGGCGCTCATGGGTGAGCATGCCGGTCATGCCAAAATCCACCAGCGCGATGCGGTTGCCGGGCAGGTAAAACACATTGCCGGGGTGTGGGTCGGCGTGAAAATGGCCATGCAGCAATATCATGCGCAGCACGATGTTGGCGCCACGATCGGCCAGCAGCTTGCGATCCAAGCCCGCCGCATCCGCATCCAATAATTTGTTGCCGGGGATGCCGTCGACGCGCTGCTGCACATTCATGGTTTGGCCGGTGTAGTCCCAATACACTTTTGGGATGAGCACGGTTTCGTCCTCGGCGAATTTTTCGCCGAAGCGCTGAATGTTGCGTGCCTCGGCCGCGAGATCCAATTCGCGCCGCAGCGATTTAGCGAAATGTTGCACCACTTGGCGCGGCTGATAGCGCCGGGATTCGGGGAATTCTGCCTCCACCAGTCGCGCGATGTGCGACATGATGCGCAGATCGGCCTCGATCTTGGCCTCGATGCCGGGCCGGCGCACTTTGATGATGACCGGCGTGCCGTCCTTCAGGTTCGCCTCGTACACCTGGGCGATGGACGCCGCGGCGCGCGGCGTGGTGTTCAGGTTGTCGAAGACGGTATGCGGATCAAGCCCCTTGAGCGCTGCTTTCATTTGCGGCAGGAGTTTCTCGAAAGGCAAAGCCGGCGCGTTGGCTTGTAACTTCTCCAGTTCGCTAATCCAGTTCGGTGGAAAAAGATCGACCCGCGTCGCCAGCACTTGGCCCAGCTTGATGAAGGTCGGCCCCAATTCCTCCAAGCCCTGGCGAAAACGCTGCGAAGGATCCAGGTGCTCGATCTCGACTGATTCTTTCCAGTGCAGCACGCGCCCCGCGCGCTCCAGCATGCCGCCCACCCCCAAGCGGCGCACCAAATCGCCGCCGCCATAGCGAATTAAAACAGAGGAAATCTCGTGCAGGCGCGGGAGATCCCGCACCAGGCTGATGGTTTCGAGCAGCAATTAGTGCACCTTTTTGTCGTCGGGTCGTGTCTTTTCGTGCAAGGCGTCGGCCATGCCCGACAGGATGCCGCTGCCGACTTCTCCCAGACGCTGTTTGAGTTCGCTCGCTGCACTGGCACTTTCGCGTACCCCCTCTTTGACTGAGGAGAAAAATCGCTTGTTGAAATCAGCGACGGTATCGGCCATGACGCGCCCGGAATCGGTTCCCGCGCGCTTGCCATGGCTGACGAAAGCCTGGAATTCCTCCTTAATGCGCCCCCCCGCAGCATTGGTCACTTGCGACACGGTGGACAAGAAGGTCTCTTCCAGGCGTTTCATCTCCTCCAGTGCAGGCTTCAAGTCCTCCGCATGAAATGCTCGGCCCTGCGAAGTCGCTTGGTGCATGGTCAAGCGCGTCACTTCGGCTAGCTTTTTCATCGCTTCATCCAGGCCGCCCAGGGCCTCGCGCGCCGCGTCCTTCACTTCGCCGCCGCGCCGGCCCAAGCCGAGGCTCACGCCCTCGGTCACCGCGCGCACTACGCCGCCCACTTCGCCCAAGGATAAGGAGCGGCGCGATAAGGCGCGTAAAGTAATATCCCGTACTTGAGTACGCAGGTCTTTGCCCTGTTCTACCACGGTTGCGGCTTCGGCTTTGATCGTTTCGTTTTGCTCGTCGCTCATGATCGTCTCCTTGGTTGAATTTCCATGTTTACTAACGCTTCCAAACACTTTCAAGTGTAGCTGAATACGCCCCCGGCCGAAGCGGCTGTCATTATTTTCACTTTACTTCGGCTTAAAATTCTTTTTAAATGCGACACATGCGCTTCAGTTCCTCGGCCCTTTTAGCTATTTTGCTAGCAATCAGCAGCTTTGTGCATGCCGAATCGCCCATGGCCGACCCGGTCGCGGCCGAGGCTCCTGCCAGCGCGCCGGTGACGGAAAAATCCCAAGATCTGTTGCTTTATGCGCTCAGTCTGAACGGCACCGCTTATAAATACGGCGGCCGCAGCATTGACAGCGGCTTCGATTGCAGCGGCTTTGTCGCACATGTGTTCCGTCAAGCCGCCGGCCTGGCCTTGCCGCACAACGCGCACGCCATAAGCCAAAACGGCGAGCAAATCACCAAGACCGAACTCAAGCCAGGCGACTTGGTGTTTTTTAATACCCTGCGCCGGGCATTTTCGCATGTCGGCATCTATCTCGGCGACAACCGCTTCATCCACGCCAGCAGTTCTTCCAGCGGGGATGTCATGGTCTCCGATTTAACCCAAAAGTACTGGTCCACGCGCTTCAACGGCGCACGCCGCCTCGCCCTCTCCGAATAGTTTTTTCTAGTTTGACAGCCTAGCCCAGCCGGGCCATAGTCGTTTCATCTTTATCAGTTCGAGGTATGCCATGGCTCGCCTGATGCTCGCCCTGCTACTTTTGGCTTGCGCTTTTAACAGCCCCGCCCGCGAATACACCCAGCAGGAAATGGATGATTGGTTCAATGCGCCGCCCGATCCCAGCGCGGCGGATGTCAACGAAGGCGAGTTGGTGTTCCTTACCCGCCAACCCGCTAAGCTGGTGCACCACCATCACAATGTGCTCACCCTCAGCGATCAGACCGTGGTCGATGGCTGGGGCGAGTTGCGTCAATGCCACGAAAACTTGGATCGGGTGCCGGCCACCCAAATCGTGTTTCGCGAAGATCGGGTGCGCAAGCTACGCATCTTGTCCTCCCACGGCATCGAAAAAGCCTGGGTGGAAGGCGCAACCGTGCAGCTCAAACAAGTGGGGCCGAACGCGAAAATCTGCGTTGCACTGGAAAGCCATGTGCTTTACCCGCAGCCAGATGGCACTTATCACATCAGTAATGGGCCTTTCATGCGCAAGTTTCTCGATGGCTACTATCCCATGCATGTGAGCATGGAGGTGATCGTGAAAAGCAAGAAGTTACGGTTCCACGACATCACCCCCAATCAGCAAGAAGGTTTCAAAGTCTCGGTCAAACCCAAACAAGTTCTTTTCGACGCATGGTTTGAAGGCAGGCTGAATACGTTGATTCGTTTCAAAACCGCGCCGTTGTCCTAGAAAATCATTTTCCCCTACGTTCGTAATTGTTTTTAGTATTGCGAATCGTTCTCGTTTGTGCCAAGATAATGCTTGGCTCTGCAAAAAATAAAGCAGCGCATTTTTTATTAACTTATAACATTAGGTTTGTTTTATATGTCACTAATTATTAGGTTATTTTTAATTTATTCATTAGCGCTTGTCAGCCTTATAAGCACAGCACAAGCCGATGAAGTCGTGGTCTATTCCGCCCGCAACGAACAGCTCATCAAACCCTTGTTCGACGCCTACACCAAGGAAACTGGGGTAGTCATCAAGTTCATCACCGACAAGGAAGGTCCGCTGATGCAGCGCCTTAAAGTCGAGGGCGCCAATACCCCCGCCGATCTGCTGCTGACCGTGGACGCGGGCAATCTGTGGCAAGCCGCGCAAGAAGGGCTGCTCAAGCCAGTGCAATCCAAGATTCTGAGCGCCAATATCCCCGGCTATTTGCGCGATCCGGGCAATCAATGGTTTGGCCTCTCGGTGCGTGCACGCACCCTCGTCTACAACACGCAAAAGTTGAAACCGAACGAGCTATCCACCTATGAAGATCTGGCCAACCCGAAATGGAAAAGCCGGCTCTGCCTGCGCACCTCGAAAAAAGTCTATAACCAATCGCTGGTGGCGATGATGATCGCCGAACATGGCGAGGCGAAAACCGAGCAAATCGTGCGCGGCTGGGTCGCCAATCTCGCGACGGACGTGTTCCCTGATGACACCAAGATGATGGAAGCCATCGCCGCCGGGCAATGCGACGTGGGCATCGTCAACACCTACTACTTTGGCCGCCTGATCGAGAAAAGCCCCAAATTGCCGCTCGCCCTGTTCTGGCCCAACCAATCCGCCAATGGCGTGCATGTGAATGTCTCCGGCGCGGGCGTGACCAAATACGCGAAGCACGAGCCAGCGGCGGTCAAGCTGCTGGAATGGCTCTCTTCCAAGAACGCGCAGAATTTATTTGCCGACGTGAATCTGGAGTACCCCGTGAACCCCTTGGTAAAACCAGACCCGGTGGTCGCGGCTTGGGGCAGCTTCAAGCAAAACCCGATCAACGTCGCCAAAGCGGGCGAACTGCAAACGGCAGCCGTGAAATTGATGGACCGCGCAGAGTATAAGTGACGCCCCCTGCCTCCCCATCCATCGCAGCAAAAGCGCCCCTCGGCGCTTTTGCGTTTTTAAGGCCCGGCGCTTGGGGCTTCTGGCGCTTGGCCGCGCTCTCGATTGCCCTGTTCACCTTAGCACCCGTCATCGTCGTCTTCGCTTATCTCGGCGCACCTGACACCGATGTCTGGACGCACCTCAAACAAACTGTCCTGTTCGAATACATTAGCCATACCCTGCTGCTCGCACTGGGCGTCGCCGCCGGCACGGCGTTCATCGGAGTCTCGCTGGCCTGGCTCACGGCGGTGTGCGATTTCCCCGGGCGGCGGTTTTTTTCCTGGTCGCTAATGCTGCCGCTGGCGCTGCCCGCCTATGTCACCGGCTTTGTCATGATCGGCGTATTCGATTACACCGGCCCGGTGCAGACCGGGCTGCGCGAGGCGTTCGGCCCGATTTGGTTTCCGCCAATTCGTTCCGGCGCGGGCGTGGCGTTCGCGATGACACTCGCGCTTTATCCTTATGTGTACCTGCTGGCGCGCAACGCTTTCCTCACCCAAGGCCGGCGCGCGTTGGAAGCCGCCCAGTCGCTCGGCTTGAATCGCCGCCAGGGTTTCTATCGCGTGGCGCTGCCGCTCGCACGCCCGTGGATCGCCGGTGGCGTGGCCTTGGTCATCATGGAAACGCTGGCGGATTTTGGCACTGTTGCCGTATTCAACTACGACACCTTCACCACCGGTATTTATAAAGCCTGGTTCAGCTTGTTCTCGTTGCCCGCCGCGGCGCAGCTCGCCTCTTTATTGATCGTCGGTGTATTCGTGCTGCTCGTGTTCGAGCAATACTCGCGCAATCGCATGCGCTACACGCCTACTGGCCGCGCCAGCGGGCATGCGCGCATCACGCTTCACGGCAAGACAAGATGGCTGGCGGCGGCGTGGTGCACGTTGATTTTGTTATTCGCGTTCGTGCTGCCGGTTAGCATGCTCGTGCGTTGGGCGTGGCATGTGTGGGCGCAGGACCTGGATGCGCGCTACTGGTCGTACGCCTATCACTCGCTGCTCTTAGGTGCGCTGTCTGCCCTGCTCTGCGTCTGGGTCGCCACTTGGCTTGCCTACGCCGCGCGCCAGCACCGCGATGGCGCAATGAAGCTCACCACGCGCTTGGCCACGCTGGGCTATGCTGTGCCGGGCGCGGTGCTCGCCATCGGCAGCTTCAGCTTGATCGCCTGGTTCGACAATGGCTATATCGCCCTCATGCAATCAATCGATGTACCCGCCAAGCAGATATTGCAAGGCACGCTGATCGCCATGCTCGCCGCCTATCTCACGCGTTTTCTCGCGGTGGCGCACCAGCCAATAGAGGCCGCCATGCAGCGCATCACGCGCAGCCAGGATGATGCCGCGCGCAGCTTGGGCTTGACCACGCGCAAGGTGCTCACGCGGATTCACCTGCCCGCGCTGCGCGGGGGGCTGCTCACCGCCGCGCTGCTGGTGTTTGTCGATGTGATGAAGGAAATGCCCATCACCCTGATGACACGCCCGTTCGGCTGGGATACGCTCGCCACCCGTATTTTTGAGATGACGTCGGAAGGCGAATGGGAGCGCGCCGCACTGCCGGCGGTGGCGCTGGTGGTGGCCGGGCTGATCCCGGTGGTGATGCTGGTCCGACATTCGGAAAAATAACATGCTGCTCGAAGTCGAAAATTTAGTAAAACGCTACGGCGACAAAGCCGTGGTCGATGGCTTGTCGTTCAAACTGACGCAAGGCGCAATCGGCTGCCTGCTCGGCCCCTCTGGCTGCGGCAAGACCACAGTGCTGCGCCTGATCGCAGGTTTCGATGATCTGACCGAGGGTAAAATTCGCATCGCCGGACAAATCGTGAGCCGACGCGGGAGCACCTTGCCCCCCGAGCGGCGCCAGATCGGCATGGTGTTCCAGGATTACGCACTGTTCCCGCATCTCAATGTGCAGGACAACATCGGGTTTGGCTTGCATGGCTTGACGCCAGCGGCACGCGCGGCGCGCGTCACGAAAATGCTCGCGCTGGTGAATCTAACTGAATCGGCGCATGCCTTTGCACATGAACTTTCTGGCGGCCAGCAACAGCGTGTGGCCTTGGCGCGCGCACTCGCGCCACGACCGCGCTTGTTATTGATGGACGAGCCGTTTTCAAATCTGGATGTGGAATTGCGCGAACGGCTGTCGCTGGAAGTGCGCGACATTCTCAAACGCGAAGGCGCCACCGCGATCCTGGTCACCCACGACCAGCATGAAGCCTTCGCCATCGCGGACGAAATCGGCATCATGCACGATGGCCACATCCAGCAATGGGACTCGCCCTACAACCTTTACCATCAGCCGGCGAATCGCTTTGTCGCCGACTTCATCGGCCAAGGCGTGCTGTTGCCAGGCACCGTGTTGAACCAGAACAAAATCGAAATCGAACTCGGTATTTTGGAAGGCGAATTTCCCGCCGAATGCCAGCGCGGCTGCCCGGTGGATGTGCTGTTGCGACCGGATGACATCGTGCATGACGACGCCAGCCCCATGCTGGCGCAAGTGACGCACAAAGCCTTCCGTGGCGCGCATATTCTCTACACGCTGCGCCTGCCCGGCGGCGGCAGCGTGCTCTCGCTGGTGCCCAGCCATCACAATCACGCGCTAGGCGAAAAAATCGGCATTCGCCTCATTGTCGATCATGTGGTGGCGTTCCCAAGGCGTTAACTTGTCATTTCCCCGCAACGGGTATTAAATTCCCGCTTATCCTGTTTTTTCCGGTTTCGATCCATGTTTTCCAAACACATGATGTTTTCCGTCGGCACCGGCTTCGGGCTGGTGCTGGCGCTGATGGTTTCGCTGGCGGTGGTGGGGTTGACGCAAATGTCTTCCATCAACGGCCGGCTCGAACGCATCGTGAATGAGAACAACAAAAAAGTTGAGCTCGCCAGCAGCATGCGCGATTCGCTGCGTCAGCGCATCATCTCCATGCACACCATCGTGAATACGCAAGACCAGTTTGAAAAAGCCGAAGAGCTGCAATCCTTCTACGGCTACGGCACCCAGTTCACCAATGCGCGTCAGAAACTCGATCACATGCTTTCCAACGCCGAGGAAAAAGCGATCATAAACCGCATCCGCAGCCTGACCCTAGAAACGCAGCCCAAAGTCGTCAATGTGATTGAGCTGGCCATGGACAATCAGCGCGCTGAAGCGCTCCAAGCATTACACGTCGGCGCGATTGCTCAGCAAAAGCTCGTAGAGGCGCTTGACGCCTTGCTTTCGCTCCAGCGTGAAGCGAGCAGGCTTGCCGTGGAAGAAGCCGCTGCCGCTTACCGTAATACCCAGTGGCTGATGATCGTACTGGGCACGACGCTGGTGCTGCTGGGAATCGGCATCGCCGCCTTCGTGCTGCGGCGCGCCAATCTGCAAACCTCGCAGATCGAACGCGATCAGGTCAAATACAAGACACTTTTCACCACCAACTCGGATGGCATCGTGCTCCTCAATGAGCAAGGCTTCACCGACTGCAACCAAGCGGCATTGGACATGTTTCAAATCCCCACGGTAGCGGAGTTCTGCCGGCAGCGCCCCCTTGATCTGGGGCCACCTATGCAAGCGGACGGATCGCCTTCTGACGCCTTCGCGGCACAGCAAATTCAAGCCGCCATGGAGCACGGTCACCGCAATTTCGAATGGCTGGGCATGAAGCGCGATGGCGAAATTTTCCCATGCGATATTGCGCTGCACTCCATGCTGCTCGATGGCAAAGTGGTGGTACAGGCGATCATGCGCGATATTACCGAACGCAAGCGCAACGAAGACCGTTTCAAGGCTGCTTATGAAGCCGCGATGGAGGCTTCGCGCGTGAAATCGCAATTCGTCGCCAATGTAAGCCACGAGATTCGCACGCCGATGAACGGCATCATTGGCATGGTGAGCTTGCTGCTCGATACCAAGCTCAACCCGGATCAGCGCGATTACGCCGAGACCGTGCGCTCCTCGGCCGAATCGCTGCTCGCGATCATCAATAACATTCTTGATTTTTCCAAGATCGAGGCCGGCAAGATGCGCCTGGAGATCGTGGCGTTCAACCTGCGCGACACCGTGGAAGAAGTGGCTGAATTGCTCGCCGAACGCGCGCAGAGCAAAGGCCTGGAGCTGGTGTGCGACATTCCGCCCACCACGCCGATGCAGCTCTTGGGCGACCCAGGGCGCATCCGCCAGATTCTCACCAATCTGATCGACAACGCGGTGAAATTCACCAACTATGGCGAAGTCGTCATCCGTGTGCGGCTGATCGACTTGGATGAAGATAATGCGCAACTGCACATCTCCATCACCGACACCGGCATTGGCATTTCGCCGGAAAGCCAGCAACGTCTATTCCAAGCCTTCTCTCAGGCCGACGGCTCCACTACGCGCAAATATGGCGGCACCGGCCTGGGGCTGACGATCTCCAAACAATTAGCCGAAATGATGGGAGGCGATATCGGTGTTATCAGTGAACTGAATGTGGGCAGCACCTTCTGGTTTACCACGCGGGTGCAAAAACAAATCGCGCATCCCCAACCGTTGCCAGGCGCCGAGGCCTTCCACGACACACGGGTGTTGGTGGCATCCAGCAGCGCCTCACTGCGCGAAAGCTTGGTACACCAGCTTGCGGCGTGGCGTATGCGGCCGGAAGAAGCCGCTAACCATCTCGAAGCCTTCGCCAAACTGAGTGCCGCCAAAGCGAAGAACCAAGCATTCTCATTGGCGCTGATTGATAACCGGCTCACCGAGGACGAAGGGCTCACCTTTTCCAAAGCCATTCAGCTCGACCCTGCACTCAAGGAGACGCATCTCGTCCTGCTCACCAGCATGGCTCAGCGCTTGAGTGATCGCGAGTTGGCGGCGGCGGGCATCGCCACGCAAATCCCAAAACCGATCAGGCTATTGCGCTTGTGCAACGCCCTAGGCATCGCGCTCGGCATTGCGCCGCAACCGGATATGCGCACCCCTGTGCCAGGCCTGCGGCTCGCCACCCTGCCGATTCGCGTGCTGGTAGCCGAAGACAATGCCGTCAATCAAAAGGTCGTGATCTACATGCTGCGCAAATTGGGCATCCGCGCCGATGTGGCGGCGAATGGCCTTGAAGCGCTCGATGCACTGCAGCGCCAGTCCTATGACTTGGTATTGATGGACTGCCAAATGCCGGAAATGGATGGCTTTGAAGCGAGCATTGAAATTCGCCATCACGAACTGATGAGTGGACGCGCGCAACGCACGCCGATCGTTGCCATGTCCGCCAACGCGCGCATTGAAGACCGCGAGCGCGCAATAAGCGGCGGCATGAACGACTATCTGGTCAAGCCGGTAAAAGTAGAAGACTTGGAAAGTGCGCTCAAGCGCTGGGTGCCGGGCTTTACCGAACGCTACGCGGCGGCGCAGGAAGAAATCGCGGTTGAGACCCATCGCGCAACGAAAGGCGACAACCCGCCGATCGACATGCGCAAAGTCGAAAGCATGTGCCGCGACGATGAAATGGCACGGAGCGAACTGCTCACGCTCTACTTATCAAGCACGCAAAGCCTGATCGAGCAGCTCACCGCAGCATGCGCGGCACAGGATCACGCCAAGGCGGTGGCCCGCGCCCATGAAATCAAAGGCGCCTCGGCTTATATCGGCGCGCATGAAATTCTGGAAATCGCCCGCAACATGGAACGCGCCGCGAAAGAAGACCATTGGGAAAAAGTGCAGGAAGGCATGGATGAGTTGGAGCCGGCCTTCATCCGCGCCTGGGCTTTTATAAACGAAATCGAGATCAACGAGCAAGAAACGGGCGTCAGGCTTCAGGCGGCAGGCGACAGGCATTAAGGCTTGGATTTATTTTTTCCTGGCGCCTGCTCCCCGACGCCTGACGCCTTATTCTAATAGCTCACCGTGCGCCACTCATCGTCCATCACCCGCCCGATAAACGTCGTGGCGTTCGCAACACCCGCCAGTTCGGGAATCATGGTGTCGGGCTTAAGCGCATAAGCATCCATCGCCCCGCCGCAGGCATAGAATTTCACCCCAAGTTGGGCGGCTTCCTGCATGAATCCATATACCGATTTCGCACGATTATCCGAAGGGTAAATACGATCCGCTACGTCCTTGGCCAACAAGCGCACGGCGCGGCTGGCAAAATAAACTTCCACTTCGAAATCCATCGCGGCAGCGGTTGCCGCTTGAAAGAATGGCGTACCGCATAAATGCGGATAGTCCGGGTCGATGGTGAGCAGCATGATGGCGAGTTTGTCGGCCATGGCGATTTGATTTGGGGAAAAGAATGAAATTATGCCCCTAAGTGCCGGGCTGCGCCAACGTTTACGTGTATCTCGCGAAGCGGGCCTGTGCCCCTGACCGATAGGCAAAAAAGTGGCAGCCTTGCGGCTGCCAAAGTCGGGGAGATCACCATCGCGACGCTACAAGGGATGCGGCGGCGCGCTGGCTAAAACATCGTTACGCGGCGTGTGGGGAATGCATAGCGTACTTGTCGGTAGCCGCATCGCTTTTAGACACGGTCGATCTACGCTGACTACTTTGCAGACTGTTTTTTACTTCAGCGCGATACACGGTTTGAATCAAATCAGAAGCCATCGCTCGCGCTTGCTGCGGGGTCAAGCAAAGCACCACGCTTTGCTCACCAGAAATCTGAACTTGGATGCAATCTCCCTCCTCGCCACAGCTTTGGGGGGTGATCGTAAATTTCACGTCTTGTGTCAACAGAGCCATGCTGTATCTCCCATAGGTTATTGGTGCAGCGGGTCTTGATAATCCTATGAGCAGCTTCCGTGCCAAGCCGAATGAAATTTATATCTAATTGATTATTTATTGTTTTTTTGCTGATGTTGATGTGCTGACAGCCGATGCCGTCCAATTTTCGGCAGCCGTGTCAGATTCTGAGACGGCTAAATCCGTTTTAGGCGTCGCGCTTTCACCCACATCGGACCGATCCTTTAATCCTGTGAGTCGGCGCATAGAAACAAAATCCAAGTTGTTGGAGCGACCATCACACTGCGTGGATTGGCCACCAAGGCTAGGCTTGAGCGGAGCTTAGTTGCTACGAGGGATGATGGCCCAGATTGGTTGATCGCGATAATCGGGATGTACTCCCGACAACTGACTACGGCTCCACGCGGTTAAACCACCCGCAAGACCTGAATCCACGGCAGCAGCAAGCGCGGGTTGCATAACAGCAAAATAATAGTCGGTAGCGGTTTGCCCCCCCGTCATTTCATTGATGACATAAGTGTGATTTCCGATGCTCGTAAGGTAATTTGCCATATCTTGGCTGCCGCACACATGCGCTGTTGCCCCCGGCGCCGTCGCGTCGTACACCTCCTTGAAGGTCGCATAATAAATTGGGCTTGGGCTCAACGGTCCGACATGTGAAATATATTGAGGCACAAATTGGAAACAGGATTCATTGGCCGCCAGCCCCATCATGCCGACGACTGTTTTTGCCTTGTAATCACGCATCGGTATAGCGTTACTAAAACCGAGTTCCACGGCGTATTGGTAAGCCCACGATATAAAGTGGTCGAACCACATCCGATATTCCCCATAAATGCTACTGCCGGGGTCATTGCGTCCCGCTTGATACATCATGCCGAGGCCATTGGACTCAGCGCTGTTGGCATCGACGTACTGCCACTTATCGTAAGCCAGATTATTGTTGAGCTTAGTGCTGAAATAATTTTTGAGTTCATGCGTGTCGGGTGTGATGCTGGCCGCTTGCAGGAGCGAGCGGTAGGCCCACGCTTGGCCGCGAAGCGACCCCGTGTACCAAATTCCCGTTGAACCATTTGTTGCCGCAGCTGCTATGTATGCACTGGAACCGCCGCGCGCATAACTTCCTGTCGCAATCAAATTATTAGCAGACCAGAATTGCATCTCTTCGAGGTAGAAGTAGTCCCCTGTCACCAAATAAGCGGTGTAACCAACGGAGGGTTGGTGCGCGCCGTCATACACATAAGGATTGGCGCTAGGACCTTCTGGAATTACCGGTGAACTTCCCGAAGGATCCCCTAAAGATGAGTTCGGATAGCTATCGATGGTGACGGGAAGCTTGGTGATTTCGTCGCGGAAATGTGATCCATAGGCTGCGCCGCCATCGGCATTCGCCAACATGTAGTTGAACGCACGCCGATCTCCACTTACCGCGAAAACAGCATCCCAGCGCGGCAAGGGGCCAATGCTGTCCGCTGCTCCACCGCTTGGCATGTAATCCGGTTGATCACCGTTATCCATCGGCGGCGTGCTCTGGCGCACGCTGCTGAGAAATGCCTCCGTCGGCGTCAAAGTCTCGTACTTGGGAATCGCCCTCGTGTCCTGTAGATAGGTCACATCGAGCTTGGCGTATATTTTTGAATCCGTGTTGTTCCACCACCCTACTTGGTGCCATCTTGCGTGTTGGTAGTGCGTCAGGCTCAAGCCGCCGTTGTTGTATATCGTGGTGTCGCCGATGGTGACCGTTGGCACATAGATGAAATCTTGCGGACTCGGCACCAGTGTCCAGTTATTTTCCACCACTGCATCTACTCTGACTTGGGTGATGGGCGTTCCTGCATAGGCTCTGACATGAAAATACGCAGTCAAATGTGGATGTGCTACCCCGCCCGCTGTCTTGACTGGGCCGCCTACAATCCATTCAGAAACTTCAGCGCCAGAAAGCCAAGATTTAGGTGTCGTGGTTTGCAGCAGATTGCGAGCTGAAGCGGAGTAGATCGTGCCCGCCACATTCAAACTCACTTGGGAATCAAATGTGGTGGCAAGTAAGCTCGCGAGGGTGACAGGGCTGGGTGATGCACTGTCTGCTTGGGTGATAAGGCTGAGGCTTTGCGTCGCAGCAGCATCTAGCGTCGCCAGTTTGGCGGTGAGAATAGCGTGGCGTAGCGATCCATCCGCGTGCGTTGCTTTCTTGTCTACTTGCAACGGGACGACACTGCCCGCGGCGTCTTTAGCCATCACCGTATAGCCTGCCGGGACGTCGCCTTGTTTAAATGCATGACCAAAGGTGACCGGTACGTTTATTTGATTGCTGCCGCTGTTGTTTATCAAATTCACACTTGTGATTAAGCCTGCAGGGGGCGGTGTGCCTACACTGACAGTCACAGACTGCGAAGCGTTGCCGCCAGAACCGCTACAGCTAAGCGTGTAAGTATTCGATGTATTCAGTGCGCCGGTGGATTGACTGCCACTGGTTGCCTTGCTGCCCGACCATGCACCGCTGGCGGTGCATGATGTTGCATTCGTGCTTGACCAGGTAAGTATGGATGAACCGCCGCTGGATACGCTGATGGGACTCGCACTGAGTGACACGGTTGGTACGGGCGTACCCGAGGTCACGGTGACGGTGACTGATTGCGATGCGCTGCCGCCGGTGCCGGTACAGGTGATCGTAAAGGTGCTGGTCACGCTCAAGGCACTCACCAGTTCCGCCCCTGCCGTAGCGCGCGCACCAGACCATGCACCCGATGCGGTGCAGCTCGTTGCATCAGTGGAAGACCAGCCGAGTGTGGTTGCCGCGCCTGTTGTGATGGTGCTTGGAGTCGCGGAAATGCTGACGGTCGGAATCGCCGGGGTACCAGAAGTGGGTGGGCGAATCAGCATCACCGGGCTGTACGAGTCAGCGATCCATGCGAAAGAGGCAATCGCTGGCACATAGAAGAAACGCGTGAAGTGACGGGCACCGTAAAGCTGAGCAGCGGCGCTGATGTCGGGCAGAGTCGCACCGGTCACGGTGAAGCTGGAGATAGCCCAGGTTCCTGTTATCGGATCACCGCTGGGCGGCGTCAGTTTCCATATTTCATTTCCGGTGTTGCCCTTGTTATAAAAGCTGCCATCGGGTGGATAAAATTCCCAGCGATTCCCAGAGGGTGGGAGCGTGCCGCTGAAGTTGAGTAGCTTAGGCCCGGCGGCGAGGTTGTTGAGATCAAGTGCAACCAAGCGCGTCGGGCTTTGCATGAGAATCAGGCGACGCGAGTCATCCAGCCACGCGGATTGCGTGCCATCCCACGTAGGGGGCCATGACCAGGAAGCACTTAGACGCCACTGCGGGCTGGGTTCAGTGAGATCGATATAGCCGATGTTCTGCGTTGAATGAATCTGTATTGGTAGCTGCCAAATACGCTTTGCGGTCGGGTCGTAGACCGAGGGTGCGTCGTGTCCGCCTAGGGCGCTGTTGAGGCTGCTAAGATGGTTCGAAGTGTAGCGAGACCAAGTTCGAGTCGCCAGATCAAAACGATGGGCGCGAGTACTGGTGACTGACTCAACACATTGTGCGTCCTGAACCGGGTAGACCACCGAGCCCAGCGGCCCGCCTCCAAGTTCGGTCGGTAGCGGCATCAGATTCATGTAAGGGTGCGCTGGTGCCGGCACGGAGTTGGGCGCAGTGGCACCCACAGCAATTTCATACTCTGGGGAGCCGTTGGTATCGGCTACAAAATATGGATCCATGCGTGCCGGCGTGCCCGATGCATCGGTCAACAATTGCCAGGTGCCCGTTTCAAAATCAAACACCACGCCACCGGTGTGCTCAGAAGATCTGTGCCCCCCCGAGCCGGCGATTGCATAAGCACCAGCCCTCGAGAACGAGGACACCAATACACCCCCTCCGTATGAATCGAATAGCGAGTATTGCCATGCACCCGCGTCATGCGACACTGGGCGAATCGCCTGCGCAGTTTGTGTACCGAGTGCGACAGCCTGACCCGCTGCGGGAAGTGCGTACGGCGGCACGAAGCCGCCACTGGGGGACACCGTTACGGTGACTGACTGCGACGCACTACCGCCCGTGCCGCTACAAGTGAGTGTGTAGGTGCTGCTCGCGCTCAATGCGCCGGTCGATTGGTTGCCGCTGGTCGTCTTGTTGCCAGTCCATGCGCCACTGGCGCTGCATGTCGTTGCATTCGTGCTCGACCAAGAGAGCGTGCTGCTGCTCCCACTCGACACGCTACTCGGCGACGCGCTCAGCGTGACCGTCGGAACCGGCGTGCCCGATGTAACCGTAACGGTCACCGATTGCGTGGCTACCCCCCCGGGGCCGGTACAGGTGAGCGTGTAGGTACTGACAATCGTTAACGGCAGAGTGGCCTCGGCCCCGATGGTCGCTCTTGTCCCTGACCACGCACCCGATGCGGTACAAGCAGTGGCGTTGGTGCTGGACCAAATCAAGGTAGACGCATCACCGCTGGTAACAGGATTGGGATTAGCACTTAGCGTGATCGTCGGTGCCGGAACGAGCACCCCACCGACTGGGGTCGCCATGTCGGTTTGGATTTCCGCTTGGGTCAGTGTGCGGCCGTAGATCCTGACGTCGTCTAGCAGACCTAGGTAGGGTTGCCCCAATACCCCGTCAACACCGAGTCGAAGACTCTGGCCGCGTGCTTGGATGCTGCCTGTTTGTGGGGTGGAGAATTGTTGGACGCCATTGATGTAGCCCTTTACATTGGCGCCGTCGTAAGTAAATGCATAGTGCTGCCAAGTGCCTTGGGTGGGCGTCATGGAGAACGGGCCATGCAACACACCGGCGCTATCCCCAAAGTAGAAGTCCAGTGTTTTGGCGCCGTTGTTGTCAAACTCTACGGCGTATTGGTAATACGGGTCTGCCATGGCGGACGGATACCAGGGCTTGGAGAGCAGGACGTAATCATTTCCCGTTCGCGTGCCGATGTTTGCCCACAGTTCGATCGTTAGGTTGTTTCCAGCAATGTCTAGCGAAGGGCTATTGGGTATGGACACATAATCGTCCACGCCATCTAGAGACAGTGCTTGGCCATATTTTCCAGCGGCCCACGTTGCGCCATTGGTAAGCGTGCCGGTGTTGCCATTGCCTGAAGCGTCTGCTGCGCTGGCTCCTGTTCCTTCGTCGAAAGCAAAGGAAACGGCAGACGTGCCGCTCGCCACTGCAACACTGACGGTGACAGACTGCGTGGTGCTGCCACCACTGCCGCTACAGGTAAGGGTGTAGGTACTCGTTGTAGTAAGCACGCCAGTAGATTCGCTACCACTGGTTGCCTTCGCTCCACTCCATGCACCCGAGGCAGTGCAGTTCGTGGCATTCGCCACACTCCAGGTCAGTGTCGCGCTGTCGCCGGATGCAACCAGGGTCGGCGCGGCGGTAAAGAGAATGTTCGGTGTGGGTAGACCTGCTGGATATTCATAAGCGCCCACATCCAGCGCACCGAACACCGGGCGCATTTGTTTCTGGGATTTATGCACATACTCATCGCTTGGAGCGAGGCTAACGCCATGCGCCACACCCGGATTGGTACCAGCGTTGATTGCTGGCGAAGCAGCAGTCAAGTGATAATCAAAGTTGGCGCGATCGACCAGGCCCGGTGTGGATGGATTCAAATTCCCCGTCAAGGTACCCGGCCCGCTGAGTAGCGTGCCATTGCCCACAAATAGATTGTTGATGATTTGCGCGCTCGCCCCGCCCGCCACATACATGAAGGTGCCTGTACTGCGATCGTTCACCAGCGTGTTGTTGACGGCATAAAGCTCATGCGTGCGGCCGCTTGCCAGACCCTCCGCGCCATAACTCAGCAATGTAGAATTTTCAGCGTTCGGGCCTTGTTGCAACAGGTTGCCGATGAGATAGCTCAAGCCGCCATTGGGCAGATCGACCACATAGCTCGACGTGCCATCGGCTTCATCCATGATCCGGTTGTAGAGAATATGATTCTCTACTGCACGGCTCTTCAGGGTGTGCCCTACCTTGGCATGGTGGGAGTAGTTGTGGCGGAAAATAAATTTACTGACCGCGCTATCGATATAAAGGTTATGCGTAAAACCATCGCCGAAACCGTTGTAGCCGAACTCGGAATACTCCACGAGCAGCTTGCCCGCGCCACCAAGAATGCCGTTTTCGTTTTCGTGGAAATGGGCATTACAAACATTTAGATCGCTACCGATCGCGCGTATCCCCGCGCCGTTTTGATCGGGCACACTAGCGCCGGAAAACTCGATATTTTCCACGCTGGTATTGGCGCCCCGGGTGACCCAAATCGCCATGCCATTTTCTTGATCATTACCTGGCGTGTAAGGAATAATTTTCGTGGCGCGCAGGTGTGCACGGCCACTGACAGCGCGTAGCGTTAGATTATTTTGGCGCCAAACTACAATATCGTCATCGTAGAGTCCGGCATCGATTTCGATCACATCACCGCTCTGCGCTACGGCTACAGCTGCGCTGGGTTTGACATAGGTCCGAGTCGGGCCTACCTGAATAAGGCGCGCTGGCAAGAATTGCTGGGTGGATGCACCGCCACCAATCGTTAATACTTGAGTCCCGACAAATGCGATCGGATTATCCTGTCCAGCCACATCCGATGCAGCTTGACTGGTAAACGCCAAAGTATAAATACCAGCCGGCAAGCTGCTGGAAGCGTAACTCCAGGTACAAACATTCGTGTCTTGCGTTACATCCAAGGTTGCAATGGGGTCGCCGCTATCGCTATCTTTATCATCCGGCGTGACGCTGCCGGCAAAGACATACACTTGATTGAGGCCATAGCGATTGATGAGACTGCTATCCACTCTGCCTCTGACCGAACCGCTGGATGCAGGAATCACTGTGACCGTCGTAGATTGGCTTGCACTGCCCCCTGCCCCAATACAGGTCAGCGTGTAGGTGCTCGCCACCGTCAGCACCCCAGTGGATTGATTGCCACTAGTCGCCTTGTCGCCACCCCACGCGCCAGATGCTGTGCAATTCGTTGCATCGGTAGAAGACCAAGTCAATGTGCTGCTTGCGCCCGATACAACCGTGCTGGGCGACGCGCTCAAGCTCACGCTCGGTAGCGGCGCCGTTACCGTCACGGTTATGGGAAGGGAGATCGTGCTTGCGCCCGCGTTGTCGTAGGCCTTGGCAGTGAGTGTATAGCTGCCTGTCGCCACACCGCTCCAGGTGTAGCTATACGGTGCGCTGGTGTCGGTGTTGAGCAAGGTTGCGCCGTTGTAGAACTCAACCTTAGTGATGCCGCCATCACTATCTGCTGCGCTGGCATTGAGTGTGATGCTCGCCGGAGCGGTATAAGCGGAACCGTTCGCCGGGGCGGTGAGACTGACAGTGGGGGCGAGGTTCACAGGACCACTCGTGGCTTTGCCCGCCTTATCCCAAGTCGCTCGGCCGTTGTAGAGGGTGAAGGCCATTCCAGAGAGTATTCGCCCTTCCAACCCCACCAGACTCGCCGGCACTTCTAGGCGTACCCAGCCCCCTGTTGCCGGCAACACGCCCATGTAGCGACGGCTCGCAGCGCCGTTCGTTCCCCAAGCAATGCTGTTCGCGCCCCAGTAGGCGCGGTGTTCCCAGCTCCCATCATTCCACTGCAGCATGACTTCGGTGGGCGGGTTGGCAGGGTTAAGGTAGACATACGCAAACAGGGTGTCGCCTACGTTGACGGTAAGTCGATTTGCTAACGGGGTATTCTGGAAATAGTGTTGATGTACCCCTCTCTTCAATGCCGATTGGTGGGCCACGCTGCCTGAGATCGGCGCAGGGTTCGCACTGATCCATGTCCATGGTTCATCACCCGATAGCGTCGCACCGCTCGGCGCCGCATCATCGACCCAGATGGTTTCCGCCGCCTGCCCGAGGCCAGAGAAAGCTAGGAAACTTAGCAGAAAGAATAGGTAATACAAACGGCGTGCACGCATGGTTCCATCCTCCTGGATAGGTCGTTGGCCATGGGTGGGCAACGGCCGGCAGTTTGTTTCTGCTCTTGCATGCCTAAGTCATTAGGCATACTTAATACATCTTAGGCATCTCTCATATTGAAAACGCCATGTGAAGCAAATGTAATAAGAATGATGAAAAAAACGGATGATTTATTAGAAATATTCGAGACGAATAGTTAATAAGGCTATTAATGACATAGCTCTAAAAGACTAATCTTGAGAAAATTACGGGGGGCGGGGGGCGTCACTTGATAACGCTGAAAGCAGAGCGGAACACGATTTTTGATAAATTCAACAGCGTTTGAAACCGCTATTGAGTTAGAGCGGCATTAGCTGAAACCTGCTGCCCGCCACGCAGGTGGGAGCCCAGTCAAATCAAACGGGACTCCCTGCCTACGCGGGGTGACGGATTGCAAATCGCACGACACTTCAATACCTACATCAAGCCGCCTGCGCCACCTCGCCTTTGGCGAACACGATATGCCCGCCACGCACATCGACGCGAATTGTGTCTTTCGGCGCGAAATGTCCAGAGAGAATTTCCTTCGCCAGCGGGTTTTCGATTTGCGCTTGGATCGCACGCTTCAAAGGGCGTGCGCCGTAGATCGGGTCGAAGCCGGCTTGGGCGATTTCGCTCAGGGCCGCATCCGACACCTCGATCCCCATTTCCATCTTCGCCAAGCGTTGGGCGAGATATTGAATCTGAATTTTGGCGATCGATTTGATCTGCGCCTCGCCCAAGGCGTGGAACACCACCACTTCATCTACGCGGTTGATGAATTCAGGACGGAAATAGTTTTTTACTTCGCCCAGCACCGCGAGCTTGATCACTTGCGGATCGTCGCCCGCCATTTGCTGGATCATCTGGCCGCCCAGATTCGAGGTCATCACGATCACGGTGTTTTTGAAGTCCACGGTGCGGCCTTGGCCGTCGGTCAAACGACCGTCGTCCAGCACTTGCAGCAGCACGTTGAACACGTCCGGGTGCGCCTTCTCCACTTCGTCGAGCAGGATCACGCTGTACGGCTTGCGCCGCACCGCTTCGGTGAGATAGCCGCCCTCTTCATAGCCCACATAGCCCGGAGGCGCGCCGATCAGCCGTGCCACGGAATGCTTTTCCATGAACTCGGACATATCGATGCGAATCAGATGATCTTCCGAATCAAACAGAAAATTCGCCAGCGCCTTGCACAGCTCGGTCTTGCCCACGCCGGTGGGGCCGAGGAACAGGAATGAACCATAGGGACGATTCGGGTCGGACAAGCCCGAGCGCGAACGGCGGATCGCGTCCGACACCAGACGCACTGCCTCGTCTTGACCCACTACGCGCTGGTGCAGCACGTCTTCCATGGCGAGCAACTTATCGCGTTCGCCTTGCATCATTTTCGACACGGGAATGCCGGTGGCGCGCGATACCACTTCGGCAATTTCTTCCGCGCCGACTTGGGTACGTAGCAACTTCATGCTCGGCTGACCCGCTTCCGCCGATTGGGCATGCTTCAATTGCGCTTCCAATTCCGGGATGCGGCCGTATTGCATCTCAGACATCTTTTGCCAATCACCTTGGCGCTTGGCTTCTTCCATCTCAACCCGAACCTGCTCGAGTGCTTCCTTGATGTGCTGCGTGCCTTGCACTTGGGCTTTTTCAGCTTTCCAGATTTCTTCCAGATCGCTGTATTCTTTTTCCAGCTTAGCGATCTCGTCTTCCAGCAGGCCGAGGCGTTTCTGCGAGGCTTCGTCTTTTTCTTTCTTCACCGCCTCGCGCTCGATCTTGAGCTGGATCATGCGCCGCTCCAGGCGATCCATGGCTTCTGGCTTGGAGTCGATTTCCATTCGGATGCGCGCCGCCGCCTCGTCGATCAAGTCGATCGCCTTGTCCGGCAAGAAACGGTCGGTGATGTAGCGGTGCGACAATTCCGCCGCGGCCACGATCGCCGGGTCGGTGATGTCCACCCCATGATGCACTTCGTATTTTTCCTGCAAGCCGCGCAGGATGGCGATGGTGTCTTCCACCGAGGGCTCGCCCACTTGCACCTTTTGGAAGCGGCGCTCCAGTGCGGCATCCTTTTCGATGTACTTGCGGTACTCATCCAAGGTGGTGGCACCCACGCAATGCAGCTCGCCGCGCGCCAATGCGGGCTTCAACATATTGCCGGCGTCCATCGCGCCTTCGGCCTTGCCGGCGCCGACCATGGTGTGC
>ERZ1292633.631-Hain-H41-02um-R1-631-length-40246-cov-23_pt1 | contig 40246 bp, 35 predicted proteins | sample MGYA00564406_ERZ1292633 | MGnify/ENA primary metagenome ERZ1292633 (study PRJEB36523, sample SAMEA6512639) | groundwater metagenome | collected 2019-01-08 | study: AquaDiva: Metagenomics assemblies of 32 groundwater samples | reverse complement strand
ATGATCGGCGAGATCGGTGGCGATGCGGAAGAGAAAGCCGCTGAGTTCATCAAGAAGAATGTGAAGAAACCGGTTGTCAGTTTCATCGCCGGAATTACGGCTCCTCCGGGTCGGCGCATGGGCCACGCCGGGGCAATCATTTCCGGCGGTAAAGGCACCGCGACCGAGAAGATGAAGAGCTTGGAGGCAGCGGGTGTTCGAGTGGTGAACAATCCTGCAGAGATCGGCAATGCGGTCAAAGTTGCGCTCGGGCGATAAGTAAGAATTTCGACTCGTTCTTGTCGATCAATGACAAAGTGGGGATGTGGTGGTTGATCGATCACTCTCCCTACTTCGTGCTTTCGCGGGCTGCTGAAACAGTCCGCCAGTTTTTTGGAAGGTTACGCACGCCTGTTTGGCATTCTCTTCCCGCGAGCCAATTTATTTCCCTTCTCCTGCCTTGGTATTCGTGTTAGGGTGACTGCATGCGGGTATTTCTCATCCACGTTCGGGATCCACAGTTCTACGCCCTCCCTGCTAAAACACGCGCAAAAAACGGTCGTATCAGGGTCATGGGTTTCCCGCCCATCGGCATCATGTCCCTCTCGTCGGTACTGAAACAGGCCGGCCACGAGTGCGTGATGTTCGATCAGGCGAACCCCGATACGCCGAATGAAGTGATCCTCGATGAAATCAATCGGCAACAGCCGGCTCTGGTTGGACTCAGTTTCCTCAGTACCACCAGCTACCCCTACGCGAAGATCCTGGCCCGTCAGATTCGCGCCGCGAACTCGAAGGTCAAGCTGGCCTTCGGCGGCGTGTTTGCGAGTTTGAACGCCGCATTGGTTAAACTGCAGTGCCCTGAAGTGGATTTCATCTGCAAAGGAGACGGCGAACAGTTACTTCTCGATCTGCTTGAGCGGTTCGATGACCCAGCCGATGTCGCCGGGCTGACCTGGGCCAAGGATGGCCATGTCGTCCAGAACTCCGGTCGGCCGATGGAGCGCCATCTCGATCAGTGGCCCTTCCCAGATCGCGAAGGTCTTCCGCTCGACTTTATCGAGTCGATGCCGCTCGATGTGCCGGCGGTGCTCTCGATGGAGCGGTTCACGACGATGCAAACCTCACGCGGCTGCCCCTGGCCCTGCGTGTTCTGCGACATTCCGATCTTCAACGAAGGCAAGTGGCGCGCGCGGAGCGCTCAGCACGTGGTGAAGGAACTCAAGTATCTCGAAGAATGCGGCTACGGGTCCGTCTATTTTGTCGACGACCATTTCCTGCTCCAACCCAAGCGGATCGAGGCGATTTGCCAAGGCGTGATGGACGAAAAACTCTCGATCCAATGGGGCATCGAAGGGCGCGTGGACTCGGTGGCCCAGCATTTGTTTCCTGCCATGGCCAAGGCCCATTGCCGGACGGTCATGTTCGGGATTGAAAGCGGGAGTCAGAAGATTCTGGATCGCCTCAAGAAAGAACAGACGTTGGAAGAAGTGGCCACCGCCGTCAAGAACGCCAAGCAGGCCGGCATCGAGATCGTGCACGGCTTCTTCACCGTGGGCAACCCCGATGAAACGGTCGAAGATATGAACGCCACGTTCGACCTGGCCTCCAAGCTGCCGCTCGACACGTTCGGCTTCAATCGGCTCTGTGTGTATCGGGGAACTCCGCTTTGGCAGGAATATGTGAAGCGTGGGTTAGTCAGCGAAACCGCCGATTGGTACAAGTATTTCAAATGCTCCACGATCGATCCGACCTGCTTGCCTGGGGAAGTGATCAATGAGGTCCGCCGTCAAGGGCTCAAGCGCCTGTTCATCTACAAAATCCTGCACTATCCCATCCAGACGTTCCGGTTGCTGCGGCGGTTCCTCCGCTTCATGCCGGCGCGGGATGTGGCCTATATCCTCATCAAGCCGTTTCTGGGCCAAAAGAAAGGCGCCACCAAGGCTGAAGTGCTGTCCCGCGCCGTCGAACATGCGGATATGAAAGATGCTGCGGCAGAGCTGACCCAGATGACGGACGACATGCTCGAGACCGTGATGGAAGAGTCGCGATTGGAACGGTTACGCATTCAACAAGAAGCAGAAGGATCGCGCGAGTTGCCGATGGTCCACAGCCGCTAACGCAGGTTCTTGGCAGCCCGCTTAGCCGATCATGACGTAGGCGCCAAATCCGGTAATAGCCGCAAGCAGTGCCACGCTCAACATTACCTTCTCATGCCCGCACATCCCCGCTTGTGCCTTGCAGACCGCTAGGGAACACATGATCGCCATTGTGGCCTCCATCGGATCAGATGATGAACCGTCGTGTGTAAAACGATACGCCGCTCAGAATGCATAGTCAATGTCGATCCGGAGATTCCCCGCCATTCACCCGCTGCCCGCTCCAGCAAATAATCCAGTAGTCGCTTTGCCGGCTGTGGAAAGATCAATTTGTGGTTCGACAAGCTCACCACGAACGGAATAAATTTTTGATTCTCAGCATCGTCTCCGTTCGCCCTGAGCTTGTCGAAGGGTGGCAGGGAGTTTTTCTACAGACGGCTAAGAGGTGAATCGTTGAAGAGGGCCTACTAAAGGAGCACCTGCTTTGTTTCATCCAGGTGCTTTTGGAGGTACTGCATGAAGGGTGTGCCGCCTGTTCCCACGGCCGTGGGGTTGCTCTCACGGGTTTGGTGCTGGCGGTGGATGTAACTGTCGGCGTAGCCGATGTGGATCTCCCGAAACTGTGCGAGGAGATCGACACAGGCGCAATAAGCAGTCCAGAGATCGGGGGTGCGGAGTTTTCGATCGCGAACATAGCCGGCGAGCAACGGGCGACCACGATCATCGGCGGCGGCTTCTAGGACTTGTATGAATGCGCGATGGCGTGGCGGCATATAATCGCGCATCTCTTGTAAATACTGGGTCAAAAGATCCGGGGCATGGGCGATTCCGAGCCCTGCGTCGAGACAAGGCACAATCGAGCTTTGCGCGCCGGTTTCGCCTCGAAATTGCTGCGGCTGCCCGGCATAGACTTCGACCCCCTCGTAGTCGAGCCCGTTCGGCAAGCTAGGGCTGTTCTTCCAGCCGTGGATGTAGGGCCGCACGCGGTTGTAGTAGACATAGGGATCGCAGCGCTCTTTCATTCTGAGCAACGTATCGCGCATGGCTGTTTGGGCCGACGCTAAGGCTGTAAGCCCCAGTAAGACCTCGTCATCTTTTTCTTCTGCCGCGCCCCTCATTGCCCGCAGGAGCCCGGCTAGCCCTGGTCCTGCTTCCCGCTCGATTTGGATATGGACCACGACAAACCACTCTTCATCCAACCCGCCGAGAAAATTTTGAAGCAGCACAATATTGTCGAGCTGAACCGGCTTCGTTCGGTCGAGTCGCCGCCAGTTGTCGAGCGCGTAGGATGCATAAGAGAGCACTGGAGGTCGTCCAAGTCGCTGGGCGACTTCGTGCCAGGGTTTTGCCAATTGCGGTGGCAGTTTGGTCGCCGGCTGGTCCGGTACTTCCCACACGTAGGCATGCCCGGCGAACGAAAGAATCCGCATCGCGGCTCGATAGTCTTCTGTGCGCCATGTGGAAGGAATGGAAGGGAGCAGTTGGCGTTGCCCGCCGATGAATCGCCTGACCGTCCGGGCACTCAGTAGTTTCGGGAGTTCCTGTCCAAGATGGGTGAGAGCCGGCAAGTCTGGAATGGTTTCAAGTGGGTCTTTCGGGAGAAACCCCTGTTCAGAAGAGATCTCGTAATCGGAGAGATCCAGAGGACCGAAGTTCGATGGTCTCATGAGGAACCTCCGGTACGCACAACTTCAGCGCCATCACTCTACCACACATCGAGTGAATCACGGCTGGGTTGTGGGCTGGGAAGTCAGAATCTTCCTGTTTCTCGTGCCAGTTCGACCAGCTGCCGTTGTTCGGCAGAGCGAAGGCGGATTTTGAAGATTACCCGGCGGCTTTTTTCGCGGTTTACCACGGCAAGTGAGTCATAGATCAAGTCTTGTCTGCCGCGGCCGGACGCTGAGGTGATTTCTTGGAAACATTGGTACGAAGCCGGTTCTATGGCTTGAATGACCTCCAGGCCCTTCACCATCACCGCCAGCGACCGTTCCTGGCTCAGTTTTAAATTAAACGCATCGCTGCCGTGATCGTCGGTGTGCCCTTCGATGGCAAGCGAGTCGATCTTGTCGCGTAGCGGCCCGCACAATGCCCCCACATAGAAGGGCAACGCTTCTACAAGAAACTGATCCGCAGTAGGCGACAACGTGCTTTTCCCCAATTCGAATGTGAGGAGGTTTTCCGGGACCACGATCATGAGCGCGAGCGGGTCGCGGGGGTCTGCATCGAGGGAAAGACCCAGGCGCTGAATATGGTCGCGCAACGCCGCCTGCACGTCCTCTTTGTTTTCTTGCAGTTCAGACTGTGCCGCGGAGGAGGTTTTGGTGAGCTGCGCCACGAAGAGCAAGATGAACACAATGGCGAGCGATGTCATAAGATCGGTGATGCCGATTGTCGTGTGGGAGGGGCCTGCGCCTTGTGCTGTTGCGCGCATCATGCGATAGGCTGTTGCGAGGACACCAGCGACCGTTTTGGCCAAAAACGGCGCCCCTCAGTACGAGAGAGGCCGGACGATGTTCGCTGCTCTGACCGCTTGTCTGTCAGACCGTCCATGAGATCCTCAAGTGTCTCTGTCCGATGTATGCGCATATCTTTCAGCGACGCAGTGAGATCATGAATCGAGTCATTGAGTTCTCTCATCGGAGCCGTGAATTCATCACGGATGACTCGCGGCAGTTCAGCCGCTGTACGTTGTACCGCAGCCTGCTCGCCTTGTTTCAATCGTGTTAAGGACCGAACCGCTTCGGTCAGTTCGGCAATGGGCGCAGCCAGGCTGTCTATTCCCATTCCTCCGATCCGCTCCATGAGTTCTCCGCCGGGATTCTGTCTGGCTCCGCCTTGCGCGCGGTGCATCGGCGTGAGTTGCTCCAGCATCTGCTCCATGGTTTTGCGGGGAAAGAGTTTGTCGATGAGGCTGAGGAACGAATGGTGTTCGTTCATGAGCCGAAAGACCATCGGTTTTTCAATGAGCGTGAACAGATTGGCGGCAATCAGTCCGACGATGGACGTCAGAAATTTTCCAGCAAGCCCGTTGATGAGCCCCTGAATCCCGGCAATGTCATGTCCGTCCGCGTGGAGTTTACTGAGGCCGATAAATAAGGCCAGAAAGGTCAGCAGCAACCCGATGCCGGTCACCAGGGACGGCAGTTGACTATAGAAAGCCAGGTTGACGCGATGGCTCAGGAGCGTGTCCTGTGTAAAGATTTCCTCCGCCCGCCGCGTGCTGAAGATACGCGGTTCCACGAACCATGGGACATGTTCCAGGAGCAGAGTCTTACGGAATTGCGCCCAGGGCTGCCGAAACATGGGTTCTTTTTGCATGGCCGATTCGATGGCATGCAGGTCATCGCAGTCGATACGTGTGGAGGGGGATGTGGCCTGGCCAGCCGGGGGTGCGAAGCCTACCAGCGCATGATTCGTGAATCGCTCACGATCGACGTCGCCGCGCTCGTTCGCGAGGGCGGTCAGGATCGGGCGAATATGATTGAAAGGCCGTTGCGCACCGGATACGTCCATCCTCAACCGCAGGAGGTGCCAGAGAAAAAAGAGCACGATTCCAAAAGATCCGATCCAGCACAGCATCGGGCTTTGAGGCCCGCCGAAAAAGGCTACATCACGACTGAGAAATTCCCACAGGCTGGATATGCCGGTCATCGTATCCTCAGTTCTTGGTAGTTACCCAGGTGTTTAGGCTGAAGGCTGAAGGTTGTTTCTGCGATCATGAGTTCAAACAGAGATGAATCCTCGTTGCGCAAGAAGCCCAACCCCTGAAAGCCTTATCAACTTCCGTGCCTTCCACAACAGAGGTAAAAGCTCTCAAGAATCCCATGATTCGTCTGTTTATTGGGGCCTCCGCATCGGTTGCCCGGCATTCTTTACCTGGCAATCGGCATAATAGGCCTTCCGAGCACAGAGCTACCCGATGGAGAACGTAGGTGGATAGCCTATGGCCAGTTCTCTCACCACGCCGGGACGATATTCTCTGGAAAATTAGACTTGTTTGATGGAGGATACTAGCGGCGTAAGCTCGGTGAGGCCTCGCGGGCTGTCAGATAAAGTCTGCGTTATGCTGGCGCCAATCCGTTGGGGATATTCTCGCGGCTTTTGAACGTGTCCAAAAAGGAAAATACCCATGAGACTTCGTTCTGTCCTCCTCTTCACGGTGACCGTACTTGTTGCTGGTCAGACTCTGCCGGCGTGGGCTGAGTCTCCATCGGTTCCTGCACAGCCTGCATTGGACCAGGCCATTGAGCAGTATATTCGGTCGCACCCTGAGGTCATTGAGCAAGCCTTGCAGTCCCTAGAGGGTAAGCGTCAGAAAGGTGAAAAAATACGGATTAGGCAGGCCATTGCGGCACATCAAGAGGAGTTGTTGCGAGACCCTGCTTCTCCCGTCAGCGGCAATTTGAACGGAGATGTCACCGTCATCGAGTTTTTCGACTATCGCTGTGGATATTGCAAACGGGTTGCGAGCGCCGTGACGCAATTACAAAAGGACGAGCCGGGGGTACGGGTGGTGTATAAAGATTTTCCCATTTTGGGGGAGGTATCGGTCTTTGGAGCCCGCGCTGCATTAGCTGCTCGGGAACAAGGCAAACACCAGGCGTTTCACGAGGCGATGTTGGCATCAGAAAATGAACTGACCCAGGAAGAAGTTCTCGCCATCGCTCAACGAGTTGGGTTGGACGTCAAGAAGCTCGAGTCGGACCTGCATGCGCCGGAATGGCAATCCGCAATCGATCGTAATCACGCGCTGGCCAAACTTCTCGGTATTTCAGGAACGCCGGGGTTTGTCGTAGGCGGCGAAGTGTACCCAGGCGCGCTAGAACTGCCTGGCCTCAAGGCCCTTGTAAGGCAGGCGCGAACGAAACGGTAGTGTCCCCGGCACCCTGTTTAGCTCGAAGCGCCTGTCGTGCCAGGAAATGATTGCACGGTGAGTAATCGGAACTCCGGGATTTGATCAGGACGCGGAATGAATGACAGCTCCGCGATGGTCATTTCGCCACGTTCGCTGGTCGCCATGATTTTCACTTCATATTTATCTACAGGAATTGGGCGATTCATATCCTCCGGCAGCGACGTGACACGAAGGAATGAAGATCCGTCAGTGCCTAAAAAGACGTTGAAGACATCGACGAACATGGCATCCAGGAACTGTGGATCTTTCGAGGGATGAATATTAAAGTTCGTTGATCCAACCTGGTCATGCCTCAGTTTAAGATGACTGCCGATGGCATGGAAATTCTGCGGCTGCTTCTCCAGAGACGTCAGTTTCACTTCTACATTCCTGAAGGTCACATCGGCACTGTTGATCAATGCGACGCGGTAGGTATACAGCCTTCCGCTGATGGGTGTTGCCTGAGATCCATCGATAACGTTTTCCGCTTGCACCCAGGGCTCTCCTTCACGAATCATCACGGACAATTTTCCGCTCCGTAAATTCGGTCGAACATATAAGCGAGTTGCCCATAGACAGAATCCCACAAACCCAATCCAAAATACCCATGTGTCTGTGTATTTGTCGGCGAGCCACGGTGGGACATCCTCAATGCCGAAATATAAGAACCAGGCCTCCACGTTCGACCTGGCTTGCCGAGGGGTGACGGTCGAAAGCAACATGAGCAACCCAAGCCCCAAACTTGGGAGGGATTTAAGGACCCATTTCCAATACAGGCTCATTCCGCACTCCCGTGGATCGTTTCAAGAGTAGGGAGTTTTTATGGGGGTGGCAAGTCAGGAAAATAGGCGATCAACTCTCTCAGGCAGGGGCGCTCGTTTCAGGCAGCATGCGCTGAAAGGCCACTTTCAAAAGGGCGAGGGCTGGTTCCATCAGCGGCATCTACTCCTCCGTCCACGAGGGCAACAACCACAGCAGGCGAGTGAGCGTTGCCGATTCGAGTTCCGGCAACTCTTTGAACGCAAGACCGAAAACAGAATCCTTTTCCCAACAGACCACTGCGCCGGAGACGTACACGGGGGCATGTTGATCGGGCCGAATATGAATTTCTATGGGGACATTTGAAGGAATATGAATGGCGCTTGTCAACCGACAGCCTTCGAGGGATAGGTCAGTGACAACACCGTCCTCGATATGCATACCGTCAATCGAGAAGATACTTTTGAAACGGACAGGGTAACGTTGGTGCTTGCGGAGCTCCATTATTGTGGATGCCATGCCCCCTCCTCATTTCGCTCGGATTTAGGTAAACGGAAACGGCTGTCTAACGCGGTATCCTATCTTGATCAATGTTTCCCTCTCGCCTGGTTTCGAAGCGATTTCGCGAGAGCAGTCATGAATAATCCTAATCAAACGAATGTCACGCAAGCCATGTGCCCCACCTGACATGCGCATGCTCTCTGTCGCAGTCTGAGGTATTTCCTAGGGTTGCACCCCCGCACAAGCCCCTATCGGAGCTTTTGCAGGGTTCACGTAGAACGAAACGATTCGGTGCCGAGACAAATTTGACCGCCGTGTCGGCAGGGATTGACGGGCAGATGGGACGAAGAACCGGCCTCTCCGGTGACCTCCGCTCCGCCAGCCCCCCACCAGTTTTTTCATAGGTGTCCCTATTTTTTCTTCCTGGCCATTGGCGAGACGGTTTCAAAAAACTCATGCTCCGAACTGGATCCCGACCTCTCGATTTTCTGTGGCTTTCAGCGTATCTTCTCGATGGCGTCAAAAGCGATGGCTTGGACAGCTCAGCAAAAAGGTGGAGCGATGAAGTCCAATAAATCCATACTCGGTGTACTGGCCAGGTTGCCACTGATCCGTCTGCTCAATCTCAAGGGGTATAGCAGGGTCCTGCCGGCAACCTTGAAGGAACGGCTGGCGTCCACCGGCAACGCGGACGATCACATTGAGGCGGCCATGCTGTATCAGGCCAAGGCGCAAGAGTTGGAGGCCGAAGCCGTCGAATTCGAGACTGCAGTATCAAAGATCGGTTCCTACGAAGACACCAAGGGGTTTCGGCGGGGAGCGTTAATGACCGCGGTGCAAACAAAGCGGCATCGTGCGGAGCAGATGCAAGAGCTTTATGCCGCACATTTCGAAAAAGCGAACACACCGCATGGAACAGCACAATCTGCCGACAAGAAAAGGGATCGGAAGTCTTAATCGCTCACGACTCTCCAAGAAAGACTCCCGACCCCTTATTCGACCCCGCGTGCTCTCCATCGAACACCGCAAAGACATCTATCGGTAGGCGGAATGGTCCGGTCTGTTCGTAACGAATAACCAATTTGAGTATTCTGAGTGACGAGGCAGTGAAATGCTGAGGTAGTGGGATCTGGCAGGTGCTCCGGCACCTCTCGGCGCGACCCTCACGGGCTGGGCCAGGCGGAACGCTTTCGGAAGTTCCCCTTGCAGCCTCGGTCAGTTTCAGCTTTCGGAGCCTCGGAGGGTCCCCGCACTTCGGTAACATTCCCTCCCGCCAGTCCCCCCCCACCTGCAAGATCGGGAAATTCAGAATGTCCTGTTTTCTTGCCCAATAGGGTGCAACTCATTGAATAGGCTTCGTTTATGGCGTATTGTTCCGTAGTATCGCGGACTGGTTATACGGACAAAACGGGTAAATCCGACTCTCATGCGTATTGGTCTAAACATTGTTCGGCTACAAAAGAGATGATCTGTGACTGACAGCCTTACAAGGCAGAAACGGTCGGAAGTCATGGCCGCGATCAGTTCCACTGGCAATCGGGCCACTGAATTGCGTCTCGCAAGTATACTGCGGGGAAACGGCATTACCGGGTGGAGACGGCATCAAGCACTCCCTGGGAGGCCCGATTTCGCATTCCGTCGTGAGCGGCTCGCTGTATTTGTAGACGGGTGCTTCTGGCACGGTTGCCCTTGGCACTGCCGAATGCCAAAATCTCGACAGAGCTACTGGAAACCCAAGATCGCGCGAAATAAGTCGAGAGATAAAGCGGTTCAAAGTCTTCTCGCTACAGCGGGCTGGTTAGTCCATAGGATATGGGAACACTCTCTTAAGGAGCCAAGCAGCGTTGCCGCAAGACTCATGCTGGATTTGAAGAGCGCCACCAAACGGAATAGAAGGGCATCTTGAATACAAGCGATTTTGAGCAACTACTTGATGAACTGTGCACCCGCCTGACTTTCGAGTGCGCGAAAGGCCAGCCTTTCACTGTCTCGAAGTCCTTCGAAAATCGTGTTCGCGAAGTAATCCGAACGCTGCTGGGCCAGTTCAAGATACCCGTTGACTTCACTCCCCACCCCTACGGTTTTCCCGACATTGTCCTTGGCAGGTTTGGAGTAGAGGTAAAGTTCACCACAAATGATACCTGGAGATCTATCGCGAATAGTGTCTTTGAAAGTTTTAGGAACAAAGACGTGAAGCATATTTACGTTGTCTTTGGGAAAATGGGCGGATGCCCAGAAGTGCGATGGGGCCGGTACGAGGAATGCGTGATGCATGTAAGAACATCTCATGTTCCCCGGTTTGAGGTTGATATCGACGCCAAGGAGTCTTTGTTCAAGAAGTTTGGTATCAGCTACGACCAGTTCTCAGCCCTCTCTGAAGAAGGGCGTATGAAGTATGTCCGCGATTACGCCCGTGATCGTCTCAAGCCGGGTGAACGTCTTTGGTGGCTAGAGGAGAAATCCGACCAAGGCCATTCCTTACCGATGCAGGTTCAACTCTTTGCGAACCTCAGCAACGAAGAAAAACTCAAGATGCGTGCCGAAGCTTCATTGCTCTGCCCGCAGATCGTCGGGTCTGGGCGAAACAGAACCAAGTATATCGACCCAATCATGTTCTTGCTCACCTATCACGGAATTTTAGCAACAAGAGATGTGTTTTCGGCAGGCAGTGCCGCAGGACCCGCGCGAGGCGGGATTTACGTCCAACGAGCTTTGCAGAGGATTCAGCCCCAGATGATCGAAGCCGCAAAGTACTTGGAAGCATCACTCTTCAAGGAGTATTGGGGGCGAAATGTTCCCCCGAGGAAACGAATACGCGAGTGGTTACGGATGGCGGATGTCTACGCGAAAGTAGCTAATCCACCTTGGAAACCATCGGCTGTTCTGTTCCTAGACCTGCCTTAAACTCGATAGAACTGAATTTGCCACATGCCAGGCGAGTACTGGGGGGACAGCATTCCCAACTTGGCGCTCTGTCTCCCTAAGGCCAGACATAAACAGGAACCTGTCTGGAAACGATTGAATTCTCGCTGCCTCCCTCATGGAAATTCGGCGCGGTAGTCGATAATGATACTGAATGTTCCCATGGCATTCCGCCCGTATCGTATAGCCAGGACGATCCCGTATTAGCTTGCGGTTCCCCTGTTCCGGGCTCGTGTTCGCAAGACTCCAGATATGGTTGATCCTCGGGTTCTGCGGTATTTCTTCCAAATCACCAATCGCTGCTATTGCAGTCATCCAATTCGCCGCACTGCGTTCAGGTATTGGGGGAATATATGGTTGGACGGAATCGATCGTTCCTACAAATAAGACTCGCTCTCTAGTTTGCGGCACTCCATAGTCTGCGGCCTGATAAAGCTGATAATGCAGCTTATAGCCCAACCCCTCGAAGTCGCCAACAACTTGCCGCAACCACTCTTCGTGCCGAAGAAGCGCCTTGACGTTTTCAGCCACGAACACCTTCGGCTTAAGACGCCTGATTGCTTCCACCATCGCCTTGTAGAGGCCACTCCGGGTCCCGTTCACACCGGTGCGCTTTCCATTGACGGAAATGTCCTGACAGGGAAAGCCGCCAATCAAAACATCGACGCTCTTTGGCATGCGGTCCAAAAGATCCCAAACATCTCCCCTGAGTATCTCGTGACCCAAGTTCCAGCGATAGGTCTTGCAGGCTTCAGCGTTCAAGTCGTTTGCCCATACCACCTCAAACGGCAGTGAACGATAACGCCTTCCGAAGACCTCGAACCCGCCGGTAAACCCAAGGTCCATGCCCCCACAGCCTGAGAACATTGAGGCAACCGTGTATTTATTCGATGGGAATCTGTAGCCGTTAGAAGATTCTGGTACCGTCTTGTACTGGGCCAACTCCTCTCGAACCTGCAGACTCTTCTTTTGTTGCCCCGACCTATACCCGCTTGCGCGAGAGAATGAGGGTTGTCTCTGCTCGTCGCAATACGCCGCAGCCGATTTCCTGAACCAATCCTTGAGCGTACTCCCTGACAATGAAAGAGCAGCGTACAAGCGCCGCTTCAGGTCGGGCTCGATATTGACGACGATCTTGCCAGAGTTGCCTTTTTGAATCATGCGCATAAAGTAACCTAGGTCACATAAAGCGCGCAACTACATTCTTTGCTTTTATTTAACTGGAGGGCGAAAAAACAAGAAGGCCACCTTCTCAGGTGGCCTTCTTGTTTCACTCCCCACAAGCAGACTGAGTTACAGGTTTAATCGCGGGTGGCGCTGATCTGGGTGCCCGTCCGCCGGACCTGATCCAATTGCAGGATGCTCAAAATGGCATCCCAGCTAGGCCGCAGGGAGCTCGACGACTGAAGCGTACCCTTGCGGTACGTTGCAAGGAGACGGGCGACTGAGAACGACGCTGGGGGTCATTTTCAGCTTCCTGCTAGGTTCCCATTTCCCACGACGCCAAATACTTCACCTGCTCCTTCGTCAGCGTATCAATCTTCATCCCCATCCCCGCGAGTTTGAGCCTGGCAATTTCCTTGTCGATCACCGGCGGGACCGGATAGACCTTCTTCTCCAGATTCTTGTAGTTCTTCACCAAATACTCCGCGCCGAGCGCCTGGTTCGCGAAGCTCATGTCCATGACGCTGGAAGGATGGCCCTCCGCGGTAGCGAGATTGACCAACCGTCCCTCTCCGAGCAGGCTGACCCGATTGCCGGTCTTCAGCGTGAATTGCTCGACGCCCGGTCTGATGAGCAGCTTCTTGCGGCTCAATTTCTCCAAGGCCGGAATATCCAGCTCGACATTGAAGTGGCCTGAATTGCAGACGATGGCCCCTTCCTTCATGACGGCGAAGTGCTCGCCGCGGACAACCTTGAGGTTGCCGGTGACCGTGACGAAGAAATCTCCCACCGGCGCGGCCTGTTCCATCGGCATGACGCGGAACCCGTCCATCACCGCTTCGATCGCCTTGACCGGATCGATCTCGGTGACGATGACGTCGGCGCCCATCCCCTTGGCGCGCATTGCGATCCCGCGTCCGCACCAGCCGTAGCCTGCGACCACGAAGGTCGTGCCGCAGATCAAGCGGTTCGTCGCGCGGATGATGCCATCGATCGTGCTCTGGCCGGTCCCGTACCGGTTGTCGAACAGGTGCTTGGTGTCGGCGTCGTTGACGGAGATCACCGGGAACTTCAGCACTTTCTTTTCGGCCATGCTGCGGAGCCGAATGACGCCGGTGGTGGTTTCTTCCGTGCCGCCGATGACATGCTTGAGCAGGTCTTTCCGCTTGGAATGGATCAGCGAGACGACATCGGCTCCGTCGTCCATCGTGATCTGTGGCTTGTGGGCGATGGCCGATTGGATGTGCTGATAGTAGGTCTTGTTGTCTTCGCCTTTAATCGCGAAGGTCGGAATGCCGTCATGTTTGACGAGCGCTGCTGCGACTTCATCCTGCGTGCTGAGTGGATTGGAAGCGCAGAGCCGGACATCGGCTCCACCGGCCTGGAGTGTTTTCATCAGATTCGCCGTTTCAGTCGTCACATGGAGACAGGCTGTGACGCGGAGCCCTGCGAACGGCTTCTCGCGCAGAAACCGCTTCTTGATGAGGCGCAGCACCGGCATGGTGGCTTCGGCCCATTCGATCTTGAGTTTGCCCTGGTCTGCTAACTTCATATCCTTCACATCGTATTCCACTGATCTCCTCCTCGTTAGGCGTGAAACGTTAGGGGTAAGGGGTAATGGGATATCAGAAAAAGGGGGACGGTTAATCGCACCGTCCCCCTTCGTGTAGTTCGCGCACAGTGTTGATTACAGCCCTGCGTCTCTGCGCAAGATTTTGGCCTTGTCGGTCTTTTCCCAGGTAAACTCCGGCTCATTCCGGCCGAAGTGTCCGTAGGATGCGGTCTTTCTAAAGATCGGCCGGCGGAGCTTGAGATGGTCGATGATGCCGCGCGGGGTCAGGGGGAAATGTTTCCGCACGAGCTTATCCAGACTCTCAACCGCCACTTTTTCCGTGCCCTTCGTGTCGACCAGCACCGAGACGGGATCTGCCACCCCGATCGCATAGGCAAGCTGCAATTCGCATTTCTGGGCCAATCCGGCGGCGACGATATTCTTTGCGATGTAGCGGGCCATATATGAGGCCGAGCGGTCCACCTTCGTCGGATCCTTGCCGGAGAAGGCTCCGCCTCCATGGCTGCCGTGGCCGCCATAGGTATCGACGATGATCTTGCGGCCTGTCAGTCCTGTGTCGCCCATCGGACCGCCGACTACGAAGCGGCCGGTGGGATTGATGTGGTGTTTCACGCTCGTCGGGTCGTAGAGGCCTTTGGGCATCATGGGCCTGATGACTTTTTCCATGATGTCACGCTCGATCTGCTTGTTCGTCACGTCGGGACTGTGCTGCGTTGAGACAACGATGGTGTCGATCCGCACCGGTTTTCCGTTCCGGTACTCAACAGTCACTTGGGATTTTCCATCGGGACGGACCCACGGCAGAATGTTCTTTTTCCTGACTTCAGCCAACCGCTTGGTGAGCCGATGGGCGAGGACGATCGGCATCGGCATGAGTTCGGTCGTTTCGTTGGTGGCGTAACCGAACATCAGTCCCTGGTCGCCGGCGCCGCCGGAATCCACGCCCATGGAGATGTCGCCGGATTGCTGATGAATGGCGGTAAGGACGGAACAGGTGTGGTAGTCGAATCCCCAGGCGGCATCGCAGTAGCCGACATCCTTGATGACCTCGCGAATGATATCCGGAATTTCGACGTAGGCCTTGGTGGAGATTTCTCCGGCCACGAAGGCAATTCCGGTGGTCAGAATCGTCTCGCAGGCGACTCGAGCATATTTGTCTTGGGCGATGATCGCGTCGAGGATTCCGTCGGAGATCTGGTCGGCGATCTTGTCCGGATGTCCTTCCGTCACTGACTCTGATGTAAACAGGTAGTTGTGTCTCATAGGTTCCTCAATGTTCGGTTGGCGGTAACCTAACGAATTGCCGCGCGATATTAGTATAGTACCCGCTCTTTGTCTAGCATACATTGCTCATGACGGTTTGCCGTAAGTTCGCATAGAACTGGGCGAGGGGCGTGGGCCAGAGGCTAGAGGTGATCGGAGAAATTTCTTCCCTCTCGCCTCGTGCCACTTGCCTCTCGCCCGACTTGCTTGACTCCCATTTTCTGGCACTTGTAAGATGAGTGGATTCTACTGGTCTCGCCTCGGTTGACGCGTTACGATCATGGTCGGGTTTCCCTTACTGGCCTTCAGTATCATTCATCGGGGCGGTAGGGGCCAATTTTGCCTTGGGTAGCTACTGGCGTTTCGGCGCGCGGAGTGAATAAGAGATGCTGAGGTTCGCGATTGCAGGAACAGTGCTTTGGCTGATGGCTGCAGTTATAGGTTTGAGTGGTGCGGCAGCGGCGGATATTCTGCTAATCGCTGATCGCAACACCGTCAAGCTGGGTGAGCCAGCGCCGAACTTTCAGCTCCGGGATTTGGAAGGCCGGCTTGTCGCGCTTTCGGACCTGCGCGGCAAAGTGGTACTCCTGAATTTTTGGGCTACCTGGTGTGGCCCCTGCCGGGTGGAGATGCCGGCGATGGAGGAGCTCTACCGCATGTTTCCACGGAAGGACTTTGAAATTCTCGCCGTGTCTACCGATGCGGAAGGGGTGTCGATCACGAGACCTTTTCAGAAAGAGAATCGCTTGACGTTCCCCATTCTTCACGATCCGGACTATCGCGTGGGATTGACCTATGGCGCCCGGAGTCTTCCGATGACCTTCATGGTCGATCGGCAGGGGATTGTCCGCCACCAAATCTTCGGTGCGCGGGACTGGGGAGCGCCCGAAGCGCAACAGTTGGTGTACATGTTGATGAAGCCGTAACAAGACCGTTATTTGGTTTGTTTCGTTTGTCTCGTTTGTTTGGTTGAATGAAGGACTCCGATGTACCAAATCAACCAGATAAACAAAACAAACCAGACAAACAGGGCTTGGCCCTAGGAGCCTGTCCGACATTGTCGCAATCGATTACGAATATCTCGCTCGTGGCGGCCTTTACGGCCGGCTTGCTGTCGTTCGTTTCGCCCTGCGTGCTCCCGCTGGTTCCCTCCTACGTTTCGTACATCACCGGATTGTCCATCGAACAACTCACCGATTCGACGGTGCGGTCGAAGTTCAAGAAAACCATCGTCCTCAACGCCCTGTTGTTTATCGGCGGCTTTTCAACAGTATTTATCTCATTTGGCGCATCGGCCAGTCTTATCGGGCAGGTGTTCATTACCTATCAGGATATTATTCGACAGATCGGCGGGATCGTGATCGTCATCTTCGGCCTCTATTTATTGGGGGTCTTGAATATCAGTTTTCTCAAAATGGAGCATCGATTCCAATTTAGAAACCGACCGGTCGGGTATGTGGGATCGTTCTTGATCGGCATCGCGTTTGCTGCCGGCTGGACGCCTTGCGTCGGGCCGGTGCTCGGGACCATCTTGCTGTACGCCAGCACGACCGAGTCGATGATGAACGGGGTATTGTTGCTGACGAGTTATTCGTTTGGTTTGGGGCTGCCGTTATTTCTCACGGCCTTGGGAGTAGATCGGTTCCTGGCCTATTTCAAACAGGCGCGTGTGTATTTATGGGGCGTTTCCACTGTGAGTGGAGTGATGCTCATCATCGTCGGCGTCATGATTTACGCCAATAGCCTCACAATGATTACCGGGTTTTTAGAGCGGTATGGAATCGGCTGGTATCTGGGGCAGTAACGCAGGGCGGTACTGCCCTAGTTCTGAGTTCTCAGTTTTGAGTCCTGAGTTAGAAGCGTTTCACTCCATCTTTTGGGTCTAATTTATAACTCAGAACTCAGCACTCATAACTCAGAACTAAGGCGTCTTTCTCCTCATGCCCACACTGTCTGACGTCAAAGTCTACGATGCCTTGGTGGTCGGCATGGGGCCAGCCGGCGCCACCGCTGCCTATCAGTTGAGCAAAGCCGGCCTGTCTGTGCTCGGGCTCGACAAGGCCACACATCCACGATACAAAGTCTGCGGCGGCGGGTTGTCTGCCCGCATCGACCGCATTTTGGAAGAGGATTACAAGTCGGTCGTCGAGCATACGGTTTACGGCATACAGTTTTCTTACCGCGGTGCGGATCCCTTCTGCCTCGATTCTTCCAGCCCGATTGCCTACATGGTCATGCGCGACCGGTTCGACCATTTCCTTCTGGAGAAGGCGAAGCGAGCGGGCAGCGAGGTGCACGAAAGCGAGCCGGTGACATCTTGTCGGCAGCTTCCAGACGGTATCGAAGTGATCACGGATCGGGGCCGGTACCTGGCCAAGGTTCTGATCGGGGCGGATGGGGCGAACAGCTTAGTTGCGCAGCAGTTGTTCCCGGGACGCCGGAGCCGTCGGATGGCGACGCTGGAGAGTGAAATCCCAATTGGGGCTGCGCCCCATTATCCCGGCGCCGGCCGTGCGCTCATCGATATTGGCGCGACGCCCGCGGGCTACGCCTGGATTTTTCCGAAGCAGGAACGGCTTTCGGTTGGCGTGGGAGATCTTCGCGGAGGGCTCGCAAGCCCGAAGAAAATCTTCGATCAGTTCGTGCGGGATGAAAAAGGGCTGGCTCCCTGGAAGGTGCCACAGCCGGTCGGCCATCCGCTTCCGGTCTTCAGTGAGCACAATGTGGCCAAGGATGATCGGGAGTCAGTCGGATTGGTGAGTGGCCAAGCCTTGCTGGTGGGAGACGCCGCGCACCTGATCGATCCCCTATTCGGTGAAGGCATCTATTACGCGGTGAGGTCCGGACAGTTGGCTGCGGAATCGATTCTGAGCCAGGCCCATGATCGGCGACGGTCGCTGGCCGATTATGAAGAGGCCGTTCGGCGGGAGATCTACGAGGAGTTTCGGGTCGCGGCCCGCATGGCCAGCATCGTCTATTCGTATCCGCGCCTCTGCCACCGCCTGCTGTCCCGCTATCAAAATATCGTCGAGCTCTACTACGACGTACTCCGCGGGCGTGAGACCTACCAAACGTTTTATGTCCGTGCAAAGGGTATGGCCAAAGCCTCTGCGAAGGAACTGCTCCTCGAAGCCCTGTCGCTCCGTTGAACCCGGTCTGTCTTGTTCATTTGGTCTATCTAGTCTGTCTGGTCTGACTCGTCTAATTGGTTTGTTTAGTTTGTCTTGTTTATTTGGTTGAACGAAACTAACCAGATAAACCAAATCAACCAGATAAACTAAACAAACCAGATGAACCAGATAGACTAGGCTTGTGTCAGCACCAGGCGCCTAGACGGCAGCTGACAAAAGGCTGGCGTAATGCCATGGCGGAAGGGAGGCGGAACGATCCAATCGGGCCAGACGGGATGAGCCCGGCGGCAAGACTCCCCTGATTCCCCGATAGGGATGTAGCCGGTTGGGTAGAGGTGGGCGTGGGTTCAGAGTTTTTGGCCAGTGCGGTCGCAGGTTTCCCCCCTCCAATTTTTGCGAGTAGACTGTTCCCGTCGCTGGAACTCTTACTGTTCGGGTATTTTTCTGCCAGCAGCGTCAGCTTTTCGCTGGCCCAATCGTCCGCACCCAAGTCGTGGTAACTGAGTGCCAAAAAATACAGGGCATCGGGTGCGACCGACTTGTCGGGGTACAGTTTCATGATCTGTTCGAAGCGATGTGCGGCGGCCAGATATGAGCCTCGCCGATAATAGAATTGGCCGACGAAGAGATGGGTCTGGGCCAGGAGGTCATGGCATTCTTGGATCTTCTGGAGCCCAGGGCCGTCATATCGGCTGCCGGGAAATTCTTTCCGCACCCGTTCAAAGGCCTCAACGGCTTTCTGAATGGGGCCTGGGTCGCGCTCGAATCCCTTGGTCAGTTTCATCTGGCTTTCGCCGACTCGGAACACCGCATAGGGGGCCAGGATGTGGGTGCGATGGAGATCGAGGAAATGGTTAAACTCGACGATGGCCTCCGCATATTCCTCTTTCTCAAAGAACGCCTCTCCTCGCTTCATGATGACGTTGGGGTCGTAGTTCTTTTTGACCGTATCGCCCAAGAAAATCTGCTCGTCGGTGCCGCTGAGGGCTTTCTTCGCGGTGTCCGGACTCTTGGGTGTGGTGCTGGAACAGGCGGTGATGACACAGAACAGCGCGACACAGAAGCCGAGGGCCGCTGTAAGTCGTGGAGCAGGAGCTAGGATGGAAGAAGCGCGTACCATACCTGCTTGAAAATGTAGCAGGAGCCCCGGCTGAATGCAAGGTTTCGACACCATCAAGTTGACCCCCTGTAGCACCGAGACCTATAATCCCACCGATCTTGCAGTGAACCATATTCGTCAGACCGATGATACGAACGAGAATTATCGGAACGGGCTCATACCTCCCTGAACGGGTGGTCTCGAATTACGAGGTGGGAGTTTCGCTGGACCTCGATCCGGCGGTTGTCTCCCGCTTGACAGGCATTCAGGAACGACGAAGGGCTGCTGAGTCCCAAGCGTCTTCTGATCTTGCGGTCGAAGCAGCGAGGCAGGCGCTTGAGGCTGCCGGATTCCCGGCTTCCGAGCTAGGGGCGATTGTGCTTTCGACTACCTCTCCCGATACGGTCTTTCCTTCCACTGCCTGCCATGTTCAACGGATGCTCGGTTGTTCCGCGATCCCGGCATTCGACGTGGCCGCGTCATGCTCGGGTTTTCTCTATGGACTCTCGATGGCCGATGCGATGATTCGGAGCGGGCAGGTCAAGACCTGTTTGGTGGTGGCCGCAGAAGTGAAGTCTCGTTCCGTCGATCCCGCTGATGGCGATACGGCGCTCTTATTCGGCGATGGGGCTGGTGCGGTCGTATTGCGGGGCGAGCCGGAGGCAAGTCAGCTGAGCCGGGGGCTCTTGGGGCTCCGTCTCCGCTCAGACGGCGCTCAGCATAGTCTGATTACGATTCCCGCAGGAGGATCGCGCCGACCGACGACGCCGGAGACGGTCGAGCAGAAGAGCCATACGTTGCGGATGCAAGGGGCGCCGCTCTTTCGTCTGGCGGTGAAGCGACTGGACCAGGCCATCCGCGAGATCGTGAAGGAGTTTGGTGTCGATATCCACGATGTCGCGCAGTTCGTCTTACACCAAGCGAATGGGAGGATTCTCGATCAGCTCACAAAGCGGCTTGGGGTTTCGCAGGAACGGGTCTGTTCCGTGATCGGACGCTACGGCAATACGTCGTCGGCATCATTACCGATCGCACTCGACCACGTAGTCCGTTCGGGAAGGATTCTGCCCCACGATATTATCCTATTGGGCAGTTTTGGTGGTGGCGTGACGTGGGCTACAGGGTTGGTTAGGTGGTAAGGCCCGTCTTGTTCATTTGGTTTATCTGGTCTATTTGGTCTATCTGGTTCAACCAAACAAACGAGACAAACCAAATAAACTAAATAACAGTCTTCTCCTGCTGAACCGGTAGCCTGACGACAAAACGGCTGCCGGTCGGGATGTTCGCTTCGACCCACACCCGCCCGCCTAGACCCTCGACGATATGCTTGACGATCGCCAGCCCGAGTCCTGTTCCGCCTAACTCTCGCGAGCGGGCTTTATCCACCCGATAGAATCGCTCGAACACACGCGGGCGATCCATTTCAGAAATTCCCATGCCGGTATCCGTTACGCTCAGTTCCACAGCCGTGGTTGCCGTGGATTGTTCGGCATCGCTCGCAACCGGGTGGGCCGCCACGGTGATGGTCCCTTTCTCGGGGGTGTATTTGACGGCGTTATCGAGCAAGTTGGACAGGACTTGCATCAGCCGGTCTTCATCGCCGAGGACAGTTGGCAGGTTGCCCCCTACGAAGGAAGTGAGCCGGTGCCCCTTCTTGTCCGCTAAGGGTTTGATCATGGCCAACGTTCTCTCGACGACATTCTGGATATGAAGCGGTTCTCGTTTAAACAGAACCTGCCCGGATTCGATTTTCGACAACTGGAGGAGGTCGTCAAGAATCAGGTTCAGCCGGTCGCTTTGCCTGAGAATAATGTCGAGGAATTGTGTGCTGGTCTCCGGATCGTCTTTGGCGCCATCAAGCAGGGCTTCGATATAGCCCTTGATCGATGTGAGCGGGGTTCTCAGCTCGTGGGACACGTTGGCGACGAAATCCTTCCGGATAATCTCCAGGCGGCGTAATTCTGTCATGTCATGAAAGACCAGCACCGCGCTCGCTTCATTCTCTCGATCGGATTCAGTGGCTGAGGCCTCGATATGGAGCCGGCGGCCGCTGGGGTGCAGGAGAATTTCATCTTCTTCATTCATGCGTGTCGCCAGAACTGTTGAGACCAGCTTGTCCAATTGCGGGTGCCGGAAGACATCGGAGCAGTGGTGTCCTCGTGCTTCTGTCCTGGTGACCTCGAACATCCGTTCTAACGCCGGATTGACTTGCAGGACGCGGCCTCGACGGTCCAGAACCATCACGCCTTCGACCATCGAGGTCAACATGGCCAAGAGTTGGGACCGATCTTCGGAGAGTTCATCGATCTTGGTTCTCAGTTGGTCTGTCATGTGGTTGAGTGTGTCGGCTAAGAGACCGACTTCATCCCGTGATCCGGTCCTGATACGGACCGCAAGGTCGCCCTTTGCCAGCTGCTGCGCCGCGATCGCAATATCGGACAGGGGTTTCGTGATGCTGTGGGCGAGCCATACGCTCAGTACAACGGCAATTAAGAATGCAATCCCGAAGGCGATGGCCAAGTCCCGGTGCAACTTGGCCACTTCACGATCGAACGTCGTCATCGGTAATCCCAGTCTCAAGAAGACGGCGGGATTCGCCTGGTTTGCGCCGCTCAGACTGACAGCCAGATACAACGTGCGCTCACCGGTCGTGTGGTTCGTGTGGAGATCCGTTCCGTGTCCGGTGGCCATGGCCTGCTGAATTTCCGGTCGTGCCCTGTGGTTTTCAACCGTAGCGAGGTTGCTATCTGAGACGGCGCTGTCGGCCAATACCCGCCCATCCGGAGCAATGAGGGTCACGCGTGCGAGGGCTCGCGCGCTGAGATCTCGCACCGCCGCTTGTAATTGGGTGGTCGAGGACAGCGCGCCTGGTTGTGTCAGAAACGGCTGCAGCCCGTATGCGGCGAGACTGGTTCGAGCCTCCAGCGTCTGGCCCGATTGGACGATCTCCTGTTGGTCGAGGGAGCGAACTGCCAGTGCCCGGGCGATGAGAAGCCCGCAGGCGAGGACCAGCAGGGCTCCGATCGTGACCTTCCATCGTATGGAGAGTGTCATAAGAGACGCATTTCGTTAACCGTTCATCGTGAATCGATGAAAGATTTCAGGACATTTTCTGCGGTTAACGATTCACGATTCATGTTCTTTTAATTTGTAGCCTAGGGATTTGACCGACATGATCGCCTCGTTGAGCGAGGGGAGTTTCTGCTTGAGTCTTCGGACGTGGACGTCGACCGTCCGCGTCGTTCCGTAGTAGTCGTATCCCCAGACGGTATTGAGGAGGACGTCTCTTGTCAGGACCCTGCCGGGATTGCGCAAGAGATGTTCGAGCAGGCCGAATTCTTTTGCCGTGAGAGGGACTTCCACTTTTTTTACGGTGACTTCGTGTCGCGCGAGATCCATGACAAGATTGCCATAGCGATATTGGGACGGGCTCTCGTCCGGTTTCCGCTCAAGCCGTCGAAAGAGGGCCTTGATACGGGCGACCAGGGTCTTGGGGCTGAACGGTTTGGTGACGTAGTCGTCGGCCCCCAACTCCAGGCCGATGATACTGTCCGACTCCTCGGCTTTGGCGGTCAACATGATGATGGGGAGCATCGCGGTCTCTGGCGCCGAGCGAAGGCGTTTACAGACTTCCAGGCCATCGATCTCCGGCAGCATCAAGTCGAGGATGACCAAATCCGGCTTCTCCTGTTTCACCTGCCGGAGGCCTTCCGTGCCAGTCGAGGCCGACAGGGTTCGGAAGCCTTCTTTCTCCAAATACAGTTTGACCAGTTGGAGAATGTCGCGTTCGTCTTCAACGATGAGGATTTTTTTGCTTGCAGGGATGGACATAGCTAGTCGTGTGAGCCTACGAGGGAGAGAGCACTGTGTCAAGACGGATAGCAAAGAAGGCGTGGGCCAATTCAGTTGACGGAACCGGCTACGCTGACGTAAGGTGAACGGGAGTTTTCTGTGTGTCTGTGGATGGGGAAGTGGCCCTGTATTAGTCAAGGAGAGGGAGCGGTTATGAAGATCTATCTCGCCAATCCACGAGGGTTCTGCGCCGGAGTCGACCGGGCCATCGATATCGTCGATCTCTCGCTCAAGAAGTATGGGGCGCCGATCTACGTTCGACACGAAATCGTCCATAGCCGGCATGTCGTGAACTCGCTCCGCACCAAGGGCGCCGTGTTTGTGGAGGAGTTGGGAGAAGTGCCGGAAGGTTCGGTCGTGATCTTCAGTGCCCACGGGGTTGCCAAGTCTGTGTGGGACGAAGCGAATCGGCGGCGGCTGCATGTGATCGATGCCACCTGTCCGTTGGTCATCAAAGTGCACAACGAGGTCAACCGCGACTACACCCAGGGGTACGATCTCATTCTCATCGGCCATGCCGGCCACCCCGAGGTGATCGGGACGCTCGGACAGATCCCGGACAAGTTCCATCTGGTTTCTTCCGTGGAAGATGTCGAGAAGCTGCAAGTTGAGAACGCCCATGACCTTTCGTACGTGACGCAAACCACCTTGAGCGTCGATGAGTGCCGGGATATCGTCGGTGCGCTTCACAAGCGGTTCCCGCACATCAAGGGACCGCACCAGGAAGATATTTGTTACGCGACGCAGAATCGCCAGAATGCGGTGAAGGAACTCTCTTCGCTGGTGGATGTCATCTTGGTCATCGGGTCTCCCAATAGTTCGAATTCCAACCGGTTGCGGGAGCTGGGAGAACGGTGCGGGATTGCGTCCTACTTGATCGATGCCGCATCCGACATCGATCCCGCTTGGCTTGCGAATGTGAAAGCCGTCGGGATTACCGCCGGCGCCTCGGCGCCGGAAGTGCTGGTTGAAGAGGTGGTGACCTACCTCAAAACGTTTGGGCCTGCAGAGGTCGCAGATCTGACTGTGATCGAAGAAGATGTCGAGTTTCTCCTCCCCAAAGAATTGATCACCATCGAGCCCTCAAGTAAATCTGTCGGGGCTCAGGTAGGATAACCCCGTTTCTTTCCCCGTCCCCCTCACCAACGGTTGTAGGTGTCTCCCTTGGCGCCTACCACCGGCAGTATTTTTCTTTGATTTTCCCCTTGGGTCCGTGCTACACAATCAACCGTTAATCTCGTATCAGTCTTCTTGGAACGCACTACCGCAAGGGAGTTACCGATGTATTTGAAATCTCTAGAGATGGCGGGGTTTAAGTCGTTCGCGGAAGCCAAGATCGAATTCCCGGATGGTGTCACAGCCATCGTGGGGCCGAACGGGAGCGGGAAAAGTAATGTCGTCGATGCGATTCTTTGGGTGCTCGGTGAGCAGAGCACAAAGGCTCTGCGCAGCGAGAAGATGGAAGATGTCATTTTTAACGGGACCGAAATGCGAAAGCCTCTCGGCCTGTCTGAAGTGTCTCTCGTGATCAGCGGGCTGGATAGGATCACGGTGGATCCCTTGTCCGGTCTTTCGAGCCAGCTATCGGAATACCAAGAACTCATGATCACGCGCCGCCTGTATCGTAATGGCGAGAGCGAATACCTCATCAATAAGACCGCCTGCCGGTTGAAGGATATCCGGAGCATCCTGCTAGACACCAGGGCCGGGACAAAGGGACACACCGTCATTGCGCAGGGGCAGATCGATCAGATCTTGAACGCCTCACCGCAAGATCGGCGCGAGTTGATCGAAGAAACCGCCGGCATCGTTCGCTACAAGAAACAGAAGGCCGAAGCGTTGCGCAAATTGGATGCAACGCAGCAAAATCTTTTGCGGGTGCGGGATATCGTTGCTGAGGTGAAGAAGCAGTTGAATTCCCTTGAGCGCCAAGCGCGGCAGGCACGGTCCTATCAGACGTTGCACCAAGAGGCCAAGTTGCTGGAAGTTCAGTTGCTGACCAACGAGTATCGCCGGTTGCGAGCCACGCTCAAGGAGGTGGAGTCGGAACTGCAGACGTTGGGAGATCATGAGTCCGAACGGACCGCCGAGCTGGCGCGTTTGAATACGGAGCTGGAGCGGATCAAGCTGGCGATTGCCGCCGCGAATGAAGCGATCGGGCAACGGCGCGAGGAACTGTCGAAGGTTGAACAGCAACAGGCACGGGCGTTGACAGCCGCTGAGGTCGAGCGTCATCGGGGAGAACTCTACGAACAGCAGCAGAGCCAGGGACGGGAAGAACTCGGACGCCTTACCCAGGAACAGCAGCAGGGTGCGGCGGAGGCTGCGGCCCTCGAAGATACGTTGGCCACGCTCGAACGTGAATGTACGGAGCGGGAGCAGGTGTTCGAGACACTTGACCGGGAGATGAAAGAGCTGGTCCATCAACGGGCCGCGGCTTTGGCTGAAGAGGAACGGGGGCGTTTGGACGTACTCAACCTGGCGGTATTGGTTGCGAATGCCGAGCAGACGCTGGAGCAATTGGCCACCCGCATCCAAGAGGCGGCGGATCGAGAAGGTAAGCTGGCTCGTGAGCGGGAGGACTTTCAGCTGCAACATGTCAGGGCAGCGGACAAACGCCAGGCATTCCAACAGGCTTTCCATGAGACGGAGCAGTCGATTATCGATCTGCGCCGCCGGCTGCAAGGTGTCGAAGAAGGAAGTGAGCATGCGTCAGCCGAGTTGGCTGAAGTCGACCAGTTGGTCTTTCGTCAATCGGAAGAGTTGGCCGCCGTGGACTCTCATCTCAGAGCGCTGCAAGGCGTGCTGCAGGAAGACATGGGCTACGGACGTCGAGGCGACGAAGAATCGACGGCGCTCAAAGCCTGTACCGGGGTTCACGATGCCATCGTCGAATGGCTGGTCGTGCCTCCCGGATGGGACCGAGCGGTAGAAGCGATCTTGGGCGAACGGGTCAGGGGATGGTTTGTCGATGACCCTGCTGCCGCTTGCGGGGCGATTGAGTTTCTCAAAGGGAAAGATCTTGGGCGTGGGACCTTCATTCCTCAGCAACCTCGCTGGACGACTCGGGATACGGCGCCTCACGCTTGGTGGGCTGCGGTGGCGGGCCAGCCCGGTGTGGTCGGGCGTGCGGTCGATTTGATCCAGGTAGAGGGGCGGCGCGAAGCGGCCCGTGATTATCTTTTCGATCGGATGATATTCGTCGATACACTCAAAGATGCCACGGCTCTGTGGGAACAACAGCCCTGCGCGGCTCCCGATGGGCCCATCCTCGTGACGCGTGCAGGAGAGATCTTGGATGCCGCAGGGGTGGTTACCGGTGGGCAGGCCAGTGCAACGGGAGGCTTGCTGCAACGTCGCCGAGAGGTGCTTCACTTGGAAGCCCAGAGCGTCTCGCTGACGGGATGCATCGAAGAAGGAAAACAGCGGCGGGAACGATTGCTGGCGCAGGGACAGGAGTTGCGCGAGCAGAGCCGGCAACTCTCGGAATCGCTGCGTGATGCCGAAATGCAGGGACTTTCGCTACAGAAAGACGAAGCCGGGCTTCAGCATGTGCTGGGAGATCTTGCCCTGAGGATCGATACATTGATGGACGATGCGCGACGAGGCTCAGCGGAAGCGCAGCGGCTCAATCAGGAAATGCGCTCCTGCGAAGCGCAGCTTGCGCAATGGATCGCGGAGAAGGCCGGACAGGACACCGGGCTCAGCCATGTGCGCGAGCGGGTGGGGCAGATCGATCACGGCATGCAGGGGCTGCAGCAGCGATTCACAGAGGCGCAATTGGTGGCGCAGGATATTCGGACGACTCGTGAGCATCGCCATCGCGACCTTCTGCGGATTCAGCAACAGCAACAAGACGCAACCGTACGCATCGAGACGCTGACGCGCCATGTCGATGGACTTGCGGCCTCGATCGAACAGAGCCGGGTTGAACGTGAACGCCAGGAAGCCTGTTGTCGAGAGTTCGGCGAGTCGGCAGTCCAGGTCAAGGCCCGGCTGGTTGAGGGACAGGAGCTACAGGCGCAGGACATGGCGGCGGCGCAGCAGCTCGATGCCGGGCTGGAGGATGTTCGCCGCGCAGTGTCGTCCTTACGCGAATCCCGCATGGCAGTGGAGGTCAAGAAGGCAGAAAATCGGATGCAACTGGGGACTGTCGAATCCACGCTTTTGGGAACGTACCAGGTCGATCCGGCGACGCTGCTCGAATCACCGGCCGCCTCCGAGATGACATCCGAACAGCTGTCTATGGGAGAGGAGCCGACCCCGGAAGGCCAACCGGCGGTCGATGAAGTCGCGCTGCGGGAGCAGCTGCAGAAGATTCGCGAAAAGCTCGATCGCCTGGGGCCGATCAATTTGGCGGCCATTCAAGAACATCAAGAGCTGGATGAGCGGTATCGATTCCTGACGACGCAGGAGCAAGACCTCTCCACGTCCATTGGCTCGCTGAAAGAAATCATTCAGCGCATCAACCGCACCACGAAAGACATGTTCGCCGGCACCTTTGCCGAGCTCCAGCAGAAATTCAGCGAGGTGTTTGTGAAGTTTTTCCCGGGCGGCCGAGCCGAGTTACAGCTGGTCGAGGCGCCGGCGGATGAGACGGTAGAAGGGGCTGGACCGCAGGAGCCGGGGGTCGATATCGTGGTGCAACCGCCGGGCAAACGCTTGAAGAGTATGACCATGCTTTCGGGCGGTGAGAAGACCTTGACGGCGATGGCCTTGCTCTTCGCGAGCTTCTTGATCAGACCGACGCCGTTCTGTATTCTCGACGAAATTGACGCGCCGCTGGACGAAGAAAACATCGGACGTTTTACCGCTGTCTTGCATGAACTTTCCGAAGGCGCACAGTTTTTGGTCATTACCCATAGCAAGCAGACGATGGCCATTGCAGACTCATTATTTGGAGTCACGATGGAAGAGCCTGGCATCTCGAAAATCGTCTCAGTCAGGCTGGGTAACTTACAGCCGGCTTAAATACGGCAGACTGTCAAAAACATCTGTACTTCAGCGGGCTTCCATCTCTGGTTTCTTGACGTCGGAGTAGGGGGTCTGTTATATACCCCACGATAGAACGATCTACGGGCGTGCCGCTTGTAGTTCGAGCACATTTACAGGGGCGAAGCGAGTCACCCGCCTTGTCCCATCTACGTCCAGTTTTCACAGACCGATACACATGAAGCTGATTCGAGCGCTTCTGGATCGTCTATCCGATAGCCTCTTCGTTTCTGTTCCGGAGAAGCTGGGGTTGGCGACCGAGCCGTCCAACGTTCCGCCGCTGCGTCTAGTGTCGGACAAATCCATACCCTCGGCATCCGTCGAGGCTTCGACACGCCGCTCCACCGGCCATTCAATCAGTCAAGTGGACGTGCTCGACGACGCAGTTCGGCGCAGTCAAGCCTGGTTTTTGTCCAGACAACATGCCTCAGAGGGATACTGGGTTGCGGAGCTCGAAGCCGATACGACATTGACCGCTGAATATCTCATGCTGCGGCGGTTTCTCGACCGGGTCGATCCCGATCGAGAGCGGAAGGCGGTTCGTTATCTCCGCGCCATGCAATTGCCCGACGGTGGCTGGCCGATTTTCTACGGGGGGCCTTCGGAGATCAGCGCGTCGGTGAAAGCCTATTTCGCCTTGAAGCTGAGCGGCATTTCCGCAGATGAACCCTTCATGCTTCGGGCTCGTGACTGTATTCTGGCGATGGGCGGTGTCGTCTGCACGAACGTCTTCACGAAGATCACCCTGGCGCTGTTCGAGCAGTACGATTGGAATGGCGTCCCGAGCATGCCGCCCGAAATCATGCTTCTCCCGAAGCGGTTCTACTTCAGCATCTATGCCATTTCCTATTGGTCTCGTGCCGTCTTGATTCCCCTGCTCGTGGTGTTCGCGAGTCAGCCTGTCTGTCGTATTCCCAAGGAGCAAGGCATCGATGAGCTCTACGTCGTGCCTCGATCGCAGATTCGCTATCGCGACGTGCCGCCCTTTAATAAGGACCAGCGGTGGTTCACGGCGCATAATTTCTTTGTCCAGCTGGACCGGGTGCTGAAACTCTACGACCGCATGCCGTTGAGTTGGTTGCGGGAAAAGGCCTTGCAAAAGGCTGCCGTTTGGATGTTGGAGCATATCAAGGGCAGCGGTGGGCTGGGAGCAATTTATCCGGCCATGGCGAATTCGATTGTGGCCCTTCGTTGTCTCGGGTATGAGGTCGACGACCCATTGGTGCGGAAGGCGCTGCACGAGATCGAATCGTTGGAAGTCTACGACACGGTATCGGTCGGCGAGCAGCGGGTCGAGGCGCTGCATCTCCAGCCCTGCCATTCTCCAATTTGGGATACGGCATTGCTGATGAACGCCCTCATCGAAACGGGGATGCCGCAGGACCACCCGTCTCTCCAGAAAGCGGGCGAGTACTTGGTCTCCTGCCAAGCCAAAACAGTTGGAGATTGGAAATTCTCGTCTCCCGATGCAGAGCCCGGAGGCTGGTACTTCCAGTTTGAGAACGAGTTCTATCCCGATGTCGATGACTCGGCTGTGGTATTGATGGCGTTGTCCAAAGTTCGGATGGCTCAGACCGCCGAGTTGCAAGATTCCATCCGGCGGGGAGCGAATTGGGTACTCGCCATGCAAGGGTCCGATGGCGGGTGGGGCGCGTACGACAAGGATAACAATCGCGTCGTCTTCAACTATATTCCCTTTGCCGACCACCATGCGTTGCTCGATCCGAGCACGTCAGACTTGACCGGACGCTGTCTCGAGATGCTTGCGGCATTGGGCTACGATCAGACGCATCCCGCCGTGGCGCCAGCCCTCCGGTTTCTCAAACGAGAGCAGGAGGCCGACGGCAGTTGGTACGGCCGGTGGGGTGTCAATTATATTTACGGTACCTGGTCCGTCCTGGCCGGCCTTCGCGCGATTGGAGTGGATCTCTCGGAACCCTATATCCGCCGTGCGGTCGCCTGGCTTGAGTCGAAGCAGAATCCTGATGGTGGGTGGGGCGAGTCTTGTCTTTCGTACGGCGACGATCCTGCGTGGAGCGGGAAGGGAGACAGCACTCCTTCTCAAACGGCGTGGGCCATTATGGGACTCATGTCTGCCGGGATGACCGATGCCTTCAGCGTCGCTCGCGGCATTCAATACCTGCTTCGTCAGCAAATGAAGGATGGATCCTGGGAAGAGGTTCGCCATACAGGCACCGGATTCCCTCGGGTGTTTTATCTCCGATACCATTGGTACTGCCAATACTTTCCGTTGTGGGCCTTGGCGATGTACCGGAATCTTCGAACGCGCGGGAAGATGCGGGCCGACGAAGTCCGGCAATACGTAAGCGCATCCGGCTGCCATCGAGCCGATCGTTGAACAGTCTTCCGGCGTCATCCGTTGGCGCAGGACACCCTCTCTCAGGATCTTCCGGAAATCCCATCGCCATTTTTTCCGCGACTCGCTGGGAGCTCCAGGCCGTTCGGCGTGCTCTTGCGGCGGATCGTGTGACGACCATTGCGGGCGTCCGCTGTTACATTGGACAGCAGGGGGATCGCACGTACTGGCTGATCCAAACCGGCGTCGGTCCCGTTGCGGCCGGCACTGTGGCAGGGAGGGTGCTGAGCGCACAGGCGATGTCGCTGGTCATGTCCACGGGTTTTGCTTGCGCGCTTGTTCCGGCTCAAGTGGGAGATCTCATCGTCGGCACGGACGTATCTTCTGTGCATGGTGAGGGAGCCTGGACGATGGGGGACGATCGTGTGTTCTGCGACGAGGCTGTACGGGACGGCATCCTGATTGTGGCACGGAACGCAGGGATGACCGTGAGGACAGGAACCGTCGTGTCCTCGGGGACTGTGGTGTGGCAGGCTGAAGAGAAGCGCCGGTTGCAACGTGCGACTGAGGCGACCGGGCTCGATATGGAAAGTGCAGCGCTGGCGGCGGTGGCTCAGGAACGAGGCCTGCCCATGGCGATTGTGCGGACGGTCTCCGATCTGGCGGATGAAGATCTCCCCCTTGACTTCAATCTGTTTCTCAGGCCCACTGGCTGGATTAAAGGGATGCAGGCAATCATCGTCCGTCCATCCAGCCTCGTGGGGCTGAATCGGCTACGAAAACAGAGCCGGGTGGCGGCGGATCGACTGACAGAATGGTTTCACCACTATGTGGAGACAGACAGTAAATCTTTTCGACCGTCCAGGTAATCGATGACGAACGTGATTGAGCGATTGGGTGCATGGGCCGTCACTCGCGTAGGGGAGATGGGCCGCATGCTCTTGTTTGTGCTGTCGGCGTTTGCCTGGCTGGCGCGGCCTCCGCTTCGATTCCATCAAATCATGAAACAGATTCACTTTATCGGGTATCGATCCACGTTTGTCGTCGTACTCACCGCGGGGTTTACGGGGATGGTGCTGGCGCTGCAAGGCTATTATAGCCTGAGAAAATTCGGTTCCGAGGGGTTGTTGGGCTCCGCCGTGGCGTTGAGCATGATTCGGGAACTGGGGCCGGTGTTGGCCGCGTTGATGGTGACCGCACGGGCCGGATCCGCGATGACAGCCGAAATCGGCATCATGCGGATTACGGAACAGATCGATGCGCTCGATACCATGGCGATCAATCCGCTGCAATATCTGGTCGCGCCAAAATTGGTAGCCGCCGTGATCGGGGTGCCGCTGCTCGTGGCGATATTCGATGTGGTCGGTATCTATGGAGGCTCCCTCGTCGGAGTGGATTTGTTGGGAGTGAGCGAAGGAGCCTATTGGAACTCGGTCCAATCGGCCGTGGAATGGAAAGACGTCTACGGCGGCATTCTTAAGTCGGTCAGCTTTGGGCTGATCATCAGTTGGGTCTGCTGCTATAAAGGGTTCTATACGAGGCAGAGCGCTGAGGGGCTTGGGAGCGCGACGACAGAGGCGGTAGTGTTATCGTCGGTGCTCATCCTCGTAGGGGATTATATTTTGACGTCGCTGCTGCTCTAGGAGATGGTCAATGGTTAACGGTCAATGGTTAATGGGTTCGAATTTGACGGGGAACTTGTTCCGTCGCCACCATCAGCCATTCACCATCAACCATGGTTCTTGTCGCAGATGATTAAGCTAGTCGGTGTCGAAAAGAAGTTAGGCGGGCAGCCGGTGCTGCAGGGCGTCGATCTCTCGATTCCGGTCGGCAAGCTTACGACTATTATCGGTGGCAGTGGATCGGGAAAGAGCGTGCTTCTCAAGCACATGATCGGGCTCATGCAGCCCGATCGTGGCGGAGTGTGGGTCGGCGATGTAGAGATCTCCCGGCTGTCGGGGACGCCTCTGAACGATGTGCGGAAACGGTTCGCGATGCTCTTTCAGGGCGCCGCGTTGTTCGACTCGCTCTCAGTCTTTGAGAATGTGGCATTTCCACTGCGGGAGAAGTTGCGCATGAAGGGCCCGGAGGTAGGGCGGCGGGTCGAGGAGAAGTTGCAAGAAGTCGGGTTGGAAGGGATGGGGCATAAGTTTCCTGCTGAGTTAAGCGGTGGTATGCGAAAGCGGGCTGGATTGGCGCGCGCATTGGTTATGGAGCCGGAAATTATCCTCTTCGATGAGCCGACGACAGGGTTGGATCCGTTGATGGCGAAGTCGATTCACGATTTGATCGTCAAGATGCACCGGCGGTTCGGCTTTACGGCAATCATGGTCAGCCATGAAATTCCGGAGATCTTCGGGATTTCCGATTGGGTGGCGATGCTTCGGAAAGGCAAGATTGTTTTGATGGCCACAGCCGCTGAGTTTCAGCGGACCACCGATCCGGAGATCCAAGAATTCATTTCAGTCGGTGGGACTGTGGCGCTGCCTGGATCACTCGTCGGTTAGGTGAGAGGGGAGTAGCAAGGATGGAAAAAACCAAGTTGGAGATGGTAGTCGGCGTGTTCGTGCTCATCGGCATGGTGTGTCTCGCCTATCTGTCGATCAAGCTCGGAAAGCTCGAGATAATCGGTGGGGCGGTCTACGAAGTCGAGGCGCAGTTCAATAGCGCCTCGGGGCTCAAGCCTGGTTCGGCAATCGAAATCGCCGGCGTCGAAGTCGGCAGGGTCAGAGGGATTACGCTCATCCAGGATCGTGCGAAGGTGAAACTGGCGGTGAACAACACCGTCAAGCTCTATACGGATACTTTTGCCTCCATCAAGACGCGGGGCATCATCGGAGAGAAGTTCTTGGCCCTGTCTCCGGGAGGAGGAGGCGATCCGCTCAAGCCGGGGGATACGATACGCGATACCGAATCCGGTCTCGACCTTGAAGAGCTGGTGAGTCAGTATGTACATGGGAAAGTGAAATGAGCTAGCTGGTTTGTCTGGTTCATTTGGTTTGTTTTGTTTATTTGGTTGGCTTTGTTCATCTGGTTAATTTCGTTCAACCAAATAACCAGACAAACTAAATAAACCAAATAACATCTTGAGACAGATGGAGGATACATGGAGATCAAGGGATCTGCGGCTGCATTGGCGAAGAGATGGAGTTGGGGGAGGCTCGCAAGCGGGATAGCCTGTCTGCTGTTGCTGCTTGGCGGGGTAACCGTCCAACCTGCACTGGCGGGTGGCGCGACTGAGGCTATGAAAAGCACTATCGACGAGACATTGAAGATCGTCCAAGACAAGGAGCTTAAACAGCCCGGGAAAACTGAGGAACGCCGGCGGCGATTGGAACAGGTTGTCGGGGATCGGTTCGATTATCAGGAAATGTCGAGGCGGGCGCTGGGGGCGCCCTGGAATGAGCTGACCGACAAAGACAAAGAAGAATTTGTCGCGTTGTTCAGGAAGCTCTTGATCAATTCCTACGCTGACAAGATCGAATCCTATTCCGGTGAAGGGGTGCAGTATATCAATGAACGCACGGAGAAGGACTATGCCGAAGTCCGGACAAAGGTGTTGACCGGCAAGATCGAGATTCCGCTCGACTATCGCTTACTCAACAAGGGAGCTGATTGGCGAGTGTATGACGTGGTGGTGGACGGGGTCAGCTTAGTGAACAATTACCGGGGGCAGTTTTCGAAGATTCTCCGTTCTTCCACCTTCGCCGACTTGGTCGATCAGCTTCGGAAGAAATCCGATAAGACTAACGCTCCATAATTCCTTCCATGAATTCTATGATACGCCTGCGTGGCCTCATCGCAGTTGCCCTCGTGTTTCTTGTAGCGAGTGTCATCTCGCTGCCGGAGCGTGCGGGGGCCGGCGTCGAATATTTTCCGATTCCTGCCGTGTCCACCAGCAAGAATGATGGGAATGAAGTCGGGTTGATCGTTCCGATTCTGGGCACGAACTCCGAAGGAGAGCTCAAATACATCGTTGCCCCGATGGTCGTCCATAATTCCATCGTTGGGACGCGCGGCTCGCTCAATCTGTTTCGATACGAGCCCGGGGGGCGTGAAATTCGGTTTATCGGATCCTATACGGAAGAGATCGAACGCAGACTGCAATTCAGTTATGCCGATCCGGCATTCAGTCAAGGACGCTACTCGTTGAACTTCGGCGCGTCATTTTTTAAAAATGCTACGTCCAGGTTTTTCGGGTTAGGACAAGCGACATCAGAGTCAGGGGAAACGAATTACACCGGGCGTGAAGCCCGAATGAACTGGCGATTCGGGGTCTACGCAAACGAGGTCACCCAGATTGCCGTCGGCCAGCGAGTTCGTCAAGTGAGTCTGCAGAGGGGCGCAACGGATCTTCCATTTACGGGCGAGCGGTTCGCCGGTGTTGACGGCGTTCAGGGGGAGTCGCTCATCATCGGACACCGCGCGACGTTCTATTACGATACGCGGAACAATCTTCTCTCGCCGACCGACGGGATGGCCGTAACGGCCTATGCGGAAGTGAACCAGAACCTTCGCAACGGCGAGCATCCCATCTACTCCCGCTATGAACTCGAGGTCAAGAAGCTGTTCCCCAGCGAATCGAAGCGCGCGATTCTCATCGTGCGGGCGAACTTGCAGGCGACGATCGGGACGCAAGTCCCATTTTTTGAGCAAAGCTCATTGGGGGGGCAGAACAATCTGCGAGGCTATGGTGTCGATCGCTTTATCGACAAGCATCTCGTGGCGTTCAGCATCGAGCAGCGCATTCATCTGGTGCGTACAAAGATTGCGGGCACCACCGCAGATTTCGAAATTGCGCCATTCCTGGATACAGGGCAGGTTTTCAATGACTACAAGGATGTCACCTTTAACAATTATCGTATAACTCCGGGTATTGGATTCCGTGGACTCGTTCGACCCAACGTGGTCGGACGGGTCGACTACGGCTACAGCAGGGAAGGGGGAGCGATCTTTGCCGGGCTCGACTTTCCGTACTGAACCCCATACCGATGGGTGGTTGCGGTAGCCCGCAGGATTTTTACGGTTGGTTGTACAATGGCGGAGCGGTGTGCGATAAGCGCGCGGGCGGGCTGGTCTCTCTTGTTTATCTAGTCTGTCTCGTTGTTCGGTTGAACCAGACAGACCAGATGGACCAGATCAACCCTCTCCAGCTCGCTTGATTCAACCATTGGCGATTACAGTAGAAGCATTCATGAATATGTTTGAGATAGGGCTCGCAGGAGCATGAGGCTGTACCGGTACGTTCTCGCTGCATTTCTCGTCTTCCTTTCGCTTTCCCCCTCACTGGTTTTGGCGGATGGATTCGGTCCGTTTCCTGTCAGAAACTTCCAGCCCATACAGCAGCTGGTCTTGAGCATGCCGGGTGATCGCGCTGCTGTGCTGAAGCAGGGCGTAGTGGATTTTCGAGTTGAACTCGCGGAAACCGCCAGCGTTTTCAACGATCAAAATTCCGGCGCGCGCGCGACGATGAAGTTTGAAACCTTGCGCTCCGGTGTGTTTCTTCGGTATGGGGTGGCTGAGCGATGGGAACTCTCCGTGGAAGTCCCAGTGCTCTATCGCTCCCGCGGGTTTATGGAAGGAGCCATTAAAGTCGTTGAACGGGCGACATCCGGCTTGGCGCCGGCTCGAGATGGACTGGACCAGGTGGACTACATATTCAACATCTCACGCGGAGGCCGCACGATTGCAAGCGGACGCGAGGGAGTGGTGGGATTGGGCGACAGCACCGTGACGAGCAAGTATCAACTGTTGCTGGAGACCGCATCGATGCCGGCGGTATCGGTTCGTACAGCGCTTAAACTTCCCACTGGGAACGAAGGGCAATTTTACGGGAGCGGCAGCCCGGATATGGGCTTCGGGTTAGCGGCTGAAAAAGGATTCGCCGGACGTTGGATGGTCTATGCCAACGTCAACGGCGTCCTTCCGACCGGACGCATCGCCGGACTCGCTCTCCATCCGACGGTCTCCGGCCTTCTCGCCGTGGAATATCTATGGTCAGAGAATTTTTCCTTGACGGCGCAATTTGATTACTATTCTACGCCATTCCGCGGTGTGGGCACGCGAGTACTGGATAGGGGCGTGACGGAATCGGTGGTGGGATTCAGCTACCGCCTCATGCCGCACCTCTTGTGGCAAGGCTATGCAGTGGAGAATCTCGACTTCATTACCGGGAGCGCAGCAGATGTTACGGTCTCGACATTGTTGACCTATCGGTTCGAGCCCTGATACATGGGGGTAGTGTCAGGCGGTCCAACCTGGCTAACCCCTTGACAACATGGGATTCCCATGTGAAACTCACCTCTGCGAGCGTCCAAGCTGTCACACTGCTTCGCCAGTACAAATCTGAATTTGATCCAGCTCGTTATCCAGGCGCGCGCATTGACGTAACAAAGGAGCATCTGCCATGTCGATTTTGAAGACCATACAAAGCCCGGCGGATCTGAAACGGTTATCACCGACGCAGTTTCCTGCCTTATGCCAGGAGCTGCGGGAGCAGATTATCGGTGTGGTATCCAACGTTGGAGGGCACCTTGCGTCCAACCTCGGGGTGGTCGAATTAACGGTCGCGTTGCACTATCTGCTCGATACCCCAAAAGATAAGATCGTGTGGGACACCAGCAATCAGGCCTACGTGCATAAGCTGTTGACAGGGCGTCGCGAGGGATTCCACACGCTCCGGCAGTATGGAGGGATGAGCGGCTTTTGCAAGCGTGAGGAAAGTGAATACGATACGTTCAATGCAGGCCATGCAGGAACCGGCGTATCCGCGGCCTACGGCATGGTCGAGGCGCGTGAGCAGTTGAAGCAGCAACACAAGGTCGTGTGTATCGTCGGCGACGGCGCCATGACAGCCGGTATGACGCTGGAGGGCCTGCACCATGCCGGAGGGCTGGGGAAAGATTTCCTGGTCATTCTGAATGACAACCAAATGTCGATCTCGAAAAACGTCGGTGCCATCTCCTCCTATTTGAACCGGACCTTCACCGGCGAGTTTTATGCCAAGATGCGGGAGGAAACAGGGCAACTGCTGGGGAAGATTCCCCATATCGGATCGGACATGCAGAAGCTGGCTCGCCGGGCGGAAGAGTTGGCCAAGGGCGCAATCCTTCCCGGGCTGCTTTTTGAAGAGCTTGGGTTCAGGTATGCGGGACCGATTGAAGGACATAACTTCGAGCACCTGCTGCCGACCTTGGAAAACATGTTGAAGATGAAGGGGCCGGTGTTGCTCCATGTCATTACGAAAAAAGGGTTGGGCTATGAGCCTGCGGTGAAGAATCCGGTATGGTTCCACGCCTGTCCGCCTTTTGTCAGAGAAACCGGGGCGCCGGCAAAGAAGGCGGCGCGGCCATCCTATACCCAGATCGCCATCGAATCGTTGGTGAAGCTGGCTCGAACGGATAAGCGGATCGTCGCGATTACGGCTGCGATGTGCGAAGGGACCGGCCTCAATATTTTCGAGAAAGAATTTCCAAACCGGCTCTATGACGTGGGGATTGCCGAGCAGCACGCAGTGACATTCGCCGCAGGTCTTGCCACGCAGGGCCTCCGTCCGGTGGTGGCGATGTATGCCACATTCTTACAGCGGGCGTACGACCAGGTGGTCCACGATGTCGCCACGCAAAATTTGCCTGTGACGTTCTGCATCGATCGCGGCGGGCTGGTGGCGGAAGACGGGACGACACACCATGGCGCATTCGATTATGCGTTTCTGCGCCATGTGCCGAACATGGTCGTCATGGCGCCGAAGGATGAAAATGAATTGCAGCACATGATGAAAACCTGCATCCAGTATGAGGGGCCTGCTTCGGTGCGGTATCCGCGCGGACAGACTCTGGGTGTCACGATGGATCCGGAACCGAAGGCCTTGCCGATCGGGAAGGGCGAGTTGCTGCGCGATGGCACGGAGGTGGCGATCGTGGCCATCGGTGTGCCGGTCGCTCATGCGGTGACGGCGGCAAAACGGCTTGAGGAAGAAGGGATTTCTACGGCGGTGGTGAATGCGCGTTTTGTGAAGCCGCTGGATCAAGACTTGATTGTCGAGGTGGCGAAGCGCGTTCGATACCTGGTCACGGTCGAAGAAGGCAGCAAGATGGGCGGGTTCGGCTCAGCCGTTCTGGAAGCCCTGTCCGATGCCGGCGTGACGGATGTGACGACGAAAATCCTGGGGTTGCCGGATCGGTACATTGAGCAAGGACCGCAGGACTTTCTGCGCGAACGATACGGGTTGACGGCGGAAGGCATCTATCAGAGCGTGAAGGAGCTCATCGGGAAGACACCGGCTTCCTCACGAGAGAGGTTTGCCCTGGCCACATCGTCCGATCATCTGCCGCATGGGGATGAGCAGGGGAGCTGATTGAAGACGTGAAACGTGAGACGTTAAACGTGAAACGGAAATAAAGAAAACGACACGATGCACATTACCAGGCGAAAAACCAGACAGATCACGGTCGGCAAGGTGAAGATCGGCGGAGACGCGCCTGTGTCCGTGCAGTCGATGTGTTCCACGGACACGCGCGATACTGTGGCGACAATTGAGCAGATTCGTCAGCTGGAGGCCGCAGGCTGCGAAGTGATCCGCGTGGCTGTGCCGGACGATGAGGCGGCGGCGGCGCTGTCCAAGATCAAAGCAGCGATGACCGTGCCGCTGATCGCGGACATTCATTTCGACCATCGACTGGCATTGAAATCCGCTAAGATTGTGGACTGTGTCCGGATCAATCCGGGCAATATCGGGGCCTGGTGGAAAGTCGAAGAAGTCATCAAGGCCGTGAATGACCACGGCATTCCGATCCGCGTCGGTGTCAATGGCGGCTCGCTGGAACGGGATCTGTTGGACAAGTACGGCTGGCCCTCTCCGGAAGCCTTGGCCGAGTCGGCGCTCAATGCCGTCCACGCGTTGGAAGACGTGGGATTCACGAACATGAAGGTGTCGCTGAAGGCCTCGGATGTGCACCATGCGATCGATGCCTATTGGTTGTTTGCGCACCAGTCCGACTATCCGGTGCACATCGGTATTACTGAGGCAGGGACGGCGATGACCGGGGCGGTGAAGTCCACCATGGGGCTGGGGTATTTGCTCTCGCAGGGCATCGGCGATACCCTGCGCGTGTCGCTCGCTGCCGATCCGGTTGAAGAAGTGAAGGTGGGGTTTGAGATTTTGAAGTCGCTCGAACTGCGCCATCGTGGGATCAATGTCATCGCCTGTCCGACCTGTGGCCGCGTGGAGATCGACGTGGTGAAGCTGGCCAACGAACTGGAAAAGAAGCTGGGCCATATCAAGACTCCGCTCAATGTGTCAGTCCTCGGCTGTGTGGTGAACGGGATCGGCGAAGGCAAGGAAGCGGATATCGGGATCGCCGGCGGCGAAGGCAAAGGCATCCTGTTCAAGAAGGGTAAGCTCGTCCGAAAGGTGCCGATCGAAGAATTGATGGACACATTGATTTCAGAGGTCGAGCTGATGGCTAAGGAAAAAGACGCTGAAGGGAATGGGGAGGCCATCGCTCCATCAAACGAAGGATGGGAGCCTCTCGCGCCTGAATCCGATCGGTCCTCGACACTCGGAAAAGAAATTCCGATCCTCTCCAGTAAACGATAGATCTCTCCTCTAGCCTCTCACATCTTCTCCAGACTATAATGCGTGCTTAGGGCGCCGTACCCAAGTGGTTAAGGGAGCAGTCTGCAAAACTGCGATGCAGCGG